>Ga0179593_1479825_pt1 | contig 17511 bp, 6 predicted proteins | sample CZODoug2_1_08_16_FD_185931 | JGI IMG/M metagenome (GOLD analysis project Ga0179593, IMG submission 185931) | Vadose zone soil fungal communities from Angelo Coast Range Reserve, California, USA - CZODoug2_1_08_16fungal (PacBio error correction) | ecosystem: Environmental > Terrestrial > Soil >... | reverse complement strand
TCAGTGTAGAGAACAGTACCTCTCCCCTCCCATCTTTGATGCCTTTTCACCCTTCCATCGAGTCGTAGCTTCCTCCAGATTAAATGGTCAAGCATTCTATGAGCACTTCTCCGTTTCGATCCTTTCCTTCTCCCCCCTAACTTTCTTTTTTTTTGTTACCAGTTCCTTCAGCCCGTCGGCACAGGTCCCTTCCGACGGACTTTCTTCCATGTCCCCTCTTTTCGCGTCCCTACCGCCTCCGAGGCCCATTCTAAGCAGTACGGTCCCTTTGACCCCCACCTCCCCTGAAGGGCAATCCGCCCCCGACTGCCCAACCCTTACCCCTTCTCTTTAAGAGAGAACCATATCTTCCTGCATTTGAGTTTCTTTCCAATTCGATGAGTGTTCTTTCCCTCTCGACCTCCCCTCCCCCGACGGATTGGCTGTGTTGAGCAACTTTCTTGAGGCGAACTGTTTCGCGGGTTTTACGACGAGTCCGCCCCAATTTAAAGCTTCCCTTCCCCCCTCTAGACCTTTCTTTTTAAGTTCCAAGGACTTTCCCAAGGACCAGCTTCAGGACCCGCGGGGACCCTAGTCGTTGAGACCCCTATGGCTCGCCGGCTTCCTTGTTTGATAAGCAGCACGGTACCTCACCCCCTTCGCGTTTTTTATTTACTGGCAGCGTTGTCCTTCCAGAGACCAGTTCGTCGGAAGGCCCTGCAAGGTACTACATATCATTGGAAGAGGACAACTCCTTCCTCTGACCCCCACTAAATCAAACCTGTACCATCTATGCGACAAAGCTCATCTCAAGATACGTCGATCCTCCCTTCTTACACTTCCTACAGAATGGCCTCCCTATCGATATGAGAAGAAGAACCCCTCATTGTTGGCCCGATCCTCTTCCGATTAACGTTAAGAGATGCGTTTAACCGCAATCACTTAATTCACTTGTTCTGGGGTTTGTCTGGCCAAGATGTGTACCCTCAAGCAGTGCATAGAATCATTCAGTATTCACCCCTAACTGCGATTCCCCTCCCCATGGACTACTGTCTCTCCTGAACCAATCAGCTGCTGGGACCCCCGGCCTAGTTGGTTCTTTTTGACGAGGTCTTTACCCTGAAAGAAAGACACTTCCAAAAGAAGCGACCCCTCTCGTCCTTTTTTTCCTTTTTGCTTTAAGCCCCCCCTCAAAACGTCTGAAACTGTGTAAGTTGCTGATTAGTGAGACGTTGCTCATTTCCCCCAGCCGAATCCGGCCCAAGTCGCCCCCCCTCTCCTTCCTTTTTTTTTTACCCCACTTCCTCCCGTTTTTTCCAAGACTTCCCCGGGACCCTTGCAAGGTACCGCTTCATTCCCAAAGGCTGGTTCTTGATGAATCACTTGGCGTGCTCCCCTGGTCACCCTCCCATCCCCCCCGAGTGGAACGACCCTTTCAGAACGTACCATTCATCGAGATGGAGCGCAAGGTTGAGTCGGCCCCCACAGCCCGCCACCCTTTCTTTTGACTTTCTCCCCCACGCCCTCACCCCCGCCTTTCCACAAGCAGAAATAAGTTCGGTCACTGAGCCTTTTGGTCTTTTTCGGTCACTAACCCGTTTTTTTTTCCCTCCCACAGACTCTTTTAGACCCCCCTGACCCCCCCCCCGAGGAGAAGATCCGACCGCTGCGGGTCAAGAATAAGACAGCCCCTTTCCACGAACTCTTCCAACCGCCATTAATGTCCGTTCCTACAATCCCTCTCGATAAGGACCTCCTTTTGCGTTCCACTTTTCCACTGATTTCAACGTAGACCAAGTTTCACCTGGGGTCGTCTTTCTTGACCCCAGGCCTTGTGCTCCCCTTTGCTGCCCCAGTCTCCCACTCCCCTGTTTTTTCTGGGTCGTGTTGGGGACCGAGGGCTTCCGGCCCGCCGGTCCGTACCATGTCCCCCCCAGGAACAGACATGACCACCGGAACAGTTTTTGCTCCCCCTCCGCCTTCCTGTCCCCCTATTTTTCCTCCCCTGCGTCGTGCGGTCCTTTTCCTGGGAGGTCGGCAACATCACCCCACGTCTTTAAAGACCTCATGGTAGCGAAAGCGGAAGAAAGTCCTTCCTTTTTCTATGCTCTTTCCCCAAGCCAATGCGCTTTCATAGAACTCTTCCTGAAGATCTGCAGTAACCATGAAAAGCCAGTTTTTCTAGCAGGCTTTCCCCTTCTTCCATCAGTGCCTATTCCCTTCGACGTAGAGTCCTTTCGACGTCATCATGCCCCGAAATCAAACGATTAGTCCAGTATTCGCTCGCCCGCCGGGATAAGAGTAGGATCTTTAATTCAAGGCCCATCTCGCTAACCCTTACAGCCAAAAGAAATGCCGAGTCCTTTCCCCCCCCTTTTCAGATCGTTACCCCGCCACTGGGCGATAAAGCAGCAGTGTGCCCATAGATTCCCTCCCCGCTGTTCGGCCTTCCATCTGTCCGTCACAGAATTTTTTTCGATGGGGCTCTCTCAATTCCCCCTTATTCGAACCCACCCACGTCCCAACAACCGAACAGGACGGGGATAGTAGACGCTAGAGGGCTCGCACATGGAACTGATTGTCCCCCCCCCTCCAACATTTTCACCCACAGAAACCCTCCTGAAGTATCCCATTTGAGGAGAGTTTTTTTTTTATCCTACCTGAACCGCCTTTATTTACCCTCTGACAAATATTAGATAGAAGTGGCAGCGAGTCTCTCCCACCCCCAAAAAAATACACACCCCACCCCTTTTGTCCCATGGGAGCGCAATTCACAGTTCCCAGTTTTAGGTAACCCAGGTGGACGGGAAGGTCCCGCCCTTCTCTTTCTTGCCGTTTCTTTCTTTTCCTTTTATTCACGGAGTCTCTGCCCGTTCTTCGCTACGGACTTGTCAACATTTTTCGGAATCGGACAACCAAATTTTCCCTTCGACATTCTCTCCTGACGGTGTTCCTTCGTGAACGCCTCGACAGTCTCCACGGCGCGGGTTCTAAGAAAGGGCTTGCCCCCTAGTCGTCACCCTTGCTCGACACGCCGCCGAAACGTACTCTGTGTGAATATGCTTAATAGAGTTAAACACGCGACGGTGGATTCTCCTCTTTGATTCTCGCCCTCATATATCTTCGGAATAATAATACTGTTTGTTATTAGATATGAAGAGTGCTAATATGAGATTTCTTTTTGTTTCCTAGAGCACCTAGTGAACCGACTGGCGTGGAGTTCTCTTGAGTTAGAAAGGTTGGGCGGGACTTTGCTGCTCTCCCCGCTCTTGGGAAGCTGTCTTTTTCGTTGCGTGCTCTTGTGAAGACACAACGGACTTGACGTTTTTTCTTTTCACTCTGTCGTCCATCCTCTCGGTCGGCCGTATGAAATCATTTTCGGCAGTAGTACGTGTCCTCTCTCAGAGAATCAAGTTCAACTTTCTCGATGTTTGCTTCCTCGACCCTTTCCTCTTTCATCCACTGGCCCTTTTTCACACAAATCCGCACTTTTTGCATCGCCGCGTCGTGTCGAGAGAAAGTCGGTTGTCTTGCCTTGCAATTCGTTTTTTTCTTTTTCTTCTCTTTCCAACGACCTTCCGCATGTTAGCCTGGATTTGTAGTTTAGGGGTGATGGGGAAGCCATCTAGTGAAGGATGGTGCCTCGAAGAGTTGCGCAGAAACCCCTTTAGGGCTGACTATTAGTTGATTGAACTGTGGACGGTAGACCCTTCGGCCCCCCCCTCACACTCTTTCACCTACCCTCTTGCCCCCCTTCTCCATCCCTCACCCTCGACCCCCACTGATCCTCCCTCTCCAACCGCACTCCCCGTTTAGCTTCTTTCATTCCTTAAGATGTAATTTGCACCAGGTGGCGGCAGGGCCCGTTCGGCTCAACTTCCCCCTTTTTAGCTCCGTCTTTTGATGGAACCCTTTCAATGACGAGGTTGCTATGAGGCGCTATATCTTGCTCGTTCCTTGTCAGGCTGCGGTCCATTTTTCTCATGGACGGCCCGGGAAACGCACTTGAATATTATAGTCCCCTGGTCGGCGATCAAGCTTCCGTTCTCCTTTCTTCTGCGCTTGTGATCTGGGGACTTGCTGGCGGTCGATTCCCCTCCTCGACTCGCCCTGTGTCTCGTTCACTGAGGGTTTTTTTACCGACCTGTTAGTCCTCACCTTCTTATGTTTACGACTGATTCGTGCGTTGTTATGTCTTCGGACCTTGAAGCGAATTTTTATCATTTCCTCCCTTTTTCTAAGCCTCTTCTTCTTCTCTTTTTCGAGAGGCGATAAATTAGTTACCCCTTCGTTTTGTAGGGTTTCCCTGTACTCGATGAATCTTTTCGGGTCCGGAGACCTGTTTAAGTTCCTGCTTTCTCGGACCGTTCAACTCGATTTTCTTACGAGTCGGTTACTTGTTCTTGTACTTTGGCTTCAGGCGACACATCTTAGATTTTTTTGGGGCTACCAACTCCCCCCAAACAGGCTTGTAGCCAGTGGGTACTCCAGTGGGAGATCCTTTCTTAAAACAGACCGCCCCCCAATTTAGTGCGGAGTTGGGATGTTTTGAGGGACCCTTTATAGGTGTATTACTCTTCTCTGCTGTCCTTATGGAGAACTCGTCGGGTGGAGTGATATTTCTTTTCGATTGCCGCTCTCGGGCTTGCTTTATCGAGAGGTTGGTAAACGGGTATTTTCTTTTAAACCCGTTTTCGACTCCCCCATGCCAACTGGCTCAGTAGTTATGTAGTATGTTTTCCCTTGCGGTTACAGGGTGGTGTTGTCCTAGTTTTTTTTTTTTCCCTGCTGATTTGGATTCCCCCCCTTTGATCTGTTTGGGTACTAACGAGTCGCTTTGGAGTACTTTGGACGTTATGCGCCACTCGTTTTTCTTTGTTCTTCTGTTCCTTTTCTCCTCCCGTAAAAGGGGAACAACTTTGTCGCCATGTGAATTAGGCGGATCCGGTTGAACAGGCTTTTTTTTGGGAAATTCGGGGTTTTTGGAATTTGCCCGTGATCGGCGATTTCTGGTGATTTTACTTGTATGCGCCTTCCGTCTTTCTAAATTAAAATGGTTTCGTTTTGGGCGGGTTTCTGCGCTCCTTGTTCTTCGCTTGTTTGATTGTACGCCGTCTTGTACGTCTGTTCAACCCCAAAAGCCCACGAAGCGGCGTGAATCCTTTTACCCTTCCTCCTTTTCAACATCCCCTCCGCTTTTTGTCCCCTCTTTTCCCTCCTCCCCTTCCCTCTCTTTCTTTATTTCCGTCCCTCCCCGTCCACATTTCTCCCGACCTACTTTTTCAGCGGTCTAGTTTCATGTCCCGCGTCTCCCGCGCAGTGGAGGGTGTGCAGCATTGCTCTGCTACCTTGACGCTTAGATCATGATGGCCTAGGGATAACAGCGCCTTTCATCTTCCTCCCTTTCTCGTTTTTGAAGGATTTGGTGAATGCCCCCGTTTTTTTTTTAAGACCCTTTCGCCCCCCTGAGTTTCTCTTTTTTTTCCGAGCCGTTTAATTGTCTGGGTGAGTCTCTCTGGCATTCGCACCTTCATCGTGATCTTCGGGGTCAAGGTGGAGCTTTTCCGGGCGTTTTGTCACTTTCTTTCCCTTCTGCCTCTTGAAAGTCTGGGTTATCCCTTTCCGTAACATTTAAGACCACTCTAGGGGTGGCCTTTTTACGTCTTAGCCTCTTCTTGAGTTTGGGTCTTAAGTTGATCGGTATGTAACACCCCTTTTTTGCGACTGCGGCTCTAGTGTCACATCGAGCTGGTCGCCTCTTTTGTAGATACTCTTTTTTGTTCGTTCCTTGATGGCCGGCTTCGAGAGGGTTACCACTTGCGGTGGCTTTCCGTGCCTCGGCGGAGCCTTCGCACCAGTTTTCTCTTAGGGCTAAAACAATTTTTACCAGCCGTCTTTTTTCGTCGTTTTGTCCGGCGGTCATTCCAAGGATTGAAGTTTCACGACCCTGCCGCCAAGGCGGATATCTTTTTGGCTCCGTCGCTGCCGTTCGATTTCGTGGAAGTGGGGCTTTTCTTTGTTTTCTTGATTTTCTGGGTTCCTTTTTTTTTTTTAATTTCCTCCCCCTTTGGCACCCTGTTATATTGCATAGCTTTGCTTCCTGCTTCTGCGCGTCTGATGTCAGAGTTACGGTCGGGACCCTCGTCCTTGGCTTTCCCCCTTTCGCAGTTTTCCCCCTGCCCAGTTCGTTCTATCAGGGGGGTGTAAGGACGATCCACGAGTGCTCGTAACTGGTTTTCCAGTTCTGGAGCCGCTCTTCCTCCATGGGAATGGTTAACCGGCCTCAGTGCTCTGTGGTTTTTTTGTTCTATTACCTACCGCCCTTCGTAGGAATCGCGCTACTCCTGGACCTTCAACGGGTAAAAACCCCCAATCCAAGACTCCTCTCCCCCTGCCCTTCTCCTCCTTACGCATCTGGATCGTAAACCATCTCTTTTGAGGTTTGTTTTCTCGGTGCCGCGCGGATTTCTGCGGACGGTTACAACAGGGGAACGTTGCTGGGGTTCGTTCGGTCTGGATATGTGAAGCCGTCTCATCCCCTTAGCCTCTGTTTTTCTGACGCTCAAGGCTGAACTGTGGGTCTGAATTGTTTTTGGTCGGTTTATACCGGTCAGGATTTTTAACTGTTTGGCTCTTCTTTCTTGCACCCCGCTTCCCCGCCGTAGGCTGCGAACGTTGCTAATGGCAACGTCCAAAGACAGCCAAGGAGACGGGTGACGATACTTTTTTTTTTCCCTCGTCCTCCCGCAGCTTTCGTTGGTTCCCCGCGCTTATCAGACGTTTTAGTCTTTTCTGGACCTTGTAGCGTTTTCTCAGTGAAAAGATCCTTTCGATCACCTTTGGAAAGCGATTATTCCCCCTACTCACTGCCTGTTCCTCTACGATCAAAGGCGATCTGGAAGCGTTGCAACATAGTCAGCATCCTCTTCGTCCTTTTTAGCTAGAGTTACTTTTTATAAGAGTCCTTCCTTTTTTATAGTGACCTCCTCTTCCGGTATCCCACTTCTCAAATATTCTTTACCCTTGATCATGAAGAGCGGCCACGACGCCTAGATAGTAGACCATTGACTCTTTCTCTCACCTGTCCTAAATTGGCTACCTTCCGGTAGTTCCCTTTTTCTTTTTGCCCGTTTGCTCTCATCTTTGAAGTTTCATTTCCGCTACGGTGTGAGTCCCCGCGGTACAGTTTTTTGGGCGGTCGCTGCTTGATCTTTTTTCATAGAATCTACGCCTCTTTGTTCAGGCAAGTGGCGAACCTAAGTCTTTTCGCCCCCCCTTGTTTGTTCCTTCTGTCCCCTTTTCTCTGTTTCTTGACATTTTAACGCATTCTCGGTGGCAGCCCACAGGCCGTGAGAGTCACCCCGTTCTCAAAACCTGCTTCCTCCTCTGGTTTCGTCCATTTAGTGACACCCTGTCTTCCTCCCTCTTAGCCTCGCATCCGGTTTATCTGTACGCGTTCGGAGTAACTTTATTTGATTCTCCCGGCGGTAGAGTGGTTTTTTGGTGAGGTTTCCCAACCCCCTTTTTTCTACCTGAACGTCGTGCGCGCGTAGATCTGATGGCCGTCTCATTGTCTTTAGACTCCCCGCTTCTTTTGCGCAGGCCAGTGTCCGCCGGCCGTCACGAGTTTCCCGGAAGAGTGATAGAACGCTCATCCGAGCGATGGTCCTAATCTCCGAGTCCTGTTTTCGGCTTTTGTGTTTGAACTGAGGAGTTTTTCGTGGCGCCCGCGCTTCTGGCGTCGAAGTCGATAAAGAAGACTTTTCGACCTCCACGGCCGGTCCAAGGTGCGTGGCCGGCGCCTTTTTGGCACACGGTGCTCCGTCTAGGGAGGCGTGTCATATAAATAGATGTTCTCCTTACTTCCGATCCATTCTCTACATCCCCCATCTCCCTAGTCGTGCCATATTTTGAGTTTTTGAACCTCCCTAGATTGATGTTGTTGTCTCGAGATCTTCTGGTTAACGACAAAGGGTGGCCCAACTCTTCTTTTTTTTGCTTGGGTTTTTTTTTTTTTTTCCAGCTCAGGAACCTCTTTCGATTCCCCTCGGCAGCGACGTTCTCCATTTTTCCTTGGCGCAACTTCCATTCCCCCTGTTCACCGCTGGTGCTTTCGTGAACTTTTGCTTTTGTTTATCCGACCGTTTCAGACGCCGAGGAGGAGAGTGTTTTCACTATCTTTTTTGTTTCTAAAATGTTTCACCGTCCCTGCCGGCTTCGTCGTTTACTCGGCGATTTAGGTTTAATCAGGACTTCTCGTCCTTCTTCAAACCTATTCCCCGGAATACGCTCCGTCTTATTTCGAATCTTTGAAAACTAAGTGATACTGTCAGGCTTCTTCTGGGGCACCCTTCTTCTCGAGTTTGTTTAGGCCCTCAGTCGACCTCCGTTGGCTCCCCCAGAGTTGGTCTGAACGACCCGCGACTACATACCCTTAGATCACCTTCTTGTCGGATTTTTTCTCCGACGTACTATGTTTTTTTTTTGAGTCACGCACCCCTAAGGCTGTTGCAAGTGCGGTAACCTTGGGAACCTGTCTCTTTCCGGCTTGCTGCCCCGAGTTTCCCTATCTTCTTATTTTTCCGCACTTAAGCGGAAAGAACTACCCCCATCTGTATTGCTCCCCTCACCGGGTCTGGCCAACTTTCTGTACGAGTTTCGCGGACAGTCAGCCGAAAGCCCATCCATGCGTTTCCCCGCCGAACCCAACTGTGACCCACCGACATTCGTCAGTCCCCCCTCTTTCCGCCGTTTACCGTACGTGCCCGCCCGAGTATACCATGTTCTTCGAGAAACGGCACCCGAAGGGTTTTCCTAGCCTCGAGTACGAGCAAACCGGGGGAGCGGCAAACGGTGTTGGGATCCACGAGCAGTGTTCAAGTTTCCCCGAGCTTAATTCGTTTCCGTCGATTTTCAGGGTCCCCCCCTTGCCCAATCTTGAGGAACGAACGGAATACTGTTTTTCGGTCTGCCTGCCGTAAGCGCGGCTGATCAACACTCCCCCCCCCACCTATACATCGTGACGTAGGATTGTGACGATGGAAACGACATCCCCCCTCCTGGGCCTGCGCTTTTCCCCTGCCGTTTCTCTCCGGTGTATGATCCCATTTCTGGTTTGATACTGTTGATCCGCCTGTGTGTTCCCTGGATAGGTGATCCGCAAGTAGTGATCGACACCCCTTTAGAGCAGCCGGGCCAAACTAATTAGATTCTCTACGCCCTTCACTTTGCCCCACCGTTCCCCTTGAGTATTTGTGCCTTGCTGCCGGCAGACGTTCCCCTTTCCCCCAGTGCTGCTTATCCTCTTTTTTTTTGTTTTCTTCTCTTTTGAAGGCGCTGAGGTCGACAGAAGCCGGACTTACTTTTATCTTCCCCCCCCCACCCTTCGTCTTTGGACAGAGTTTTCAGGCTCGCGCCCTCCCTGAGTTCACAGACAATTTATGAATTTTCCGCTGAACCCACGCCTAATTACCTTTTTTCTCCCTTCCATGGACCCTTGCTACCCGGCAGCGCTCGAACCCCCAAAGAGTTTCTCCCCTTCCCCTTTGTTCGCGTTTTCGGATTGGTCAGGCCGTAGTTTTGAGTAGATGAAGTGTGTTGGGACGGCCTGCCAGATTCTCGGCGTTTGACGACTCTTGGCGTTCGTGTCGTTCTACCACCTTCAGTCGGCTGGAAGAAGGTCCCTGAGGCTTACACCCATTGTCTCTTCGGGCTTCCACATCTCGTGTAAGCCATCTTCCTCCTCCCCCTATTTGAGTTCGGAACTCGTCCCCTGAACCTTGGGTCTTTTTCACGGCGCGGTTTAGTGGTTCAGCAGGTGAGGAAAGGTGCCTTTCCCAACTAGGCTTCCTTCCCACTCCCCCAGTTTGCCGAAAGAAGGGTAGGTTCACTTCTCCCACTGGTTCCCAAGGAGACGTTCGTGACAAAAATTCCTAAAAGACCTCCCCCTCAAAATTCCCTCTCCGCCCCGCATCTCTACTTGATTTTGTGCTTACCAAGATGCTACGACATGAGTTGTCGTTCCCCTGGCGCTTCTTGGAGACCTAAGAAGAATACCTGTCCCCCCCGACGGATTGCGGTTTTCACCCGGTTTTACGTTAGTTTCTCCCTGCCGCTTTTGACTCCGACCTCCTCGTAATTGGCGACAACACATGAAGTCGGATCTTACAGGTAAACCGTCCCAGTAGCTCCGGCAACAAAGCGGGCTACTTTTTGTACTATGGGCGCCTAAGTCTGAGTAGCTTTTCTGCCCTTTTTCCATTCCAGAACTATTTCCCTTCCCCACAGACGGGGTCTGTGCGGCCGTGCTCGTCCAATACCGCTCCTTCTTCTTCCCCTGAGTCGTACCGCCGCCATCCCGGAATCGCACTAATCAAGAAGCCAGCGTGCCCCATCTTCTTCCCATACGTAAGTGATCCACAACGACTATATAGATTCCCATTCTCTTTTGACCGGTCGCCCCTTTTCAACTACCTTGTTCTACCTACTTTCTCATTTCCTCTACGAGATGGGAGCTATCCACGCCGGCGCTGGTTTAACCCCGCAACTTAAACTCATTTTGGGGGCTTTGTAGTTTTGAAACGCTTGTATTTACTTGGCTTTTTCCGTATGTACCCTTGCGTGTCCTCCCTGTTCTTATGATTCGTCCTGCAACACTACAGTGTTGCCCCCCTTCCTCCTTTTTACTTGCCGATTTTCCTTGCACTGCCCCAACAAGCCCAAGCAACCTAGCGTGAAACACCATCCGCGCCTGACCCCCTCAGCCCCCACGCCCCCACCTGAGGACCCGATTTGTTACGTGTTGATTGACGACCCTTCCCGGCGAAACCTGAAATTTATGCCGCGTTTCGGTCTGAGCACTTAATCTTCCGTGGACAGACCTTTTCCTCCGGACGGTCAGTGTTCCATGCTCTTGTTCAGGTCAGGGGTACCCCGGGAGAATCGGGGGCGGAGTGAGTTCCAAAGGACCGCCTCCCCCCTCACACTGCTTTGTCCTCTTATCCCCCCTAACGCAGTAATACCTCTATGGCGCGCTTTGTCGACCCCCCATCTCACTCCCCCCGCGCAGGTCTTCACCCCCTCCCCTTCCCACCAAGCCCTGGTTTTTTCAAGCATCCCTGCGGGCTGGACGACTTGATTCGATGTCGTAGACTTTAACTAAACGCCTTTCTCTTTTTTTCAACCATAACTGATGAGACCCTTTCATGGACCACCCGACATCGTACTGAGTGCAATCACGTACCCAGTTGTTCTAACCTAAGAAGTATTCCCCTTCTGCGGCACCGCCCTTACTTCCAACAGTATGCCCCAGCAGTATTCTGATAGACGAAGTTCGTGCACCCCTCTTAACACTTCCCTCCTCCTGCCCCATTTACATGGCTAGCCCTTTTTTTTCTGAAACTTCCCTTCCTTTTGAGCCCGTCGCCGTTTCAACTGGCTCCACCCCCCGGTTGTTTTGTTTCTTTTTGTGTTACTCCCCCCCCAGGGTTCGGAACTCTTTTCGTTCCCGGACCCGCCCCCGCGGAGGCATTCACACCCCATTAAACAGAATCAGCTTATTTTCTTTTTGTTAAATTCCCTTTCCCCAGGCAGAAATCGGTCGTGGCTATCGAGTATGCGGCCAACTCCCAAAGATTTAAACTGCTTTCGGAGTTCCCCAGAAAGCCTGCTGCCCTGATGCTCCAATTTATACCCATAAACTGAGAGTCATTCTAGATTTCAGACCCTAGGTTTCCAAGTGTCTTCCCCGTAGGTTCTGTTCCCTTCTGTAGTCGGCCCTTTACTTTTTTGGCGAGACCCCGGCTATTTTTCCGTTTAGTTGTACACTATTACGACTCCATCCCACCCGATACTCCCGCGCCCTCGTCTGGCGGATAGACCCCGAATGCGTTGATAATTCTTCGTTTCCTGTTCAGTAAACCTTTCTCCTCGAAATTAAGCATGGAACCGACGACGCTCGTCCCCCACAGAATGCGATCCCCAAATTCAATGGCCGATTCAATCGCAGGTATGTGTGTATTCGACTTCCCTCACTCGGTCCCGGCGTACCAAGAGCAAAGAATGCAGCGACGGTGATATCATCAAATAGACTTGGAATCCCCCTACCACCAGCTCAACTCAGCCGCGGAAAGGGCTAGAGAGCTTCCATTGATTGTTGCTATTTGAACACCCCGGGAGGTAGTCCCCATCCCCCCACTACCCACTTTTGACGTTCCCCCAGGCCGAGTCCCAGTTTCTGTCGGTTGCCTTCCCCCCCCTCCTTTCTCTGAATCCATCCAGCCTCTTCTCGTTTGACCGCCGAATTTGGATCGTTGTCAGTTGACAATGGAATTTTTAGGTACAGATTCACATGATAGTTTAGCAAGCCCAGGCGACTCCTGTCTCTCTGCTTCTGTGCCCTTAGAGCCTCTCACTTTTCTATCTCACCCCATTTTCCACTTAATAGGGCCCTCTAAGACCATTCACTGGGACCAGAATGACCCCTCTCGTCCCCCCGCCCGGTGTTAATCTTTCCTGCACTCACTCTACTTTTTACTCTACCGGCTGCAGATATCCTTCTGACCTGAGATCCGCCCCCCCTTTTTCCACGTCGCCCGAAGAGGTTTTCCCCCTCAGGTTCTCTAGTGCCCCCCGACTTTCAGGTCGGTGACTTTAAATTGTTGTGCGCTTATGAGCCGATGTTCCCTCTCTTCTTTCCCCTTTTTGTCCTCTCTGCCATGATCTTGCTTCGAATCTTCCCAGTGATTCCTCTCTGTGTTTTTCCCCTCGAGAACGCGTCTCAACGCGGAGGTGTTTGCGGAGGTTCTCTCACGGTGGGCACGTGATCGTTCCGCTATTGATCGAAGTGGAGTTAGGGAGTGTGGCCCTGTCTAAGAAAACGGGGGCTTCCTTCTCAGGTATTGTGGCTGTCAATTTCATCAGGTCCTGGAAGTGCCTCTTCCTCTTTGACCACGTCTTCCGTAGTAATATTTAACTTCCTCGTAAGTTTCTACGTCCCGTTCAATACCCATTGCATTGCCGAGGCAGCTTCCCCCTGCAATGTATGGGGGACATAAAAACTGGCCCCCCTTTTCCAAATTAACTCTCCCCGTTCATGCTCGGGCCCGCGCGTCGAGATCAATGATTTCGTTTTTGTCTTGGCAGAGTCTGTTATTTTTTTTCGTCCTCTCACGACCCCCCCTCTGAAACTTCTCGGCATTGACTTGGTTTTTTTGTCTTCCGGTGTGCGGGTGGACGCCAATTCTTTGTCCGGATTTTGTCCGTCCTACGTGCGCTCCTGAACCTGGGCCGCTGGCGGCTTTTCATCGGGACTGTTCAATTTCTACTCCAAGTTTGCGTTTTGCTCTCCCCCCCCATTCTCTGGAAGATGTTGCTTTGTGTGTCCGTTCTTTTTACCGTACCAGATCTCTGTCCTCACCCTTCCCCTGCGATGTCTCGCATTGGTTTGAGGCGTGCGCTTGATTTTCGAAGCCTTTTTTCTCTGATTTTGCCTTCTGTCTTTTCCTGGCGGGAAAGTTTATTCTCGTCGACGTTTTCCCTTCTTCCGCCTACGGAGCTGTCGTCTGGGTTCTCTGACGTTCCTCTTTCCCTCTTTCCTTCCGTCCAAATTGTTTTTGCTACGATGATGTCTCAGCACTTTGCTTTGCCCGGATTCACGCAGGGCCTATTTGCCATGTGCCTCCCCCCTTAGCTGATTGTCCTAGGGGGTGTCGTTGTTGACCCCTCTCATTTTCTTTATCTGGCGGCATCAGTGTTAAGCAGCTTTTCTTGAATGCTCCAGTTCTTCTTTCTTTCCAGTTTTTCTTTTTTTTTTCGATTTTTTCCCTGATTTTCATGAGTCCGCACGATCCGTGTTTCTGCCTAATTACTGCTTTTAGTACCCTGACTCACTAGATGCTTTCCGGTGGTTTCATTGATTTCCTTGATGGGGGATCCTCTCTTCCTCACCCGATGGTTTTTCCCCAAACACCACCCCTTGAGGTGGAGCAAGTGTTGCCGCCGCCGTTTCAATCCTTCCCTTTAAAAAGAACGCCCGCATAGTGGTTAAGGTTGCCTTTTTCTCCTCCACTTCTTTTCTTTATAGAGAGTTCCTTTCTTGTCGGACAGCTTGTCCCCCTTCACTGCTGGTGAATGGGGTGAGGTCGCTGCTTTTTTCTTACCTCCGGGTTCTTCTCTTTTTTAGAAGAGGCGCGTTCGTCTTTAGTCTGATCTTTCTTGCTTTTCACCTTCAGGTTGAACCCCTTCTACGCCCCTTCCAAAGGCGCTTTCTCTATGACTTCTTCCCCCCCGGTCTGCTTGCGAGTCTTTAGTGGTTGCTACTGGACATTGATCTTCATAAGTGGCATTCTTCGAGGTTGGTTTGCCCTCTACCTTAGCAGCCCCCCTCCTCTGAAAGATTTTTTGAGTTCTTCTTCAACACCCTAGTCTTCTTTTTCTGTCGTTTCCCTTTCTTTTTTCATCTGCCCGGAGGCATTCCTGCCGCCGCTTGGCTTTTACTTCAGTAGGAACCGCTTGACAAGGTAGTCCCCATTTTCCCCCAAGTAAAGGAGGAGTTTGTTATATCCCCTTTCTCGTGCCGACTTTTACTGGTGAGTTCCCAGTTATGTCAAAATTGATATCAATCCGAATTACCACACGGTTCCTAAGGGGTCTTTTTTGGGATTCTCCCAGGACTTCTTACCAGGATCGGATTTTCGAGGAATTGGTGTTATCTTCTAAATTGAGCTTTGTAAACCCCCCCTTCTCACAAAGATAAATTCCGTTCACAGCAGCATTGTTTTCCTTGGCGCCCATTTTAGTTGAACGTTTACTTTTGGACCTAAGCGGCCTTGTCTGATGCTTCGGGAATCCCACGCTTGCCCGACAAATCCATACACCCCCCTTCTGTCTTTTCTGGTTGTGGGGAACCGTTATGTATTTGACTGACTTTATAATACCTCGCCACCATGTTTCGTTCGCATCCCTTCGTTTTTTTTTTTCCAACTTGGCCTTGGCATTTTCCTCGCGGTCGGGCTTTTCGACACTGTGATCGTGACGAGTTTGAGCTTTTGTCCCCGTCTCTGAAAGAGGACACTTTTTTAGTTTCCTTGTTTAATTCTTCCCTATTGACCGGGATTATGGAGTCCTTTACGCCAGGTACCAAGACCCCAGGGTAGGTCTTACTGCTTGCGTTAAGCGGTTCCCTCGCTTTTAGTTAGGTTCGGTCCTGTGGACATTTTCTTTGTATGATTCCCCAAAATCCGAAGACTTATTAGCCCCGATTTTACCCCCCCCCACGCGGGTCGCCTCTTTTGGTTGCCGTTCCTTCAGTCGTGGGTTCCTGTCTTGGCAGGAAGTCCCCGTTTTTTATCGTTGTTTTCTAAATTGGACTATGCGTTTGGCTTTCTTGCGGAAGCCACCCTTAGCATTCATTTCCCCCCAGGCAGCCTTTCGTTTACCCGAGGATGTTTCTCTTTCGGTAATCCACGAGTCTTTTCCCCTCTAGCCCAGTGCTGGGTATATCTCCTTCCCAGAGCAGTTCCTTTGGCTTTCGTTCGGGCGGGGGGTTCGGTGTTTTTTGGTACTGGTTTATCCACGTGTCCGCTACTTTCCATGAGAATTTTATTCGGCTTTTCCTCCCCTTAGAGAGCCTGCGTGCCGGCTTCCGGTTGCCCCCTTTGCCTCCAAAGTGAGGGCCATTACACTCTCAGACGCCCAAGTTTCTTTCTATGTAAGTCGATTCCCCTCTCGGCTTCTCCTTTTCCCCCTGATTTTTAGTCAGCTCTCATCGCCCTTTTCTGGGTCAATACTTGCCTACCCCCTTTGTCTTGAAAGACGACTAGGGTTTGATTTTCCCCTCCTCCATTCTTCTCCTAGATACTCCTTGAAAAAGTAAAATTTCCCCCCCCCCAAAAATCACATAAGTTATCTCTCATAACTCTTGCTCCCCCTTTCCTTCCTCCTCTTGGATCAGAACCAGGAGAACTGTTTCCAAGCTCCATCTTCTTTGTTGTTTCCCGAGGTGAGACGCTGTTCCGGGACCTCCTTGGAGTACTTCTTCTTTTGGGATTGGCGTAATGGTTTCTCTTGGAAAAGTGCTCACGGCAGCCTCTTGTTCCTCTATTTTTAAAGGTAGAATACCGTTTGTTGTGTTCTTTTTTCAGCATTACTTTTTCCCTTCACGCTTTTAGTACTTCCGTCCTGTCCCACGCGCGTCCCACTTCCCCCAGATCCCCTAGCGTTGCCTCTCAACGGTCACCCTACGCCAAGGTTTCTTTTGCCTCTTCAGCCGTCTAGAGTAACTTTGTTCCCCCCCTCCTCTTGTATCCATTTTTTTAGCCTACCGGATTGTCTATTTTCACGTACTTCCCCGCCAGATTACGTCCAGACCCCCCGGGATTACCACGCCTTGTCATACCCTATCTCACTTATTTGACAGAGCATCAAACACTGAGGTTAATCTTTGTCCCTCTGCTTTCTTGCGCTGTGGATTCTAGACTGTAATTTTGGGGGACCCTGCTCGTACGCAGTTCCCCCCCGACTTTTATTCTTTCATGTAGTTATCAATTAGCTTGAGAACTGACCTGCGGACCCAATGACGGCGCGCTTCTTCAATTTGGCTGATTTCTTTTCTATACAAGTCTGGCTTCTCCCCTTTGTGTCTACCCCGGCCTTTGTCTCACTTGCTAGTGGAAGTTGTCTCCCCGTCTTCCCCTTTCTCCCCGGCATTTTACCCGCGTTTACCACCTGATTCTGACGAACCTGACAAATAAAGTGGTCTTTCCGTACTGCTTATGTTTGTGTGTCCTTTGGGGCATGTCTCCTCTCCTCCCGTTTTTTCCGTCTTGGATCCTAACGTTTTTCCCCTCGGGGCCGTCAATGAGAGCTCTTCTTTCCGGTGATTTATTATTAGCGTGTCTCCCAGGCTCGAAAAGCGGGTTGGAAGCAAGAGGATTTCTACGGTAGTCCACTTAAACCCGACTCGGTGTTCCCTGCCTGATTTGACCCCTTTCTGCGACTTCTCAATCTGAAACTACTGTTTTCCCCACAAGTCCTCTTACTTGCAGTCGGCGGGCTTCCACCAGAGCCGGTTTTAAAAGTGTGTCTCTCCCCCCCTGTATCCCTTTACGTCTTTCTTTCCTTCAGCGATCCTACGTGTTCCCGTATCCATGGGTCGTTCCGCCTCATAGAGGGAGAAGTCCTGCATTGTTCAATCTTTCTTTAGTAGTGTATCCCAGTCGATAATCTTCCGCGATGCCTGACATCATCGCCATTCCAATCCTCCCTCTTCCCTGGGTGTTCATTCTTTAAAATGAGTTTTTTGTGTCTCCCCCATAGCAGATACTCGGCTTCTCCTTTTTTTATCTCCAGCCCCCATCCCTCCGTCGCCTCCACGGCCTTACCAAGGTGGATGCCTTAATCCCTTCCGGATAAAAATGTCCCAGTTCCTTCACTTTCTCCTTGCCGAGGGATTAATGACCCCTCTGGGCCTTATTACTACTGAATCAGTCAGTTTTTACCTCCCCTGCCTAGGATGTCCCCTAGGTGTCAGCC
>Ga0179593_1594978_pt1 | contig 17512 bp, 21 predicted proteins | sample CZODoug2_1_08_16_FD_185931 | JGI IMG/M metagenome (GOLD analysis project Ga0179593, IMG submission 185931) | Vadose zone soil fungal communities from Angelo Coast Range Reserve, California, USA - CZODoug2_1_08_16fungal (PacBio error correction) | ecosystem: Environmental > Terrestrial > Soil >... | reverse complement strand
TCTGGGGGGACGGTGGGAAAAGCCCGAAGATTACCCGATTGGTTAAAAATGTTCAACACCAAACCGGGTCCTTTCTCCGGAACGGAAGTCCCCCATTTTTTTTTTTTTTTGTGGAACCACTGTAGTTACCGCCCTCCGGCCCCCATCTCCACACCTGTGTTTTCCCTCTGGACGGTCACTTCTCGGGCCGGGGGCGGACGCCAATGCAGACCCGATTGCGGTGGAGATGATTTCTTACCAACCACCCGGGGGAATGGCGGGGATTTACCCCCGGTCCATTTTCGGACGGTTTCGACAGAAAGCAAACGGGCCAGTTCCCTTGCCTTCCCCCGGAAGATTTTCGTTCCCATTTTCCATTTCTTGCGGAATTGAAAACGCCCCGGCCCCCCCCCCACTGCCTTGCTTTTTGGGCTCAAGAGGGGGCTTCTATACCAAAAACCACCACATATTACCTTTTTGCCCCGGGGTATCGCCAACACCCTTTTTGACCGCGATCGGAAACCCGTTTCTTTTTACCTACCACCCATAGCACTCAAAGAACCACAGTCGAGGGGGATCCTGGATTCAACGGCGGTTGCTGCCTTCCACTTGGGGGGACAAACCAGCACCCTTGAATTCAGGTTGAAAACCTCCGTTTTCCCACGCGGAATGTTTTGCCCCTTAAGTCCCTCCCCTGGGCCAGTTCTTGAGAAGATTGACAACAAACGGTTTCTTCCCCCCCCATTTCAACTAACTTTTTACCTGGGAGTCGGGCGAGTCGGGCGGTTCTCCCTTTAGGGTGGAAAGGGAAGCCCGCCGTTTCATTATCAGAGGCCGCGGCCCTTCCCCTGGAAAAAAGAGATGGGATCCGAACTTTTTCTAGGGTCGGAGGAGCTCGTGCGGACCTTGGGCACTTCGAAAGTGGCCCGGGGCACCTTTTTGGTGCACCTTTTTTTTAACGGCGCGCCAGGGGATTCGCTAAGTACTCCTTTTTGGGTCTGGCACTTTTTTCCTAACGAGGTGCGGGGGCTCGCGCGTTCACACAAGATGGGCCTCCTTTTTCCCGCTTTAGATTAGATTTTCCCCCAGTGTTCCTTTAAGGGGTAGCAAGAGCAGGCGGACTATGAGCTTTCCGGGGGCTTAGCAGCTTCTTTCCCTTGTCCTCGCCTCCGAGCCTAGGGAACCCCCCCAACTTTTTTTGGGGGTGGGGGGAAGGGCCCTGTCCCCGTCACCTTTTAGAAGCCCATGTTCTTCTCGGCGGGAATGGGACAACCTCTTCGTGGATCCGTTCACTTCGCGGGGCCCCCCTCAGGCCACACACCAGGTTTCTGCCGGGCGCCAGTGACCCCTTTAAGTTTTCTTCCGATTTCCTCCGGAGGGGGATTGAACACCGGCCCATTGCGGCCTCTTTTTCTTCGGCATCCGAAACCCCGCCCAGCCCAAAAACAACCCCCGGCGCGTTCGCCCCGGGGTGTGTTACATGGGGGTTGTCGCTCCTTTTCCGAGGGCCGTGGGGCCCCGGCGTCCTCCTAGGCGGTTTTTCATTCTATCTGCTTTTCCCTTTGCCACCTTGTTGTCTCTTCGCTCTGGCAGCCGCGCCCCCCTGTCGTAATGTTTGCGCGGGTGTCCGCGCCAATGGCGGGCGTTCGGGCCCAGATCCCCTTTTCTTTTTAGCACGGGTTTGGTTGGTCTGGCGTCAGTCCGAGTGGGGGTCGGTTTTTTTTTTTTGCTTTCTGTCAGCATCCGGTTCCAATTTCACATGCGTTCTGGCGGCGCGCCATTTTGCTTTCGGGTCCGCGCGCTCGGAGTTTCCTTATTCGACAGGTGTGCGGCGCCGTGCATCCTTCCCTCCGCTCATTTTTTCTTTTTTCAAAGGGCCCCGCTGCGCGGTTAGAGCCGGATTCCCGCGAGCCCGGGGGCGTCGCTCCGGTTGTGAGTCTCCGACGACCGTCTTTTTTTTCGGGGGCCCCGAAGGCGAAAAGGAGGTACTTCCTAGGCGGCCCCCACCCTTCGTCCCAGAGTTTTTTTTTTCAGGACCCTGCGATGGGAACTCCTGGTCCGTTCGCCCGGGGTTACTTCCCCATGGCGGTCCTCCCAGGAAAGGTCTTGTGGGTCTTTTAAAGTCCGAGGGGCCGCACTCAATAGCCTCCTGGGGGGGAGCACGCGCCATCCGTTCCGAGAATTCAAAGCTGGTCTTCCTGCTTTTGGGCTCTGCTATGGGGGAAACGACTTTGTCCTCGTACAGATCGTCTGGACTTTTCGAAAAAAAAATGCCTTCCCGTCTTTCCTCTTTCCCAGGAAAAACCTGGTCTTTTTTTAGTTTCGTTTGTTGCGGGAAAAATTCCCGTTTTTTGGGGCTTGAATGCCGAAATACTTCCCAAAAAAACAAGGCGGGTCGGTGAACCCACCAAAAAACTCATCGGGAAGGTTGGGGTTTCAAACGGGGCCTGAAGGGGGCCGGGGTGAAGCCAGGCTTTTCTGTTGCAGATTAGCGTGCCATGAACGGGCTCTCCGGGGGTCCTTTTTCTTAGACTTATGAAGGAGGGGTTTATTGTCCCTTTTCCTTCGCGGGAAAGGCGACGGCGCTCCTCTTTTTTTCCTGGAGGTTTGCAGTCGCAAGTTACGTTCCCCTACTTTTGTAACGGCCGTTTCCATTAGAGGGGTTTTTGCTTTGTCTTTTGACGAAGGCAGGCCGGCCAACTTCGGAGTCTACCGGGTGTGTTTCGCCCTCCCGAGCGGCATGGCGGGCCCTCCCGCCGGGTTGGGTCCCGCCACCTTTGTTCCCTTTCCTTTTGGGCACCAAGGTGGCGAAATGTGTGTTTCTGTCGACTGTGAAAGGGGTTTTTTTGCCTTGAGATTGGGGGCTGAGCTTTCTTGGACCCCGGGCTGGAAAGGTGTACTGTGCCCTTACGGGTTCCCCTGTCAAGCTAGAAGGCTTTCCACCTTGGGTCTCGGGAGTGGAGACTATGATTTTGAGGGGCAGTGGGGTTGACAGGGGTTTGTAGGCCCACCCCCCAATAAGGGTGAATTCCTTGGGATTCTGGTTAGGGGTTTAGTGGGGGTTGGGCGGTGTCTATCTCCCCTTAAAGGAGGGACCCCCCCCCCTTTGTTCCAACGCCTCTTTCTTCAAAAGATACTCAACTTCGCGGCGGGTTTGGGCCCTGGAAAAATTCTCCTTTCCCCAAACAGACTTGGAAGTATAATATCGGGGGGGGGCTTAAACAGACGAACCACTTTTAAAAAGGAAGGGGCCCTCTCCGGCCGCGGCTCCCTTTTTTACTTTCCTTTTTTTTGTTCAAGCGGGGGGAGCTCGGAGTCAGAGCAAGGGGCGATTCTCATTTCCCTTAGGACATGGAGTGGGTTTTGAACAGGTGGCTTAAGATGGGGAGGGGAGGTATGATTGAGGGCGCTGTCTTTTTTCCCGGCGAGCCTTTCTTAGAGTTCAGGTCTGAACGAGGTTTAGCCCCACGAGAATAGGCAAAAATTTTTCCATCGTCCAAATGAGGCGTGGTGACCCTCGGGACACTTCTCCTCGGGTTTTCCCACGAATGTTCCAGGGTCAGCGGTGAAAAAAAAACATTTTTTTCAAACCCGTCCGGGCTAAGGGGGATTCCCGGTTGTGTCGGGAAACTTGCCGGGTCTGGGAACCAGTTCTTCGGTCTTGTCGTGGGAACGCCGGTTTTTCGGAGGGGGGATCTCTGTATTCAGGGTCCAGAACGGGGAGTCCCCTTTCCGGACGGGCGCTGGGCGAGTATTTGGCCTTCTTCGGATTAAGGTTTCCGATTTGAGGGGTTGAATTGCTTTCGGCAGGATCACGCGATCCCAGTTCCCTTGCGTTAAAATCGTTTTTCTTCGGCCTTCGCTCTTTTTCCACTCAATTAAGTTGATTTCGTTGGACTGGGGGCTGTTTTTGCTTTTACGCGGTTGAGGTGCCCTGGCTGGTTCTTTTGGGTTTCTACAAAAAGTGGGACAGCCAATTTGGCGAATTGGTCGAGCGGGCCAGGTGATCCAACCCACCCGTTTCACGGGTGAAGATACGGATGTCTAGTCACCCCCACAATCGCGTTGATCGACCACTGGGTGCATGAGATTTGTACAAAAACGGGGTTCCGTCGGGCCTGAAGGATTGCCCGGCCTGTCCTCAGTTTCCTTTCCCTTTCGAAAAATTACACGGCTATCTTTTCGGTGGAAATTACAAAAGGTGCCCCCTCTCCCTTTCCAAGAGGCTTGATCCCCTGGGGCCCTCCCAATCCATAAGTTGACCAAGGGCTACCAAAGCAAGCCTTGACGGATGATGGAGTTTATCCTGGTCCTTACCCTAGGGCTTGCTTTTCCTCCCCCGATTTCCCTCTGCTGCTCCTAACAGGTTCGTTTCTTTCCGGACCAAAGGGGGCCTTCCCGGGCGTTTTTCTCACAAAAAAACATACCGAAACCCCCTCCATATATTGTTCCTTTGCCTAACTGTTGAGAGAGATGGGGGTTCGGGGATGACGACACTTTAAAATCCCCCAAAATGGACCATCCCCCCTACCTTCCCTTCCTGAAAAAGCAGGGCCCCGGGTTTCTTTATGGGAGAAGCCCGATTTACTCCCCAAACCGGTCCTTTAAGGGAATTAAGATTTTTCTAAAAAACTGTCACTCCAAAGCTGGGAGTGGGGTTGCCCCCACTGTGATAATTTTCACAACATAATAATTTAAAGGCATGATGTGGGGTATTTGGTAAAGGTGCATTAGCGTCTTGGGGATCTTATTTTAGGTTCACATGTCTTTAAGTGTTTGTTGGATTTTTTCAGTGGTTGAATGGATCGTGTCGAGGTCACCAGGGGGATCAGGTGGATCTATGGGACGGTGGGGACGGGTTCAGGAACTCCCCCCTCCAGCCCAGAATCAGGCCCTGAATTTTGCCCTGAAAAAGCGAAAGGGGGGCCAGCTTTTTTTCCAGGGTCTATCAAGGAGGATGGCTTGGAGTTGTTTTAATCTTTTAAAAAGCCAAACCTCTTGAGGTGGGTTTTTTGGTTTGCCGAACCCCTCTTCCCCGAAAGGGGTTTAGTACCCCGTTGTTCCTGGTGCGGGCGAGAAAAACCTTGGGATATGCAACCGAAAAAAAGCCTTCTTAATGTGGGGGAACTTCCGGCCGCAGTTAAGCCTAAGGCACCGTAAATCTCTTTCGACAATACGGGAACCCTCCAAAAGGGAGGGCAAAGCAACACACGCCTTGTAGAGTGAGCCCCGTGTGGAAGAAGCCTCGGAGGCCTTCAAGAAAAGAACATCCCCGGGGGGGACCCCCCCCTCTTCTCCCCTTGCCAGCTTATCGACACAGTCCTGCAGTCGGGGAAGACACACTTTCATCAGAACCTTTGCCAGTCTCACCCCCAGGGCGGGGCCCCACATAGGAAACCAGTACTGTGTCCCCACCCACCCACGGAAAACCCTGGAAAGGGACATGCGCATTTTTAACTCAACGGTTTCGGATACTCAGGGAGAAAGGAAACAACAGGGCCTCCCGGTAACCAAAACCAAAAAACACTAGGGAATTTTCACCGTCAAAAACCGCTTCCTTGGGAACCCGCCGAACCGGTGTTAAAGAGCTGGCTAAGGAGGCCCCGCTTTTTTGAAAGAGAGATACTCTTGTTTTTCACAAAGCGGCTGGCGCGGGGGCCGAAGTTGGGGGGGAAGCGAGCTCGTTTGTGAAATAATTGGGATACGCAAAGTGGGCCTCTTTCTTCACACTTGGTTTTGTCCCCCTCACTCCCTTTTCATGGAGAAGGGAGGGCCCACTGTACGCGCACGGGGGGCCCCCCTGGGGGTTGCCTGGGGCTTTGGTTGTTCGGGTGTGATAGGTGTGTTCATGTAGGAGTTTTTCCCTTCTAGTATGGGAAGGGGGAATTTTCAACCCTTGTGGACTAAACCCAAAAAACCCCGCGGACTTGCTAGGATGGGTGGAGTTTTTCCAAGTGAAAGGAGTTTAGGATATCGACGCGCTGCCAGGGGACCCGGCAGGTTTTCCAACTCCCTCCAAACAGGAAATTACATTAAAACCCTTTTTTCCCAACACAGTAATCACGGAGGTGCTTTTTAAAAAACCGTGCAACACAAAACCACCCCCTACCAAGTCCCTCGACCCAGTCGCCAACCATGCCCTATGGGAAGAGGTTTGCTTTTCTTCCGGCGGGTAGGAACGTTTAAAAAAGGGGTCCAAAATAGCACGCAATCGTTGGGGGGGCGAAGACATTTGTGGCCGCTTTTTCGGTTGAGACCGGACAATCTAACCCCCAATGGGGTCGGGGGAAGGAGACTTAAAACTATTAGGGGAAAAAGTCTTGCAGCTTCACGTCCGTGGTCGTAGAAGGGGTTTTTCCAAAACTACTGGGGGGACCGCTTTCCGTTGTTGGGGGGGGGAAGGTTGATTATACACAGCAGTCCCTCCCCTGGGCTTTAGGAACAGGGACCCCCCCACCCCCCCCCCCGCGCTTTTTAAAACCACCTCCCCCATGTTAGTCATGGTGACGCCACGGGGCAACAGTGTTGCGGTGGCCGGCTCGCCCCTTTTTAGACAGCGTTTTCCTTCCGGGCAGGGCCTGACACACAACCCATCCAATTTGAAAAGGGGGGACATAAGGCAGCAAACACCTATGCCCAAAAAACCGGGCCGAAGGAAAAACCAACTCCGTTGCCGGCCTATGGGCGGTGCCCCATTAGCAGTGGATTACCAGTCGAGGTTTCACACGGAGGCGTCTTTGGTTTTTTAAGGCGAGGGACGGTTCTTGCGGCCCAACCTTCCCCCCAATTCCTTCCGGGAATCTTTACTCTCCGTTTTTTGGGACGTCATTGACCCTGACGTTCGTTGGAGAACGATTTTGAGCCATTTCCCCCCCACTTTTGACCAAAAACTACGTCCTTTCTTGCGGCAGTTTTCGGGAGGGGACCCTTTTGAAAAAAGGGGCACCTGCCTGCAGTGCGTGAACTGGTTGTGCGCCTCCTTCTCCCAGATTTTAGAGCAACGCACGCCTCTTTTTTCACCTCCCGCCCCCATTCGAGGGCCCTTTTTTTTGCTTGTCAGGGCGGCGGTTCCCCCCGGTTTCCTCCCCTCGGCCAGAGGGTCCGGCCGGTCCCACAACAACAATCGGATTTTTTTATAGTGGAAAAACCAAGGCGTGTTTGTCTTCGTCCCTCGGGCTGCACAGGGTTTTCCCCCTCTTTGCGATCGGAGAGGGAGCAACCCTGGTTCAGGGTTCCTCCGGGGGAACAGTTCTACCCGCCCGTCCACCCCGGAGACATGAGAGCCTCTTTGATGCGGAAAGCCCTACCTCGGTGAATGTTCGGAGCAGGACTACGAGGGAAACCGCGAGGGTCGGCGTTAATACATTTTTCCTCAGGAAGGACGGAAGTTTTTCCCTTGGCGGGGGACGGGACCTACATCCAGCGCCAAAACAAACGCGCCGTTCCCACACCTCCACCCCCACCCCACGGGTTTCGCTTTTCTGAATCGCACAGTTCAATCCCTGTCAAGGGGTACGGAGGGAACGTCATTCGGGGAACATCGGCCTTCGTCCAATCCCCCACACAAACAAACGTGCCAACCTTTTTTTGCCGGTTTCCTCCCGAAACATGGGTCGATGCCCAAACATCGAGGGCCCTTCTCTCTGTTGAGGTCCGCGTTATCGGCGATTCCTTCTCTCTCTGGTTGGTTTTTGAAGAGGAGATTGGTCTCTCCTTTCGGGGCCCCCCCCGGCGGAGACCACGGGCCTCTTTGTGCGGACCATGTTGCGTGTGGCTTTTGTTGCGTTGGGAAGAGCAGCGGTGGGTGTGGTTGCCCCGTGTTGTGAGGAAATAGGTAACGCTTTCATCACCCCATTTTGCTTTTGGATGGGGAGGGGAAAGGCGGGTTATTCGGATCGCTTAGCGATTGGAAGTGGATTTGTTTCTGGAATGAGGGGGGGGCGTTTTTGTTCGGGGTAGGAGGAGAGAGTGCTGAGATTCCCCTTCCGGAGGGTCGGGGGCGGGGCCCCTGGCGACTTTCTGGAAGAGGAACCCGTGGTCGCTGCGGCGTGGCCCGTTCGACGGGAAAAACCCTCTCCCTTTCCTTTTTTCCGGGGTCCGACCCCCCCCCCCGCATCAGAGGGGGGAATCTAGGCTTTTGTGTAACCGGGATTTCAGGGTCGGTCCTTTCTTTCGCAACCGTTGTTACACTGGGCGAAGTCAAACCTCGTGTTAGTCTGGCGAACCTCGGTTCTTGGAACTTCCTATCCCGGGGGCGAGCCTTTCGCCTTCATACTCCTCCGCCGACCCGGACTGGGGAGGCTCGCGCTTCACAGAGGAACTCAGTTGCCTTGCTCCTCCTCCCGTCTCTGACGGCTCGCATTCTTGAAGGAACACTTTCCCGACTTTTTTCTTTCCGTTTCCGCTCCCTCTGCACTCTGGGCCGCGGGGACCTTCGTGACCCCGAGTTTTTTTTTTCCTGTTGTGGGAAAAGAAAATCATCTTTTCTTTTCCTCAGCGGAAAAAAAAAAAACTTTCGTTCTTTTAGTTGGGAAGTAAACGCGTGGAGAGCGGTTAAAGGCACTTGGGTTGGTCATTTGCTCCTTTGGCCCCACGGAAAAACCCTTCGGGTGGAAAATTGCGTAAATACCGTTCCGTCGGGAAATTTATGCATTCCTCTTCCGGACTCGTTGTTGTTTTGACTTTTATTGGCAGGGGCGTGGCTTGTAGTGGGATGGAGGAGTTTCTCGGGGGGTTCTAATCTAGGAGGTTTGACGGTGCCTTTTTTTTGGCGGCAAAAGTCTTTGAAGATTTCCTCCTCCCTGAACTGTAGCCGGTGTGAAGGAGAAAGTTGTTCTGGTCGAGATTGCTTTGCTTCAGGAGTAGGACTGCTCGGCCGGGTGTGCGGAGGTACCCACTGTCCGGTGTTCCCCCTCTTTGGGAACAAAAGAAACAAAAAATTTTGGGACCTCCCTTCCGGAAGTGTTTGGCAATATTGCTATTGACCCCTTTCTTATGTTGTGGGGGGCGCCCGTTCCCGGCTTGCGTGCGCCTCAAAGTTAGGGCCTCGAAAAAAAGCCCTTTTTGGTTGGCAAACCCTCGGTTTTTGCCCCTCCTTCTTTTCTTTGCTTCCCCCCCCCGCGGGTTCCCGGGTTTTTTTTTCTCCTTTTGTCGGGGGGTCTGTCTTGGGCCACGGGTTGTGTGTCAAAGGGGACCTCACTTTTTTTTTTGTTGGTGTGGGGAGGAGGGCCGTTTTGTCCGTTTCGAACTTCGGAAAAAGGAGGGTTTTTTTTACCCCGACAACACCGCTCGGGACGTCTCCTTTTGTGCTTTTGGGGAGGCCCGGCCCCCCCCTCGGTTTCCTTCGCCCCGTTTTACTCTCGGGGGACCGATTCTCACTCTATATCGGTAGCATTGAGTAAAAAGGCAAGACGATAGAGGGCGTCATGGATAGTACTTCATGACCCGGCAATATAGCTTGCAAGGCCTGCTTGGTGAGACACTTTCGCGCTGGAATTCCGCCCTCTCTTTAAAAGTAATATTGAGTTATGGAAATGACGCAACTTCCAGAGTGCTGGGGGTTAAGGTGTCCGTGCGGCGTAGTCAGGAGCCTAAAACGAAATTCCTGTGTCGGCTGCCCTGAATGATGGCGATCAGGGGCACGGCGCTTGAAGCATGCGTGCGTCCTTGGGGGAGCGGTGGCACTTGCTAGGGGTTTCTAAGGTACGTAGGTCACTTCCTTCTCTTCTTTTCATGTTGCCTTAAGGGTAGTGACGCGGGTCTGTGGGGGCACGACTCATACGCGATTAGGATGCGGTCGGGAGGCGTTCCTGTATAATCTCCGTAATCGATAATCGAGAGCGGTGCTCGTCTGGCTCCGTAGCGTCCTTCAGGAGCTTTGGCGCGTCCTTGTTACTTGGTGGGGGGAGGTAGAATAGGGTGTATATAGAGACCAGGAAGAGAGCTACCAGAGTTTATGAAGGGGACTGTCTCGTCGAGAGCGGGGCCTCGAAAAGGAGGAGGATACTGCTGTGGTCATGCGTCTATAAAGCTGGCCCTAATAGAAAATTGCGATGCAGACCGACTGCGTCTTTCAGAATGGAAGAGATGATCAGTTCTTATTCGTATTCTCCATCGGAAAAATGGGAGGTGGTGGGGAGAGTCTGTCGCTGGCAGGGGAAGCAAAGCTTTGACAGGGAATGGCTTGTCGAGGAACTTCCAGGACAGGGAGGTTATTAAAAATGGGTAAGTGTCCCTTTTCTGCTCGTGGCTGGTGAGTCCTGTGACAACATACAGGATTTTTTTTTTCCCCCCTTCATATCTGGGCCGTCAGCGGGGGGTGGCGACCGTTTTCTTTTTGAGACAAATTTTAAGGGTAGTCTAAATGGGGAATTTTGAGCCCCTGGTTGGTGGTAGGAGAAAAACCCGCCCTTTTTTTTTTTTTTCCGCTACCCAAAGATCGTTGTCGTGGCCGGATTTCTTGTTTTTTTGGAATCACATTTCTGATGCGCGAGCTGGTTGTTTACACCATTCGGGTGGGGAAAGGACGCTTTAGACTCGGGCTAGACTGGGAATTTCGCCTCAGCCTCATAGGGAAAAGGGGCCCCTTCACTCGCTAAATAGGTGTCGGTTCAAGCCGCCACCTTGCGCCAGGGCGTTAAAGTTTTTTTTATTCTGGACCCGGCTTATTTTGCCGCAACGAGCGCCAATTCTAGTGGGCTAGGGTCCCGTCTTGTTTCTATACCAGGGCCGTCAGCTCTAAGGGTCTTTTTTCCGCGTTTTGCTCCGCTGTTTCTTTTTGGGCTTCTTGCCCTTGGAGTTTGCGGGGTTACGACCCAAGTTCGTCCTCCTTTAGCTGGGGATAGTTAAAACCACCCACCGCTTCGCCAGCGTCTCTATTCATCGTCTAGGGAAAAAAACATCTCCCGTTCCCTTTCTTCCACGACAAAGGCGGTCCTTGCGGGATTTTTTCCCCTGTTGACCCTGTAGATGTTTGGGGATTGATTCCTCCCTGGAAACTGTTCGTTGTTTACACTTCCGACCTGCTCACCCCTTCACAGGTCAGATCAAATGGTCCCGGCCCTCCCACCAATGCTTTTTTTTTCTTCTCTGGAGAGAAGAAGACTGGGCAGGGACTTGAAAAAGGCAGAGAATTTCATTAGAATGCCATGGACCGTTTGTAACAATTTTCACCAGGTACATCCCTAGTTTTAGTTTTTCCTTTCCCAGCCTGATCCTCCCAAAGAACCACTAGTTTTTCTTGTAGGTCCAACACACTTCTTTAGTTCAGTTTTTGCGGCTTTCAAGTCCTGGTTCGTTTTTCCCTTTGGGAGTTTTGTTCATTCACCCTTAAACTGGCAGGGAACCCATTATTATGTACCTTCCTATTCACTCTTGAAGGGGAGAGGATGGTTGGTTTTCCCTTGATGACGAAAAAACACACCAAATTTCACCAGGGGGAAACCTCAGGACTGAAACGGCCTTTTTATTTTGAAAAAGGACAGCTTTACCACGGGATATGGCTTGCTTCACGGGAAAGGTTTTTTTTTCACCCGAAAAGCGTTCCTTGTTGGGGAAAATTTTTTTACCCTCCTAGGCTTCATGATTATGGCGGAGGTTCCTTTTCAGAGGCTGCTGGTATCTTATTCATTTCACTTCACTTTGCAGGGAAATTTGTAGTGCTGGAAATGATTGACTCCTTTCACCGGTTCAGGTTAGTCCATTATTGATGTGTGATCGGGGGGACGGGTTCAAGGATTTTTTCGAGCCCCCAGTATTGGGCTTTGTCCGGGAACCCGTTGAAAAGCAGACTGACCTATAGTTTCCTTTTATAGTCCTTCCCGGCGGGTGGATGGATTTCTTTGGCGTCAGAATCATGTAAGATCCTGTTGTGGGTAATTGTGGGTACCCTATTTTCCCCACGTATTGCGCGGATTCATTTTTCCAAAGAGTCGTAAACCCGGGGACCCCCGGTTTTTTTACATGAAAACCCCCCACCACGTCCCGTCTTTGCACATCACCCCTTTCGGACCCAACGCCTTCAAACTATCCCCGACTCCTTTCAAGACCCAGACTAAGAAGCCCCAATAGGTACTAATTGAAATGATCCAAAAGGGAGGGTGAAAGCCACATCCCCTCCCCTTCACAAGGTTGCGAAACGGGTTCATCCAGGGCGAGACTGACCCACAACTTCCCCCAATAAAAAAGTCCAGCATAGGGGAACTAGGGAGGGAAACAAGTGCCGTTTCATGCCATCCTCGCAGCATGCTAAATTTTTTTTTTGTTTTTTTTTTCGAAGAAGGGTTTGTTAAAAATTCTTTTTTTTCCCCCCAGATTTCCCAAGGGAGAATTTCAGCACTACCACCACCGACCTACGGATAACCACCAAAAAGGGGTAGTTCCCCATACTTTCCCCGACCAACCCGGGGCCAATCAGCGTCCCCCCTTTGGCCACGGGCGGGCGTTCGCCACCTTCTGCTTCGGGGCGTCGGCCGTGGGAGGGGGCCACAAGCCGCCCCACTTGATAGCCGGTGCAAACCCCCGGGATGCCCCTTTTGTAGCTTTCCCCCCCTCCTCTTTTTTTGCCAATTTGAATTCCACGGAACCCACGGTACTATCTTTTCTCCCATTTGGCGGCCAACTCCTCCCTTTTGGAGTTCCGATCGAAATTTCGCCAGCAAGGATGGTTCTTGTCCTTTGGGGGAAAAACCTGCCAGCGGGCATTCTGTGGCCTTTTTTTTTACGGAGTGAGCCGGGGCGTTGTTTCCCCCCTCCCAGGCTTCAAGCTCACCTTTTCAAGCAAATCTGGGAGGGACCCCTGAAAATAAGTTGAGAATCCAACCCGTTTTACTTCAGTTCTTTTTTGTGATCTGGGCTGAATAGGTGCAGCTTATTTCGGTTCCCTCTTACGGGGAGGGCTTTTTCCACGCGATGTGCAAAGGATTGTCGATTTTGTAGAGGTTTTTATGACCCTTTCTTACTGGGGATGGCCGCTTTCCAATTTATTCCCTCTACTCTGGGACCCCTTAAATTCCAAGCCTATCCCCCCTAAAAGGGAGAAGAAAGTTTTTTTTTCGACTGTGTTCAAAAAAAACACGTGCCAATTTTTCCTCCCTTCCAAGGGGGGCCTCAAGACCCTCTCTCCACGACAATTTGTGGGGGGGGAGTGCTTTTTGGGGGCGTTCACCTTTGGTCGGAAGCCCTGTTGGGGTCCCCATTCCCACCTATGTTTCCTCACCCCGTTCCTATAACGGAGCCCTTGGGATGTTGTTGGCCATCCTTTCTTTTCTTTTTCGCAGCCGCTTTCTGGCAACTTTTTTTTCCCGGCCGTTTTTTCTTTTAAAAGCGGGATTCGTGACCGAGTCGGCATGAGTTTTGATTTTTGGCCTTTTGCCTGATGATGAGTCGCGTGTCGTGTACCCCCCTTTTTTTTTGATACGGACACGGCACGGAGGTTTTCCCCTTAAGTGATCCCCATGAAGTTTTCCCATTCCCCCCCCAATAAAGGTTGCCAGGTACCCTTGGGCAAAAAACAAACCACTTCCCAAACCCAATTTAGAAGTCGTCACCCCAGTAAGTGCAAAAAAGGGGTTCCTCGGCGATCCCCGGTATTCGGCCTTTCTTGCCTTGTAGATTTGGCCCTCTCACCTGGCATTTACAAACCCCATTTTAAACGGTCTAAGGAAAAAAAGGGGGGGGGTTTAACTTTCGCCCCAACGCATCGTTCCACCCCCCGTTTGAATATGTCCGGACGTCATCTCCCCCCCGTTGTGCGTCTACGCCCACCGTCGAGGGGGCTTCACAGGCTGTTATTTTTTCAGGGGAGATGGGCCGAAATTGTGCCTTCAGGGAAAGAGGGTGGACCACCCCTGCTTTTTATAACCTTTTCATCCGGGGAACTGGGGGAACACACACCTCCTTTCTCTCATGGAGCACCCGAAGTTTTTCTTACCCGCACTCGCGGTTGAAGGCTGGCTTTCCTGGTTTTAAAGACGTTTATAGCGGGTGAACCTTATGAACTTGTTCCGGTGAGCGGTTTTTCATTGAAAAAGAGGAATAAGTTTTTTCCTTTCCGTCCAGGTAACCTTTCTTTTCATTTTTTTTCCGCGGAAGTCCTGATTGCGTGGAGCGGATGTTTACTAGGGAAAAGCTTTATCCTACGGATTACAATAGAATCTACCGGTTACCACCCTCGCCAGGTTTGGGGACATCTAAGTCGACCCACCGGATCGTTCGTAACCCAGGAGTAAAGGGGCGGAGCACATTCCTTTTTTTAGCATTGAAGAGTTTTTCTTTCTGAATTTCAAAGACCGAGGAGAGTCGGAGGCTCAGGGTACTGGAAAAAAAGTCGAACCAACCTGTCCTCGAAGTGCCCCATGGTGGTGTCAAAGGGAATTTAGACCCCCCCAACCAGCAAGATTCCACCAGGGCCTGAAGCGGGTCCCTACCTTTCGTCGTCCCTGTTTCATCTACCCCACCCCCTCGGCGGCGCGGGGAACGCACCCCCCCCCCGTCTTTCCCCACCGCAGCAGGATCGCTTGTTTATTTCACGTTACAGGGACGGGAACTTGGTGGGGGAACATCCCGGGGACCAAAGCTCCTTTCTCGGACCACCCAAACCGCTGCTCCACACGCAACAATTTGGGCACCGCCGGTACCTTGTGGGGGTGGGGTACTGACACATCCCACAAAGAAATTTAGGGAATTTTGTTTTCCTTTCACGGGGCACCTTATCTGCTTTGCCTCCTTTAATTTTTGTTGTGGTTTGAAGAAGAGAGGGTCCGGACAGGAGAGGCCCCCCCCCAGGCCTCGGAAGTGGTTCCCATGGGTCGGCGGAGGGACCTTCCCTTTTCTTTTTTTGGAATTTTTGTGTTTTGCTTGACCTCCCTTGGGTCGTGGGGCGGGGACGTTTCTTCTCCCTTTTTCGAAGAACTTTTCTTAACATGGGGGTTCTCCTCTTGGTGCCCCGGCCGTGTTTGGTTTTTTGACCATTCTCCTTATTTTTTTGCGGGTATGGTTTCTAATCGGCTCCCCCCGGGGTGCAATCCTGGACTACGATTCGGGTACAAGAGGAGTCCTGGTTGTATCAGGGATCGGATCCCCAAAGTTCCTCTCCCTCCCCTTGTCGGTTCTCCCGCTTTCTTTCCCTCAGACATTTCCTACCAGAGTAGGAGACGGACCCCGCTCAGTTGCCGTCGGCAACAGGTCTGGCCGGTCCACATCTGGCTGTTTTTTTCCCCCTGGGGCTCGGAATTCGATCCGGTTGCTTCTTTCCTTTTCTCATTTTTGGGCGCTCGCTCAGATGAAGATTGTTCTTGTCCGGTGAGCGCCGCATCCTCCCACCTCGTGGCTCGGGGGGGTCCGCTAGATTCACGCGCAGGGGAACTACCTTCCAGTGGAACCTCCTTTTTTTCCTTCCCCCCTTTGGGATCTTCGACAGTCGGATTTCTCTTGCTGAATTTGACGTTTACCCGTGCAAAAACCGGCCTTAAATTGGGTTGGGCTTCCCGCTGGCGTCGCAACTCCCCGACCCCACCCCCCCCTTTTCTTGAAACCGTTGAACGGTGGGCCTTGGGTCTCTGTAGTAGGCCATACTTTTAAGTTCCCCCCTGATCGCGTCCAAAATAGGTGTGCTTCCCGCTGTTCCCGGGGGTGCCAGTGGATGACTTTTCCTTCTAGGCTGCAAATTCTCGGGCCCGAGGGCCTTTTTTTTTTCTGTGGGAAGGAGGGAGGTGGGATTTAGCAGGCAAAAATGGGGGGTAGCCAGTTTTCTCCCGGGTTGAGGGGGGGGCCGGTCGTCGTACTTTGCTGCCCTTCCTCAGTCGGACCGGGCCCCTGTTTGGTTCCACCTTGGAGCTCCCCTCATGAAAAGGAACGCCTGACTGTGCTGCCCCCTCGGGTTTGCCTCCGCAAATCAGTGGGGCGGAATCTTCCTGTGGCTTATTGTGCTCCCCGAATTAAACTTACAAACTTTTCTTTCTTCGAAGCCCAGCAGAGGGGTTGCTTTTCCTATTCCGGCTCTGTTTTGAAGGGTGCCCTCTTGTCCCTTCCCTTCCCCCCCGCAGGCTCGAGTGTCTTTCCCCCCCTCTCCTTTGGGCGTGGGAGGCAGCTGATTGGCTTGAGAGGGTCGGTTCACAGGGTTTTCGGGCAGCCTATCTGCGTTTTTGGGGCATTGTCTGCTTCTTTATTCTGGGGATAAAAAAGCGCCGTCGGGGTCCTTGGGTAAACAGAGGGGGCCGGTACCCTGCTCCGGTTTTCCCCGTCCCCCTGCTTTGTGCCCGGGAAGTCGTCCTTGTTGGGGGAGGCGCACAGCTCAAAAAAAAGGCATCCGACATCGATTAAGTGCTTTTTTCCTCCCACGTGAACGCCTTTCCCGTCCCCCTCAGTTTTAAAGTTTGACGTCGGCGGCCACGATCTTGGCCGCGCTTTTTCCCCTGCGGCGGCCCCCAGGGGCCGCAAAGAACACCTCCATGTACGTCCCCTTTTCGTTTATGGGGCACCGGACCGAGCCCTTCTCCCCCTCCCCGGGCGTTCACCGCGCATCGCTTCCCTTTGTAGGGTTACGATAAACTTCGAGGGGAAGGCCGCATTCCTATAAACTTGCTATCCTTTTCCCTGCGATGTTTGACCTAGTCCTCGTTTCACCTGGGGGTTTAAGTCGTATTCCCTTCCGTTGGGACTTTTTCGAGCGAAAAACAGGAAGTAATGGGTGCTCCCCTTCTTCTTTCCATTTCGGTGAAACTGCCCTGGGGGTTCCCTCCTTTTTCCCGGTGACGCCCAGGAGAGGCCTGGGGTGAAAAAAGGGAGTCCAGTTCTTTTCGCGGGATGATGCTGATCAGGACGTCTCCCTTCCCCTCTTTTAGGGTGTGGAGGTTTGATTCTTAGTTTTTTCCAAAGTTGAGTCCGCCCCTTAGTTCTTGAATGATTTTGGGCCGTCCCAAAAGCCTCTTCCCCGTACCACCCCATAGGTTGTCCTTTTCGCCTTCGTTTACTGTAGATGGGGGAGGGTTCCTTTGATTAGGAAGTTTTTTTGTTTTCTTTCCCTGCAAAATGGCCAACCCTTGCGTTTAAAGGACCCCCTCCACCTTTTTTTCTTTCCAAACCCACAACCTCCTCTTTTTCAGGGATTTGTGATCGGTCCTAGTCCCCCCTTTTCTCCCAGGGGCCTGATCCGGGGGAAAAGAATGGCGGGTCCCTGAGGTTTGTTACTTTGGGGGGCCGTTCGGCCCGCAAAAATTTTCTTCCCTCTCATTTGGCCTGGCCCGTCCCGGGTCAGGTTCCTGTCATTGGACCAGGGCAGGTGCCGCTACTGCGGCGCTTTTTCAAGACTGCACTTGAGGGGGAAGATTCTGGCCCACGCAGGCCGCCATGCTGGTCGCCTTTCTTTTTCCTTTCCAAGGGAAAAGCACCCCGGGTTCCATCTCTGTGTTTTGGGCCTTTTGGGCGGATGCTTACTGACCAGTTTCTTTAAGGACGGGTCCTACTTTTAGGGTAAGGCTCCAACTCCGTTTTGGGACGGGCGGGGGCGGTTTTCTTACCCTACAGAAAAAGGGCA
>Ga0179593_1568195_pt1 | contig 17512 bp, 16 predicted proteins | sample CZODoug2_1_08_16_FD_185931 | JGI IMG/M metagenome (GOLD analysis project Ga0179593, IMG submission 185931) | Vadose zone soil fungal communities from Angelo Coast Range Reserve, California, USA - CZODoug2_1_08_16fungal (PacBio error correction) | ecosystem: Environmental > Terrestrial > Soil >... | reverse complement strand
TATCGTCTCACTACGCAAGCGCCGCGCGCCTTTCTCCCAGGAATCTCACCGGCTGCTTTCCCGCGCCGGAAATCAGGCGCGATTTTCAAGTCTTTAGGCGAAACTGCCTCCTTCCCCTCGCCGGAGCCCTCGTTGAGTGATGTCTTTGCTGATTCTCCCATTTGTCCTGTAACCCCCCGATAAGGGGAGCAGCTCCCCCCCCCTCTGCTTTCCCGCAGGCCTTTTTGGTTCTTCCGGTTCATTGATTTTTTTTCCGAGTGACGCACCAACGGCCCCCTCGGCTTTCCTTCTGCTGTTTTCTGTCTTTCACCACAGTCCAAGGACGTGCATTTCCCCATCTCTTTCATCCAACCCTTTATTTCCCTTCCCCTTTTCCCTTCCTTTTTTGCGTGAGGGCGCGGTAATTTAACTTCTCCACCATCGTATTCCCCATCCCAAACATCCTGTTGAGATCATTCTGAATCGCATTTTTCTGGTTTCCTTCTATTCGCGGTATGGCGTTCCCGTTTCTTTCCCAGCCCTTTCTTCAGCATGTTTAAAAAAACGACGATCTTTTCCCCACCCCCCCCGGGCCCCAACCCCCGACCTCCCCCATTGAGTTGACTCACCCTTCACTTTTACATGTATACAGTGGTGGGAACCCCTGGTCTTTTCTCCCGATGGACCCTGTGCTGTGAGATTTGTGGTCAGGCCCCTTTTTTTTTTACGCAGCACGATCTTTGAGCTGTTTTTCTTCCCACGTGGCAAAATATACCAGCTCTGCGCAAAGTCCTCGGAAAGAGTTGAGTGTCCCGTTTTCGTCCCATGTGGAATTCCCCCTTCAATTTCTTCGAAACTCCTGTCCCATGAAAATCTTCGTGTTTTTTGAACCCGGATTTCTGAGGCCGAGATCCCAGGCTCCCTTTTAACATTTTTGTTTTTATCCTCCGCCTGTCCTTCAACCGGTTAGTTTTCCTCCCTGGCCTCCATCTTCCATCTCTCTGATGCTGAACGGGAGGTAACCCCCAACCCCCCCCACGTTTGAGAACGTCGTCCCTCACTCCCTTATTGCCTCAACGATTTGCACTCCCCACATTTCTTTTCATAACCTTTTTGAGGCCATTTGCATGCCCACCCCCCCCCCGTTTGGATGGAGTAGCCCTTGGTTCATCGAGAATGCAAACCCGCAACATTTTTTCGCTTCTGCCCCACAATTTTTGAGCGGCGTTTTTCTCCTAACTCCTCAAGCTGTGCCCAGCGCCAGGCCAAGAATGGTTTCTGAGGTTACTTTTTTGGCCCGGCAGATACGACCCCCCCAAAGCAGCAGAGCCCCCTTTCGCTTGAACAGCCCGCTTAATAGTTTCTGATTAGGAAGCCGGAATGCAACTCTTCTAAGGTTGACTCATCATCCCAGCACACTTCTCACGTGACTCGTCCGGTTGGGTTAAGTCCCCTGTTCGGTCTCCAGAAGACTCCCAACTATCTTCGGGTCTATCCTTGTGGCAACCTGATAGTCTTTCTTTCCCCCCCGTTTTCCGGACCAGCCTGTAAGAGCACCAATTTTGTGATCAGCCTAGTCCTGAGGTATTGTACTTCCTCTTGTCGCTTTGGTTGCTCCATCCCTATTTTTTTTTCTTCTTCCTTTTACCTTGGGTTAAAGAGAGCCTGCGAGTGCATTGTCCTCCTCCCTTTAGCTATGCGGAGCTTTCGCGCTTTGTCGTGGAATTCCACAAAAATTTTGTCCCTCGCCCCTTTAACTCATGTTCCAGGTGAATCGTTTCCCGCGTAATTTTCTTCTGAATTTTTTTCATGCGGATGTTTTCATGTCTAAGTTTTTCTTTGTTTCTTACAAGTCTTCCCAAACTCGAGTTTTGTGCAAATAATGGCTATTCTTTAACCCGAGGGAATCCCCTTTTCTTCCTTCCCTTGAAGTCACATGCAAGTCCTCCCTTAGAAGAATGACACAGTGTTCCCAACATTTTTGAAGTGGTCTTGTCGGAACTTCGGAATTGGTGAGTTGCTCTTCTCCTTATTGGTTTTGCCTCCCCCTCCCGGGTTTTTCCCTGAAGTCAAACACCACTACTTTGTGCTTTTCTGATTCGGCCGTAAAAAAAATTTCGACGCCGTTGAAGTGGTACTTCCCCACTTTACCCGCCAAAGTTTTGTCAGAGGCGAGTACAACCTTTCATAGACTTGGGTAAAGAAGGTTACTAACCCCTTTCCTCCTCTCCTTTTGGTTCGGTCAGTGGAACGGTCCTTCTCCTTTGATCAGCCTCCCCTCTCCCCTCGGTACCTGGGAGTGGACGTTTGGTCCACCCCGGCGGGCACTGCTCTCTTTAATGTACTTTTCCAAGAGCTACATCCCCCCAGTAAACCAAGTGGTGTTGTTTCTTCCCCTTTTCTTTGTTTGAACTTTTCTCCCCTCTCCCGACCTTCTATACACTGAAGATCTTTCACCCCACCTTCAATCCTTACATACGGTGTCCCCGTTGATGGGCTAAAAATGAAGGATTACTCGACTTTCTCCTTTCTCCTTTCCTGATAACGGTGTACACTTTGCTTTTCTCCATCCTTTCTCTGTTCCTTTTCCCGACCCTTTTTTTTGTGTGTTTTACAAATCCGCCACTGACATACATGAAGACATCCCGACTTCCCTGCAGTCTGGTCCGTTTTCTGGTTAAACTTAACGGGGCATCCCCCTTATTCCATTCCCTATTAGGAGCGATTGCTCAAACTTTTTTTTGCGATTCCCCCAAAGCGATCCAGATTCCGCCGTCTATGCACCACAAAGTCACGTCCTTTTTCCCGACGTTCGCTGATCTCACCCCGCCCCTTATTTTTTCACCCATTCTCCCTGGCATAAAGCCGAATGGTACTTGCCACCCTCTTCCTTGGAAGTTATTCACCTCATGTGTGAATTCGCATGAGCAAAGAATTGGCCTTCTTCGAGTCCTTTTTTCTGCTTAAGACAAAGACTCAAAGAGTTTTTTTTATTCCCCCCCCTTTTTTGTCACATAGTCTCAAAACTAAACATCGCCTTATGGTGTTTAGGTGTGTTGGCTATTTTAGTCCGTGTTGTTACCCAATGAGAGTATATGAGTCCCCAGGTTCGCCTAGGGATCTGATAAAACGAGTTGCATGCAGGATCTTTTCCTCTCACCTGCAGATGATTTGCTCTCCTTCCCCCTTGTTTCCTTGAGGCGTACTTGTTCCTAAGTTCCCTCACGCCAATCCACCTCTTGATTTACGCACGAGTTTTGGTTGATTAGAATTCCAGTAAAAGCGCCCCGTGGTCCTGGAGCGACGTCTTTTTTAGGGTGTTGAATACACCTGTTCTTCTACCCTCCAAGGTAAAAAATGTTGGGGATCTTTCGCGGTTTTTTTTATGTTTCGGGTCACTTTTTTCTTTGTTTTAATCCCCGTGATCGTCTCGGGGTCTTTTTTTTTTTTTGGAAGAGTTTCCCCAGGTCTTTGTGTGGTTTTTTGATAAAGCCCCACATGGACGTTGTGAGCAGGCGTCTGACCATTTTCCCCCTTTTCTCCCTATCTGCTCATAGGCCAAACGTCTTGGCTGCCCTTTTTTTTGGAATATTATCCGCTGGTCCCCAACCCTGCTTTCGAGGCGGAGCCCCTGTTTTCGTTTACCTGATTTTGATTCCCTAAATGCCTGCGCCCTCCCTTTTAAGATTATTTTATGGAGTGACTATTTCTTCCACCACTCTTTCCCGATTTCACCTTCGCGGTCTCTTGTTTTCTCAATGCCCAGGTCCGTTCCTTGTCTACCTTCCAATCGAGCCCTGCCCTCCCGCCCTCCTTACGTCTCCCGAGCGGACATTGCTCGTTTCTTCTGCTTCAGAGCGCAGTTCTCCGTTTTTCCTTTTCGTAGTCATGCAGCGTTCGCGTTTTTGCTTTTTCGATTCATATGACAGCCTTAACCTCAAGGCTCCCTGCTTTCCCCCCACCCCTCGTCGCCATTGGTTTTGCACTCTCGTTTTGTGTCCTCGAATTTTTTATTTACTTACTGCCTCTCCCGATTCCCGTTCGAGCGGGAAGCATCCACTCTTTTGTTTTTCCCTTCTGGATTTCTTGCAGGCATTTTCCTCTTTGAAAAAACCAGTTCCCATCATCGGCTTTCCCGGCGACCTTTATTTTTTTTTGCGCATAATCAGGACTTCTTAACTTTTCTTAAATTTTTTTTAGTAGTGATTTTTAATCAAAAAACCCTATTCCTTTTTCCGGTTTTTATCGTTACACTTCGACACAACTTTTTTCCTCCCTCCCATCCCACTTTTTAGCTTTTCTTCCGTTTTTGACCGACTTATAATCTTGAGAGCCTCTTCTGCCCTGGTCCTTTGGCCCCTCCTGAAAGTCTCCTCATCCTTAGATTCGCGTTCCTGTCCCCGGTCGAAATGACGCGCGTTTTTCCTGATTTTTAATTCCGCTCTTACACGCCTTTTTATGATTCTTTTCAATACCCCTTTGTTGAGAGAGACTCGGGGCTTTCCGCCTACTTCCGTTTCCCGCCTTCTCTTTTCGAGACCTGTAGCCGGACCTGCTTGCTGGGCTCGCTGAGACGAATTCAGTCTCCTTCCTGATGAGATCTTTCTTTTTTGAACCACTGCGCGGCCTCCTGAAGCTTCCTTTTCTGATTTTTTTTTCGGTTTAGGAGGCTACCTTTGGTGGCGTTCTTGATCAGTAACGATCTCCCCGGGCTCCTTTCTTGTTTTTATCCCCTCACGCGCACGCATTGTGGCCGCGCGGCCAACACTAGCCCGTTGACCTCTTCTGCGTGGAGCCACCCTACTTCTTTTTTTCGTCTTTTTTTTGTCCACAGTTTCTTCCACTGACCGTGCACCCAAATTCTCCCCATTTCGCCCCCTTTTTCCGTCTCGCCTTGTGGAACAGCTCGAGTTTGATATATGTCTTCCCTTTCCATCCGCCCTCTCCACCACGGTCTTTTGTTTTCACACACTTTTGAAGAATCCTTTTTGTATTCTTTTCTTTTTCCTTGGAGGCTTTCTGGCGGCCCCTTTGCCGGCGCGCCAGGAACGACGGCTGCCCATCAGCTCTCCCTGGATCCCAACGTCCGTTTACACCCCTTCCCATTACCTTTTTTCCCGACCGAGCATTCTTGCCGCCCCTCCTCCAATGGTCCTCTGAACTTTCGCGCGGTTTCCTCGCCCTAGATTGTACTCCGGTTTTTTGTCCCCGGTCGTCAGTTTATCTTTCTTTCCGGGACCTACTACCAGGCTTTTTTCTGCATGCCCATACAGACGGCGCATACCCCTGGAGATTTTTCTAGCCGTTTACGGCCCGGCATCTCCCTTTGTGAAACATGGTTTCTTCCTCCTCGCCCCCCCTTTAATTTTGAAGTGCCTCGTCGAACCGGCCAGCGCCTTAGACCTTCCCCACCAGTTTACCTTTTTTTGTCGTTCCCTCCGCCATTGAGAAGAAGAAACTGATTGCCTTCGCCTCGCACAAGCCTCAATGTTCTCGCGGTCTTGAATTTTGTCAAACCCCCTACTTTGTGGTCTTCTTCCCCTATGTGAGTCTTTTTTTCCCCATGTTCCGCTGCGCCCCCACCATTCCCCTTTTCCCCAACAGTTTTACATGTCTGATGGAGAACTTGTTCATCTCTGAATCCCCCTACATTTTCTTCTGCGATTGACTCCCAATTGGGGCGTTGACTTTTTTTTGAATCCCCCTCCCCCTCCCCCAGATGGTAAAGCCTTCTCCCCATCCTTTTTGTGTCGCGCCCTTCAGACGACCCCCAAAAGCGTCAAGAGCCTTTCCTCCCCCCCTTTCCCAACCTAATCAGATCTATGCGACTTTTTTTATTTACTTGCCATGCAATTTTATTCAGGTGTCTCCGACTCCGCCAACTTCCTTTCTTGGCTACTAGGCGTTGGGGGTCCGGATTCACCGTCTCTCTCACTGACTCTCCCCCACTCCCTCACACCTGCGATTTCTCTTTGCAATCAATTCTTCACCCCACCCCCCTGGTGAGTCTTGTTTTCCCTCTACTTACCCTTTTATCCGCTCTTGGCTCCGCTCCTTTCAATGCGCGTGAATTCTTCACTTCCCTTTCGCGTGTTACTTTCCCCCCCTTTCCTTTGTCACTCGCAAGGCGGTTCCCATGCCCTTTTCGGTCCTCCTGAGCTTTTTTTTTTATCCGGGATTTTTTTTCGCAGGCTTTGGTCCTTTCCGCCTTTTTGGCGCATCGATAACGCGGATTCGTTTTTTGTTCCGAGGTTTTCCTTTTCGTTTTTTCTCCGGCGATCTTCTTCTTCCTTCTTTTTTGTTTTCTTCAACTTCGAACTGTGGCCCCAGGACGCGGTTTTCCTCCCTTTTTACGAGCCGGCGTGATCGCCCCACCCGCGGGGCCGTACACCAGTGCACGGCAGGAAGAGTCCTTTTTTTCGAGTATGCCTGCCGGTGATTAGAACCATCCTTTCCCAGTTCTTCCTTTTCTTTTGAGCTATGTGAATATATCGCCTTTTCCCCAGTGCAGACCGGAAGCAGAATCTTACTTTGGACTTGTTCAAAACACACAGACTCCCCGAAAAAGATTTTTTCTTCTCCCCTTATCCCTTTGGCCGCGGCGAGGTGGTTCAATTTTTTCGATCCCCCCTGCATTAGGTGTTGCAAACTCCCTTTTCCTTTTCTTTTTTTCTCATACCCTGTGGGGTGGAGGCGTTATTTTTTTAACCCTTGCCGGATTTTTCTTTCCCTCTCCAGTTCTTTCCAAATTTGTGGGACATCCACCGGCCCGGCCTCGCACCTTGTGTGTGGAAGCGTCACCCTGCAACTTAAGTCGGTGGTTTTGTTTTTATTCCCTTGTCCCTCTGTCAAAGGAACAGAAGGAGCTCTCTCCTCTTTTCCCTCTTTTTTGCCGAAAATAGGCTGGGACCATTCTTTATTTTTTGAACTTTTTTGTGGTGTTTTTTTTTTTTTTTTTGAGGAGCAACGGCATGTTTTCTTTTCTAATCCCTTGAACACTTCTAGATGTCCTCCTTTGAATTTTTGAGAGCCTGGGTCCGTACTTTTCCTCCTTGTGGTTTCGGCATCACTCCCCCCTGCAACCTACATTGGAAGCTTCTTTGACCTCTTCTTTCTTGGTCTCTCGATGACCTCTGCTACTTCCCCCTTTCTCCCTGCTTTCCCCCAAACCGAATCACCGGACACCCCCTCCGGACCTTCTATGCCTTCAATCGTCGAATCGAAATCAACTCGTAACTCCTATCTTTTCCCCCAATGTGCTATTTTCACCCCTACTGCCATTCTTTTGCCCCAAGTGAAGTTAGTTCTCCCTCACGCGCATGTTGACTGATCTCCTTAATTGTCCCCTTGTTCCTTATTGAACACAAGACTTCAAAGCTGTGTGGGCAAATTTGCCCTTCTCAACTGAGCCAAAATAAAATCGCCCTCTTTGTGGTTTGTTTCTTTTAGATATCTGTGCTATGCCGGATCCTGCCCACCCAACAGTCTCCTTTAGAAAGCGTGTGGATAGGCTAAGATAAAACCTGTCTTTAATGATAGCTTTTTCCTCCTTTAATCCCCGTCGAGCTGCCGCGTGGATGTTCCCTCTTGCATTGGGCCTTCCCCACTTTCCCTCCGTTCCATAAATTTCGTTTCTTTCTCGGGTAGATTTTTTATCTTCAACGGCCTGCATCCCAAAACCGCGCGCTGCTGTTTGGTGGCATTCTTCGATTCCTTGACTCCCTACGTTCAACTTTGTGGGAATTCAATTTTATTGGTTTTATCCTGGGCATTCCGCGTGATAGTGGGCGAAGCTCTTGAAGACCCACGGTTTTTGGTTTTTGGATTACAGACTCGTCCCAGCCCGATCCCCCTTCCTTTTGCCATTTATTTCCGGTCCCATCTTCCCATGGCCTCTTACCCGCTGGTTACCAACGCTGGATGACTCCGTTCTCTTTCTGTCCGGGTTTTAACTTCACGATTTTAAGGGTCTTGCGAGAGGTTCTGTCTTCTACCCTGGCATGAAAATCGACTTTTCCATCTTTTCTTGCAGTCTTGATCCTTGGGCGTTTTTCGGTAACGAATTCCGTCCTGCGAGGGAGGCGGCATTTCCCTCACAGAAATCTCTACCTCTAACTCCTTTTAAGTTTTTACTCCCCTATTTGCCTGGCGTCATGGTGTTCTCGTTAGTTATTTTTCCTTGAGAATGGGCTTTCTTTCCGAATTATCTTAGTCAAAGAGGTTTAGCGGTCCTTTCGACTCTTCCCCTTCAATCCAAGTACCCGACCCCCTTCTTCCTAATACATGCCGATTTCCCTTCGGTGGTTGCAATCCGCGTGTTGGTTCAGAAGGTGGATTCGCCCTCCTTCCCTGCTGACTCTCACTCACAAGAGTTTCCCGGTCGAGTTTCTTCCGGCAAATTTCTTGAGTGGTTTATGGATAGAATGCATGTTTAATTCGAGCCTTTTCAAAACACCATCCCAATTTGAGGACCGCGAATCTCTTTTTTTCTCCCCTACAGGTACGAGCGTGTTCCGTTCTGCTTATCGTGGTGCCCCCCTGAGCACTCCCGTACGCTTTGCCGTTCGTAGAACTTTTTTTCACCAACTGGGAGTTCCTCTTGCCCTTTCAATTCAACGACCGCCCGAGATTCCTTTTCCCCCGGTTCTCGCCGATTTCATTGGGGTGCATGATTAAGTTCCCGGACGCGAGGCCCCCCCTCCATTCCCGCCCTTTTTTCCGTTACGAATGAGTAAGATGGCGGACCCTCTCCTCCTTTCCTTTTCAGTTGGACATCTTTTCGCCTCCTCTTCTTAGTCTCCATCTTTTTTGACGGCTCGCTTTCTCAAGCCGTTCATTCTTCCTCGCTTCCAGTCCACGTGAAGGATTGCTGGCCTCGTCCTTCCGTTATTAAGGCGAGTTCGCTCATGATGAGATCGTTTCGCCTCCTTCAACGTTTGCATTAAAAAGCTAGAGGGCGCCCTTTTTTTTCTTTTTACGACTTATTGCTCGTACCTTCCCGCGCCGGGGCTCCTCATCGTTCTGTTTCCCTCCGCGCCGGACGGCTTCCGGCGGACCCCTAGAGGGGTGAAGCGCGCTTTTTCCCGTCCACAACTACCCCCTTCGTGGCCTTTTTAATTGTCTTCCCCCCTGTTTTTATTCCACTGACTTTAATTCCATGCCTAATTCTAATTTGATCCCCTTTGCCTGCTGCGCGCCCCGGTGGTAAAGCTTGTGGAGTGAGAGGGTCCGGTTAGTACGAAGTCACATCGTCTTTTCCCCTTTTTCTAAAATTGACCTTTTCAGAATCGGCATGGTGTATTTCTTTCCCGTCCGTTTCGGTTTGAGCCCTTTTTCTTTCCTTTCCAATCCCCTCTCCCTTTTCCAAAAATTTTCGACGAAGCCATTCTCCAACCTCAGCAACCCAAGCATAACGATCCCAAGAGCTGCGCCGCCTCCCCCCCTGGCCTTTCCCTATCCAAAGGTTTTTCTACCGCGTTTTTCCTCCCGGTTTCAGCTTCTCCGGGCTTTGAAGGGCAGCCAGGATCGGTTCCCCCCCCCTCGTTAAACTTCTTGTTGTCGAAAGTCCCTCCCCCCTGATCAGACCTGGAGAAAGCCTGTACCTATCCATTTGCTAGGCAAATAGGCCTCCGGTTACCCCCAGCGCCATGCACGGGTTTGTCAGTTCAATTTTTTTTTCCCAAGGTGGTCCCGTTTCCTCTGACTGCGTCCCTACCGGTCCCGTTCAAACTCCAGCATGGCGAAGAAAATGCCATGGCCCACAGGCCGCCCTTTTCTATGACTTATGAAAGAGGATGGCATCACCCCTTGTCTACCGGGTCCCCCTTCCGCGCTTCCGCCCGCCCCTCTCCTTTCAATTTCACACAAACCTTAGTGGCATGACCAAAACAGTTGACTGACTGATTGAGTTTCGATCCTGTCCACCCCCCGCCAAGTTTTCGCGCCGATGGGATGCCCCCCTGCCTCTCGTAACGACGCAACGTCCCTCAACATTTTTCATTTCCTCCAAGTCGGGGATTGGCGTGAGATTTTTATCTTCTCCCTTCTCCCCCTCCCCTCAAGCGCGCCGGGAGTCTACTTTTCAGTCATACCTCGTCATGCAATATTCCTCTAACCAAGCTTGCATTCTGCCTTTATCAGCAACCGTGATCCCTTCATCCAAGACCACCCCTTACCGGCATTCCCTATTCCTTTTCTTTGGTTTCCTTCTCAAGGAGCTCCCTCACCATAAACACCCACGCGATTTGAGTTTTGCTATAGGTTTACCTTCCCTTAGCCCCCTTTGCCCCAAAATCTTCGTCTTGTGATTCAAGATATGTCGTTTTCTCGGTAAAGTTTCTTTTTTCGACCCTTGCGTACGATTTCCCTCTTTGTCGCGGGTTGCCATGTAACATCACTTCTTTGAGGTCTTTCTCCCTGGTTCCCACTTCGCTGAAGTTTCTTGGAGCTCATTGTATCTAGCTTTCCTGTTTTCCCCTCCGGGAGGAGCTGTCTGGCTTTTTTATCCGCCAATTTTGGCGCAGATAAAGAGGCTTAGTGATGGTCCCTTTTGCTCTCTTACGTCCAGATCGTGCCTTCTCAGATCTGTCTTTTTTTCCTTCCACCTTTTTTGAACGTGCGCGCAACATGGCGATGACGGCTTATCATTCTCCACCCCGCTGGGCTCCCCCCTTAGCTTCCTTCTCTCTTTCCACCTGACCTTTTTGCTCATCGAGAAGCCTGTTCTTGTGCATAGTTCTTGTAGGGAATTGTCCCCCCTTTTCCCTCGTTTGTCTCTTCCTTTTTTTGGTGTCCTGTAAAATCGGATACCTCAGCCAGATTTTTTACTTGGCTTTCTTTCACCCCCCGAACTCTTGAAAAAAGTTCAGACGCCTCGTGCCTTTTGGGTCCCCTTGTACCCCTCCCCACCCTTTTTTCTCTCGATTTTTTCCCATTTTTTATCCGCTCGTTGGTAAGCCTTGCCCGCACAAATCTCTTCTCTTCTCCTCTTTTCGAGATTTCTTTACCCCTTCTTGAACCGGTGCGCGTGGCAGGGGATCTCCACTCCCTCCGTTCACGGGGGGAGTTTTTTTATACGGCTTTTTTTGGTCCGGTCTTCTCCTTTCCGGGAACGGTCTGGTGCGCTCAACTCCTTTCCCAAAAGTGGTGTTGATTTCGTTTGAATTTTTTTTACATGGCTATCTTTCCTTCCTCTCTCCCCCCCCCCACAATGTCTTACCTGGACACGGTGATGGGCGAATTCAATCAGGCCTACGTTTTCTATCTAATGTCAGCTCTTTACTTTGTAAGGCCCCCTCTTGCGGGTCTCTTGTTTAATAGCCTTTATTGCGCGCTCCCCATGTTTCGAACCCTTTCGAAGTGTGGTCTGACACACCTCCATTGACCCCTCTTCTTCTCAGGAACTTACGGAGAGAAAAATACCGTCGCGCAATGGAAAACTCTCTCCTTTATCGATTTCCCCCCCACCTTTTTTTTGACCACCAAAAATCCGATCCAGCTCCGCCCTGCTTCCTTCCCGCGTCCTTCTCAATTCGCACCCTGAAAGAAAACTCCGTCTGGTTTACGCTGGGCCTAAAGCGCCCCACTTCTCTTCCATTCTTCGGAAGTGTTTCGTTTGTCTGCGCTGAGCCAGCATGGCCGGTTGAGAGGCCCTCCCCACTCCCTCCCCTTTTTTTTCTTTCTGTCCATTTTTGCCTATCCTTTTTTCCCAAATGCAGTATGGGTTTTCTTTTTTGTTAGCTATCTGTTCTACTGGGAGCCCCCCCCCCTCTTATCACGTCTTGACCCGTTTCAGCGGTGTGGGAGGATTAGCTCCCCTCTCTGTTTGCTTTTTTCGTATTAAATTGGCCTTTCCCCTTATGCCTGTTGTCCGCCTTTTTCTCTTTTGGACTTGCGATATGACGGGCTTACTCTCCCTCCAATAAAAAGTATTGCTTCTTTTCCTCGGTTGATCGTGGTTGCTTTTGCCTTCCGGACCTGCACCCTTCGCGATTTTTTTTTGCGGTTGGCATTATAGATGACCCCCCTTTCATCCCCCGGTTTTTCAAGATTGAAAATTCCTTCTCTCCTTGTCTTTTTTTCCCATTGTGTGTCGTGCGGGCGGTAATGGGATTTCGGGGACCGCGTTTCCCTTTCTTCCTTTGCCTTTCCTTTTCCTCGATAAAAGGGAACGCTGGGCGTTCTTTGAAGTTTCTTTTTCCTTTTTAACCTTATTTTTCTCCAGTCCCCTTTTTTTTCAGCCCCCTTTCAGTTCTCTGCGGCCAGTATCCTATCCTCTTTGTCAAACGCGTAATATTTCCATGGGCGACGACTTGCCCTTTACGTTAAATGATGGACCCCTTTTCCTGCCCCCCCCTTTTCTCCCTCAACTCCTCAGCAGGTGACTCCGCATTTTTTTGTCTTTTTTCCCTATCTTCCTCTTCCCGAGCGATCGGATGCTGACCCCCTTCAGCCATTCATCCCCACAGATCAAACAATTTAAAACGGGATAGGCACACCCGACCTCTGTATTATGTTCCCTTTTTTCCCTTTTGAGCGGCCGCCACCTTGCGTTAGGGCTTAGAATACTTTCGTTGGATCTGTTTCTTTTATCGTGTGGCGCACTGAAGCTCCACTGATTCCCCCCCCCCCCTATTGAGTCCGTAGTCTGATATCGTGGTTTCCTCTTTTTTGTAAGTTTCTTTTTAGTCCCTTTCCCTTCCTCACTCTATCTTCCCACCGTTGTCTTCTTTTGGTTTCTTTTTTTTTTGCCCCATGGTGGTTGATCCCTGATAGAATTTGCAGGGACTGCGTTCCTTGGACCAAACAGTCCTCCCTCCTCGGAGTAATCGACCTGAAGTTGTGCGCGACAGGAAAGGTCCTTCGCTCGGCTGGCTTCCTCGTAGTGATCCCAAAGCTCCTCTCCATTTCCCCGGAAGCTGTCTGAAGGGATACTCGCAACCCCAGGAGAATTCTACAGTCGCACTCTTTATTTCAATTCCTTTTTTACTTTTGCTGGTCTCAGGTTGTCTGACCAAGAACGGATTTTCTTAGCGCTCTTTTCCTGACGCGTTCCCCTCTCCAGTTGGCCATCCTTCGATAAGAGTCACTGGCTCTGAATTTTTGTCGAGTGCCTCCCTTGATTCATTGGTGCACTGTTGTGTTGTGCCGAGTCTCTTTGATGCCGCCGGATTCCACCTCCGAATCCCTCCTTCAAAGCCCCTTTCTCTCCCTTCTTCTTGAGGCCTTGATTGCTGGGCCTCGAGGTCCTCTCTCAGTTATCTATGTGATTCTGGTTTGGTTCTCTTTTTTTGCTTTCCAACTATCTCCCGTTGATACCGCGGGCGGAGGATCCCGGAGATCCCGTCATTCCGGGTTTTCCTCCCCTTTGCGGTTTTTCCGCGCACGCGCCCCTTGACCCGCCGTTTTGTTTCCCCTCGCTTAAGTACGGTGCGGAGCCGCCACGCTCCCCCCGCTTTCGTCTTTCCATCCTGATTCTTCTTTTCTGTGTTTTTACATCTTACTTCTTTCCTCCCTTCCCTAACCTCCCCAAAAAAATGGGCCTGCCGTCTCCCAGCTCTCTTTTGTTTTATTTCTTTTTCGGGGGTCTTATTTTTTTCCATGCTAATGAACAACACGCGGAGAGTAAACGACGATCTCTTTCCCTGTTGTATTATTCCTCACGGCGGTGGAGGGTCTTGTTTTCTTTTCGTAGAGCCTTTTAAAAGACGCCCCCCCTTTCTCCCCCTCGACAATCAAAGCCATTCGTTTCTTTAGACCAAATGAAGGTCGCCTCTCCCTTTGTCTTTTTTCTTTTTCGTGAGCTGAGACGGCGCCGCGGGCTTCAAGCTTTCGGTTCTCTGAGTGTTCTTCCTTTCTGTGTTCTCCTGGAAGTTGCGCCGGTCAACTCTTTACCAGCGTCCAATATTTTCCCACCTCCCCTGTTTAAGAATAGGCGCAAAGCCCCATTCTTCTCATTCAGTTTCCAGGCCCCTCTGGACCTCCTCCTTTCCGTATCGATGAAAATTTCGGGTTATGATGCGCGGACCTTGCCCTCCTCTCCAAAGGAGGCCTCTTCTTAACACACGTTTGGACTTTTTTCCCCCCCTGCCAGCATGTCTTTCAGACAAACGGATCATGGCCTATCCGCATGCGCACAAAGCCGTAAATGTGATTCTCTTTCTTGAACTTCTTCTCTCCCGACCGTGAGCCTGCGTCCAGAAAAATCCCTTCCCCTCCACCTCCTGCTCAAAAAACTCTCCAGCTCAAAAACCTAGACGAGAGACCTTTTCACCCCAAACTACTTATGAGGGAGCATACCTTGTTGATTTCGAATGCAACCCCTGTCGCTCCTGAGTGATGCCCACAGCTTTCCTTTGATTCGCCAATCCCGAGTCCACACCGATCTGCACGAACAAAGAAGGGGTGCTTCGTTCCTGTGACGTCCACGTCATTTAGACATTCACAGTTCCCGCGGCCTCCCTGAACTCCGATGACCAATCTTTGAACTTATTGGTCCCTGCGACATGCAACCCCCTATTTCTTTCTTCTCCTCTCCCACCGTTTCTCTCGTGTGGTCCGGCTCAAGGCGCTCTTACACAATTTCCAAAACCCTACTGCGATTTTATTTTTCTTTGATACTCTGTGCAAAACTGCCCACCTGAGGTTTTTCTCAGCAGGCCAGTCCTAAGACGCCGCCATTCGTGGCTCAGAGGCTCCGTTCCGCCTTCCCGGCCTTTCCCCCTTTTTCTTTTTTTTTCTCGGGTCTAGTACCAGTCCAGTTGTGACACGGAATGAGAACTGTTCCATTTTCATTTGAATTGTTCACTCTACGCGATTGAGTCCTTTACCTTGCGTTTTCTTTGAATTTGTTTGTGTTTAACCACATGTTTTTCCCGATCGATAGTTCGGGTTTCCGAGGTTTCGTCCCTTCATTTTTATCTTCGAATGGTCTCGCGGTGTCTTAAATGTATTCTGCGTTCTTGTTCCTAGACCCCCACAATTAGTTTCACCCCGTTTTTCAACTTCGCAAGCATGGCGATGACGGTATACCTGGCCTACCCCCACCTTAAGTTTTTGGAGGAAGATTTTATCCTATCGACCGCTTTCGCTAATGCAGTTGCCCACCAACTTGGCCCAGCCTCGTATTGTCCCTAGTCTGTGTAATTGGCGCGCTCGTCATTTCCACTACCCTTCTTTTCCTTTTGCCCTTTCGCAGTAAATTCGGATCAAAGTCCCACACTTTTTTTACTTGGTGTTTCTCTACCGACACCCAAAGTAACCTTTGACCGCCGCCGCCTGGGGATGGTCACGTAGCCCGTGGTCATTTCCACCCTGTTTTTTTGATCCCTGCATCGAGTCCGTTTGTTCCTCTCCTTTTTTTAACCCATAAGTTGTTTTTTTGCTTTCTTCTCTTTTTTTTTCCTTTGACCCCCCGGACGCGAGGAAGGGGAGCCACATTTTCCAACTCGCGCGTCTTTTTGCTTTCGGGACCCTCCCCTTCTGGGCACCTCGAAATTCTTTTCCTTGGATTTTTGTCAATACTTCCCCCTCACAGTTTTTTTCCCCCCTGTTCTTGGTTCCTTTTTCTGCATCGAGAACACCCCCCAGAAGAAGGAGCGCTCCCCCCACCTTTTCCTGAACTGCCGCAATAACTACGGATTTCAGTGGTCGACACACAATTTTCATTCCAGGTACGGTCCTCGGCCGCTTCTGACTCTAACGGTGTACGGCACGCGCGTTCCTCTCCCTTCTAGCGCTTCTGGGGAAGAACCCTCAGCTGGGATTGCACCACTTTAGAAATTTTCCTTCCCTATTCTTTTCCTTTGATGGGGAGAAATAACGACGGAACGGCGATTCCCCTTGAAACCTCTTTTTTATCGATTTTACTTGGGCTTCACCGGAAACAACAGCTTCCATTTATCAGGAAAGATCCAATTTCTCCTGATGGTCCCCCCTTCCTAATTTGGAACCCAAGGTTCTCCTTCTGATGCCTCAAAGCGCAACTATTGGTATCTTCCCCCCACAGAGGTTTCATCTCCCTCCCCCCCGCGTTTTGACGGAGACGCTGAGCAACGATTTCTATTCCTTAGTCCCAGGTTCCTTCCCCCCCCATTCCTTTTTTTCTCAGTTTTTGCAAATGCCCCTCCATTCCCGTCCCCAAAATAAATACGCAGCTTTTGTTTACTCGGGTTTTTTTCTTATTCCCCCCACCGGCGGAGGATCATGACACGGATCGAAGCGGTGTTGGCTGGTCGGCATAGCCTTTGCCTGATCGCTTTTTTCCTTCCACTCGAATCGTGTGCGCGTCACTGGCGCTGACGCGGGCAGCCGTGTTTCCCTGCGCCCTTTAACATCATTCGCATTCTTTCGCGATGTACTCCCCGCCCTTTTTTTGTTTCTTTAGCGGACTCACGAGCACATAATGTCCATTCTTCTTGGTTTTTTGTCGAATTACCACACCAGGTTCTTCTAATCCCTTTTTCAATGCTGTTTTTGGACCCCGGCGATTTCTGTTGGTTCCATTCTCGTTATTTCAAGATCTTCTTCTTGGCTTTTGAGAAGCGGGTCTGGATATTTTCCCCTTTCTTTTTTGGGTTTGGATTACCAAGTTCTCTTCTATCACATGTTTTCTGGTTTCAAATTAATCAGTTATTATCGCATCTGTCTGAAACCGTTAAACCTTAGTTTTTTCTTCCAGTTTTGCTCTAGACAGGTTATCGCGAAACTTCAGAACCGGATTTCTGCGGTTTTTCTCCCCTTTTTCCATGCCCCCCTTCTTTGAAGTGAAGATCTCCCATCCTGTAAGAGTGTCTTGCCTTTTCTTATTTCTTTTTTCTCCTACACCGCTGGCGATTTCCACGGCTACGGCGCGGGCTTGCTGCCTTACGTGACCAGGCCGTCCCCCCCGCAGCTTAAAAATTTCCACAATATTTTAGGGCAGACTCTACGACCTCCCTTGCTCGTCGCGCTTTTGGAGAGCCGTGGCTCGTTAGTTACGCGTCATGTTTTTTGGCTTTCTTTCTCTTTTTTGGTCGAGTGGTCTTTCTTTTTCTAAGATCCCGAAAGGACCCCCCCCCCCCTTTTCCCTTTCCGTGTGGTTTTACTCTCGCGTGTTGGTCCTCGACTTCGCTGCGACCCCCTTTTCCCCCCCCTCTTTTCCACACGGGTCGAGCCTTGTTTGGTTGTATGGCATGATGGATAGCCTTGCCTTCATGACGTCCCTGTGGAAGAAGCCCCTTGGTCCTGCCGCAGTTTCCCTTTTTTGGCAGTTTCTCCACGCGGCGAGGGTGTCCCCTCTGGTCTCGGTGCGCGTTGCTGGAATCAAAACGCAACACTTCTTGCTGACTTCCCCTACCAAAATGGCCTTCCCTCCTCCCGCGAAAGTCAAGCTTCCCTGAGTTTTAATGATGGCACTTCGGCCTCTGTTTCGTTTCTTTTTCTTGAAGCTCGCGCGATTAGGCGATGTTCCGAGGCCCAGCAAGCGGTGAATATATTTCTGTAATCTTTCCTCCCTTTTCTTTTCTTGCGTGATTTCAGGTGGAATACGGAGGCA
>Ga0179593_1524777_pt1 | contig 17512 bp, 29 predicted proteins | sample CZODoug2_1_08_16_FD_185931 | JGI IMG/M metagenome (GOLD analysis project Ga0179593, IMG submission 185931) | Vadose zone soil fungal communities from Angelo Coast Range Reserve, California, USA - CZODoug2_1_08_16fungal (PacBio error correction) | ecosystem: Environmental > Terrestrial > Soil >... | reverse complement strand
GCGATGCTCTTTTTGCTTGTTGCCTCTCCCTCCCTATCCTTTCCGATGCAGCACAGATTTTTCACCCCCTGGTCACCGGGCCAATGCTCCCCCCCCCCTCTCCAATTAAAAAACTAATCTCCTTTGAATTTCCCTCCCCCCCCTCCCCCCTTTGTTAACAGCAACATCCGGGTCCTTCCCAACACTGTGAACACTTCTCCCCTTTGCAAAGTTCCCCTCTCCTCACGTCCCCCGATGACTTCCCCCGGCGCTTCCCCCCCCTCTCCCCGTCACGCTGGCGAATTCCGACTTTTGTACAAATCTTTTTGGCTCGTGAATCTTTTCCCCTTTCTCCCCAATTCCCTCACCTTTGATGTTTTCCCATTCCTCGTACTCCTTCTATTCCTGAGCAAGTCGTTCCTTTTCCCCTGCAAAAACCTTTTTGAAAGCCCTGGTCTCACCTATTTGCGTTTTTGATCGAGGGTTTGTAACGAAGGAAGCAACCTTCCCGAGTGGTAACAACTTTTCCTCCTTTTTCAAGTTGTTACGGTGGGATTTCCTCAAGATCCCTCTGCCTTCCGTTGACGTTTTTTCATCCTCAAATTTTTTTCCATTCATATTGTTCCCCTCCCATTTTGTTTTCTCGGCTTAAGTTACGCCCCGTTTTCTTTATGACGTCGCTCTGACTTAAGCTTCAATTTGTCCCCCCCCCCCCATTTCTTCTCGCCCACATGGGGCTTTCTCGCCGGGCGGGGCCCCCCCCCGGGGGATTCCCCCCCGACATCTTTGAATATGACACCACCCTCCCCCCCGGGACGAATTGGCGGCTTCCCTCATTATCGGTCTCCCTTTTCTTTATGGCACTCAGGGGGCAATTTTCTTTCTCCTTGTGCTGTCGAAGGCTTTTCCCCCTCACTCGCGGCGTTTATGAGTTTTTCTGTCCCGCAGCTTTTCGCATGGCCCTTGCAAGATTCCGCAGTCCGTTAGAATTCTTTTCTTTTCGTCGCTGCTGAGCCAATTGCAAGACTTTCCCCTATCCCAGATTTGACAAAACCCCCCTTCCCTTTCCGTCGCTTTTTTTTCGATCCTCAACCCTTCCAGCTCTTCCCCCCCCTGTATATATATCAAGCAAAGATACCCTCTTTTGTTTGTGCGTTCTCCGAATTTGAAGGGTGGCCTCCTCCCTTGTGTGTCTTTGATCGCATTTTGACAGTTTGAAATCATGAGCTATTTCCTCCCGCAACTTTTTGTCCTTTCCTCGTCGTCCCTATCAAAGTTCCCCTCCCTCCACGAGCCGTTCCCCGCCCAAATAACCGTCTTTCGATACAATCGCCACCTTTGCATCGTTCCTTTTTCCCCCCCCAGCGACCCTCAGTCTTCCCCCTTCAAGGTTGGAACCTTCCCGCCGTTAAAACGGCGTCTTTCAGTAAGTCTTCTTCCCACTTTTTTTGACCAGTTCTTGTCCCCCCCCATCGATTGCCCATTCGATCTTTCCTCAATGAATTTTTTCCTCCCAGCAGACAAGCATTTGACAGGTTTCTTCGGGCTCGGTAATCCTCTTCTGCGGTTGTCAAGTTCTTGCGTTCCGAGTCCCTTAACTCTTTTGCTGCGAATCTTCCCCCCCTCTACAGCTTTTCCTCGACGAAAAAGAAATACACTCCTTAAGCGAAACGCGCCCCTCCCTCGAGGGTCCGCCAGACTCACCTTTAGGATGGGAACCAGAAGTGCTTCCCACCCTGGCCTTCCAGGTTCCTGGTCCCCGTGATGATCGATCTTCCCTCTGCTTCACCCCTTTTTTCTTTTCTATGTTAATACTAATAGTTTTTTTCTCTCCTCTTGAGACTGTCCTGAGGATCTTTCGGTCGGCTCAGATCCCTTCCCGTCGCAGCAGGACTCTCCTGTTTCCATTAAGGATCCCGACCTTTCCCCCCCTTAGTTCTGCTTAATTCCCCCGCCAAGCTTGCCGTTTCTCTTCCCCTCGGTTGATTGCTTTCCTATTTTAGTCAGGTCCCTTGGCCCAAATCGTCGCCCATAGTCTTTGCTAGGAAGAATGTTCTTAAGCAAAAATTAGAATGCAAAAGCTCCTGCCCTCATTCTCTCCCAATTGCAAGTTCTTAACTCCCGCGAAAAAATCAAAGGATTGCCCCCCCACCCTATTTCTTATGGATTCATTGTTGCGCAAACTCCGCGGGAATCGAGATTGTCCATGGGTGCGTTTTGAATTAATACGGGACTCCTTTCTTACATCATTGAGCCCCCGTTCCCTGCGCCGGTACGACTTTCTTTTTTCGAGTTAGACGATTCCTCTTTGTATCGAAAGGCTCCGTGGTTTTTTGAATCCCTTCCGTCCTTTTCGGGCCTCTTCCTACTGTTTCCTGAGGGACAACGTGTTATAGCTCAGGATTTCCTCTCCCTCTCCCCCCACAAATTTTCTCGGACGTCGCCTCCACCCCTTCCCCTCGGAGAACTCACGAACCATATGTATCTCTTGATTATCTACAGTACTCTTGTTCCAGTTTTTGACAGGGGCTCTCCGCGGGCTTCAATCGCCGGTAAAGTTTTGGTTGGTTTGCAAATCCTCCCCTTTGAGAGGCCTCTTTCATGAATTCGATCTTCGTCTGGTCGTCCGTCTGCTCCCTTTCTGTATACCCTTTAGCCGACATTGACATCCCAATTTGGCGAGCTTTCTCTTAATTTCTCTTTTCGGTTTGCCCGCATCCCTCAGGTACTTCCTTCGGACAGTCGCTTCTCCCACTTAGGCCCCTCGAAAGAGCCTTGCCGAAAGATGGGCAAAAGTCCCTCCCGTTTAAGAGTTTATATTCCATTATTCTTCCCTGAATCCCTGTCACTACGTTCCGAAATGCCCGTCCGCCCTCTCCCCCTTGCGACAAGGACCGAAATGATGGGCCTTTTTCTTGCGATCCCCCCCCTTCGTGTTAGTCAAGAAACCCCTTGGGTCAGGCCCATCTGTCACCCCCTTTTTTTGAATTTTCCCTTTCCTTGGAGGCCCCCTTTTCCCCCAGAATTCGGAACCTTCCTCCTCTTCGGGTCGATTGCCTTTTTCAAAACCTCCCAACTTCTTAATTTTCCTTACACTCTGTTGGCTTGCCTTTCTTCTTTGAATCGGTAAAAAACCCCCTTTATTTTTTACATTTTACCCCTCTTTTGGGTCAGTAACGGACCCCTTTCCCTCAGTGAATATGTGCCCATCTTCCCTCATGAATTTTTTGCCAAGGTTACAGAGAAGAGCAATTTCCTTCTCCCTCCTCTTTTTCCATGGTTCCAGCTTTTTCTTCTTGAGTCTGCTTGCCCTTTCTTTCACTGGCATAATTTTTTCCTTTTTCCCCCCCCCATTGGGCTTCCTTTCTGCTTTTTCTTAAGAGGCGACGTCCCTTCCCCCCCTCTCCTTTTGTTTTTTCACATTGTTTTTCTGGGTCCTCTGTTTTCCGAATTTCCCATATATTAGGTTTTAATGGCATTCTTTTTCTTACTTAGAATTTTCTTCATTCCGCCAAAAGGAAGCTTGCGGAAGGTTACTCCCCCTTTTTTTCTGCTCGAGGCCCCTCATTCCTTTTTTTAACTGCCAATATATTTCCTTTTTATCCTCCGTTTGTTGTTCTCTTGTCTGTGGTCTTCTTTCTGGGTTTGAATATCCAGTCTCTCCCCCCTGGCCTTCCGTCCCCGGTCCCCCTCCCCAAACTGTCGGCTAGCCCGGGCCTCCCGATGCCATTAAAACAATAATCTCTTTAAACATCTCCCTCCTTTCGGACAATGTGAACACCCTTTTTTCTTTACCGGCTTTTACCCACCTTTGGCTTTCTTTTGGCCAACCCAATTTTGACCCCCTTTCTCGACGCAAATCCCTGTCAATCCTCTCGGTTAAAAAATCTTTTTTTTCCCCTTTAAAATGGCAGATCCATTTTTCCCCCTTCTCCCCTTTTTCTCCCTGTAACCTTTGTTTGTCCCCATTTTTTTATTCCTTTTTCTATTCGTTAAGTTCTTTCCATCGTCTAGTACTTTGGTGGGAAACTCTTTTCTTTTGATTTTTTTTTTTTTTTCCAGAAGGGAGGCCCTCCCCCCCCACAGTCCACATTTTTACGCAAACCCCCCCCGTTACGGTTTTCGGTCGGCAACTTCCCCCTCGGTAATGTGCGATATTTTTTGTGACTCCTCTCCTCTTTCCATTCCAAGCCACTGCCCATGCTGTAATGGTTAAGTTACTTCCTTTGATGCAACGCCACCTTTATAGAGAAATAAGTTCCTTAATGTCGGCCCGCCTTTTCGTCGCCTTAGGACTTTCCTCTCCAAGTTGATTAGCCTCCCCGAACCCGTGCTTTTCCCTTTTTATGAATTTTGTGCCTTTTTTCGCAGCTTCCCCTTCTCTTTTTTCTATTTAGATGCTTGGCCATTTTTTCCCATTACCTTTTCCGTGGCATTCCTTCCGTTCTGCTTCAAGTCCCCTTCTTTATGAGTCTTTTTTCCCTCAGACCATTAGGATGAAATGATCAAGGGAGAGAGATATAGGAAGAAGGAGGAGAACACATTAGTCATCCACCCCAGCTAGAAGTCCCTGACCCCCTTCTTCGAGTGCCCCCTCCCCCGGCTGCCCACGATTTGACCACCCGGCACTTTTACTTTTATTTTGAAGAAGGTCACAGTCCCCCCCCTTCGGTATCCCCCTATTATCAGGCCAAGATACTGTTTGTCGTCCCCCTTTTTTATAAGACTCCCCCTTTTGTGGATTCGTCTGGGTTGAGTTCTTTCCCCCCTTTTTTTTTTGCTCTTCAGAGGAAATAAGGTCGCTCTTTCTCTCACTTTTGCAACTTTTTTCCTGGTTCTTAGTAGAACCGCCGAGACATACGTTAACACTAAAAAACAGCCCTATGCTTCGCTTTAACTCTTTCTCCTCTGTTAGCTAGAAAGCATTCTACCCCCAGCGAACCCCTTCTTTTCCCCCTTCGTACAGAGCAAGGGTTGGAACTCTTTCCCTCCCTTTCAATGATGTCCTCGCTTTTCCCGATGCTGGAATCTCTTGCACCAGTTCTTTGAAAATCTTTTTCTCTTTTGAGCACCCCTTCTTCTTTCCCCCGTGTTGGGGATGACAGCACCTTTTCCCTTTTTCCAGTTTCTTCTCTTTACCTCCTTTGTAGAATCTTTGCGGTGTCTCTCAATCACCTGCCTGATGCTGCGATTTTCTGCAATCTGTTCCTCCTAGAGGACGCAACTCCCCCTCCCCTTTAACGCGAATCTCCTTTTCTTTTTTAGCTCCCTTTTGACCTTCACTTTTACTGTACAAATATTCGTCTGAGGTTCCTACCCTTTTTCTAAGCCTCGATAATCATGGCACTCCCCCCCCTCTCCCCAGATATCTCTCTTTTTTAGTACTCTCTGGCGGCTCTCTTCCTTGATCTATCGGGAGGGCTTCCCTTTTAGTCTCATCCTCTTTTTCCTTGGAGGCCCAAGATAACGGCCCTTTTTCTTTGCAACACGTTTCCAGTTGGTTCTTTCCTCCCGTGTGGGTTTCGACGTTACGGCATTGCTTTGGCGTCTCGCTGGAACGAATCCTCCCCCCTTTCCTTCCAATTTCCCTCCCTTTCATATGCAGGTGATTGCAGGACTTCTCCCTCTTTTCCGACTTCGGACCCTGTACCCTTCTTTCCCGCTCCCTCTTTTAAACCTGTCAAAGGAGTGCGGCCCCCCTTTTATATTGAGCTACTTTTTTTGCGACAAAAAGATCTCCTTCTCTCTTCCCCTAAACTGGTTTTCAAGTCATTTCCTTCCTAAGCTAGTCGTTCTTTACCCTCGGAAGACGAGTTCAAACTCTTTCTTTCCTTCGGTGTGCTCCTTTTCACCCTGTAAGGATGCAGATTCCTCCTCTCTCGGAGAGGTATTTTTGTTTCCCCCCGAGGTCGTGATTTTCTCTCTTTTGCGGGCTCCCTTACGAACGAATACCTTCTTTCACCAAAGTGGCTTTTCTCTTCTTAAGAGAAAGCCCCATTTTTCTGCGATACTAACCTTCTTACATTTTACAGACCCGGACGAAACTCTTCCTCTTTTTGATCTATATAAAGTAGTCAACTTTCTGGGGACCCTTCCGCTGAACCATTTTAGGAATTTTTTGTTTAAATCTTTGTCGACTTTGGATTGATTCAATTTTGCTCCTTTTCCTCGATGGAAGGGGGTCTTTATCTTCCCTTCTCGTTCTTCCTTTACCCTCCAGCTTGGCCGAGCGACGCAAAAGTCCCTGCCTTCACGCTTGCTTCTGTGCCCCGAAGAACAGTGTTTTCTTTTTTTTTGTTCGGACGTCCCCCCCCACTTCCCAAAGAGCCATTATGGGCGCGACTCCTCCTCCCCCCCCTCCCTCCCAAACTTTTCCTACCCTTTTTCGAGTAACGTCGAAAGGCCCCTTCCCCCAACCCATTCTGTGGGCGACAGGAATCCCTTTAGTGCTAGATCGCACTCTCCGCTCAAACAGGGGCGTAAACTTACGCCTCCCCCCCCTTTTTTTTTCTAATTTCTTTTTTCCCGTTCACACCAGATCGTTCCCCTTCTCTTCCCTTGGAGATGCTTTCCCCGAAACTTTCCAATCCTTTCCCCCTTACACTGGGCATTTGGCCCCCTTCCTTTCAGTCCTCGGAATCGCAAAAAACCCTTTTTTACCGGGTTTCCCCAACCTCCTTTTCCTGAAGGGTTTTGGAATTGCCTTTCCTCCCTCTTCTCAGGAATATGTGCTTCTTCACCGTTTCCCTCTCTTGAGAACTTGGGCTGGAGAAGTATCATCTTCTGGTTTTCCGTGAAGTCGAGCCAAAAGTTTTCTTTCGTCGACAGCTTTCACTTTTCCTAGAACGTGAATAATTTTCCAATCCCCCTTTTTCTTTTCCATCGAGCGGTTTTTCCTCCGCTCCCCCTTTTGTATTCGAACTGATGGTGCTTTTTTCCTCCTCCGTGCAGCTCTCCATTTTAAATTTGAAATCTGCCTTTTTTTTTCTCAGGGGAGACATTTTTTTTAGCCCCCCTTCAGTTGCGGCAGAGTGTTTCTGAGGTCCCCCCCCCTCCCATCACTGCAATATCATCCTCTCTCTCTTTAATTCCTATCCTTTTGAGTCGAGGGGTTTCACCGAGATTGTATGTGTTTTTCCTTTTCCTTTTTATTTTCTTTGCTAAGCGAGCATTACCCCCCTTTGCTGTGCCGCAAGCTGCCCTGTGGGATTTCCCCCCCCAATGCTAACGGTCCCCTCTTTTTTTGCAGATGCCCAAGTAAAACCCCTCTTTCTTTTCTTTTTCACTTCGAACATTTTTCGTCCCCCCCCAGTTTTTTGAACCCCCATTTTATTGCGACCGGCCCCGCTTTACGCAGCCATTTTTTCTCCCCCAAATGGCTTTTTTTCTTCCCCCTTTTCGCCGCAAATACCTGTCAAAGCTGGCGCCCCTCCTCTTTCAAATCTTTTTTTTTTTTTAACCCCTTTTCTCTACTTTATATCAAAAAGTTCTCTCTCTTTTCCCTCACATCAATCGTAAGCGTGCACATATCCCCTTTTTTATTCAGGCCCACACCATTCCCTCCCTCCCAGGTAAATCAATGTGCTTTTTTTCTCCTAGAATGGTCTTTTCTCTTTTTCTCGTACCGCAAAGTTGTTACCTTTTTCTCTGGTTAGGCCCCGGCAATCTCCTTATATTTTTTTTTTCCGCTACCCCTCATATATGTTCAAGTTCACCCGCCCCTGATGGACCCCGTGTTTCCTTTTTCGAATCGGTAGTCTCGCACTAGTCTTAGCATTTCTCCTTGTCGCCCACAGCCTTTTTTTTTTTCTTGCTTTAGCACTTCCTTTCGATGGGAAGAATATTGACAACCGCTTCTCCCTTTCCTCTTTTTTTCGTCTTTGCAGCATTTTTTTTTTTTGCTGAGCACTCAGGTTTTCATTTTCCGACCATCGACTGTCCGAAGGCCTCTTTCTTCCATCCGCGGCGGCATTTTTCCCTTTCTCCGACAAATTTCTGGTGAGACCTCCTCCGCAGTCGTTTTTCCGGTCCGGCCCGACTGCATGAGCCCCTGTTTTTTCTCTCAAAAGTCTTTTTCCCCCAAGATTTGCCCCTCCCTGTTACAGTCTTTTTCCCGCCGGGAACTTCCCCCTGCCATCCCCCTCCCTTCTATTATAAGCACCCCCCCCCCCCCCCCAAAACCACTTGGGTAGTCGGTTTCCTCTCCTTTTTTCCGTTCAATGACCTGCGTCTTTTTTAGGCAAATTTGGTGAACTCTTCCCTTTCCCCCTCGCTATTCTTTTGTCTTCGTATTTTCTTCTTCTTAGCCCGCCGAAAGCACCCTTCCCGCGCTTTTCCCCTTTTTTTCTAAAGATAAGCGAGGTCCCTCTCAAGCAGGGAATCGTCTTTTTCCATCTCCCTGTTCCCTCGCAAGTTTTGGCCACTCCCCTTGCAGCGCAATGATGTAAATCCCCTTTTTAGTCCGTCTCCCTTTGAAATTTCACCCTTTTTCTCCCCCCCGTTCTTGTTTTCTCTCTTCCCCGTTCGTCTTGCCACCCGCATACATGAATTTTTCTTCGTCTTTGGTTTTTTTTCTGCTTTGAAAGGTTTAACCTTCTGATCGTTTTTCTCCGCTTTTTTCATTTCTACGTGCTGGTCGGCAATCCCACCTGTTTTTCCCTGCTCTTTCTTGACTTTGCCCCAGCGGTTTTTCCCTCTCTTTCCCAACCAATCAATCTAAAAGCCGCCCATGCTTTTTCTCGGGTACTTTTCTTTCCCCCGTGAACCGGGTGCAGGCTTTCCTCCTTTCTCTTTTTTCCCAAGGTCTTCCTTCTTTTGGGACGCGGACCGGCTTCGCCTCAGATCGATCCCCTCTCCCCAGAGACGCATCCCATCATACTCCTTTTTTTTTAGAGTTCTTTTAAGACATTCTGCTCGAGCGGCCTTTTCTTCGGACTTTTCCTTCCCTGCAGTGGAATACCTTTTACCGCAACGGCTTCCCCCTGGAACCCCCTTTCTTGAGGCCTTCTTTTTCTTTCTGGGACTCTCCTTTTGAGAGTTACTTTTTTCTTCTTTGCGTATCCCCCCGGCATTCTTTCTCCCCCCATGTCATTCCGGCAAGTTTCCTTGTGACGCGACACGTGCAGACTTCCTTTCGACAACCTCCTGATCCCCGAGCCGAACTAATTTTCACCTGTCATGCTTGCTTTCTGCATCCCAAAGTACTATTTTTCTGGATGCAGGCCACCAGACTCGTATCGAGTGCTTTTCCCATCAACTGGGTCCTTCCCTTCTCATGAAGCTCCTTATACGCACATTCTTTTTCTTTACATAATTTCTCGTTTTCACTTTCGAGGTTCGTCCTTTCGCGTTTGCGCGTGGAAGAACTCTGCGATGTATCTAACTCCGCAGCTTTTCTTTCATCGACTTCGTTATTTCTGCTTGAGACGCCTCCCCCAGGACAAACCTTTTTTTTCTTTTTCCATGAGCTCATTTTTCCTTTTAGCGTCCCTTTGTCTCCCACCGACGTTCCTCCCGTTCCAACCCTTAAAATTCTTTTCACCCCTTAACTAGTAAGATCTTTTCTCTCTATATTACAGTTCTTTCCGTGGGTCTTGTGCATGCATTCAAACTCTTTGGAAAGTTGCCGGTTTTGCAACTTTTTTCCAAGCTTTCTTGTAACTATTGTTATGCCGGTCGCTCTTGTCCTTTAGGGGCGTCCGTTCCTCTATGCTTCCTCCCTTGCCGCATCACTTGTAACTCCCCCCTTTCATTTTGTCGCCCCCCCCCCTCTAACTAATTCCTCCCTTTTCTTTCTGTGCCCGGCACCGTGGAATTCTTGCGGACAGTCTCTTTTTCCTGAGCTTGCCCCACTAGTGACCTCAAGAGCCATGATGTTTTTTCTACTTGCTGCACCCTCCAAATTCGTCACCTTTTTTCCAAGCTGTTGCTTCTCGTCCCGTGGCATCCTTAAGGCACTTGAGAACCCTCTCTTGGTGGTCCCTTTCCTTCTTTTCACTTCTTTGAGTGCGTCTCTGCACTCTTTTCAATCCCCTCTTACTTCCCTCAGCATTTTCTTTGGAACCCCTTCTTTCTGCATTTATGCTTCACACCTTTCACCTTATTCGTGAGATTTGATGTTCACTACCGCCCCCTTAAAAAAGGTGAGTCCCCCCCTTTCCCCCCACGCTGTTTTTTTCGTACCAGAATCGTCCCCCACCACGCAAAATTTTTTTCCTCCGGGCTTTCCCACCACCCCAAGGGTTTTGGAATGGCCTACTCCGCCTATTGCTAGGTTACTCCAGTGAGCCTCCAAGTTCTCTCGCACTTGGGGCGGGCTTTTCCCTTTTTTTTTTCCTTCTCCCAAAAAGGATGGGACAGATTCGGCTTTTCCCTCTTTGCCATGGATTTGCGTCTTTCATTCCTTTTTCGCACGCATTGGCTCATTCGCGCGTTCTAGTTTCCCCCCCGTCTCTTTTTTCTTTTTCCAGGGTTGTTCACCTTTTTTTGTTGACCCCTCTGGTGCTGGTTAACTATGTTTCTTGCCCCCCTCACACTCTTTATCCTTCCTCCCTTCGGCCGGTCCCCTTTTTTTTGTACCATAACAACGTCCCTTTTTCTTCTTTCCGTCATTTTTTTTCTCCTCCTTTTTTTTCCCAAAAAAGAAAATCCTCTCCACATTCCTTTTCCCTTTCCTCTTTGGTTGTTTCTCTATTCTTGTTGTATGAGATGTTTTTCCCGTCTCAAGACTTCCCCCTTTTGAGAAAAGATGAAGTGGGTCGGTTTTTTCTTCCCGGTCTCCTCCCTTGTCATGCAGATGGCTCCCCTTCTTAGGGAGTTTTTTTTACCCCCAGAGGTAAAAGCACACCTTTTTCCCCTTTTCCCCCAACACTTTTGACCCCCCCCCCTTCCCTTAGTCTGCCCTCTCTCTTTGCCCAACCTCTGAAACCTTCCTTGTGCTCGACGAAAACCTTCCCGTGGAGACTTTTTTTCCCCCATATTTTTTCCTTCCCCCGGTAACACATGGCCCTCGTTTTTTGCTCCGCCCCAAGTTCCCCTTTTATGCCCCATGCATTCCTTTTCCAAGAGTAATGAGGCCTTTTTTCTTATGCAACGTTCCCCCCCTCGGTTTTTTTTTCCCCCGTATCCCACTTCTTTTTTTTTCCTTGTTTTTTCTTCAGAATGGTACGAGGAAGGCACCTAGTTTCCCCCCCTTTCAAAGGGGGGTAAGGTTTGATCTTTTTCCTTCCCCCTTCCGAATCTGTTTCCCCTTTCAATCCTCCTTGCAAACCCCAATTAATATAGTCAATTTTTCCCCCTTTGTGTGACTGCGTTGTATTTTCCCCCCACTTTTTTTTCTTTTTCCCTCTTTAGAATCAAGAAATACGGCCTCTTTTTTCCCCCCTATTTCTTCATGTCGCCCTCTTCCGGGTCTTGGATTACTTGATTACGATCATAATTGGTCATCTTCCTTATCCCCTGGAGAATTTTGTTTTTTTTCCCTCCTATCGGCTTCATTCTCTATTTAGATGGCATAAGGTGGTTCCCTTTCTCCAGCAGACTTTCTTATTGCCCTCTCGTGTCCATGATTTTCGATTGATGCTCGTCTCTGAGACTCTTTCAAGGGATCTTTTCCGCCAGTTTTTTCTTCCTCCGAGGAAGCAACGAAGGACAGCTCCCTGCTCCCCTCCCCTCTTTTCCTATCCACTTTTTCCAACCCCCGTCACCTCCGTCCGATTTTTTTTCTTCATTTCTGATCCCGGGCACCCATGACAAGAGACTTCCCGCAAGATTTTTTTTTCCATGTTTCCACGGGGGCGAAAGTCGTTGCGGACGCATCAAACTTTTTTTCCTCCTCGCCTCGGAATCTCTTCTCTTGTTGCCATTCAAGTAGTTCGGTTTTTCTCCCCTTCATCCCATTAGGTTTCCCCTTCATTTCCCAATACGATCGCATTCTTTCGATACCCTTCGTCCTGCTTTCTTTTTTAGTCAATTCAAGCCGTCGTACCTCCCCGGTGGGAACTCGGCTTACTTTTTCCCCCCCTTCTGTAATCACTCTTTCCTTATGTCTTCTTTTTCCCATGCGAATTTCCACCAGTTTCCCTCGATGCCCCCTCCCCCCTTTTTTCGCAACAATGCATACATGCCTCGGCGCACTTTTCCCTCCTCCAAGCCTTTGAAATTCCTGGTTCCTCCGCCCCGGTTTCCTTCTAATCGTTGCGGGTTCTTGTCCGGGCAATTTTCTACATTTGGTAGACACTTCCATTCTTCCAAAGAGAGGACGCCCCCCTCCCCCCTCCCCATCCTTTCACTCGAACGACGCCCTTCAATTCCCCTCCTCACCGTTGTTCGATTGGAACGCCGTTTGTCCGTCTTCTGTTTCCAGTCCTGATGCTCTTCCCCTTCTTCCCCTGGCACGCGATAAAGGCAAGATCCTCTCCCCCCTTTGTTTGTGTTGAGAGAGCTTTGGAGGTTCTCCGCCCCCGTTCCGGGACTTGCATGTGGCTTCTTTTTTACGGTTCCCTCCGGCAACCCGGTTCGCCGATTAGGGGCTCCTTTTTTTTCTTTCCTGAGTGATTGCGTTTGCGTTTTTCTGACTCTTGTCCGCCTTGCTCTTTTCCGCCCCTCCCCCCTTCCTTCATTGCTGACGCCAGCAAGATTCACCTTCGGACAAAGTCTTAACGAGTCGAACTTTTTTTTTCCCCCCCGGCATTGAGGGCTGGGCATACCCCCTTCGCCGATTTTTCCCCCCAAAGCCCCTCCGGGAACGTTATTTCCTACCCTTTTTTTTTTGTCACTTCGCCATTGCGCATACGTCGCCGTTGATTACATATTTTTTTTTTTTTCTCCCCGAGGTCCAACCTTGCGCGGTACGACGGTTTCCCTTTTTTTTTCTTTGGACTTCCCCCTCTTTCCCTTTTCCGACAGAAGGAGCGATTTTGCCCCTGCGCCCGCATCTGCTGGGATTTTTTTTCCCCCTGCCGCCTACCTTTGCTTTTTGGGTCTTCTGCGCTCATAGCTCAGGATTCTCCCTTTCCCCCCCCCAGTTGTTTTCCCCCCGCCTTCCCCCTCCAAATTTTGGAGAACCGCCCCGCCTCCCTCTTATCTTGGTGATATATATACCCTTTGGCAGGGGTTTTTTTTTTTTTTTTTTTACAAAATCGACGGAAAATTTTTTTTTCCCCCCAACTCTGTGGAACCTTTTTTTTCTTTTGCTTTTCTTCCCCCCTTTCGTTCTCTGTATTATCTTCTCTGCGGATAAATCGTGGATTCCCTTCAGAATTTTTCCTCCTTTTCCAGCGAACTCATGCACTTTTTCCGCATACTTTCCTTGCCTCTGTATTTTTGCGGATCTTAATTGCACTAGTGCCCATCGCTTTCCTCTCTAGAATTCTTCCCCGCCGCCAAAATTTTTTTCCCTTTTCCCCCCCCCAGAGTGTTTATTTTTTTTTCCTTCGTGTCCCTATGCGAAAGGCCCCGCCCTTCCCCCCTTCCTGTGGGCGACACTGGAATCCCTCTTCGCGTATTCCTATTTCCATATTGCAGTTCATAAAGAAACCCTTTTTGCCCTTCCGCCAGGCCCCCCTTTTTTTTCCCTTCACAGATCGGATTCCCCCCTTTTTTCTCTTCAACAGATTCGGACACAGTCCTCTCTTCTGCTTGGCCGGGGCCCTCACCCCTCTTAATAGTAACATTTTTACCCCTCTTCCCCCCTTTTTCCCCCCTTCTTACCGTCCTCCCCCACGCACCCCCCCCCGCTCCCCTCCCCTTCCCAAAGTAATAGACGAATTTTTTCCTCCACGGAACCCTTGTTTTCTTCTTCCCGGGAAGTGCATTTTTCCCCGCGAGAGAATCCGTGAGCAATCGTCTCTGTTTACAACGTGAGTCTCCTTCCCCTCTTTTTACCCGATTGCCCCCTTGTTTTACTTGATAATCTTTGCCCAAGTTCTTTTCCTTCATCGCGCGGGTTTTCCCCTTGTAGCCCCTCGCCGATCCAATTTTTTCATTGTAGAAATGATGGTGATGGTACCTTTTCTTCCCTTTCCCACGCCTCTTTTTCTTATATGGAATGCGCCTGGCGTAGCCTTTTTCTTTTTGGTTTTTCGGGTACCTACCACATTTGTTCCTGTTCCTTTGGGTATGTAGAGGTCTTCCTTTTCCCCCCCCCCACACCCAGTCCCCTCTCCCTCCCCCAATCTTTTTCTTTCCCCTCTGTTGTGTGTGATCCTTCGGATTTGTCTTTTGGGTTTGAATCTCCCTCTCCTCCCCCCCTTTCTCTTCCTCTTTTCCGATTTACCCGAACACAAACTTTTCCCGGCAAGCCATTCTATGCCACCTTCCCCCCCCCCCCTGCGGGAACTCGGCACCTCTCCCTCACAATCCGTTGATGCCTTTTTCGACCTCCGCAGCCTTTCGGCTGCCGCCCAAAGGGGTCTAAGTGCTGGTCCCCCTTTCCTTCAAAATCCCTTGCCTTTTTGACTGCCGAACCTTTTCCTTATCCGGTCACCTGGCATAGGCTTCCTGTCTCCCCCCCCGTTCTCTCTCTGTAACCCCCTCGCTTCCCCACCGTAGTTACGTTCTGACATTCCCCCTTCGTCTAGTTTTTTTTATGTGTTGGAAAGCCCCTTCCCTCACTGCTTTTTTTTACGATTCTTCTCCCGTCTTTTGAAGGCAAAGGCACAAAAAGTTTTTCCACCCTGTGCTACCCTCCTTTTTTTCGGTCTTCCCAAAACCCTCCCATCTGCTCTGTGCCGGACTGAAGCTATAACTTGTAAGCAACATCCCCTCCCTGGGGGGGGGGGGGTGCCTTTGGTTTTTTCGGTCCTCCCCTAAGTTCACCCCAGTGTTTTATGATCCAGGAGTTCCCCTGCTCTAGACCCTTTCGCCGCAATTTCTTCCCTTCGATGGGGTTCGTCTTTCCTTGGCATTTCTTCCATCTTTCTTCGCTCGTTAAACGGGACGAATTTTTTTTTACTTTCTTCGCACGTCTTGCCATACTTCCCATTTAATAAGGTGGGCAATTCTTTTTCCCCATCTACTGTACGCCTTTCTTGCCCCTCCCCCTTTTATGGTTCGCTTTTGCCGCCAATTCTGGAGTCCTTCTTCCTACATTATCGCCCTTTCTCCCTCCTTTTCCGAACACGCCGGGCAGCTAGAAGGCAGGATCTCCTCCCTTTTCTCTCCAAAGTTTCCTCTTTTGCCCCCCCCCCGGCATTCGTCATTTGCCGCAGTCTCCCTTGCCCCCCCTGCCAGACCCGCTTCTCTCTATCAGCAAGCCCTCCTTCCGCTGTTGTTTTTTTTGGTGAGTTCTCGAATTTTGAAGGTGAACTGTGACCCCAGTCGTTTTTTTTTTTTGTTTTTCGCGTAATGAGCTATGAGCGCACTTTTCCCCTTCAGTATTCGGACTTCTTCCCGCAGAACTCCCTCCTTCTTTCACGATGGGCGCTTGACCTCTTCCTCCTCTGTCGTCTTTTTCGATACCCTTTCCTTCCCTTCTTTTTCTGCACCACCAATGCACGCCGTCTCCCCCTTTTCCCTCGCTTCCGCCGGTCCCTATGTGCAGTCCTGTCCTTCTTTTATGCGAATTTACAACCCGTCCCTGACCATCTAGATTTTTTTCTTATTTTTTCTACCCTGAACTGCCGTCGGCGGTAATTCTTTTTTAGCCCATACCGAAAGTTCCCCAGTTCTTTCTCAGGTACCGCACGACGGTTTTCTCTTTTCCTTAATGTGTCGGGCGCTTTTTTTCATTTTTCATTTGGTGCAAAGCGGACCGATTCGTCATTTTCCCCTCCATCAATCAGTCTCTCTTCCCCTCCTCCTCCCCAAGCGAAAGAACAGGGTGGACGGATGGAAAATTCCCCTCCCCCCTCTTTTTCCCTGCAAGTCCTTTTTTTGCTCCTCTTTGGACGATCCGCGAAAGATCTCATTTCGTTGTTGTGGTTGAGCTTTTCGTGATGCTCGATCCTTTTTCCTCTCTTCTGTTGCATGAATTGCAGTGGCCGAATTGGGGACCTTTCTTCTAACCGTTTAGTTCTGCTCTCTCAGGTTTCCTCTGGACGCCGGATTATGCTTTTTGCCGTTCCTCTTCGCTTGGACCCCTCCTGCATGTGATTGCTTCTGCACGATCGACTTCGACACCGCGGCGGTTTCCCTTCTTTTGCCTTGAGGAAACCTCCCCCCCCCTTTTTTTTCCACTAAATCGCCGCCGCATGGTTCTTGTTTCCCGCAAAAAGTCTTTTTTTTTCACGAACGGTCAGGTGGAAATGAGAATGACGCATCTTCCTCCTTTTATTTACATCAATCGCCTTCGTCTCCTTGCGCGGCCCGGCCCCAGTTGCCGTGATGCATTGAGGTTTTGACGACGATTCAATGATTTTGCCGCGGAGTGGGATTTCCCGGGTAAAGCGCCGAATCGTGGCTGTTCTTTTTTGCTACTACGCTTTGGGCCCCCCCTTTGCGTAAGCAAGGATTTCAGCGCAACCCTTTGATGCGATAATTTCCTTCCTTTCCACCCTTCCATTCTTCTCCCCCGAAGACCCTCTTCAGATGTATCTTGTTTCCCCCTTTATCGCGGCAGGTTTTTCCGCTGTCAACATCGGCAAGTTGCCGGTTTTTTGCCCTTTGGCCCCGCTTTTGAGAGGAAAGAGTTTGTTTTCCCTTTTGGCGTCCGTTTCCTTCTATCCTTTATTGAGGATAAACTCCTGACTTGCTTTTTAATTCGTAACTCATGCACTCCCTCTTCTTTTCCCGCATTCTTCGTGGACCTTTCCTCTTGTCTTCCCCTTCTTGCCAACCGGAGTGACCTTTTTTCCCCCCTCGCCCTTTCTGGGCCGTTTTCTTCTTCCGCCTCCCCCTTGTTCCCCAGTTTTATAGCGGTTTTCTCTTTTCCTTCTGCTTTTTCCGTAAGACCTCCGCTCCGCTCGAAACCCCCGTTTTGACAAGGAGAAATGCTGGCAGATTGCCTTTTTTTGAGACTTTTCCCCCGTTTTGTAAACTAGACCTCCAGCATGTCACCCTTTTTGTACTGAACATACCTTTTCTCGCTTAACCCCAGATTTTTTTGAAGCAGATTCTCGGGTCCCCTACCCTCCACATGATTAAATATCACCTGTGGCCTTTGACTTCTTTTCCCAAACCACCGCAAACTCCCCTTCTTTCCACCCAAAAGTACTAGCGAATTTTTGTCACGACTATTTTTTTTTTTTTTCTTTTTTTGATGTTCTTCATGTCCTGAGAGAAATTGGGTTTCTTCGCCGGGCCATTTGTTAAAGTGTCCCCCGATTCGAAGTCCCCCAGCTTTATGGCGTCGAGACGTGACATAATCCCTCTTTGCTTCATCGTTTTTTTTTCTCCTGCCCGTTTCCCTTGCCTGATGGTGCTGGTAACTCTTTTTGCCCCACGACACTTTTCCTTTGGCATCTGTCCCTTTTCCTTCCTACTTAGCCGGGCGAGACCCTTTTTTTTTCACTTTCACCACCTTTTTTCTTTTCTTTTCCGGTTTTTTTGGGTCTAGCGGGAGACTTTTCCCCCCCTGCCACTCTTATCCCCAGAC
>Ga0179593_1402887_pt1 | contig 17512 bp, 10 predicted proteins | sample CZODoug2_1_08_16_FD_185931 | JGI IMG/M metagenome (GOLD analysis project Ga0179593, IMG submission 185931) | Vadose zone soil fungal communities from Angelo Coast Range Reserve, California, USA - CZODoug2_1_08_16fungal (PacBio error correction) | ecosystem: Environmental > Terrestrial > Soil >... | reverse complement strand
AGCCCCAATTGCCGTTTTCCTTGACTGCTTCGCTCTTTTCTCCCTGTGTCCTTTTTCCCTTCTTTTGTACTGAGGATTGGTTCCGTCATGATGAAGGATCTTCCTCCTGCCTCCGTAGCCGACCCTCTCCTGTCCAGAGGTCTCTGTCTTGATTTCCTGTGGCTGGCTCACCCGATTGGCGTCATGATGTGTGAAGTGTCACTTATGCGAACCAACCACTCCCCCCGCCCGAGGATGCTGAGTCGTAGCTTTCTACGGGCTCTGAGCGGAGCGTTCCCTGTCCTTTTTTCTCACCTGAGACTCCCCCGTCTGGTGTAAGGGCGGTTGAGTCCCCGGGAATTGCTTTGACTACGAGGCTTGCAGTCGGGCTTTTTTGCTGTCTGCAGGGAGTTTGGGTGATTTTTTATTTCTCGGTCGCCTCCCCTTGAGGCCATTCACAATTCCCTACCTTGCAATTCCAGTTCTGTTTGGTCGACCTTTTTTTTTCAGGCATTGGGATCGTCGGGGAACGCCGGTAGGTCCCCTTTCTTTCTGGACCCCTGTCCTTGGGCAGACAAGCGGGATCGCTAATAGGAACATGGCCCCCGGAATGAAGTGAGGGGTGGGTTTTGGTCGCGCTTTGCTGGGAAGGCTAGTTGAGAAGGAGTGATTTTTGCAGGTAGGCAGAAGAACGTGCGAAACGCGCCAGTTGCTCCTCTTTCGACAACCGGACCGATATTCCCTTTTTCCCATTCAATTGCAATTTCGAGAAGCTCTGCATTTCCCGCGTCCTCCCTTTCCCTTATCTCCCCTGTGATTCGCGCTTCCTTTTTTCCTGAGCGCCCTCCGTACTTTCCGGCGGGCCTAATTGGTTCCCCCTCTCATAACTTTTTCTTTTTTCAATCCTCCGAGGCTTTTTTCCGTACCCCTTCCAGCGTACTGGAAGCCATAATGGCCTCCCCTGGGATTACTGACGATTTCTTTTTTTTTCCCAAACCCTTTTTCCTTCCCGTGCAGTACCCTTCGCAGGTTTCATTAGTTTCTTTTGCGAAAGAGCTGCGGGCCCCTCCTGATTTGCAGGTCCCCTCACGGCCTCTGCAGCTCTCACATTAGTTTGGTCTTTTTTCCCCTGTAGATTTACCCTGGTTTCGTCGTGTGTATTTTAGCGTCAAGAACCTCTAATGGTACTTGCTGTACAACCCCCGCCGACTTTATTTACCCTTCTAGATCCCCCCCCCCCGTTGTCATCCGCAGTGAAGTTTCAATTTTGATTACGGTGTTTCCGATACCCCCATCAGTTCGCATCGGAGACGTCTCTTTATGAACATAGAAGACTCCCTTGACTCTTCTCTTTATACGACTCGTCTATAGCATGTTCGTCTTTCCCCTTAGAGATTTCTCTCCGGAATTTAAGCCTCTTTAGTATTTTAAGAGTAGCCCTGACCCGCATGCATGTTTATTCGCTAATTTTTTGCTACCTTTTTCACTTCTCCCCTCAAGTCTTCCGCCCAAGTTCGCCCCGGTGTTTTGATTCCCCCCCTTTTTTTGAACAACCTGGCCTTTAACGGGCCCTGGGAGGTGGCAGTCAGCCCCCCTCCCCCACTGATCGCACTTTGGTGCGGTTTTTTGCACCCATTCCCCTCCTGTTTCTCGAAGATGTCCCCCCTCCTTCATTCTTATGGAGGAGCAGACCTCCTGTGATAGATAGGTGCCCCTGACATTCTTTTTTTGGTCGCGTCGCCGTCTTTTTCCCTTGTTTATGTTTCCTGCTTAATTGGTAGGAAGTATTTGAGACTCTGGACCGCTCGTATGCTTTTTCCCGATATCGCCTTAACGGATTTTTCCCCCTCACTCCCCTGTGTACTCCAGACTTATTTTAGCTTGTAGGAGTAGGTCTCGGTCTTTTTTTTAGGCTTGTGCATTGTCTGCTGTGACTGTAGGACGGCTTCCTACTTTCAAGAGATCGCGATTTTGAAAAAGGACGCATCCCTTCGGTCTGTATCCGGCCACTTTTTACCCTCTGTCCAGCCCCCCTTCCCTCGAACCCTCCAGTGATTCCCCTTAGGAGGTCTGTTGCCAAGTTTAAGCCGTTAAGTCCATTTTTTTGACGAGGGAACCCCACGAGATTTTCGGGCTGGGCCCCGTTGAGTCGGGGTCTGTGACCAACAATCGTTGTATTTTGATTAATAGACAGACAATTCTGGGGGCCCTCTTTTTTAGCGACCCCCCCTCTTCTCTGGATGTGACCAGCTTACCGTTTGCCTGCAGGATCTAGTATCGTAGAGGGCTTCAGACTTCACCGACGCCGGTTGCCCTCCCTACGGCACATCACTAGTAGCCCCTCCTGGCCCCCGTGATACCTGATCCCCGCCTAGCTTCTTTTTTCTCCCGAGAACCGCTGCCTTCCCTTCCGGATTTCCTGGTTTTGATGAGGTCCGCCTGTCAAGTTCAGACTTTCCTAGGAGGGGTGCGCCTTTCCCGTGATCTCAGTCCTCGCCTTCCCCCCCGTTCTCCAGCAGCATCTTCTTTTGAATTCCTGAACCACCTTTGTTGGGCCGGCGCCCCCTTGATTCGTTTCCAAACGGACATAACCGTGTCCGTATCCCGCCCTGTATTTTCGTTGATTTATTTTCACCAAAATAGGTTTTCTGGTCGTAAATAGAATTTGACCTTCCGTTTTCCCCGGTCAACTTTTCTGTGTTAGCCTTCCTTTTCCCGGTAGCGGACCCCCCACTGGACGCATTGATGTTGTGCCACTGCCTTTATGCTTCCTCCTATAGTTTGTTAGAACCCTGTCGCCCCCCGATACCTACCACATCGATTCCCTCCCCCCATTGTCCAGAGGCCCTTTTTTTGATTTTTTATATGTTTACTCCCTCCTAGTGATCCCTTACGTTTATGATTGTAGCGAGCCCATGGGCCCCCTACTTTTCCTTCCCCCCCGTCACGTTGAACCCCCCCGTCCAATTCCCCTTTTAGGTTTCCCCCGTGTTGAAACAGAAGGACGCCGAGACTTGTGACTTACGCGGGCTGTCGCTGGTCAAGCCCCCCAAGTATGGACTCATTGGACACTTTGCGTAATTGTCTCCCAGAACGCTGTTTTACCTTTCTGCCGCCTTTGAGAAGGTGAAGGCGGATGTGTTTTTCTTTCAAGGATAGGCGAGACCCCCCCCTGGCCGCGGTCTTTTCCTTCGATCACCCGTGTCTCGGAGCCCCACCGCCAGTTCTGACGCGAGAGAGTTCCGAGGATATCCTCCCAGGCTTTGGACCCGCGGTGTTATCGCACGGTGCTTCCCTGTACGGTGACTTGATGTACCCGCCGCCCTGCTAATCCTCGAAGTGTCCCCCCCCGGAGGACCCGATGTTCTTCCTTTTTTTTCGTGAGTTGGCCCTCCCCTTGTATTTCGAAGATATTGCCCTTTTAGTTAATGTCGTGAGGTCGGTTTTTTACTTCCCCGTGATAGGGGCGTCATCAAGTGAATTTCCCCTAAAGTTGTCTTGATATTGTAGCGTGCTATATGCCCCGTTTTTGCTTTCCTGATGCTTCAGTAAAGTAGAGTCTGAGTTTTTTTCCCCACCGTAGAGCAGGCCCGGTGCAAAGATCAAGATTCCAATTGGCCCGTAATTTGGTACCCCCTCCGTGATTCCCTAAACGACCCTCCCGTTGATTCTCCATCCACTGTTCTTGAGATGAACGGTTCCCGCAAGTCTTGACTGACGAGTTGTCTACCCCTTTTAATGCAGGATTCATACCGATTTTGAAATTATGACCCCCTTCTCCGTCTCCCCTTTTATATTCTTTCAGATGGTGGCCTTGATATATGACCAACCGCTGAGGAGTTTAGACCGTACGCCTGGCGAAGTAGAGGTTAATTGTTCTTGTCTGCGGTAAGCCCCATTACTCAGGATTCTTCTTTTTTTTGTATTGTTAAGACACCTGGGCATACCCAGCTCAAGTCCATATATATTCATAAACCGTTTTTTTTTTTTGTAGAGATCCCGCAGTGGTGACCGCATATCGCTCTTTTGAGTCTTTGGTCCCCTCCCCCTCCAGCCATCTCCGCGCGAATTTGAGGTACCCACTCGCCCGAAAAGGTCCCCCTCCTAATTAGGCTTTCTTTTCTTTTCAGCCTCCCCTCCCCAGGCCCCGATCTGAGCCATTCCCCACCCTCGTTTCGCAGATTTCCCGAGGGTACAGTTCTCTTGTCAAGCGAATTTGAACATCCTTTCAGCTCTCAATTTTTAGCTTACCCCCAACCTCCCGGCCTCGTGTTTCAAAATGCCTCTTCGCCCAATTGTCTTTTCCCCTGCGTTTTCACTTCACAAGACCAATTTCCTTTGTTTCCCCCCCATACTTGCCGTTCCGTGATCTTGGTGACCCATCGGTCGTCCGTTTTGGCCAACCTTTTCACCCACGATCTTATGCAGCCACCTCTCCAAGTCCTTCAAACCCGTAGCCCCCTCGACCTACCGTGCGGGAGGTAAAATTCCCTTTTAAGTACAAGATTCAGGGGACGTGCGCAGACCCCCCATCACCTCCTACGTTCAATTCCTTTTTTTCCCACTTCTGAGTAAGCGTACGCCAACCTTCGGAAACATTAATGCAGTTCCTACCCACTCGGGGTGGGTCCGGATGGACCCTTGATTAGGTTCCTGCCGAGGATTGAAGCTTTATACATCCCTCCCCTCCAGGTTCCAGTGACGATCCCGCCTTTCCTTCCACCCCCCCCTTACCCGGACTACACCCGATACTGTCTCACTAGCCTGCCTCGGACTTCTCTGGGCGCTTCGTAGCATGGCCTGGAGCGCTCGGAAAAGCACTCGACTTACTCTGGTTTCCCTCTTCCTAGGGGTACACCACCCGAGCCCCACCAGGACACCTTTAGAGATGAACTGCACCATTTCCGAGGAGTGGACCTAGTCCCGTCAAAAGGTTCCCCCTCCTCCGTGCGTCTTAAATCCAATAGAAGCACTCTTCTCTTTCAGGCTGTAGGACCGCTTTCTACAGTAAGCCTTTATAGTAGTGGGTGGTGTCCGTGAAGTCCTCTTCCCCCGATACCCAAAGCATGCGTGAGAGAAAAGGATCCCTGAAGTACTACGTTTTACCCCTTCACCCCCTTCCCCGCCACTCTCCTTCATTGTTGTCACATAACCCCCAAAAAGTTCCTAGGTTGTACCGCTCGTTTTTTTTTTCTAAGGTATCTCCCCTTCTCTTTCTTTGGCTGGTAGAGATACAGTCTTGGGCACCCCACTTTTTTTTTCCTTTAGTTTTTACTTATAGGCGGTCACCTTTCTTTACCTTTCCCCCCCGACGAGACATGCCGGCAGTTGACGTCCAAATGCCGCTTCCTCCGTCACCTACCCTCGTTTTTTGTGACGCCTTCTGAGTCAAGAGAATGGTAGTTATTATCCCGCATTTAGAGGGTAAGGGTTCAAGATCAAGTTATCGTCCCCTCTTTTTCCTCCCCTTCCCAGGAAGCCGGTCCTATGAGTAAAGTGGTTAAGTAAGGCCATAGATCACTACGTTGTATACAACTCCCTGCCTCAAATCGTGCCGGGCAGTTTCAGATATTCGCCATTCCCGACCCTGGTTTCCGGCGTGTTTTTTTGCTTTTTTGCGACCAGCTCCTTCTGGATCCGGGGACCAGTTCCCTTTCGGCGGTTTGCTTTTTTCTTCCTTCGCCCGGCTTTCGTTTTTCTCCCCTTGCCTTGAGTTTGGGCTTGGTTGAGACACGGCCACGTTATTCCCTTCACAAGGTGACCGCTTCCCACGTAGAATCGGTGCGGGACCCCCCCCCTCGGCGCCCGCTTTCTCTTTTGAAATCCCCTTCGGTTGGGCAGTTATCAATAGTCACCACCTTCCGTCTAAGCTATTCGGGCCCCTAGTACCCCAAAAGGTGACCCTTTCTCCGTACCCTATTTACCCCGACCGCGCGTGTTTGAAGCCAGGAGGGATTTTGCATTGCTTTTATAGGTCTTTCATCCCAACCAGCGATTCCTGGTCTTGTGACTCGCGACCCCCCTGCGATTCTGCTTGTGGTCCCTTCTTTGACCCCTCACCAGACATTAATGCCCCGCGTCACCTCCATCGCCCCTAGACCAGTTCTTTTCCCCCCTGCTGGGATAATCTTCTCAAGGAGATAGCGTGCCCACCCCTATTCCATCGCGTCCCCTGATTTCCTCCTCTCACAACTTCCCCTACCCCCTTCTCCCGACCCCCTTGCCCCCACCAGGCCATTACCGCTTTTAGACCGAGGAGCCGAATCCTGTCTGGCCTCCCCCAGTATTTTCCATCCGATTCCCCTGTCTCGTCCCTAACAGAAGATCGGATTTTTCTTGATCTGTGGTCGATCCGCCGGGTCCGTTTTCTCACGTCCCCCCCCTCCCCAATGTCATTTTCTTTCTGACGGCCCCTCCACCCCAGGTCCCGGGACGCCTTACAGGTGTTCTGCCGGTCCCACCCCCCTTTGTGCTTCGTAAGGTTTCTTTTTAAGTTGCGCGTTTTTTTTTTCTTCACGTGTAAGAATTTGAACATTTCCTTAGTGGCTGTTTTTTCCCGCGGACCGCCTGCGGATCCTTTTCTCATGGGCTCTAATAACGAAGAATGAGCCCCCCATGAATCCTTTCTTTCTCTTAGGAGTACCTTCTGCCCTCCTCACGTTGAGATGTTCACTTCTGGTTCCATAAAAATCACCGGTCTCATATCGAAGTATTGATTTTTGTTTTTATATAGGAAACTCTCCCCCCCCCCTTGAGTCCAAGGATTATGCAACCGGTGTGGGACCGTCACGATCGGTTCGCGTGCTTCCCTAATTCCCATTGAGGGATGAGGTTATTTGCAGTCACCATCCGTGAGTTCACCTTGAGCTTATCGAAGGAGAGCATTTCTTTTTCCCGAAGCGTGCAGATTCCGGTCGCCTTTTCAAGTTGAAAGTTACGTTCTTCATCCTCAAGCTCGTTTGTTCCTCAACTAGTTTTGTTCCTTTTGCCTACCCGCTCACCCTTTCTTTACTCCACATCGGCATGTTTCACAAGGGCCATAAGGTTTCTTCGTAGTTCAATCTTTTCCCCTTGCCCTCTTCCGGCAGGCTCGGCTTTTACCGATTTCAGACGCCTGTAGGACTCTCCCAATTGGACAAGCACTTTCCTTATGCGAGCTCCTGGCCCTGTCGCCTTCTCCGCATACATCCTTTACATTGAGGCCCCCTGTTAGGGCCACTACATCATCCATTGTCCCTTCCCCTCTGGTTTTTGAAGCTGACTTCCCCAAGTGCTCGGGCCAGATGGACGACCCTCTAGCTCTTTTCCATGGCCTTCATTAGCCCAAGCAATGCCCTTTGAAAAAGAAAGCTACACCCATTTTTAAGCCGGCCAGGTCACTTTTTCCCTCGCGACCACCTTGGAAACCTCGGGAGAGCCCCCTGAGTTTTTCTCCATTTCCCTTTTCCCCCGAACTTCTCCCAATGTCTCTTTCCCCTCTCCCTGTTCCTTTCTATGGTATTTATGGTCTTTTTTTTCCCCATAATGGTCTTTCTTATTGAAGTCCTCTACAATTTCGACGGACCATATCAATACAGCACGACCCTCCCCAGAGCCTCCTTTGACCTTCCGAATGTCCTTTGGCAGTTTCCAACGTTTTTCCCTGGAACAGTCCCCCACAGGTGGGCCCCCAAGTCGTGTAAATCCACACCTTAGTCCCCCCCTTTTAGATCCCCGTCTGATGAGAGTACAATATTTGGTTTTTAGGGACAAGTCGACTCGACCGAAGCAGAAAATTACGTAGTCGCCTTCCGTGTTCGACGAGTGAAATTATTCTCCGACCCCAGTTCAGGTTTTCCCCTCATGTTCCCCCCCCACCAACCGATTCCGCCCCTCGTCATCCACTGACCTCTCCCTTCCCCCCTAGACTAAAAGCCTATTACCGCGGGGTCATTCTCCCCCCCTAGTCCGGCCGAAGGAATCCTCTGACCGGTCCCAGGCGAATCTTGCCTTCTCCAATGGGAGTGCCACCAAAAGATAGAAATGCAAATTATTCCCGTTGACTTTCCCTTGAGACTCCTGACATTCCGCGAGGAGCTGGTTCTGTGGCGTAATTCGTCAGACTTCTTCCTGCCCTAGGTAATGCCGCCCATCTTCTTTATTCCATCCTCAAAGTTTTTTTCTTTCCGAGATGACTTCCCTCCAGCAGCTGTCGGTCCCTGAGGCTCAGTGATCCTGGTGCACCACTCCTAATGATGGTTTCTACGTTCTTCCCACCCCACCCCTTGCACCCATGACCCCGGCTCTGGCCGGCGCGATCATGTAAGAGGCCCCCTTCGACCGGCCCAGATCGAGTTTCGTTCGCGTTCCCCGCCTTATGACAGGCGGCGTCCTGCCCCCCTCGTTTCGTCTCAACCCTCCTCACTCTCTTTTTCTCGTTGGCGGGCTTGTTTCCCCCTATTGCGTGAATTGTGAGGGGTGGGACCGTCTGAACGACTTTATCCTCACTACTTCGCCGCCCAGAGTCTCCCAGAGGTAGAGACTCCTCTTTTGCTCGGGATCTCTATCCTCGGATCGAAACCTTAACGTTGTTGATTACACGGCGCCGGCCTACGGTGTCGTTTCTTGGGAAGGAAAAGGGTTAACCCTTTCCAGAACTTACGAGGCGTCAAGTCCTTCCTGTAGCTTCTGTTGGGTGGTCCCTGGAATTTGAGGGTTCTTTGCTTGAGTATTTTCCCTTCCTGCCCTCAATTTAGACCCCCTTTCGGAGGAACCATCCCTTCCGTGAAGGTCTCCGTTCGGTCATTAAAGCTAGGATTCATTTTTTTCTTCCAGATTAGAGGGACGTTAAGTCTCCCTCGTTGATGGTATCGCCCCGGTCGGGTCATGAACTTCTTTTCCGCTTTTCTTCCCCATCTCCTTTTCTTTCCCGTGTAGGTTTATCCAGTGATGTTGAGAATGTCTTTCTTGGCACACTGCCTCCCTCCACTCTCTCCGAGAGGTAGCCAGTGATCTCCTAACACCACCTCTCCAGCACCCCTTTAATAATTCTACCCCACTCACCCCACTCTTCTACCGATACGAACCAGAATATAACACTCTACCACGTTTTCTACCTATCCCCATTTCCCCCACCAAATGTCAGATGCTTTTCCTTTTACTTCCGCTGCGCGCTGCTGTCTAAATCACATGCCCCCCCTCCTTATTGCAGATAGAAATTACCTGTTCCAGAGACCCCCTATTTTGCCGCAATTTACGATGCCTTGCCAGCGCTCCACTTTCACGAAGGACAGGAGCTCATGAGATTAGAGCTCTGTATCGAATTCCTCATTCTTAATGTCTGTGTCCCGACATCAACCTACCACTTGATAGCTCCCGATAAGTCCCTCCCGAGGCTGACTCCAAGTGAATGTTGCGCCGCCAACCCCCCCGTGAGTTCATGCTTTTGTTTTCCTCTCCCCCCTCTTTCTTCCCCTCCCTTCCCTAAACTATGCTATAGCACAAGCATATTTCTCCACAACGCACGAAGTGCAAAGGACCCCCCGCCAGATCGCCATGTGACGGCAGCAGCCATGCATCCAAAGCCCCATCGCTCGGCAAGATGTCACCCCAGCAGAGCAAATTGACTTCTGACTTTCACGAAGCACAGAACTTTGCTAGTCATGCACATATTGACATAGAGGGGAGGCCCCCCGCGTCTTATGACTTTGGTCTGCTCGGTGTCGCACCTTTGCCCGAAGGATAGCGGTTTTTTTACTGTTTTACGACTACCCCCTCGCTTAGACGCAAGTTCCTGAAGGATTCTACTTGTCAGTATTCCAGCGCGGTCCCCCCCAGATGAAGGTTTCCAGACCGTTTCCTGAGGTCGCAGCTCTACGGGTCGTCCTCATTGCGTTCCGCTCTCCCCGCAATTTCCTTTGTAATGCGCATGTCCAACCACAGCCCCGACCCAGAGTCGGGAGGGCGCGGTTACCGAACTTTTTAATAGTAACTTTCCCTTCCCCCTTGGGAAGAGCGTTTGGTATTGGTGTTACTATCAGCACCTGTCCTATGGAGGACGGTCTGATAGTGGCTGGCACGTAGTACGCCCACCCCTTGAGATGCTCGTTTTCAGACGGACGAGTCTCAGGAGAATGTTCGCCTCCTTCCCTGGTTTGCTTCAGTGCTTGTCCCCCAGAGTAGAGCCCTTACCCTCGTCATTGCACCCTTCCCGCAGAAGGATTTCTTTTGTACCGGTGGTCCCCCCATCATCCCCTTCCCGTGGTACAGTCGGCGGACTAAGCAACCGGTGTGTTCCACGGCCCGAACACCTGTTGTGTCACAGCGGTAACGGGGTAGTTCGTTCCCTCCTTTAGACATCCTGTGGCATGGAAGGGGCTATTCCGGTTGTCTCCCACTCCAACGAGGTTCGAAGTTACACCTCTCTCCCAGTCTGTTCCCCTCTCGTGTGTGTTAGGGCTTTTCCGGCCGAAGTGTGGATCGACAGTGCAATACCGTTGAATTACCGGAGTTGCAATTCATCCTCCGAGTGTGCCCTGTACGCTTGCTTTAGGCGTCAAGGGTTTCCCCCTTGAAGAGTTCTCGAGACTTCCGCAGACCCCTCTGCGTTTGTTGGTTGCAGTTAGAGAGCAGTGTAGACTTTACTGGACTTCCCCCCTCCCACGATTTGAACGCGAGTTCTTCCTCTTGCTGTAGTTCTATTTCCCTCTGGTTGAGCGGCCGTACGAGGTGTTTCCTTTTTCCGGGGCCGGAAGCCCGCCCAGGCCCAGCTCCTTTGTTTTCCCCGAGACACCCGGACCTGCAGGTATCTGGGTGTATCTTCCAGTGACAACTCTTAACCCTCATCAAGCGCACGCCGTGCCTCTTACCCGTAGGTCTATTGGCATTCGCTCATGTCCTTAAGGAAAGCCGATGTTTTTTGGACTGCGGCTCACCACGGTAAGTCGTTCGTTCTTCAATTCTTTGGGGGCCGATCGGTCTTCAATGGTCCCCACCCGCGTTTTGCATGTGACTTCTCTACCAAAGATTGGGTAAGAGACAGACTGCTCATACCCCCTCCGGCCTCTTTTGCAGCGGTCACCGTTTCGCGTTTCGGATAGTCTATGGCTGGTCTCCACAAAGAAACCCTCCCGTCCCGGTGTCGTATCTCAAGCCCAGAGGTGTCCCGTAGGACCCGCATCGCACCGAACGGACCTTCGGTTAATTACGTATACTTTTGAGACCCTGACTGATCGCCGCGACCTGGACCGCTCAATCTGACTGCGGTGGCCTAGTGCTTTTTCATTTTTATGATGTAGCTTCGCCATTGAAGTCCTACTTGGCAGCGTTGTTTTTTCTGAACCTCAGACTGCGCGGGAAGTCTTAACCTGCCCCCGTAGCCGCCACCACCACGCTGACTTTGAGAAGGCTTGTCACCGGACGGCTTCCTTCCCCCAGCCCCCCTGATCGGTGCCCCCCCTCCCCCCCCCCACTCAACTGACCAGTAGAAAGATGGTAGCAGCCTGAGTCATTAGGCCGCAATTTGGGTGTGTGAATGGGTTTCCCATCCGATGTGATATGAAGGTGGGTCGTACATCGTCAGGTGTGAGTAAGTCCCCCCTGAACAGGCGGTACGATAGGGTAGTATGCTATTAGGTAACGGCGATTGTAATGAAAGGAAGGAGTACCCAGTGCTGTACGTGGTAGATCTCAAAGCGTCTCGGCCCCCCCCCCCCTCTTCTCCTGGATCCCTTTGAATCATCGTCTAACCCCCCTCTCCGTCCCCACATTTTCCGTGGGGGTAAGGATTCACAAATGCATGGTTACTCTGGCTGGGGGTGACCTCGGGAGCGTATTGTAGCTTTATTCCATTATTTTCCATGTTTGTAGCGCATTTTACTTGACCGTCTTGTGGACTGCGTTTAATCGCCGTTCCACTTCCCCATGCCTACACCAGATGATTCCACCTTTCCCGGTTCGCCCAAGAGCCTCCGCCCTGCCCTGGAACGAGGAGGTCGGTCTAGGCTTCCTTGTTCGCCGTCCCCGGCGACCCGTGTAAAGCTGTTCCGCCCCGGCGCCGAAGATGATCCTGCAGGTGGCCTCCCTCGACGGCCTGCGGAGATTGGTTGTTGACCCCAGGCTCGCAGCGCCCACGAGTCTTTCGGTCTGTCTGTCTTATTAGAGCAATCGTCACGTACTTGCCCCCGAAGTTCCCAGCGCTCCGCGTGGTCAGAGTGATCTTTCTATTTCTGCCTGAGGTTCCCCCGAGAGGCTACCCTTCCAGTTTGACCTGTGCTTTTGCTTGGGATTGCTCGCCCTCTCAGCACAGCCGAATCAGTTCCCTGTTTACACCCCCCGAGTGATCATGTTGGTGACGGGCCTCCCCTCTTCTTCTCTTATGATCGGTCACGTTGTACAGAGTTGGACTCTGTTGATGGTTCTGTCTCAGATGTCCTGGGACCAGCTCCGAAAGATGTTCCCCTCGACCTAAAAGGGCGAATAGTTTAGATTGTATCGACCCTCTAGTGGTAGGCAGGTTTATGTCACTCCCCATTACTTTTTTTGTATCCGGGTTAGCAACCTCGTGAATTCGCATCCGGTTCCACATCCTTCCGATTACCTTTTAAATTCCGGGTGACCACCCCCGAAGTGTAGCCTCCTCACAGTGCTTCTATCCCTTTCCCACTTTAGTCTCCGAAACAGGTTTTGAGCCCCAGGCGCCGAAGTGCCATCTCATGAAAACCTTGATTATTCCACAGGATTTGAATATGCCCCCCCTCTGTGTTACAATACTTCCTGGATCCACATCGAGTTCTTTTTTTTTCTACGACTCATTAGTTTGTATTGACTCAGCGATCAATTTCCCCATTTTGTTTTTCCCCGCGCTAATTTTTTCGCATCACGTCGGGTGGGTCCTTGGAGAGTTTGGATCCCCATTAAGTCCCACGCTACGGCTTCTTGAGTGGGGCTGGTGAGACCGCGGAACCAATGACCTGGGTGACCCTCGCTCCTTCCTCCGACCTTTTCTTTTCCGCCTCTCCAGTTGTTCTGGTTGTTTGATTTTATCTCCCTTGGCGTACGGTGTCATCGCCCCCACTAGCGCTGTTGTCGTGACCCGGACATCCGTCCAGACGCCCACATGCCTCCTGGCGTCACCACTACCGGCCCCGGACAACGTCCTCGATGGTAGTAAATGTCGGTGATCTTTGCACATACTCACGCCCCCCCGGTATGATGTAGATACCTCACCCTGCCACCACTCAGTGCAGGTGTTACATGGAAAACGTGGCTCCACCTGGCGCTTTAAAGCCCCCTCCTCGAATTGTGCATCCGTCCCAGCCTTTCCATCCATTGACTCGAGGTTCCCTACCCATAGTTCTCGGGTCAATGTCTACGGGTTTATCTTATAGCCACTTGGTTAGTGGAAGCACTTCATTTTACGATAGAACGACTTTTTTTCTCGCCGTCTGGTTCATTGCAGCTAGGAATCACTTACGGGGTCTTTCGCCAGGACTGTAGGTTTCAACTCTGATTCGTTGTAAACCGCGGTCTCTGTTTTGTCAAGCCCACCTATCTTCAATGACATTTCTACGTAAATCAGACTTACCCACTCCCGCCCCTAGGATTTCCGAACCCCTTAGCGTCTTTAGTTTCCGCCCCATATCCTGTGCGAGGTCCCCTGACCCATTTTACCGCTCACCTCAGAAATGACCAATAGGTGCCAGACTTACAGCTGCGACAGCGAGCGGAACCCCTCCAAAACTGATCGCCAGCTCCGGCGTGGTGTCCGACGTAGTTTTCAGTATGAGTCCGTGGACGGATGGCTTGTGTCACATACAGCACCCTTCACCCACCGCAGCTAGTCCAAATCTTGACGGGATCCCTGCAGGTGTCAAACCCCTCTACTGACCCTATCACAGGGACTAATTCGCATCCGTCGCTGGCTTGGCGATTCTATTTTGTTTCTTAAGCTCGTCGTGGGACGTCTGCTTCCCCCCGAACTATAGTCCATTGTGACGCTTTCTTGTTTTTTGACCTGGGACACCCCTTTACACCAGACCGGCACTTGCGCTTGCACGAAGGCCACCACTGCCTTCTTTTTCCCCCTGTGCGACTTGACGTTTTTAGCACGTTACTAAGCGTCGCAAGTGACTCACCGTTTGCACAAGAGCTGACCCAGTTTTCGACCGGTTCCATCCCCGGTACAGTTCACCATTTCTTACGGCGGCGGTATGGATAGTTCTGCATGACCCGGACTTGCGAGGTTCGTGTATGAGTCGTCAGTTGAAACGTTGCAGGGATCCCTTCTCTACCCGCGGAGGACTCTTGCTGCAAATCGCGCCCCCTGAATACGTCATCCTTCTTATCGGCTTCACCCCCCCCTCAGGTCATCCCTCAACTCCTCTTGAACGCTTGCTTCATCCCCCCCCCCGTTCTAGGTGTCGATCCTGATTGTCCCCCTGTGCAGTACAACGGAAGGTTCCACCGGTCCCCCTAATTCTCCTCGAGTTTGGAGCCCGTAATCACAGTCGACAGTTTACCTCCAGCAAGCTCGTCCAGTTTTTTCAGTAGAGTCGCCCACCTAAGTGCAATTTTGTAATCCATCCCATCCCGCGGAGACTCCCAATTCCCAACCGATGCTGCAGTGGGATCTGTACGACCAATTGCCCCCCAGTGGCCGGTACCCCGGTCACCATGACACTCGGGTGGGGCCTGAACTCACGATCGAGGGGCTGAGATTCACCAGCTGTGACATCTTATTTTTTCCGGTGGCAACTCCCAAGTTCTTCTCTCCCTCATCGGCATTGGGTTTTTAGCAGCTCCTTGTGACATTTTGAAGGCTTGGCGCACAGTTCGTACCGGTTTTTTCTTGCTACACGACGTAGGTACTTCCGCTTTACACTCCTGGTCTCAACCCGTTCAGCTGCACAGGCGGTTCCCCGTGCCCCCCTTTTGCTCCATCCGATATAAGAACCCCGGTCCTGCTTTTTCTTTGCAGTGGATAGGGGGGTATGGCATCCGGTATTTCCCGCGCTTCGTCCTCGGGATACACAGTCCAGTTCTAAGCGTCACTGGGTATTCTAGGACCGGTTACTTCCTTCTCCTGCCCTGGGCCCCCTTTGTTTTGCGAAACCAACGACGTTCTACTCTCTCCCGGCATTGGAAAGGTTGCCCCACGCCTTTTCACCGTTTTTACTACGAGTGGTTGGGTTTCTTGCTAAACCAGGCCTACCACGCGGAATTTGCGAGGAGACCATCCAAGGCGTGTGGTCGGTGTACTCCTGTCAAAGACGGGCCCCCAGCCCCACCCTCCTAGACCCGACGCAGGTGTGACATCGTTTCAACAACAAGGTGACCTTTGGCCGGCTTTGAACCGGACCCCTGATGACGACGGCAGGAATCACGGGCTGTGGAGCCTGCTTCTTTTTTATCCGACTGTGGGGCATACCCGGCGTAAACAAACTAGATGATTCCAGTTCCTTTCGGGAGAGCAGAACCGGCGGGGCATGAGTGTTGTGATTTGGGTCCCATTCTTAACGAAACTCAACAGCCCGTGACCATGCCTGCGCAAAGCGGCCTCCTACGAGATACCAGCTCTTCGTCCCAGCGGGCGGGCGAGCCTCCGTTTCGCCCTAAGTGCTCTACTGGCCACCAAACACGCCGACAGTTTTCGGCGACCCTATGAAATACCCCTTACATTCCCCTAACTCCCGACTAGTTAGTCACTAGGCGAAGTTCCTGAACTCCCCGACGCTTCTTGCAACCTATTACTCGAGACAGGCTAGCTTAACAGAAACACAGCCACAGTATCCCCCCCCGGTCCCCTGGATGATATTCGATCAGGGTTTTTGTTTAATACGGGTTTTCCCGTGATCACACTTCCCAAAGGCCAACTGCGTATCTTTTTCTCGTCAGGAAGGCAACCGACCCCCGTGTATTGGACGATCCAGGGTTCAAACGGTCCCCACGGGTTTCTTTCGTCCGTGGCACTTCGGTTTTCTTTCGCTGAGTGCACAAGTACGGACGTTTCCAACTTACTTCGGGGGGCCTGGAAGCGGACTCAGACGAGTTTCGTGAAACTCCTGCGTCTACCCTTAACGGGGGACTTTATGGCTCGCCCTTCTTTGTAACTCGACCTCGTTCTCAGGATTGTCGTCTCCTAGGTGGACACCCCCCTTCCCCCGGTCTACGATTCTTCGTATTGATTGAATTGGCCCACACGCGCCAAAATTGCCATTCTTAACGGCCTTCAAGAGGACCACATTTTGGGGGTTAAAGAGCCCCCAGTTACTATTTTTTTTTTTTTTCTAGTAGTGGACCTCCAAGAGTAAAAGGTTCTCTCGTCCCCCTGCGGAGACCAGAAAATAAGGGACGACCCACGTTCGGAGTCCGAATTTCCGTGGCGTACACCCCTTGTGTGTTTTCTTTCTTTGACCAGCGGCCTCCCGTGAATTTTAACCTCCGTTCTTCCTCAGCGTCCGGTCTCGATCAACCTAGCTCGGCCGGTTTGCCCGAACAAAGCTGAGTTCCGTGGAAGTATCTCGCATGGTGTCTACGCAGGACAGAACTTTTCTTTATTCGGCACCTCAGGTCAGCCGCGGGACGGCCGGCTATTATTTTCCCTCTGGTTCGGTGAGAAATGAGCAATTTCTGGACCGCCTTATCGGATGCAGACAGGACTCCCGCTATTCTAGACCGGACCGGAAGCAGTTTAGTTTAGACGCAAATTGCGAAAAGCCCAGTCGGGGGCATATTAAGTTTCCCGGCTTCTTGGGAATATTGAGACTCCCTTCCGGATATTCGGCGGAAGCCCCCCCCCGCCAAGGCACGGCCTTCGCCCCCTCACGGCTGCGACAAAACCTCCCTACGGCAGTGGGGCATCTGGGACGAGCGCTACCCAAACTTTCGTTTTCAGACCTGGGATAGGCCCGCCCGGATTCTACATTTTGGTCAGTGTACCCCCCATTTCATTATGCCCAATGATCGGGTGCCCCTGACACCCTCACGAACCGACTGCTGAGGCTTACTTTTCTCACATTTCGGTGCCCCATTGAATATAACTCCGCAAACCGTACCCCCAAGGCGACTACGGAACTGCACGCCCGTACGCGTTCGGGCCCCAGTGAACCCAGTTTCCCAAAGTTTACCACGCGGGTGTTTTCCTTTTCCGTGTAATATTCCCAAACGGAATTTCGCTCCGCACCTTCTCACATCTCCCCACGTATGCGCCTCGACTGATAGTGCGTTGAAGCTTATCCCCAAGTATTCGGCAAACACCCCTCTCGCCCCCCCCCATCTGATGGCAGATGATTTACAAGCATAAAGACTCTTACGAAATCTCGTAATTTTGGTTGGGAGGGGTTCCCAGGAGGAATTATGGGCATTTTGCCGCCATCAGGCCCATTCCTGGTACCCCTAATATCTCATTGCTTGTAGACTGGTAGCGATACCCCAGCCAAGAGAGAAGAGGTCCGGCAGTAAGTGGAATTGCATTTGCGACGCCCCCGACCATTGCGCCCTACTGAGTAATTGTTCGGAGTTCGTATCCTGCATGAACCATTTGCTTCTGGCCCGA
>Ga0179593_1398241_pt1 | contig 17512 bp, 21 predicted proteins | sample CZODoug2_1_08_16_FD_185931 | JGI IMG/M metagenome (GOLD analysis project Ga0179593, IMG submission 185931) | Vadose zone soil fungal communities from Angelo Coast Range Reserve, California, USA - CZODoug2_1_08_16fungal (PacBio error correction) | ecosystem: Environmental > Terrestrial > Soil >... | reverse complement strand
GACTTTTTGCCTCCTCTCCTTTACGCCGTTACTTGAGGAATGCATCTCCTGAGCGGATGTTTTACGCGGATGCGTTCTTTAGACTCTTGCCGTTATCGAGGGCTTCGAGGAGACCGCCTGATTTCCTCGGCGAAACTTTGGATTTTTTTTTCTCTTTTTCGCTTCTGCAAGGGCACACACTTTCCTTGTAAGCAGACATGACGTCCCCCTGCTGTTTCTTCTTTCATTCGGTTTAGCGTGTTTTTTTTTTTTACGAAACTTGAGTGTTGGGTTGTTGCGGAGTCCGCTGCGCTTTGGTTTTGACTTTCAAGACTTCAGGTCTTCCTCACTCGGGATGGCCGGTTTCCAGTTTGATTTCGCTTTCCGGGACCGAGGCGGTATGCAGCGATGCCTTGGCTTCGCCCCTTTTTTCCCCTCAACATTCTCGCGCCCCACACGCCTGTACACCCAAAACCCCCCCCCCCCCACTTGGGTTCTTCACACTTGTTTTAAAATTTTTCTTGTCGTGTCGATACTTTGAAGGTCTTTTGTGTGAACCCCCCCAGAGCTTTTCCCATTGGGCCGCGCGTGCACGGTACACTCTTCTGCACAAATTATTGTTTTATGTTGCGAACAACGATGACCTTGTTTTCCCCACGCCCGACTTCCATTTCTATTCCACTTGATCTGTGATTTTTGGCGGCACACGCTTCCATCACCCTTCAGGCTTGTTTGCTTTTCCCCCCCTCGTGATGCCCTGTACAGGTTGGAGCTATCATTTGAATCATTGAAGCGTTCCATCTTGCATGATTTTTTTTTTTTGGACCACTCGGTGGTTCCGAAGCCCCCCCCCTCAATCGTCCGAATTGCCCTTCTCGTATTCCTTTTTTAGACCAGTTTGAGGACTCATCGTTGACCCACCGTTAGTTTCGGATCCACCGCTTTTTTGACTGCGCGCGCGGTTTTGGGTGCTGAGCCCTCAGGTTATTCCCTTGAGTTTCGCAGTGACACTTCTTGCGGCTATCGGCACAATGTGAGACGCATCGTCTATTCTTTTTTACTTTATTTGTCTGGATTGACCGTACCCCATGTACTGTTACCCCTTATCTCCCCTGGTTTTCCTATTCCTTTTCGGTTTACCCGCTTCTGTCTGAGGACGGCCTGTCTAGTGCATGCGTCCGGGACCCTAGTTTCGTTTTCAAGTGGCTGTACTAGGAAGATTCGTTTCTAGAATAGCGTTTTTTGGGTGTTCCATGTTGCGTGCATCTCAATTCCCTGAGACCTTCTCTATGTGCGATGCAATTCCTGCGGTTTCCCACACCCCCTTTGGGCCCTATCCTCGTCCTCTTGCATTTGAATGCTCTTTGAGCTCTGACCGAACAGTTTGAGAGAGATTTGGAGCTCTTGACCTCCGATTCATTCCCTTTTTTGACTTGTCCAGGGGGTCCGCTGGCATGCTGGTTATCCGTGGTCTTTCTTGTAACGATGGCATCCCATGACCTGTGAATTTTTTGTCCTTGTATGCTTTGACGACTTGTTTTACAGGCTTTCCTTTTGTCCAAGCCTCGATCTCCCTCTGAGTTGTCTTTTTCTCTCACTTGGCTGAACGCCTGTGAAGCGCTTAACCTGCCCCCAAGTTGCCTTCTCTGGTGTTCAGTTTTTTCTTGCTTGGCACTGCCGATCAGTGCATCCCCGCTTACTTAAATTTTTCGTCTCCTCCCCCCATGAGTGCGCAGCTTTAACCTCCATTGTTGGGCGCCAATTTGTGAGGGCTGTGCCATTGCTACGGCATGTTCTTTCGTGGGTCGAACCGCAAACTTTTTGTTGAAGTCGTCTTTTTTCAGAATAAGACGACCGCGTTTTTGGCCATCTTGCCTGCAGCCTTCTTTCTTGCTTAGCCGCTTCTTCGCCTAGACTTTTTGTATTCGGTGATCGGAGATCTCCCCCCGCGCGCTTAACTGTGGACGTGTTTCGCGGATTGCTCGGCGTTTTCTTTTTTTGGCCGCGGGTTATTCCTTGGCATGTGATTCGAGGGCTCAGTCGACCCTCGGCGACTACTTTTTGGCCGAGCTTGTCTTTTTATGTCCGGATGTGGCTGGTTTGGCGTGGGTATTTTTGATTATTTTTCGATGGTTGGATCTACTTTGTTCCGCCTCGAACTTTTTTGTAAGGTTCTTTTTTTTTTGATATCGAACGGGGACCGCCTTCTTTCCCCACTGGGAACGAAGTTTTTGGCTTCTGACACTCACCTCTGTAAGGCCTGGTCTGACTTCGTCCTTCTTTTTGTTTTCCTTTATGACGTCATCACCGGAACGGATGCTTGTAAACCGTCATGGGAGACCATCGTTCGCTTCAGAGTAGGTCCTTCGCTTTTCTGGGATTTTTTGTCTTTTTTTAGTGTGGTTGCTGACCCGTGGGGATCACCCCTTATTCTGCTGCCTTTTCTTATGACTTTGTCCGGCGTTCCCGAGCCTTTCATCTATTCAGCCTCTCAGTTTGTGTTGTGAGAGCTCTTCCCGCGGCGGGACACGCTGCAACATGCCTTGTTTCGGCACCGGCATCCTGCTGACCCATTTGGTTTCAAGACGTTGTCCTGCCCACCCAAGTACACCCAATCCTTTCCCCCATAGCACGTATTTCTCGATGAGACTTCCTGGGACGGGGCTGTGTCCTTTTTAATACAGCTCCTTGCCGGTGTTCTGTCTGTTCTTCACGTGCCTTACCTTTTTTAAGAAGTTATCGCTGCCTTACATCTTGTGCTTTCTAAGCCGGACGTTTTTTGGTGGTGCTCTTACCGGCCGCGTCGTTTCAACCTGTTCCGCCCGGCTTCAGAAAATGCAAGACTTTGAAAAACACATAATCGGCCACCTTCGCCTTCATCAACATTCCGGAATGCAAGACCGACTTTTTTGCCAAATCCTTCGCGCGTTATTTCCCCTCCTCCCCCCCCCTTCACATTTTTTACAGTTGCAAACAACCTGTCTTTTTAGTCGAGCCAAATCCTTTTTCTCGTCAGGTTCCAGGGGAACCTGCGAAGGCGTCGCCCATCACCCTCTTCGGTCTCTTCTGCAAGGCTGCCCTGGCCTTCGCGATTCGCGCGCTCTCGAGCCTACGGACCTTTTTCTACCCCCTTTGCGTTCCTAACGCGCGGAAGATTCACGTCAGGGTACCATCCCTCTCCCCTTTTGGTGCTCCCTGCATTGGAGGTATTATTTTTCTCCGCATGCTGATGGGGGCGTTACCAAAATTGTTTTTTGAAAATCACTTTGGATGCACCTTCTCTTTGCAGATTTTTTCTCCCCTAGGAGAACCAGCGAAAGCCTTAGGCTATTTACTGACGCTGCCCTTTTTCACCTTTCTTTCGGACTTTCGTTCTTGTCGGAACCTCTCTGAGTCCTTCTTCTCTTCTATCATTGTCCCCTTATCCGGACTGCCTCCCCCCCTCGTAGGCTTTATGGCCCATATAAAAGTTGAGTGGAGGATTCCTGCTTGAGTTCCCCGCCAAGGTCTAGGTCTCCCCTTGCCTCTGAAGCTGGGCATTACCCCTTGACTCGATGGATTCGTATCCCCCCCCAATTTAGTTTCCAACAGACCCTGACTATGACCAGTATTTTCCGATGAACTAGGCGTTCACACCCTCCGGTTGTTTTGTTTCCCTCGCGGCTCCCTTTTCGCCCCTATCTTGAATTTCTATTCTACCTTTCCATCTCGCAAACCCGAGGGCAACAAAGAATCCATCTGACGTCGGACAACTCTTTACTACAGCAACCCCTCAATTCGTCTCCGCTACTTGACCTATATTCCTTAGATCATTGTTAGCGCTGCACTCCCAATGCCCTGGGCGAAATTGGTTCACACTCCAACGGTTTCACCAACTCCAGTCCCACTTCCTATTCGAACCTTCCTTCCTTTTCTCGATACACCGCCTCTGCCCAGAGCTCACCCCGCCTCTTTTGACCGAGTTTTCCAGTCGTGACGCTCCGTCCAAGAGCTGATCAGCTCTTTTCTTCGCCGGTTGTTCGCCGATTCCTCGGGGTAAATCAGGATATTGGTATCAACTCCACGCTCATGCCAATCTTTTCAGGGGGGTCCTTTTACACCCTATAAAAGCTATTTCACGTTATGATAGATTTCTTTTCATCAGGATTTTTTCCGCCGCAACAGCGCTGATGATGTTCCACCGCTTGCCGACTCCCCCCTCATCGTGCAGTCTGTAGGACTCCCCTTTCTTTCATTTTCGACTTCACGTTTTTGCAAAAAGGAAAGAAGTGTGTGTTCCCATGCAAGCTTTACGTGCCGTTCGCTGTCCCTTTCCCCCCGTTTTTCCCGCAACCCGTCCCTGCCGTAATCGGCCACTGCTAATCCGATACTCAGTCTTAGTTCGTGAATGACGTTCCTGATGTAATGCCGTCTTTTAAGGCTTTTGCCTTGCGCCACCTCATCTCTGCAAGCTTTATTGGACACCGGGAGCCCTGCCATCCTCGTGTCGTCCTTAGTCAAGTCCATCGCGGCCGCGGAACATCCCCAGCGCTTCCACAGTTCATCAAGTTTCGTTGCCAGTAACAAACGATAATTTTCTACTGTCGCTAGCTACCCAGGAGAGGATTTCATTTTGGCTTCCAGGAAAATTTCCTTCTGCTTTTCTTCCACCACCTTTTTCGCCGAGTGACCCTCCGTCTTATTCCATACGAATCCCTCGAACGTCGGCGTTCGTATTAGCTCCCCGTGCTTGGCGACGTTGCCAGCCCATCGTGCACCTCTGAAATTCACGTCGTTACCGCGTCGCGCGCCCCTCAACATTTTTCCTACGTGTTGTTTTTTCTGCGAGATGAATTTCGGGCTCTTTACGCTTACGCCGTGAAAGGAGTCTTGCCGATTTGTGTCAGTTTGGCCTTGTTTTCCCTCGGTTTTACGTAAGATCGACGGACGTCTTTTCCTGTCGATTGATTATCCTGTTTTCTTTTTCCTCGGCTGCCACTTTCTTCTTTTCATATGAATCCTGCCTGGCGCCTTGCGAAGGGTCCCCACATTCCGGAAGCCGATGAGCGGCGTGGTCGCGTTTTCGAGCTGTACCCTTCCCCCCTTCGCGATTTTCTGGCACCTCCCCCGTGATTTTTTTGAGCGCGGTGGCGAGCGCGGATTTCCTCGTCTGCGATGTCCTGTTATGCAGGTTTAAGTCTGACTCCAAAGTTTTTTTTGGGAGGCCCCTTTACTTCCTTGTACCTCTTGGTTGCTTCAGAGCTGCTTTGGCTTGTCAACCCTCCTCCCGACAATTTACGCGCCCACACCCGGCCCCTACAGATGGACTTCACAACTTTACCTCTTCGTTTATATTTGCCCCGATTACGGGCGGTGTTGGCTTTTTTTTTTTGTTTTGGTGTTGACACCCAGGTCCAGCGCAAACCCTTTCGTACCAGTGTTTTACACACTATGCTGGCCTAGTTGCCTACACTATGTCCAGTCAGTCCCCCACACTTTTACATTAGTTATCTTTCCTAATTTTGAATCTTCTTGAAAAGAGTTGAACTCATCTGAGTTGCGGTTACTGACACCCGGCTGCTTAGCAAGCGTTCTCCCTCTATGCATGTCCGCATGAAGCGTTCCCCTTGCTATTAATGAGGGGGTGTACATTCGGTTGGCTACCGCCCCCAAATTCAAAGTTCGAATTTTTTTATGTGCGGTAAGTCTCTTACGTTCCCGATACTGATCTATCCCCCGATTAACTCTACCGTTCCCCTTCTTGAAGAGCGTGGATTTTTTTCACCTTTTTGGGACTTCGTCCGACTCCGGTGGTGATCGCCCTCATTTCCTTCTTCCGGGGCTGACTTTAGTCCTATTTTTTTGCAACTCGTTTCCGGAGTTCGACGGAGAATCGAATATTTTGATGGGAACTCCTTTGTAAATGGGACCCCAGTTACCCTTTTGCCTTGGTCCCGGGGCCTGAGCTTACCCTCTTATATCGGTAATGTCTGTTCTTAGGAGTGATTTAATGGGTGGTTTTGAAGGTGCTTTATTGGAAGCTTTGGCGCAGGTCCCTTCATTTTTTCTTTTGGCTCTGGGTGGTCCGTTTTTTTCTCGATTTCCTTTCCCCCTGACCACAGCTGACAATCAAGTATTGTGCTTCCTACGCTCTGTTTTCCCAACAACCCCGATGGTTTTCAGCCCTTCCGCTGTGGAATCGAAGAACCCATCGACATTTGTTGAGAATTAGTTTCCCACAGAAATTTTTTCCCCATGAGATACTCCCCATTTGGCGGCTACACTGATCCAGATCTTTTTTCCCTGCCCCGTCTGGTCTGTGAATGCTGGTTTTGGGGAATGGGCTTGTCAATCCTCATTTGTCTCCACCTGAAACCGTCCCCTTTGGTCTTTTTGAACAGTACGCGGTTTGAGCCCCTCTTTTGTTTACTTGTGACAACTAGAGAGTCACCGACCGACGAGTTCTTTTCTTCCCTCGGGGAACGCGGTGGGCAGCGCTTTCTACCTTGCCTAACTTTTTTCTCCGATGGGTGTCCGCGAGTCAGAGTTTCCCCTCTCCTTTTCCTGAAGACTCAGGGCCCCGTTTGATTGTCCAGCAAATTTTCGTCGCCCATTCCCTCCGTTCTCGTCCACCTCCTACTCAAATTGTTGAGCCCAGATTTATGCCTTTGTGCCTTTCCGGGGATCGTTTTCGCGGTTTTTCGCCCATCCAATGGGGCGATTTTTTGGTTCGAGTTGGGAATCTGTTAAGCCATGCCTCCTTGCCCGTCTTTTTTCCCTCGAGTTGCTTTATCGTGGGCCTTTGGCTATTTTGCACCTCTCCCCCGCGTCCCTTGAAATTTTAGCGATTTGCTCCTTACCCGCCGCAGGGTGCCCCCCCCACAGTGTCCCCCGATTTTTCTCTGTGAGATTGGCTGCTGACCTCCCGGTCTGAACGTTTTTGCCAGTTGGCTCTTTGCAGTCGGTACGATGTGGATTGTTTGGGGCTGTCGAGCGCTTCTTGTTAGCTGGTTTGACTTGTCCCCGCTGCCTTTTTTCCTTTTCCCTAGGTGTCAGCGACTCTTTCCCTTGGGACGATGGACCAATTTTCCCCCTGGGACGACGGCTTTTCGGACACTTCCCGATGTTTTTCCCGTCGGCTACTTCCTCTTGGTGCCAGCCGTTGCCGTTACGTTCTTTCCGATTCATCTCGGCCCTTTTTTCGGTAGTGAACTTTTTTCAGACCCAGCCCACCGCCGACGGCTTAGTATTCCCCTTTCTTGCCTTTTTTTCTTTTTTGTACTTTTTTATCTTGTTTCCGAAACGCTGTTGACCCCCGATGGTTGAATGATGTTTTTCCGTTCTTGCGAATGCATCTGCCAGGCTTTTAAAGAGGAAGGCATTCATCCTTACTCTCCGTTGTTTTGTTGATTTTATTGATGAAAGTGTTTTGGAAACCGCCCTGGCCAAATCTTATTCGTCCCTCCCTTTTCCGGCATCCTTCTCCCTTTTTGTTATCCCCCCTCGTTCGTCAACCAGTACCTACACAACAAGTACACCAACAAACTGACAACTGAGCAAGGACTGTCAGCATTCCGCCGCGACGGGGGCATGTTTCCGGTTGTTAAAACTCAACCTTCATCGTTTTTGGTGATGACGTATCAACGTTGTTCCTTTGTTCCCCCACCCGAAGTCGACTCGTGCCTGCCTTACAACTTCCGGTGAATTTTCTAAGAATAGTAGTATTTTTGGTCCCGAAGTTAACTCCGTCCCCGTGTCTTTAACCGTCCCCCAAAGGCGATTGCAGTACACACCCCCCTGTTCACCCCCCCCCTCAATGTCACCCACATCCTCCTTCCAAACTCGCCGTCCCCCCGTACCCAAATAGGTAAAGACCCTGTTTTGAACCCTCCCAGCTCTTGGCCAAACCCTCATGCGGCCGAGTTCGCACCTCCATCACATTTAACCCGGCGGAAACCAACACCCTAAACCTGTACATGTTTCTTGGCAAATCCGACACTCTGAGGGCCGCGCTTTCCCGCGAAGTCTAAGATCAAACGTCTTGCTCTTTGAGCCTCCCTCACGTCGGACCTTTTTGCTTTTTTCGCAGAGTTTTCGTTCTTCGTCGGAAGCTACTCTTATCGACATCTTGAACGAGTGTCAGAAACTCTTCCCCGTCACTTACCCTCTTCAGCCCACTCTGGCGCTCCAATTGTCTTGGGAGGATTATGGTTTCCGCTGATTTGGGCTTAGAAAAGTATGGAACCGCTTCGCACTGATCTCAGAAGGAATTCCCTTTTTGAGAGAACCAAGCTAAATCAACTTCTTGCGGTCTCCTTCCTCTGCCGAGTCCCTAAGTGAAGCCGTCCTTTTACCCACTATAGATTTACTTTTCCTTCTTCCCTGAAACGGTACTCGGAACTTGCGTTCCTCCCCTTTTACATTTCAGATTGCCTTTGCCCCTTCTTTCAACCCCAATTTTTTTTTCTCTGCGGACTTTACACAAGCCAAGGACTAGCGGTTTTTTTCCCCCCCCGAAGCCGCTACCTGGGCATGCCCAAGAATCTTCTCGTAGTTTTAGCTCCCCTAGCGTATTTCTGCAGTTCCACCCCATTGTTCTTTACTTCTTTGCTCAACGCATTCCTGATTTCCCTTCACTGGCAGGATAAATCCGGTTGTGTTTTGTCTTATTGAATTGTTCCCAGCTTGTTTTTCCCAATTTCATTCCCCTGAGTTCCCCCTGCCTCCCCGCCCTCTTCCGCTTTCGCCAACTTCACCTAGCCACATGCCCTTCACACTCGTTCTCCGCGCCTTATCATTCCCCCGTCCGATTGGGTAGTTGAACTCCAATAGGGTTTCGCCATTTTTCAAACGATTTCCCTCCCCCCCATCCGAACCCTTATCGTTCTCCTTCTGAATCCTTGTCCTCTGTTGAAGAGATCCCAGACCCTTTGCTTTTTTCACTCTTAATCTTAATGCTTGCTCCGCACCCGCTGCGTTCCCGCGTCCACCTCGCTGTGATCAGCTCCGGCTTCCGGTGTTTTTTCTCTTCCGATTCATGTTTCCTAGATCCCTTCTTTGTTATCCCTGCTCCTACGCCATGTCAATTAGGTTCTCTTTTTGCTTCTTCCCCGCTTTCACCATCATCAATTCCCTATTGACTTTCTGCTCTTGTTCTATTGATTCTTCTTGTTTCCGAAGCCCAGGTTCTTGCTTCAGTCCTTGCGCTCCAGAACTATATAGTAGGATGGCATCCCCTTTAATGTCATTGTGCTCATCCATAGTGTTCCGCCTATGCAGCAACGTAATGTGGGCAGCACGTTTTTCCCCCTGCATTCCTGTCAAGCTCTTTTTTTCAAGACACCCTCACTGCGTCATTCGCCCTCGAACCTCAGATCCGCGATTGCTTTTGATCTATTATATGCCTTTTGTTTTTATCGTTTGGTTTTTTTCCGCTCACCCGCGATTTTTCCGCTTTTCAGTTCTCAAAATGTTTCGCAGCTCCCTCCGGTAGTTGAGTCGACCCCTTATGCATTCCAGTCCTCTACCTTCCGGAAAATTTTCCCCCACCCGCGCTCCAGGCGTGCCCATCCCATCGCTAGTTGGGTCCTGTCGCTCCGCCGTCACCTTCCGCTCTTTCTTCCTTCCAAAATTGTCCGCCTGCGCCCCGGTTCCTCTGAACAAAATTTTCCGCCGAGGAACAATCGCTGCTTTCTCTAGAAAATTGGCTCTTAGAGGAACTTTTCCTCCAGCGTGCTTGGCCCTCCTCTCCCGAAATCGGACTGCCGCATTTCCGGGTACAGTCGTTTCCTCCGCGGGTGACTTCCTCTCTCTTCCCAACAGACGTTGTTGTTGTGGACTCTTGATTCGGGCGCTCAGCACGCTGTACCGCGTGACTTTGTCATGCCGCTTCTTTCTGAGTTGTCGTACATTCTGATTTTGCGTGAAGGTACTCCCTCTGACGAACCGGTTATGGCTTTCTTTCTTTTTTGCCGGTCTTCATGGCGAATCTTTGTTTGTTTCCATTGAAAGGTGCGCCATTTAATGGACCTTTTTGAAGTCTCCCTCTCCTTTTTTTTGATTGCGGGCTCGACATTTCCCGTGATCTTTTTGGTCCAAACTGAACTTGATGTTGCGATTTGGGAATTTGCCTTCATTTAAGAGGTTAATCTTCCTTTGATGGTCACGAATTTGAATGGATGTTCAACGACGACGTGGTATTCCGTTTGCCATGTTGACGACGGTGCTCTTAACCCGCGGCGGTTTTTGGGGGGCAGGGCAAGAGCTTTGCTTCCCTTTGCTTTCCACACATCATGACAACGTTAGGATCTCCCAAACATTAGTATCGTTAACTTCCCCCCCCATGAACCCTTCTTTGTATTTAGTGCTTCTTTCGATTACTCTGTTCTGGTGGTTGGTACCCCTGATCCCTGGGTGTCCCGGTGCCGCGCACGTTACGTCCCTCTTTGTGCACACAATTCCCTTTTTTTCCAAGGTGCGAAACCCGCTTCTACACCCCCCCTTACATTACCATATTTTTAGATTTCAGGCCTCTTCCGCTGTGAAGTTTTTGGCTGCACCCTGCGTTTACATCCCTCGCGCGGTGGATGCCCGTTTCCAAACACTTTGACATTTCCTTTCAAGTTTCTTGGAAAGCGATCGGACATCCATGCTTCTATATGTGATGCATTGATGGTGGACATCGGTGTTTGACCTCCTACACGTCCCTAGGGACGACTTTCCATGAGAGGTAATTCCGTTGATACCTATCTGAATCTATCCAGTTTTTTTGCCTCGAAAACCCCCGATAGCCTTTTCTTTTCTCCCTATTTTTCAGGCTCTCTTTTTTGTTTCCTCCGGTCGCTTCCTCTTTATTTGCCCCTTGAACCTGCATCTTTCTTCTCCTTGGCAACCCCTGTCTATGCAGGAAGTTCGACGGACAATACTTTTTGTTTTTTGCTTCGTTGAAATGGACCCCCATTTACCTGGTTTTCTGGAAGTGGCGTGAGCTGTCAATCCTTCTTTCTCTTTGACTTCCTCTCTTCCCGGCGGCGGATTTTACCTGGGTTTGTTCTTCTCGGAGGTTGTCAAGGTGCAGGACTCCTGTTCGTTTTTTTTCAAATCCGTTTTTTTCGACTTTTTTCTCCATAGACCCTCACGATATGGTTGCGATGGCAACTTCTGCGCGTTTCACACACAACATCTGTGTGGCCGAGATTTCTGGAATCAGAGGACTTTAGGTTGCGCCAGTAAGTCGTAACCAATCTTGTGGAATACCTTTCTTGTACCCCACTTCTGGAGATGAACTATAGATGGACTCACAGGCTGGTCGCGGCATGTTTTAGGACTTTGGGCCTTTTTGATTGTAAATCCTCCTTACCTTACAGGGAAAAGAGTTCACTTGACCCTTGGGGACCCGCCGCTGGCTATCCACTCTGCGGTGAGATCCCCAAGTGTTTGGACACAGATATGAGTCTTCAAGACTAGAGGTTTATGCAGGATCATTTGTTGTCGTTCCTCTTTCCGGTTATACAATGCATCGTTCTTTTTGTGTTTTTCTTCTCTCGCGGCACTGCATTTATGTGATTCTGACATTTAGTTAGTCTCCCCATCATCTTGTTGCAGCCATGAATTCCATCTTGTGCCTCGCCAGAGTTGGTGAGTTTTTGCCAGGTCGGGTTCCTCGCTCGCGCGGGTTTTCTTCCAATTGACTACGCTGCTTTTCTTTTCTCACGCCTTTCGCTACTTGAGAAGCCATGTCCGTGAGTTAGCTTATGCTGATCGAGTTTTTTGATGTCTTTCTGGTCCCGTGGTTTTTGGCAATCTCTCGTTGGGACTCTTGGAGTGTCTTTTAGATGTTGTCCTTTTTCCCTCCGGTCTTTTCTCTTTTCTCTGAGCTGGCGGACTATCCCGCGGTGCTGTTTTTGAAATTCCGTCTGGGATTTTGGACCTATGGCTGTGGTTTTCGTGTGGGTATTTGTTTGTTAATTTCTTTGTGCCTTGGTCTTTGCCTTTTCCTGTGAATACGCCTTGTTCCTCCCCTCCTGTTTTAGTCGCATCGACGACTGTTACTCGGCTTAAATCGTCAACCACTTGAACTTCCTTCTTTCCGGAAACTTAACCCTCCAGGCTTGTACTTCATTCCTTATACTTATTTTCATCTTGGCCTTGAAAAGTTTATGACGTCCCCAACCCGGCCACTTCGTCTTTTCTTTTTTCCGTCTGCTTGTATCACAGCCCCTTCCTTGGTTCGTTATTGTTCTTTAGTCGCGCAGTGATGAATTATTTTATTTGTACTGGTGTTTTTTCGCACTTCCCCCTATTTTTTAGGGATCGTTTTGCAGGGCCAGGGAGCGACCTTCGTGTTTTTTTTTTATCTTTTCCTTTCTTCTTTTTCCCTTTTTTTCTTTGAGAGATCCTCCCCAGCCGAGGCTCGGGTTCACGCCGGTCCCCATTCTGTTAGAAACCATTTCCGGCAGACCCGGGGTGATCCTGATTTTCGTCCCAACGTACTACCCATATCCCCTAGCCCTGTATTGTCTCTCCTTTCCTATGCCTCCTGCTGTTGGGACTTTTTTCTTCTGCCTCCCCCCGGTTCCACATCACTTGCCTTTGGTTTTTTCTCCTTCATCGTGAAGGACACCGGTTCGTTGCTCCCAAACTCCCTGTCTCTCCGCCTTGTTCTAACACCGGTCTTATTAGACGACGCCTCAGTCGTTCCGTTGTTTCTAGTTAAAGGCACTGTCCCGTCGCCCTCTTTGAACCCCCGGCTTCGTACCCCAAGGCTATTTCCGTTACAAGTCAAATCCCAGCACCTACTCTTGTCACACCTGCCCTCCACCAGACCCTTCACCCCTTTCATTTGCTGCTCAAACATTCGTTCCGTTTCTTTTCGCAGCCATCCACTTCCTGACCCCCGGCGCCCTCCACACACGATGGCCCAACCCTTACGTCTCGCAAATCCGGCCTCCCAACTTCTCCCCGTTCCTCGAGCGGGGCCTCTCGGCCCCCCTCCTGCCATAAAAGCTTTTTGTCAAGAGCTCAAACGCAAGTCGGCCATGTGTTGCCTCTGTCCTCTTGATCGCTCTCCTCGCCTCCGGAAGTTCCTTCCCATTGCGAGTGCCTCCTCGCGGATACACGATTGGTCCATTACCCCAGCCCTAATACAACATGGACTCAAGAAATTTTTTTGGATATTCACTGGAGGAACTTCGTACGACCCTTGTGCTGTTCACACAAGATGCTTATGTCAGATCTCAGTGTTCGTCCTAAATCTCCTTCCTTTTCCCACACCGCCTTACAGCAAACTTTTATGCAGTATCAGACATTTTGAATAAACTACACCGTAAACGTCAACCTTCTCCGTCCACGCTCCACGAAGTTAAGCAGGATCTTTCTCCCACCTCCCTATTCTCTTTTATCTTGTCCACCATGGTTACTTCCTCCACTTCCACACAGACCTTTTTCGCGTCCAGTTCGGCAAATCCCATACTGTGGCAAATCCTGGATTACCCAGACCCTGCTAGTGTCTTCCACTTGCCTTCCCCCTCTACCGCTTTGACCTTCACAAGTCATTCGGATTAGTCTCCCAACTACTGGGATAGAGCAGGTTTTTCCATGTTCGATTTCCCCTCCCCTTGCTCAAACCCCTGCCCCATTCTCGCTTCCCCTTTTCCCAGGTTCCCCGCCCTTTGCTTTTGGAAACCTTTAATTGCCTCGGCACCCCTAGTCCTGTCTTTTTTCTCCTTCGCAACTTAAAAAAGGCTGTTTCAAAGACAGCATTCTTTTCCCCCCCTCCTCTTACCTCCCCTGAAACTGGCGCTTCTTCTCCTTGCCTTCTCAGTTCCCAGTTCCTCGCCTTCACTTTTATAGTCACTTCATCCCATGACACACATGTATTTTTTTGAACTTGGTCCATTTACCAACTCATTTCCAACATCTCCCAATATCTTCGGTCCTTCTCTTCGGAAACTACTCATCCTTAATTGTTTCTCTCTTCCTCTATTGCATTTTCCTTCAGTCCCCTCTTCTATCCCTTCTTCTCATCACTTTCGACCTCTCCCCTCGCTGTGATAATACGGCTCGCGGTGTTTTTTTACCCCCCGCCAGATTATCGTGGGCTAAACTGATCAACGACTTCTCCATTGCAATTGCTTTTTGATTTGGGTTTCCACCGGAGTTTTCCCCCCTTTCAACCCGTCTGTAACTCTCCTTGTTTTTCTTTCCACGCTTTTTCGTTCTAGTGTTAAGCTGACCCAACCAATCCTTGATTTATGTTCCACGTTATCCCCTTTTCTTTCACACTTAAAATCTTCTTTTCCTTCTTTTAGGCATCTACCTCTATTCATTTTTCCATTTCTTATCGTGTTTTCTCCCTAGGCAGCGATTTGTGCTCACTCGTTTACTTTCCTTTTCCTCTTCCCACCTTGTCACCCGCATCTGGGTTTCCCATCCACCCCTCCTCTTACCTCCCTGAAATGAGCAATTTTTTCTCCAGATTTCTCCTGTCGATTACTGTGTTTTGTTTGCGCTTCTCAAGGTTTGCTCTTCTTTGTCCTCCCAGCCTTTTTTTCCCCCCTTGTCCTTTCACTTATCTCACTTTGCCTGCCCCCCCTTTCTGTGCGGTCCTTCCGTTCAGTACACAACTGCCCTCGCGTCCACTCCTCCTCATTCCACACGACTCCATTCAAGTTCTTTTTTGCTCCCCCCTTCGTGGAACTTTCCTTCTTCTTGGAAATTCCTGGTCTTCATGTCTTTTACCTTTTATGTTTCAGGATCCTATTCACTTTCCCATGTTCGCCGTGTCTGCCCCCTCTTCTTCTCCCCCTCTCCTCCCCCTCCCTTTCGGCTTTTTCGAGTTTACGTCCTATCAAGCCGTGCTACCAAATCCGTGTTTCGCATTTCCCCATCTTCCTACTTTTCACTTCACTCTTCGCGTGCCCGACAATTCATTCTTCTTTTTTTTTTCCTCCCTCCTCCTTTGTTTTTTGATCTCTCTCTTAGCCTTTTTTTCCTCTGCGACGGTCTTTCCGTGACCTTTGATTTGTGCTCTTCTGCGTTGGTCGCACGCCTGATTTCAAGTATACTGCCCGTAAGCTTCCTTCTGGCTTCGATGGAGCAGTAGGATTTTTTTCTCTGCGCCCGTCCCATGCTGGGATGTAATTTTTTTCCTGGCGCCCTTCTAATTTCCCAATTTTTCCTTGAATCCGACGGATTCCGCTTGTTTTGTAATTCATCCCTTCCGCTCTTTTTTGAGTGCAACGAAACTTCTTGGATGCATCCCCCCCCCCTTTTTGTCCTTTCTGGCCTTTTTTCCGCGTTCCGATTGGCTTTCCTCAGGAAGGTATGCTCACCGACTTGTTTCAGTCCCTTTCCCCTTTTCCTGCTCCTTGAAATCGTCTGGGTCTTCAGATGCTTCCCTTTTTGGCCTCTCCCCTGGACTCAACTTAGATAGCCCCTCCCCCCACCTCCAGTACATTTTTCCTTTCATCCTTGCCCTTTCTGGCCCTTCTGATGTTCTCTCGGCGCTTCTGTCCTTTCTTTGGTTTTCTTTTCCCCTCTCGTGTGGACCCCGGCAGCGAACGTCTTCAACTCGTTTCCCTTACTTGCGTTGTGAACACGATGAAAATACACAATTTCCGTAAATAGACGACAATCTTTTTGCTTTTTCTCTTTTATTTTTTTCTTCCCCCTCTATTTTTCCGGGAACATTTCCCCCCAAGAGATTTTGATGATTAAACCACAAGCGCTGCCTGAATTACAGATTTGAGGAAAGAGATGGACTTGCATCTTCCCTCGCTTTTGATTACTGAGGGTTTCCCTAGGTTTTGAATCCTCCCCCCTCCATCTTCTCCTTGTTTTATTGTAATAAGGCATTATTTTCTCCCCGATCCCTGCACACGATGTCCTTAGTCTACCCCCCCTAGAGCCGTGTAGTGTCCCCTTCTTTTCTTTTCCGTTCGGGTTCGTTCTGAGCCCTTAAGGTTCTCAATAGTTTTTTCCTCAGTCCTGACTCTTCTTCCCTGGCACCATGCAGAGCATTCTTCGCGGCAGACTCCTCTCTTTATGTATGGTAAATCGTTGGAATTCTTACCCCCCCAAGTTCCTGTGTTCTTTCTTTTCAGGCTCGCTCACACAGCTTTCTTTCTGGGATTGTATTCTCTTCTTCTTCGGCTCTTCTCGCTGGGGTTTGAGTGCTGTTCTTGAGTTTGTTTCCTCTTCTTCTAATATGGGTTTTTTGGTCAATCTTTTTTAGGCTGAATTTCCTCAAGAAGCCGTCAAGCTACTTGTGCCTCGTCCCCTTCCAGCCGTTTTCCCCCCCCCCAACCTCGTTTTCTTTTTACTTTTCGGACCGAGGACTGCTGGTGATCACTTAAGGATGGGATCAAAATTGGTGGGACCTGGCTTCTCCCTATTGGTCTGCTCCTCCTCCTCTCTCTCCCCTTTTTGAATTTTTCCCGGATGGTATACTGGCTGCTTTAGACTTTCTGGTATTGGCTGTACCTCCTTTGACTCCCTTTCAATATCTTTGAACTCCTTGGCCCCTTCCTTTTTGCTGGCTACTCTTCCTTTGTTGCACTTGTACCTTTTGACAATCTGTGGCTCTCTCAAGAGACGATTCTTGTCTCCAGCGCAGGTTAACCTTCGGGGCCCTCCGTTTCCCTTCCTTTCACGTCTCCAGTTCTTTTCTCTGTTTTTTTCCTCGGCGGGATTTTCCCCTTTGCGGAAAATGGAAGATCGCCTCACCTTTTCCTTTTCCCAGCATTCTTCTTCTGCTAACCCTTGCGTGGCTCTACTTTTCAATTGTTTGAGCGCAGAGTTTTTGAGGGATGTTCCCTTTTCCCTGTTGCTCTTTTTTCTCCGTCGTTCGCCAGACCAAGTTTACCGTCCGTGCGTTCTCTTTGAATTTTAATGATCGCTAATCTGAGAGCCAATTCCGAATTGCATTTAGTAGCTTTTTTTCTCCTCTCTTTTTCTTTTCCTTTTTTTCCGTATCTTGCGGCACCTCCTCCGTCGACTAGTCCTCTTTCTCTTATTTTTGTCTCCCAGTACTTTTGGCCAGCGTGGTTATGTAGCCCGTTTTCTTGGACAGATGGCTTGATAGGTCGTCTACATGATGCCCAATTTTTTTTCTTCCCTTTTTCCGACTGGGTCTGGTTTTGGGGGCTTTCATTCTCTCTTTTTGCGATTATGGTTTTTTGGTGGATTTGAAATTTGTCCTGTCCTTTTTGGTGTCGGAATCGTCTTCAGCGAGCTAGCCTGACGGTTTTGACGCCCGGCCTTCCTCTGTCCCCCTTTTTGACGACGGCGGTTCGGAATTCACGCACATTTCACTTACAGCGCGGATTTCTCACCTTCCTTTCCGCCCTTTTGTTTTTCAACGTTCGTCATCCACTTCCAAGTGCGGTAGTACTTCCCATTAAGTTTGCCACCATCCCCGTCCTCTCCTAGTGGGAAAGTCTCGCAGTCATGCTTTTTTTTTCCTTTTTTTTTTTACGAAAGCTGATTCTCCCCCATTGGTCTTTTTTGAACATCTTCCTTTCCTTCGTGCTACTTCATATTGCGAGTTCTCGCT
>Ga0179593_1498787_pt1 | contig 17513 bp, 18 predicted proteins | sample CZODoug2_1_08_16_FD_185931 | JGI IMG/M metagenome (GOLD analysis project Ga0179593, IMG submission 185931) | Vadose zone soil fungal communities from Angelo Coast Range Reserve, California, USA - CZODoug2_1_08_16fungal (PacBio error correction) | ecosystem: Environmental > Terrestrial > Soil >... | reverse complement strand
TTGAGTCCGTTACATCGCGCTAGACTCCTCCGCCACCGAAGTACCCCATTTCCCCCTCCCTTGCCCCTCCCCCCCCTGCGCGCTACCAAACTGTCCCCCAACGACTCCAATCCCCCACCCTATCCTGAAACTCTCACTTCAGAGGCCTACTACTGACGGCGTCCAGCCCCCCACCTCCTTCCCTGGCCCTCCGATCCCTTTTATTCCCCTGATATCGCGCCCGTTCCTGTTCATGGGTATGGCCATCGGTGAAGTCTGCTTTTGAACCCATCTCCCCCCAGACCTTCGGCCCCCTCCTCTCCCCTCAACAATAACTATCCCTGCAGTAATCTTTCCCCCGGAGCATGTTCACTCTTTCCCTCCTCTCTTTTGTTTTTTGTTTTTCTTGAGATCCCTTTTCTTCCATGACTCCGTTACAAGCTTTGTTTATGGTCTTTGCGGAGCGGTAGAAGACTTTTAGCTTTTAGACCACTCCTTTCTCTAAGTTATGTTGATGACGAATTCCCTTCGGGACGAGATCAGGATTGCCGGGTCGATCGGTGCTCTTTTGGGTTCTGGAAGTCCCCACACTTCTCCCCTTACCGGCGGCCTCACTGCACTGTTGAGTGTCGCTCAATGGGGTTTGTGGAGTGGCCCGCTGTGTGCTTCGTTGGAATGGCTTGACTCGCTCTTTATTTTATCGATTCCCCCCCACCTTCCTTTTCTCCTTCTGGCGGTGGCTGTCTTACATCCCTTAGCGAGATTAAGTTCTGGCGTTTTTGAATGACGGATCATGGGCCTCCCTTTCCGCTTGGGGTTGTGACGTACGTATTTTTGGGTTTTTTTTGCATGTTTTTTCCCAGATGCTTTTGCAATTTACGCTCTAGTTCTCTTTCTTAGCGGGGGCTGGGAGCTTGGGTTGTTGAGGAGGCTTTTTTACCCTCTTTTTCTTTCGTCCTCGGTCGGAGAGTTTTGGTCAGCTGTTCCTTTTTATGTCGGCTGACGGAGGCGGCGCATCGGGTTGCTTGTGTGTTGTTTATGGAATTCCGATCCAGGGCAGTTCGCCTCCCTTCACCCGGCAGTTTCTTTCATCGTCTTCCCCGTCGTCCGGGTTTCTAGACGCGCGCTGGACTGGTTTTGTAGCGGAGGAAGAGGCGCTTAGACCTTTTCTGTCTTGACTGGACTGGTTTTCTTCTTTTCGACCTTTATCGGTGTGCGCGCGAGCAAGTCCGATTTTCGGTTTTGGGCCCTTGTCCTTCTTTCTTCGCCGCCCTCTGCCTTGACTCTGAACCTCTAGAACTCGATCTGGAGCTTCTGCCCTGAGTTTCGCTGGCGACCATTGTCCTAAACTCCGTTGCTGTCTCATCGTGCCACCATTTTTTTCTCTGATTCCTTCTCTGTTTTGTTCACGCCCCCTTCCCTTTTATGTTGATTGCCAAAAGGTTTGTGTGGTTGGTGGACAGCGCGTTTTTTGCGACTTTGTTTTGTTGCAGGTGTCCGTCTTATGATAGTTCCTTTTAGGTTTTGGCTTTCAATTACGTCTCGGCGTGCCTGACAGCTTCGTGAGGCTCGGCTGGTTGGACCATTAATTTCCTCTGAATGTTTAATTTTTTTCCTTTGGATTTTGCCCTTCAGTAAGAGGTACTCCCCCCCTACTTTGAAGATAGACCCCGGTTTGCTGCAGTATTCTGGAAAAGACCCCCCCTTCCCCACCATTGTAGTCGGTACCTTGTCTTTGGAATGGGGATCAAGTACTTGTATACATTGGTCCGTGCACCAGGGCTTCCCTGCATTGGTCTGTTTCACCGTTTGGAGTGTTTTGGGCCCCCTGTACTGGCTCCTTGTCCTCGACGAGATTGTTCTTTCCGTGCGTATACTTTTTTGGAAAGTCCTTTTTGCGTGTTTTAGCACCTCGAGATGTTTGACGTTTTTTTCCTATAGTTGTCTCCCCCTTACCCCCCTTTCCGCTTTGTTTCTCTACCGAAAGTCGTCAGTTCGAACGGTTCTTGATAAGTAACAAGTTTTCCTGTTGTTTTTCCGACCGCTGAGTCATAGTTTGGCGCCCATTCGTTCAAGGTTTCACTTTGGTTCCTGTCTGGGATTCGCTGCCCCCCCTATTCTTGACTTGGAGATACGATACATCTTCGATCTCGGCAGTACTTGCGAGTGCTTTTCCCATTAGGGAAGTCCAAATATTTTTCGGTCCTTGACTCTCTTTTTTTTTTTTAGCTGTTAGAGTCTGATACGGCGCTTATTTTTGATTATGGCTTTCGGTGTCTCGAGATGCGCCTTCTTATTCATTATGTAGATGTTGGCCCTCTCTCACCCATCCCATAGCGCTCCGGGTGCTATATCCTTTCCTCCGTTTGGGAGATTACCAACCTTCTACGATTGATTGCATCCTTAGTCTCTTAACCACGACGTGATCCCTTGGATTTTCCCAGCACTGAGATTCCCCCCAGACCCTCCACAGCCGCTAGCGATCTCGCATCCTTACAACCCCTTCAATGGATGACACCTTCTACCGCCAGCCCCCTTCCACCGGCTGGATTCCAGACGTGTTTTTTCCTTCCTTGAGATACGGCCCTTGACGATCGGATGTCCGAGTCAGTTCATCTGATCAACCCCCTCCCTCCTCCACTCCTCCTTGGAATGGGCCTCATCCCCCAAACCAAAATATGCGTTTTAAATCACGCGGACTCGCTTGTTTTTTTAAGTCTGTAATACCCCCCCCAATTAGACGTTATCCTTTCGTTAAGAGCACCCTCCTTACAGGTTGACTGTTTCTGAAAACTAACTAGCTAAAATACTCCCCCATATTAGGTGTATACAAACTACACTTCCCTGGACATTTCACACTCGAAGTATTGGACGTACAAGATGATTTTGGGGCGTTGTTTTGGGGTTTGGTTGGGAGTGTTGGGTTTTGTTTTTTTTGTGGGGCCGGGGGGGGGCCCCTCTCGGGGCTCGGGGTGGGGGGGGGTGTGGGGGGGGGGAGTGGGTGGTGGTTTGTGGTGTGTTTTTTTTGGGGGGAGTCTTCGTCTTGGTTTTTTGTTTTGTTTTGTTTTGGGGGGCGGGGTGGGGGGGAACCCCCCCCCCCCCCACACCCACCATCACAAAAACCCACCAGCACCTAACACCCAAACCAAACACACCCCACCACATAAGACATCCACAACAACCAAACACCCATTAAAAACCCAAAAAACCCAAACACCCAACAACAAAAACACCCACCCAAAACCAACCCACCACACCCAAACACAACCTCAAAGAAAAAAAAAAACACACAAAAAACCACATAAACCACATTCCTAAAACAAAACCCTCCTCAAAACCCTCACACACCCATAACGAAAAAACAACAGACCACTGCTATACCCTACAAACGCCCTCCATCCAAAAACAACAACAATCAACAAAAACAACATTCCCCCAATTTTTCTGGTTCTTGCCTCCCGCTTTTCAATCAAAACCACGGCACCTCGTCCCCTGTGTCGCTGCGTTTCGCTCATTTCCTCAATGTTCCGAACCATCCCCAAGCATTCCCTCCCTGACATCCACGTACCGGCCCCAAGATCTTGGGCAAATGGTTTGGCCTCAGCTTAAATCCGCCCCACCCGTGGGGGATCAACCGATTACGCCTGAGCGACAGCGGACACGTCCTTTTGAAAATGTGTTTTTTTCCACCCCCCCCGCCGTCCTCAGGCCCTTTTTTAATCTTCCAATTAAGCTGATCATTTATTCCTCCCCGAATGACGAAAATGATTCGCAACCTCCATACCTAGGAGTTCCCCCTTTTTTTCGCCGTCTACCCTACGTCTCCGACCCCCAACTTCCTTAGAGTCCCCAAAACAGTAGTCATCCACCTACATGTGTGGTCCTTTATGGGCTCCCAGCCCCTTTTTTTTTACCACCTCCCCCACCTTTCCGACATCTCTTTACGAACAGCTATGTGTCTTATAGTGACCATCGTACTGACTTTTGTGGTATAAGAAATCCGCCTCCACAAATCAACCCAAATAAAAGTAACTTGCTTCTCACAACTTCTTATTGCTCGAATACCCCCCCCCCATTTGCCCTACCCGCCCAACCACCATCGCGCCCCTACGCTTAAAACGCCCACACCCCGATCTCCACTCGGCTTCACCCACCCAGACATCACTTTCCTGGCAGTTTCCCCCATCCCCCTTTCTCGTCAGTTTCCACTATTTTTTTTTACCCCCCCCCCCTTCCAAAGAGATTTTCGAGCCACATCGTCATCCTAGTTTGCAACCGAGGTCCCACACACTATAAGTTTCGACTCAATGCCCCCGCCTTTTTTTTATCCCTCCCGTCCAAACGCACCCCCCTCCTCCTCCCCGCCCCCCCCTGAGGTTCAACGGCTACTATTTCACGTGCAATATTTGAAACCCAAACCATCGCCAATTCTTCTCTCCAGCCTCTGATGGCGGGTCCCCCCTCCTTTTTTCCCCGTCTGCTCCCCCGCCCCCGCTCGCCGCTATGCGTGAACACTCCGTCTAAAAAGTGACTTCTCCATCCCCCCCTAGCGTCGTCCCCCATTGTCCCCCGACCACCCAGCCTTCAACCAGAGCGAAACCCCCCTTTTCCCAGGAGGCCCCTCCCTTTTCCCCTTTATTCTTTGGCCGGACGCCCCAAACCCCCCCCATTCTTTTCACTCGCTCTCTGACTTCCTGATCTCCAGCGTTTTTCATGGGCTCATCGTCGGCGCGGAAATGTTCTCTCCACCCGCTCAAAGTATTTGTTTTTGCTCAATTTAAGCATCCCCCCAACCTTACTTGCGATTACCTCTTGCCGGCCTCACTATCTTCTTCTCATAATCCGTTTTTTTATTTTCTCGATTCCGTGATGCCCCTTCTGCCTTGTGCAAGAGTACTTCATTTTCCGTTTATCGTGTCATTCCCCCAGGCGACGACTGGTCGCCCTTTCAAAGCCGATTTTTTCTTTGTTTCTATGTCTGCCGGGATGAGCCCAGTTATTGATGTCACGGCCGACTGTTTCCGAGTTGATCGGGAATCCGATCGAGGTCCTTTTGCATTTTGGGTTTTCTTGTGAAGTCACCCCTTCCTCGTAAGTATTCCTCCGACCCATGCTCTTTCTTAATTGTTTGTGTTTGTATGCCCTTTTTTGGGATTGTGGAAAGGGTTTTCTCGCTTTTTATCGTTCATTTGGAGAAGGAGGTTTGATTTTGGGGTTTATCTTAATCCGCCCTTTCGATGAGGGTTTTCCCGGAATGTTGCCCTCATTTGCCGCGCTCTTTAGATGCCCTTTTCTTTTGATGTTTTCGTTTTTACATGGTGTATTCACTAGTGTACCCCTTTCTGTTTTTTTTCTTGGAGGATTTGTGCGGTTGGGCCATGAGTTCCCCCGTTTTCCCTCCTATTTAGGAGCTCCGTCGAGTGTTTTTACTTGTCGTTCACCCTGGAGGAGCTTGTCTGACGCGCCGGGTTTTCCTGTGGGTTCATGAGTGGGAGATTGCTGATTTCCTCTAGGGCTGTCGCCGCCGCCCTTGCCGCGGCTGTCTTGGAATTCGCAGAGGAATTTTTCTCTCTGTTGCGCTTTTGAGACGTTGTTGGGCGGTGTCTTTCGGCTCGGAGTTTTTCCTGGTCGGGTGCTTGGTCCTTTTGTGATGGAGATACTCTTTTTCTAGGGGTTAGACTTCCGTCAGTCGATTTTGTGTTGAGGCCATTCGCCTTCGTTCTTGTAGTCACTTTACCCATCCTTGCCTTTTCTTACGGCCGTACCGTCAGGCGGAGCTGGGCCGCTTCAGGCTATGTCTACTGGATTCTTGTCCTATCACCACCACCTCTCTTGGTCCGATGACGTGAAAAAACTTGTCGACTTCTTTGGATTGCAGCGACGCGGAAAACTCGTGTTATCTTTGTTGTCCGGCTCTGCCATCGCGTGGACGTTTTCGATCTCTGGCGGCCATTTTGCTCAAGGGTGTGTATTTAGGTTTGGCTCAAGCTTCTCGATGCCGGCTTAATTTACTTTTCTTCTTTGTCTGAGGCTTGGTGTTTGGTTTGGTAAAACCATCCCGGGCTTCCCCTTTGTGAAGGTCTTATTTTCGGAATCCGGTTCCCCAACGGCCGAGTTTTTTTTTCCACGACTGTTTGGATTTTACGGCGTCGGAAGTACTTCCCCCCCCAATCTTTCGAAGTACTTTGTTATTTCCTTTTATCTGGTGCGGTTCTGGTGTTTTGTTTTTTTTTTCTGATCGGACGTGAGCTGTTAGCGAACCGACTTCTCTAAGTTGTTCCCCTGATTGTTTTGATTTTGGTTTGTGATTTCGGAGGCCACTGTTTTTACTAGTTCCCTATGCTTTTTTTCGACAGTCTCCCTTTTTCCTTGTTTCCCATTTGTGTGCATGTCGGTCCCCACTCGCATGTCGCTTTTTTCGTCTGGCATCCAGTTCGACCTTTAAGCTTTGGTTTCGAGCTTATAAATCCCTTTCGACCATGAGCCGTTTCTTTCTTACCTGAGCGCTGGTTCACTATTTATTCGCACGGTTTGCGTCCTTGGGTTCTTTCCGGGTGCCTGTCTTGGTCCCTTTTCCGATTCCCTCTTCTTTTTCTCGCGCTGGCCTTGTCGGCCGTGGTCTGAAACCCTTTGGGCCTCACCTCCCCGTTGTCTCTTGATCTTTCCTTCGTGTTTTTGGTCATAATTGGCCGTTGTAGACTTTTGTATTTCTCTTCGTGGTGACGGCGTCTCGTGGTCGTGGGACTTCGGCATTTTGTATTTTTTGAGGAGCACATCCTCTTCTTGTTTTTTGACCGGCGACTTTCCTCCTGCTAGAATTTTGTACTATCTTTTCCTCTGTTGTTTGTTGAGAGCGAACCGTTTCATGAGGTCAGTGCTCTTTCCAAACCATCCGACTCGATAGGGTCTCATCCGACCCCATCTCCCCTGCTCACCCAGTAGCAACGTCCTTTCCCGCATGATCTTTTCTTCGTGCTCCGCACTCCTCGCTAACTTCCCCCTGTTGACCAAACAACAAAACACCCCACAACCATCACATCCCTGTTGTCACTCCCTCCTCTTTTCCTCCGCCCTCCATCCCTTCTTTTATCCTCTAACCTTTCCTTCACCCCGCACCCATCAATCTCTCTTCTGTTCGCTCTTCAGTCCCACCAGTTCCTCCACCTCTCCTTTAACATTCACTCCTCACTTCCCTTTTTTCCCCCTCCCTCTCTCCGTCTCCCCTTCCTCACCCCTTCTCAAACCAAATTGTTACTTCTTCCTTACCCCGTCTACCTCCCCCCTTCTTCCCCCCTCCTTCTCTTTGCCTTTCCTTCTACTCGCTCCCCTTTTTCACACTCCCCTAGCCTCCTAGTTTCCTTTCTTTACCCTCTTCCCTTCCCTCTCTGTCCCCCCCTGAGAGTTTATGCTCCGCCCCGCCTCTGACCCCCACACGCTACGTCTCGGTTAACCCCCTTACCCCTCTTTTTTCCCTCTTCTTCCCACGCCTCTTTCCTCCCTTTTCCAAGCCGTTCTCATCACCCACTCTTCCCAATACACCCCTCGTTCCCCATCTCATTTTTCCTTTTCCCTGCCCCCCATTTCCTCCTTGCCCATTCCTCCCTCCAGCCCCTTCACCTTCATTCCCCACCCCCTTGTTCCCAGTCTCTTCCTTCTCCACCTTTCTCCTCACCCTGCTTCGCTCTCCCAGCCTGCTAAAACTCTCGTATTTATCTTTCTCTTGACCCTAGTCTACTTGGCCACCTCTTTTGTCCCCCCACGTCCCTTCCTTTTCCGTTCCCATTTTCTTTCCCTGTCACATCCATTCCCGTGTCCTTATATCTCGGTGCTCTCACCCGCACGTCCCCCTCTCTTTTTTCCCTTTGTTTTTATTTTCTTACTTTAATCCAGCTTACTAACTTTTCCTGCCCTTCCATCCCGTTTAAGGTGTTTTTTTTATTGACCAACCCACCACACACAAAATTGCATACCCCAACCACCCTTCCTCCCCTTTTCCATCAGCTTCGGCCATTTTCTCGCCCTGTAGATACGCAAGTATGAAGCTTGCTTTTATCCTATCGGATAGGACGCCCCCCCCCCCGCTTCTTTGCGCTGTGGCGCCCCAACACCTCTTCGAGCCGACGTCGGGCCCCGCTCTCCTGTTCGTCTAACCCTTCGCTGTCGACCCTCCTTCTTCTCGTCGCCCAAGCTTTTCAAGGTCGTGTTCGCTATCCGCGCCAATCGCGAGTGGTACAACCCGAACCTTTTCCTTGACTTCCATCCATTCGTCTTGTTTTCTCACCCTCTTTTTTCCGTCCAACCGGATCCAACTCTGTCCCTCCTCCTCACAACCTCCCCTGTGCCCCCTAGTCCCTGCGTGGCCTCTTTTGTTTCGCACGGTCCCGATATTCTGCATCCCTTCCCGCACATTCCAGACCCAGTACGGCGACCCTATTTTTGGAAGCGTATTGCTGTTTTCGACGCTGCAATTCTATTTGGTGGTCCCCCACCCGAATCCCCTTTTTTCTTGGGATTCTGTTTCAGCTTTAACTTCCTAATTCGCACTGTTTATGGCCAACCCCGTCGAAGGCCATACGCCTTTCCTTTTCCTTTTTGAAGTTGCTTGAGTTCAAACCGTCCCTTTCCTGATCTCCCACTTTTGCCACTCCTCCTTTTATGTTTTGCTGACCCTCCCGGACACCAAAACCTTGGCCCAGCCTTTATTCACCCACACACTTCTCCTCGTTAACTATCCCCCCTTCTGGTGGGCCACTTCGGGCTCAGTATTCTGGGCGTGCCGACAATCTTCCGCAACTCGCTCCAGCGCGACAATATATTCGTCTCTCGTGGAAAATGGTCAACCCTTCCATCTGGGACTTCCACTCGGCCTGCCCACACTGGCCCCCTCACATCGACTTTCGACTTTTTTTTCTTTCACCCTCCTATCGCTGGATGACCCTCCCCCCCACTGCCAGCCGCCCAAATCTCCCGCCTCATGGCCTCGACCAAACTTCGCGCCTCCCTCTCATCTGTGACTTTAACATCTTTTTATTGCCATGGATAGTTCGACATTCTTTGATTACCTCATCATCTATCCAACCACACCTTCCACTTTGCGTCTCCTCCTATCATGGTGCCCCCGGACCCCGTCCACAACTCCCTTTCGACTAACCTCCCTAAACCTTTTTGCGCCACCCAACTTGACCGCTCCTGCACGCTCCCCAAACATGATGACGCCATTTACCGATTCACGTTTAACTATTTTCCCCCCATTTTCCCCCCCTACACATCTCCCCCCCCCCCCCAGTCCCTGCCGCTCAGGGAGCCCATTCCTCCGTCAGTCTTCCAAAGGCAGTTCCACCATCGCTTTTCCTCCGGAGTCCAACCCCACGAAAAACTTTCTACAAGCAGCCCAAAACCCTGCGCGTAGTCCCAATGACAACCTCAAGCCCTTCTCACCAAAACCCATTCTTCCTTCCCCCTACTCCACCACAGGTTTTCCGGATTTGCATGCCTGGGACGGCGCCAACCCGCGGACATGTTCGAATCTTGTGAAAGGTATTTCCCTTTTTTTCTACGTTTCCCATTTTGGGGCATTTTCTCTTCGTCGGAGCGTCACTCGTCGCCACGCCCCCTCCGTCCCTTTTTTGCTTCCCCTTTTTTTTTTCCCCCCTATTTCCATTCCGACGTCCTTCTCGGGGCATCACTTCTTTAGTGTCCTCCCCTTTCCAATTTTTTTTTTAGGAGAAGTGAGGACCTTAGACCCGTGCCTTCATGGGCGTTTAGTTTTTATTTTGTCGGTCGGATCTTGGGTCGCGTGGAGCCCTCAGCTTTTTTTCTCTTCTTTACCTTTTTTATTTTTACCACGTATTCCGGGCGACTCTTGGATTGCAGTACTCGTCTGAGGGCCCCGCTTTTGGTTCCCGGCGCCTTTTCCCCACCCTCTCTGTTATTCAAGGTTTCTCTTGACATTTTCTTCGTTCCCGGGGGGGTCGAATGTGTGTTATTGAGGTTGTCTTGGACCCTTTGGTACGCGCCGGTTTTTCCGGTCGACTTGTGTAGAGGCGTTGCGTGGTGGGTTCCGTTACTAGCCCCTTTTTTTCCGTTGTTTTCTTTTCTTCACGGGAAGTTCTGCGCCCGGTTTAGTCTACGTATTTGGGCGATTGTGATCGTTTGTGATCAGGATTACCGTGTGGGGTGACACCCCCCCCTCTTTTCTGCTTTTCTCGTTTTTGGAGGGGCTGGAGTTGCGGTTTTGAGCGGCGTTTCTTCTATGACCTGAGCGTTTTTTTTGTTTTTTCGTTGTCCCTGGAGTTTTTTTGCCTTCTTGTCCGCTCGGGTTTCAGTGGGTGGATAGCTTCTGAGTGTCGCATTCGCCAGGGTGAAATTCTTTCGATCTGAAAGTTCCCGAGGGTTCCTTCCTTTTTTTTGATTCCGCTCGTGGGAGGCGATCAGTGTTGGCGGTGTCGCGACCAGATGATTTTTTTTTTTAAGCTCTTGTCACTTCCCTTTCCTTGGGTTATTCGTAGTTACTGATTAGAGGGTGTTACCTAGTCTCTTGTATCCCGGATGTAAGCGGATTTCCCTCCCCTCCTGCGAGGTACCCTCTCCCAGTTTTTTTTTCCAGCGGGCGGCTGATGAAGCTGGGTGTCTCCGGGAAGTTTCGTGTGACTCATCTTGCGCGTCGTTCCTGCAACCACCTTTAGCTTTCTTCAGTGCGCGTCCTCCTGTTTTTTGGACGAATTTCTTGTGGTTGTTGAGAGGAGGGCGCGGCTGATGGGGTAGGTGAGTGAAGTTTTTCTTCTTCCCCTTTTTTCCCGTTAGGTGTTTCTCAAGCTCTCTGCTTTCAGTTTATTAATTTTGAGGCCGGGTTGGTCCAACATTTTCCATAGTTGCTTCCCTGTGTGATGTCTGCGGTGCTTTTTTTCTCCCCCCCTGGTCCAATTCCTTTTAGTTTTTAAACTTTCTTTGGATTTTCACCCCAGTTTTTGGTTTGCGGCGGTTCAAAGCATCTTGCCCCCCAAATTCTTTCATTTTTTTTTAATTACCCCTTTGTCTTTGCTTTTGACTTTCGTTTTCGAAGTGATTGCCCTCGCGGGGTCGGGTTGCCTTGGTTGAAGTTGTTTGTTTTTTTTCATTTTTGGCGGTCCTCACGGCGTAGCCTGTGGACTCGACCCTGTTTATTGCATTTCCGCTTTTCTAGTTTTGTTTCCAAGGACCATTTGTGCCTGCCTTGGTTACCCGCGATGGGCGCCCTTTTGTTTTTCTCAGTGTTTCGAACGTTTCTCCAGACCCTTTTTTTTTCCCTCCTTTGCTCCCCTCCCTTGACCCAGGCGTTTAGGGCGTTTTCTTGTCCAAGGAGAGCGGTTCCGATAGTTGTTTCGCATGGTGTTTTGTTTGAGATCTTTTCGTTCTTCAACTTATTTCCGGGTTTATGGACCCAGTAGATTTGCCCGAGGGAGATAATCGCGAGATGGCAGTCTTCTCTTAGCGACCACCTTGCCTCTTTCCATTTCCGAAAGCCTTTTTGGGGAGGTAGCTTGGCCGTCTCGTTGTTTATCAGGGTTTGTAGAGACTGTAGCGCTGGCGATTCCCTGGCGAATTAGGTGGTATTTCGTTCTTCTCTTGTCTCCTTTTCTTCCTCGCTTTTTCCTGAAATCTCTTTTCCGCTGGTGGAAAATATTCGGAAGCTCGCCTGTGGTTCTCTCTTTTCTCCCCGTTGGGGTGGGTGAGAGTCTCCCCCACCTGGCCCTCGCTTCTTTTCCGAAGTCGCTTTTTTGACTATCCTATCAAAAAAAACAGCGCTCTCACTGCGCAATACTTCCACCTAAGAACAATCCGCACCGCTCCTCTACAGCCTTCCTCTTTTCCCCCGGTTCTCCCCCCCCCGGCGACGTTCCCCTATACCCCTCCCGGTTGGGTGCCTTTTCACTGCGCTACGACAAGTAATTAAGTCGTTTTGTATCTCCTCTTAAATCGGTCCGCCCCCCTGTCCATAATCTGTTTTACTCGGTGAGGCGCCAACCCCCACACTATGCGATCTACACGAACCGATTCTGTGGATCCTCCTACCCCTTATGCCCTGTTTTCCGACTTTATTTCCTGTGCCCAAACACCGGCTAAAGGTCTCACTTGGTTCGTTACCTGCCCCGTCTGCAACAGCGTTCTTTGGGCTCCCTTACAGGGACCTTTTTCTTTCCCCCCCAATCTTTCAAAGGCCTTCTTGTTTCTCCCATCGGCGAGTCCCCAAAAATTGGCTAAGCTGGTTGCTTTTCTCATTTACCCCCCCGCCTTTAACCATTCTCGCGCAGGCGGGTCTCTCAGTACGTCCTTTCACCCTCCTCCCCTCCTGCCCTCCCTTAACATGGACATTTTAGTAGGTCTGCCGACGCCTTCAATTTTCAACCGGTGTCTCCCTCTCCCCCTTCAGTTCTTTCTGGATTGACTTTTGTTAAGGCCCTCCCCCACAGGTAAAGCTGGGGTCATGGTTTTATGACAAACCCCGCGCATCTTTTTTCCCCACTTCCTGCATATGAGCAGGTCTCAAAAGACCCTGACGATAGACCTGTTACCCCTGCCGCCCTCTGGGCAACTGCCCTGCTGCCGCCCACCCCAAACCTGGCTTTCCCCAACGAGTTCTTTTACAACCACCGCTCGTCGTTCCCCTACACTACTCACAGTGGTCACCTTCGGGCGCCAGCAAGCTAGTTGATCGACCAAGCCGTACACCCCTCCTTCCTTCCCCCTTTATTGAGTTCTTCCTTGCGCAATGCTTTCCCCGGTAAGATGTTTGAAGAACATCCCTCCCCGCCCAAACGCTATATCGCATTTGTTCACCCTCCGACGTTCCTGACTTCCACTTACTGAACGTCGTATGCCTCCGGACACCGCCAAACCCGTTTTTTTCCATCTTGCTTATCCCACTCCATACCAGTCTTCCTTATCGCAAATTACGAGCCTTCCACAGCTCTCTCCACATCGGCGCGTGCTCAATATCCTCACTTGTTGAAAACTCCCTACACACATCTCCTTTCGGAAATCGCATCAAACTCGCAACCTTTCCAGTCTCTGCTCCCAAAAACTAGATGAGCAGGCTCCTCGCGTCCTCCTATGATGCCACCAAGACCACATCGCCCAATCATCTACCGCTCGCTCCAGGCTTCCCTTGCCCTTATTCGCCCCTACTTTTCATTCCCTTTTCCTATGGACGCCAACGCCAACCTCGTCTACAAAGTGACCCGCGCGAACTGCGCTTCCATGTAAACCCGAAACATCCTTCCCCACCCTTCAGCCGCAGACCCTGACCCTCCTTCCCCGGTTAATTTTTTGCCTCCTTCGTACTACTTGGGCCGGACCCGAACACCCCACAGCTTTCTGCTCTCCTCCGCTTAACGAGACCTTACTTATCTCGTCTAAGTACGGCAGCAGGCTTCGGCATCCTGGTTCTCAGTCCAGGTTTACTTGACTTTCTCCCCCTTCACTAGCTTTTTCCCCGATGCTGTTTTCCCCTACCTCCTGCACCGCTTCCCGGCCTTTCCTTTTTTCACTTTTTTTTTTTTTTGGTTTTTTTTTTTTTTTTTTCTTTTTTTTCTCTTTTTTTTTAATCCCCCTCCCCTTTGTTTTCGGAGACAAGTGCGGCCATCGCGTGAAGTTTGGCTTGGTCGCGGTTAGTTTTTTTTCTTTCTTTCCTGTCTGACTATTCTTTCGCGTGGAGAAAGCTCCCCGCTGACCGCAGGATGGCCATGCTTTTTCGCCGGTTGCTGCCTTCCATGCCTTCCATACCTCTCTCCCGGATGCCTGGAATCGATCGCGGCGCCAAATTTTGGTGGTTTTTTCCGTAAGTTTCCTTCAATTGGGTTTCCCAACCATTGTTCTTCTTTTTTTTTCGTTTTAATTGTTTTTTGTGCTGTTTTTCTTTTTGTTCATGGGTTCCTTGCCCAGGTTTTTGGTTCTAGCCCTTCACTTCCCCGCGGTGGGGTGGCGCTCTGAAAGCCGCGATTAAGTTTTTTTTTTTTGTTTCACTTTCTTGGCCGGCTTCAGGGACTTTTTCCTGCGAGCTTAGAGTATTGGGCGACTTTTTAATGGTTTCCCCCCAGTCTTATTTAAACCTTTTTACGCTCGTACCTCCCTTAGAATACGGGTTTTGAGGGGCCGGAGCGTGTGCGGTTGTGCGGCGGCGGGTTATTTTGATTTTTCCTTCTTCTATATTCTAAGTCTCTGGTTTTTTAGCTGTTTTTCGGAGGATGATGGCGGGAACGCGCTCGTTTCGTGGTTCTCTTCTTAGTGGACTTCTCTACTTTACTTGACGACCTATCCCCCCCTCCCTTTCAGATTGATTTCGTGTTTTTTTTCCGTGTCGATCGAGAGAGGCCCGGAAGTTGTTGGCGGTGGTCTTTCGCGTTCCCCGATGACGTCTATCTTGGACGGTTACTCTCTGGAAGTGTAGTCGACCAATGATATTTTTTTTCTCCCGGCCGCAGTATCAGTTCTACTGGTTTCCCCCATTGTTTGGCAGGGTTCCTTTTCCTTTCCGTCCCATCTGCCGTTCGTTCCCTCTTTCTCTCAGATCTTTTTTTTGCTTACTTTTGTGCGGGGTGGTTGTTTTCCAGTTTCTGTAGATCCACCAGCTTGCTGGCGCCCGATATTTGACCCCAAGTTAGACGTTTACCCCCCCTTTTTTTCTCCTTTTTTGTACCCTCCTTTGTGCTTCAGTTTTTCGTGCTTGAGCGGCGTGCAGTAGGGTTGCGCCTATGAGGGCTGAATATTTTTCTGATGTCATGTGTCCCCCAGACCTTTTATTCCTGCCAGTCTGGCCTTTGATTGTGGGGTGGAATCAACCCTTTCAAATAGAGCCCCTTTTTTCCATTGTTTCTTGCTGGTGCCATCATGAGTTCCCATCACAGGGGCTGTATTTTATCCCCCTCGGTGCTTCTTGCAGGAGTTCTTCCCCCCAAAATAATGCCTCTTGTATCCCACTTTTTCTATTGCTTTGAATTGCTTTTTGATGCAATCTTGCGCTTGCGATTTTTTCTTTTACCCTTTTGCGGCGCAGTTTGGACGATGGTTTGCGGGTTTGTGCTGTCGTTTCTTCCCCAATTCTTGTTTTCTCCCCTTGGAATCCCGAATAGTTGTTAGGCCCTTGTGTTCCCTTGGGTTATTTTTGGGAGTCCTGGCCCATGAGGCTCACACTCGCGCATTTGGCTTTTACTACTTTTCCGTTTGGTCTCCCCCCGTAGAACCCTTTCCTCCTTTGGTTTCGCCCCTATTACCTTTCCCTTGATTAAGGGGTATGGATCGTCCACAGGTATAGGGTTCCGACGTAGTTTTCAGGTTTTGGTGCTCTCTTTTCACCGGCTAGGGGGCTTTGGGTAGTCGTTTTTTTTTGTCTCTTTCTTCCGGATAACTTCCTGCTGCTTTTTTATCTTGTCCGTCGAGCAGTGCGATGACGGCAGCCAGCCGTGGTGTTCTTGCCGTCGACGTTTTCTTTATCTTTTCCAGTCTTTATCGCAACTTTTCTGATGTATCTTTTAGATTCCCCCTTCTCTTCTATATGGTATAGTGGAAGTATTTTCCTGATCGCGAAGGAGACAGATAGCGTCGATGGACATTCTCGGAATCCCCTTCACTTAAGCTTTCTTTTCCATCCAACTCCTTTTAGTATTTAAACCGGGCGCGCGATGGGGACGTCGAGATTCCCCCGCTGGCTCCATCGACCCCCTCGTACTCCTTTCCTTCCCCTCTGCAAGTTCTCCGAGATCTAGACTCTCCTCCCTTTCCCGTATACTTTTCCCCTCCTGGTTTTGCTGACAAACGAGCCAAAGGCTCCTCTCTCGGGTTGGCTTTTGAAGGTTTAATCGCTCCCTACCCTCCCCCTACCTACAGATATTTATTACTCGGCTCTCTGCCGCTGTCACTGATCCTGTCCGCCTGTTTTCCGTCTCCACCCCCCCTCTGCTGGAGCCTTTCCTAGTCTTAACTCGCTCGTTAGTACAATATACCCCTTCCGGACCCCGTTTCCAGGCCCACCCACACCTCGGCCTTCTCCCTTGTTCCTCACCCACTTCCCTTTGTTAAATCGTCGTCTGTGGTGCTAACCGACATGGCCGACCTTACCAACCACCCCTGGGCTTTTTTTTGGCTCCCATCTTCTATTTCAGGGTACAAACCGTGGGGCCCTGCTTGATCACCCGCGGCACCCATTCTGTCCCGCTGAGGAGTTGTCTTATTCTCCTTCCCTTAACCCGCCGCACTGGCACAGACGCAGTCTTGCTCCACTATTTTTTTTCGTTTTCTGTCTTTCCTACTAATCTTCCCCAGGCTGGGTCTCCACTACCCTCTTCCTTGATTGGGAATTTCACCTGCTTGCATAAACCCCTTTTTCTCGCTGTTTTTTATTTTTCCCCCGTTCTTTGTGAAGGCCAAGTTGCAGGCATCGGAAGCTTTATAACACCTGCATGGCGGATTCCCCCTTCTTAGAACCTCTCCAAGTCTTGTCCCCTGCCGCGCTGCCTCGCTAAAGCACCCCCTGGCCTCACACTGCCCTTCCCAACTCTTTTAGCCTCTGCCCGCCTCACCCCCCCTTGGTCAACCTTAGCTTTTTTTCGCCAGTTTTTTGGGTTGATCGACAGAACTTTCCCGTAGACACGCTTCATCCGAGGCCTCTTCGTTCTGATCCTTTTAACTCTTAAGACATTCAGTGGGGGACCGTAGGAACCCCCATCCTCCTGTCCCAATTTTTTGCAACGCTACAGACTTCGCCCTTACTATCTTCGTTTACTATCCCCTCCAATCCTCAGCCCCCCATCTCTTAATTTTTTCTCCGCGACACCGCAACCCAAAAAGCGGTAATTTTATTCCTTTTCCCATCCATCTTTTTTTTAAAATTTATAGAGTTTTTCGCCCCTTGTTTTTTTCGAGCCTCCTACACTCAGCCTCTACCCACCATGAACCCGAGCGCGTAGCTACATCCCCTCCAATTTTTTCACACCTCAAGAGTACAAAACCCCCTCTCTTTCTTCAGCTTAAAGCCCTCCTTCCTGATAACAAAAACCCGCACCGCCCCGCCGCTCCAAAAAACTCCGAACCGGCTAACCTAGTTTAGTCACGGTTTTTCCCTCCATTTTTCACCCCATCCCAAAGCAAAAATATGACCCCCCCTTTCCTTTCCCTATTGCTTCAATTTTTTTGCGTCCTTCGTCGTGTCCAACGCACCGTTCGCGCTTGAATGTACCCGGCGACAACCGCAAAATCGTATACCATTTTGCACTATCCCCCTAAACCCTTGCTGCGTCCCCCCCCACCAACAGCCTAACCCAATGAGCTAACGCCGCACCTACCCATGGTTTAATGTTTTCTTGCCCACTATGGGGACGGCGCCGAACCGATGGTTCCTAGCCCTTTTGATCCCTGCAATATCCTATTTAGTCGTCCCCCCCTTCGTAGATTTTTCTGGCCCCTTTCGGCGCGGAGCGTCTTGTTTTTGCCCTCTCTTCCGATCCGAATTTTTCATCCCAATACTCCCTCCCCCCCCAGATTTTTCAAGGGCCCGGCTACCG
>Ga0179593_1467729_pt1 | contig 17513 bp, 18 predicted proteins | sample CZODoug2_1_08_16_FD_185931 | JGI IMG/M metagenome (GOLD analysis project Ga0179593, IMG submission 185931) | Vadose zone soil fungal communities from Angelo Coast Range Reserve, California, USA - CZODoug2_1_08_16fungal (PacBio error correction) | ecosystem: Environmental > Terrestrial > Soil >... | reverse complement strand
CCAGTGGTGTTTCCTCAGGTGGTGGGGGCCTCCCCGGACAGTTTTGTGGATCGGAGGCGATGGTACAGTTTAAAAGGAGTGTTAACCTCCCGTGAGGGATATACGCCGGCACCTTCTCCTCGCACACTTAATCTGGAATATTTTTGGTTTTCTAACCATTTCCTTCTCTTCCTTTAGCTCCTTCCCCCCCCCCCACTAGGTAATCTCTTTCGTAATTTCTCAGCCGTGACGATCTTCCCGTCGCCTTCTCCAGCTTGAGGGCGCAAAACTGGAAGAGAGTAACCAGGCTAGTCGAGACCGGGTGTTGGTTTTGACCCACACTACCCTATGGTACCTTTCGGTGCGATTTTCCTTTTCCTCTTCCGTTGTAGTTTTTTTCACAGGAAACTTTTCGGAACCCAAGGTCTTCGGGTGTACTCATGATAGAAGAGGAAAGTAGAACCCCCTTGCTTTAAAAATGGTAAGACGCCGAGCACCCCTTACTTCCCCTAGACGTTCTCCTTCCGGGCCTCCCTCTCCTCTTTTTTACTGGCGCTTCTCCTCCGAATTTTCCTCCCGTGAACGTTTGGAGGTCAGGCATGAAAACCGTCTGTCTAAGATACTCCTTCCTAGCCCCAGTGATTTCCATCCCCTCCGGGGAAGCACCCTTCCCGGGAGTGAGCGTGGCGTTCCAAGTAGTATACCCCCCGATCCATGGAATCCCTCCGGCAGCCCCCGCTTCTCCCCTTTCTCCCCGGTAACTCACCGGTTAGGTGCTAATCAGCAGCTAGCAGGAGTAGTTTCTTTTTCTTTTCTTGCCTTGCCCCCTACCCTGACTCTCGTTAATGTGCGAACTTTCCAACCCAAGGATCCTCCACCAGGTGAAACTCATTCATGGATAGAGTGAAGCCTGTTGGCTAGTTGAGGATGGGACCGTTGCCTTAAAGAGGGAATTGCAGTGATCCTACGTCCGGCCTATTACTTTCCTTCCCGCACTCGGCACCCCTTTTTTCCTCCCCGTCAGAAATCCCAGGTAGTAAAACGGCAGGGCTTCCCAATTTTACACCAAGTGACCAGTAGATTTTGTTTGCCCCCCACGATTCTTGACTCTTCCTCTTCCCTCCATGACTTTCCCCTCCTTGTTCTAATTTAGCTCCGATAAGACTGAGGCCATGGTGGCCTGCTCAAAAGATGAATTCGACATGAAGAAAGCGCGTGTCATCATTTCTCTCCCTTCTATATTTCTTGGTCTCCGATCCCCTACATCGAGGTAATGCCTATCTCCTTTTTCCAGAGGTATTCCTCCCTTCTAGGCAGCCAAGAGTTGCGAACGCAAGAAAAGGCTTTTCCTTTTCGACCATAGGCTAGTCCCACCCGCGTACCTTCTTTATTTTTTTCTTCGCCTTCCCCCCTCTCCGGTTTCCTCCCCCATGACTGAGAACACGATTACAAGGAAGGAGGTCTATGCTCTGTGGTCCTTCGTCGATTACCCCTTTTTTTTGAAGGTCCTGCTCTCCCAGCCTCCTTTCCCCCTCCATTGGACGAACCATTTTCAGTTCAATGTTAGCACCGTCAGTGCCCCCGTGACCCACTCATCAGAACGCGGGAATAGAAAGGATCTTTCTCGCCAGACCGACTGGAGGAGTTGATCCCTCCTCTCCCCCTTCCCCCCCTGCTCTTTTGCTTCCTTCCCCCTCAGAATACTTCCTCTGAGTTGAATTCAGGGCGATCAGGGTAGAACGAGTATTGAAAAGCCGCTTCATAATTTTCTGAAGACTTTCATCCGACATGTTTCACTGACCCCCCCCTACTTTCCGTCCCTCCCCCCCCCCCTTCGAGGAGGCCCTCCCTGAACGTTCCGTTAACCCCCCTCCCTGCTAGTTTGGTAGTTCTAAGAGCAGTCCCTCCCGACCCCTCTGACTGACTTTGGTCGTCCATTCTCTCTCTTGTCTGCCTCTCCCCCCCCCGCTCCCCGCGGACCTGTTAGACCCTCACCCACCACCATATTAGAAGTCCGGGCGGTAGCGCCGCCGTCACTCACCTACTCCAGTTTTGCGATCTTGTCTCCCTTTCGTCATGAGCCCTCTTGCCTTTTTCCATGACGTTCTCCCTGAGCGACGCCAGTGGACTTGGGCCATTATTTTCCCCTTAAGTGTGTTGTTTCTTTTCTCAGCTATCCAATCCCCTTCTTTCCCTCGCCGCCGTTTCCTTTTCTCCTTTCCACATGACTTATTCTTTCCTGAAGAATTGAGACCATTTCTCTGACCCCCGAAGGTAGGGGAGGGAGATCGACATCCTACCCTTCTTACGGATTCCCCCTTTTTTTTGTTGCCGTTCACTCATGGAATCTATTTTTTGAGCTTTTTCCTCACGTTCATACCTCATTTACTAGCACGCAACCCGGAGGCGGAGCATGCGGAGGGTCTTACCCCTACCTACAGTAGCAAATTAGGGGTACGATCTTCTTATCTTCTCCTCTTTTTCTTCTTGGACGTACTTCTTTCCTTAGTTTTCCCCATTTACAGAGGGAAGAAAGTCTATTGGGAAGGAGGGATGGAAAGATCCTTGTTCGGCTCTTTTCTCTCCATGTTCCATTCCTTCTTCATTTTTCTTGGTCCTTCAAGAAGCTGACAGGTGCAGCTATTTGGAAAGAGGACGAGCACTCCTCATATTCTAGTTGTCGTGCTCCCGATTTTTCTCTCCTCCCCTCTTCTTTCTGCTTCTTTGTTTTTTTGTGATTGGCCATTCCCCTAGTGGTGATGAAGGGCGTGTTCCTGCACATTTTATCTGGTTTAAGGCGGTTGCTAGTTTGCGGCTGCCGGCGGCGGCGCTTTGCCTGTTTCCTCCCCTTTTCCCCTTTGGCCCTTCTTCCGACCCTCTGTCTGTCCTTGACACCGCCGCCGTGCAGACGCTGGATGCTCATTTTCCTTAGTGATGCACCCTGTTTGGAGGCCGTCGTCTTTCTGTTCTTTGGTCGCGCCTCTTTAGCGTGGATAAGACGGGATTCCGTTTCGCGCGCTGCGCACTCCTCTCCTTCGGACGAGAAACCGCCCTACGGCAGGCCCCAGGCGCTACCTTCGCCGACATCCTTTTTTCCTTGTTTTCCCTTCTTGCTCCGCTCGCTTTGCGGCATTTCGGTCCCTCCCCGTGCTCCTGTTCGCGTCCACCAGGGCCTGGTTTTGTGAAGGTTTGCTTATCGGCTTCCGAGACGCCGGCGGTTCGCCGGAGTGAAGTCCTTTTAGCGACTCTCTGTACCCTTCAACGGCGGATCTTGTGTTCTCCGACCTCGACTTATCTACGCGCCCTGTTTTGACCGTTTACGTTGGTTTCAGTGGGGAGCAGGTAAAGGTTGATCTCCGTACAAGTCATCGAGCCTAGGAGCCTTAAACCGGGCCGCTGGGCATGCCCCCCCCTTCCTAATAATTGAAAACCTGGCGTCAGGTACACTCTCTTTCCTTTTCTGTCTCCTTTTTGTGTTATTCTTATGGTTTGAGTATTCATCCAGAGTAGTCGGGAAGCGAACGGACGTTTCCACACCCCCAGCAACATCGGGAAGGCTTCCAAGAGCCTTCACGTTGCGAAGTTGGCCTTTTTGATGGCCAGCTCATTTAAATTGGCAGCGTATTCAATTTAATCCCAAGCCGCCTGCCCCCGTTGGAGTGTAGTCCACCGCTCTCTTCTCCTCATTCCCCTCTTCGCTCCCTCCTCGTAGCTGACCCCATGTTCATCCGTGAACAGGGACGGTTTTGAGAATGAGGCCTGCTTCCGAAGTTCCTAGATTGCTTGCTAGTTCCGGCTCCCCTCTCCCTTATCCCCCCCTCCTTTGTCTTTCATTCTTTGTATGTGATAGGCGTCCTGGTCCACACGGTGTGGCTAAGTTTTTCGGAAGAGATCATGTTTGACCTCCTCACCAGTATTTTTCCTCTTTTTCCCTTTTTTGCACTCCCAGCTTGACATGCCGCCACTCACCTCCATGGGACCCCCTTGTTTGTGGTTGGTAAGAAACAGTTTTTCTAGCCTTTCGAAGGCCTAGTCATGTTTACCCCCTCCCAAGATTTCGCTTGTCCACGTTGTTCTCTCTTTCCGGCGTTTTCATCCGGATCATCCCCAGAGGTTAGTCGCTCAAGTTTCTCTTGACCTGTAAAGTTCTATGGCACATGTGTGCTCCGGTTTCTGAGTGCCCCTTCCCCTTGCCTCTCTCCCTCCTCTCTTTTTCGTGATTAAAACCGGGGCGACAACCTGACCTCGGCTACTACAGAGTCCACAGACTGGGCCTTTTTTTCATTGAGATCCAGACCCTGCCTCTCTCTTTCCTTCCTCCTTTTTTTTTTCTCTCGCTCCACTTGTTTTTTCTCTTCCGTCCCTTTTTTGCTCGCGGTGGCCCCGGGGCAGATGGTCACGGGGTTCCCCCGGTTGGTACCGCCTGAGGAGATCTAGACGGCGGATGCCTCGCACCTCAACTTGGGCCTTTTGGTCCTTGGCCGACCCCCTTTTTCTCTCTCTTTGATCCCTACTGACCCCCTAAGTCAAGATTCTTGACGGGCTGACCGCCTTTCTAGAGCAAGTGACCCTGGCACAGTTGACAGGTGAGTTCTTTTCCGTGGACAAACTGCGAGGTACAGTTCTGCGCCGGGCCTCCTTTGGTTTTTGCACCCCCCCCCAACCCTCACCCCTTATGGTCCTTCCTGGGGAGTTCTCCATTTGCGGATCTTGTGGCGTTCCCAATTGAAAGACGACCCAAACTTCCTGAGGGGCAAAAGAATGATATCTGTGAACAGACGTCAATCTTTCACCCCAGTCTCCGATTCCCGCTCACCCCCACCCCCCCCCCCCCCCACCCCCCCCCCCCCCCCCCCCCCCCCCCCCCCCCCCCCAAACCCCCCCCCCCCCCCCCCCCCCCCCCCCCCCCCCCCCCCCCCCCCCCCCCCCCCCCCCCCCCCCCCCCCCCCCCCCCCCCCCCACCCCCCCCCCCTGGATGAGACCGCGCCGTGCTGTTCTCGGCCTGAAGTAAAAGAAGGCCAAGTCACGGCGCAGTATCCTCGCCGGCGCATGACGGTTGAATTTACTGGTCACCTTCCCTGACCTTCCTTCTTGGTAGAGAATCCTAGAGCGGGGGGGATTTTCCGTCTTTTTTGCATTTGTTCTTTTTCAGGGTTCTCTGGTCCCCCTCCTTGTTCAGACAACTCAAAAGGGAAGGTCCTTTTGTGTCGTCAGTGTAGCGGTGTTAAATGGACCCCCCTGTAGTAAGAACAATTTTCCCCCAACGCCCTTTTTCCCTTTCCCTAAATTTTTTCCTCCTTGCCTTACATAGAAGTACATTTGTAAGGGACCTGACTTACGCCCTGCCAATACACGCTTTTCTTCGGGAGAACTCTTATCCACCCCCTTCTTCCACCCGTCCCTCCTCTCTCCTTGGATCGTTTGTTGACGGACTCGTGAGGACTTTAGTTAGGAACAGCGGACTTCTTCTTCCCCGGAGGTACATGAAGTGTACGTTTGATACCTATCCCCGGTCCGGCCCCCCGGTCGCCCATTTCTCCTTCTTCTTAGGCTACCCTGGCTTCCGTCGCTGCCAAGATCCTTAGATCCGTCCTTCTAGTCTTTTTCATGCCCATTCCTTCTTGTTTTACTCACCGATTCTATGGCCGTGCCGATCAGCTTTCCCAGTGAAAGGTGGTAACCCCGGGAGCAAGCTTCCTTTTTAGTTAGAAGAAAGGGCGGGGCACTTCCCCTACAGTCTTTTTCTTCCTTGCTCCTTCTTAGCCGCGCCGCGGTTTCCCATCATCTCATGGGGTGTCGGCAGGAGCGGCCTGCCTCCCACCCGTCTCACGCCCCCTTCCCCCCCCCACTTCGGAGCCCCTTCCTCCCCAATGTCGAACACGCGCCGTCCTGGCGAGATGTAGTCGCACTCCGACTGAACAATGGTCTTCCATCCCCAATTCCCCCCGCATCCTGTCGGTCAACTGGTGGTAAGGCAAAAGCTCTGTCATAGTCATCTTCTCGGCCACTTCTAACACCACATATCCCAACCATCCGCGGCTTTGCAAATTTCCCCGCCCGGGCTCCACTTCCCCCCAATTTACATGTCGGCAACTCCCCTTCCCCTCCCACCCTTGCCCAGAGAAAAGGCAGCGTTCCTCTTTCGGAGGCCGCTCCTAGAGCTCACACCCAGGATTACCGATTCTTCATCCAGCGACGACCAGAGATAGCCTGACCTTTCCCATGCCCGCCCTTTAATAAAGAACAGAAGGTCTGAATTACCCTTTCCTCATTTCAATGCACTACAGAACTTTTCGACCTTAGTTACCAGACCAGACGAATACTAGGTTGCCCGCCGGTCAAATGGACTGAAGAGACTCTCCTTACCAGCCGCCCGCCGATTCTCTCCTGCCATCCTCTCTTAACCCATCGACGAGGACGAGAGGAGTCGCGAATAGTTCCGACCTCCTAGTAGTCAAGAGTGTTGACCATAGTAATTAGCTAGGTTTCCGCCCTCCTCCTATTCCATGGCCCTCCTTCCCCCCCAAACTCTTCTAAGTAAGTTTTAAGCGTTCGTGAGTAGTCTTATCAAGAAAATAAGCCCGTGTTGCCGACATTCGCCGTTCTTCCCCCCTTTTTGTTTGGGGTATCCTTCCTTTCATGGTGTCTGAAGGCCTAAGAGGCCCGATGCGTTCTTGGTTTGCGGTCTATCTCCTCTTTCCCCTCTTGGTTGTAGATATACCCTTCCATCCCCCCTCGCTCATCTACCGCTCTTCCCCCTTCATTCATCACCCCAACCTGCAGAGGTGGCTTAGAAGAGAACCCTTTTGCCTATAGCCCCCGTTTATTTCGGTTGTTTTTGCTTTTTTTTTGGTGGGGTTTTCCCCTCGACCCCTTTTGCCGTCCGCTTTGGGTGTCTTTTCGGCCCGATCTCTCGGGCGATGCAGCTTTCGCCCGCATACATCCCCCCTTCTCATTCCCTACTTCTTTGATGATCCTAATCTGACAGCACAGAGGTTTTGGTCCGGACCTCTCTTCCCTCTTGACCGCCTTCTGGCCTGTCTCCCTTTTCGGGTGGGCCGAGGTGAAGTAGGTAGTCTCGCAATGTCCCCGATTGCCAGCGGAGCATCTTCTTTCATGCGTCTGGTCAACTCAGTCCAGAGTCTTTGCATGATTCGACCCTGAGCCTAACGCCGCGGACTCTATCTTCTTCCCTTCCCGACCCCTACGTCCAGTTGTAACACGTTGGATCGCTGACGGCCGTTCCTATACGCCTCCTTATTTTTTCTTTGTTTTTCTTGATCGGCAGCTAGTCGTTCCGGTGAAATAATTGGTCTCCCATGTGATTTGAATGTGTTTCCCAGGCTCTCATTTCCTTGTCCTTCCTTTTTCCGGCTTTTTTTCCGTTCGGTTGAGACTATGAGACGGAACGACTTCTGAGGAGAGTCATCTTCTCTTTTTTCCTTCCTACGTAGGCACCATCAATGAGTGTTTCAAGGACCAAACCAGAAGCCTGAAGTTAGGGGGTATTGCCTTGCTCTCGAAGGGTCTTTTTGCTGCACCTGACTGTATTCCGGGATTCCAGGCGACGTACACTTATAAATGTAGGCGGAGGTGCAGATTGTTCCGGTCTCTCCCCTCGTTGCGGCTTTTTTTTAGAGCTTGGGGGCCTCCGGTGGCCGCGCCACTCCCCGTCCCGATGCCTTCCCTCTCTCGCAACCTTTCTCGATCTAATGCGTCTTGTTTCCCCCGTTTGGATGCCGCGTTTGTGCTGCTGAACCTTTTAGTGCAGAAAGGCGTTGTCACCAGGGGCCTGTGCTGTGTACTTACCCTTCCCGTATCCGCCTTCGGTTTCAAAACGGAAGTGGACGGAACTTCCTGAAGAGTTACTTCAATCGGCCCATATAGTTGTGGGAATTTTAGGATCTCCCTTTCTTCTTCCCTACGCCCCTCCGATGTTCCCCCTTGCGGACGTTGCAGACGGCGGACAGAGGTTCTTACAACGTCACCTCTCTTCCGCCCTTCTCTCTAACTGTTGGTTCCTGCCAGGGCCATACCAAACTATGAAAAATGTGTTCCTAACGACCCTATGCTATCTCAAGATGGACCCTTTCTATCCCTTGGGTTTTTGTGATTCATTGAGTTGCTCCAGTCCCTCCTAGTAGATGGAGGAGCCGCAAGTTTACTAGTTTACCCGCGTGTCCTTCTCCCCCTCCTCCCCTTTTTTTTCGTGAAGTTTAAGGGATAAGCGGGATGCCGAGATGGGTTTTGTTAAAGGGACCTTGCCTGATACTCAGTGTGACTCCACCGCGCCTTCCCCCCTTTTCCCTTTTTTCTTCCCCTTTCTTCCTCATGCCGACTTAGTCCTAGTCTGACTCTTGACCCTGCCCCTGTTCCCTGACGTTGCAGTAGTAGACTCCTATGCAGGCGTTTGCGAACGGCGCCCGCTGTCTCCTTTCTTTTCTTGGCGTCCTCGAACGTCGGCCTTCCCTTTCTGGTGAGTTGATACTTCACCTTGTCAGACCAGTTTGCGGCTTTTCGTCCGGCCAGTCGCAGTGGTGACACCCCCTCCACAGTGTTTCCTATTTTCCTTGGTACATAAGACCGTTTACCCTCCCCCCATGTATCAGTCCGTGTACGTTGTTGGTGGTTAAAAGACACCAGTGTTCTTCGTAGAGCCTGGCCTTCCTAGGTTTGCGGCGAACACCAGCTTCCGATACCCTTTCCCTTCCGACCTTGAGCTTACCTTCTTTCCAGCAGTGGCGACTACTAGGATTATTCACCTCTTTGGTCCCCTTCGCGCATAAATTGGTCGCGGCAATCCAGTATTATGGCAACGATTGATCCTTTTCGTTGCATAACTGCTCGATCTCTCGCATTTTGAGGTTAGTCATCCACCCTGGGAACCTTTTCCCCTCCCCTCAGCTGATGCCCCCCTAGATGCCCTTCTTTATCCCTTTCCCGAACCCCTATTTATAGTTTAATAACAGTTGTTTATCTAGATGACACTTTTTGGGGAGAGGGCTGACGCTTAAGTTTCTCTGATGGTAACTTTTTTTTTCTCCCCTGTTTTTCTCCTTACCTCCCCCTCCTCTTTTGACTATCTCCGTTCCCCTGGATTCCTTTCCCGTCATAATCTGTTATTCGGGGAGGGATCAAGGTTCCGAGCTCTTTCAGACTGGACCAATCTGACCTCCGCGGATCGCCCGGTTTCCTCCTTTGCCTCCTTCCTATCCTTTCCACGTTATCCCCATCTCCGGTGATAAAGCCACGGACCGAGGTACAGTCGGCTCGGCGATGTGGGAGGGGAGCCCCAACACGACACATTTCTGGACATGTCTTCGAGGTCGTACTGGAGATCGTTCCCTGGTACCCCCCCCCCCCCCCCCCCTGTCCCCAACGTTTTCTCTTTTCACACATCCTTTTTTCAGAAGGCCGTTCCTTCCCTTTACCCGTTCAGGACTAGATTTCATCGAAACATATGTTGCTTTACCTTTTTCGCGCAGTTCTCTTGGTCCTTCCGCTTTCCTTAATCTTCCCTCTCTTTAGCCCTTCCCCCTCCCTCCCTAAGGCTCTACTGACCTTCCTTCTTCCTGGTCACCTATTCCACGGCCTTGAGAAGCTAATCCGGGACCTTATAAAGGCGCTCAGTTATTCCCTCCGAAACCCCCGGCAGGCGCGTGGTAAAGTAGTAGTATGCCCCCTGGAACAGCTACCAATACGGAAATCGTCTCCGCCCGTCAAATTTTTCGCAGTTACTGACCGATTATGAGGAGAGGACAGGGGATTTCATCCTCAGACTTCGTTCCTCACTTCTTCCCCACCCCCCTTCTCTCCCCCGTTTTCCGTCTCTTTCCTTGGATTCCGAGTTGAAGCCCTTTTCCGTTGAGGATGTGGAAGAAAAAGAGGCCGATTAATACAGGATTACCCATCCATGCAGGGGACGTCCCCCTTTCTCCCTCTACCCCGCATTTTCGCCCCGCGCATGTCGTCTCCGATCCCGGTTCACCTATACCTTCAGCTTCCACGATCTTCAACGTTCGCTCTTTTAAGCATTACCTTTTACAAAAGAAGGCGTCTCTGGTTTGCCCAGAAAATGAGCCACTTGTTTGACCGCACCCCCCTTCTCCCCCTCTTACTTTTAGTCTCTCCTCCAATCTCTTTGCATCCCAGACGATACCAAGGACCTGATGATGACCCCTTTTTCCGTAGCCAGTATGCCCCTTCCCCGATCCGGTGGTAGACGTCGCCTGAGCTGGATCTGCCCCAAGCGCTCGACCCTCCCGGCACCCGGTCTCCCGGCGCCCCTTTTTTTGAGACACTGTCCCACATTGAAAGTCTGTCGTAGCCCGCCAAAAAGAATTGTGCAAAAATCTTGCCTGAGCCCAATCTAGGAACGGCTTTGGTCTGGTCCCCTCCTTTCCCTTTCATTGTCTGTCCTTCCACGGTGCATTTTTCGCCCACGCGACCCCCCCTCGCCGGACAGATAGACATGAGCCGCCCATGCGAGCGGAGGGCTACACTCCTTCCCTCCCCCTCTTTGCCCAACTTCTTCCCGATGCCTACCCTCCTCTTTAGGAACTTCAGTCCTCTCGATACACCAGATCGGGAGTTATCTGCAGAGGCCGCAACGAATAGGCAACTGACGGTGCTGGTAGTCAGCTTTCTCTTTGTCCGTTCCCCTTTCTCTCCCTTCCGAATCTACTTCTGTTGTCCCCTTCCGATTCCTTTGCTCCCTTTTCCCGGATAATGGACGAATACTCAGCAACTGGTGAGGCAGAGTCGCAGGTCTGCCCGAGCTGAAGGGATGAATTGGCAGCCTTCTTTTCACCCTTTTTTTTTTTCTTTCCCTTGTTCGAGCTTTCTCTACCAGATCCCCCCCCTCTTCCCCCCTGTTCCCTCAAAGGCCCCAACCATGAAGGATCCCGGCACCCTTCTCTCCTCTAGAAAAGACCCCTGGTGGCCTCTTACCCCAAGAGATGTCGAATCGTGCCCTTGATCCTGACAGGGAATGGTGAGTCATTCCTTTCCTCCTCTTCGCTGCGGCTCTCTTCTTCCGTTGTTACTTCTTTTCTTCCCTCCCCTTTCCGTTTTTTGTTTTGATCTCTTCCCTACAATACGCCAATCGAGCAGCGCGAGGACGTCATGCAATGCCATCAGTTGCTCATGCCGACCCTGCTCTTTTCTCTTCCCCCATGCCTTTTATTTTCTTTCCACGATTTGACGTCCCGGAGGCCTTCTCTGGTTGGTTGCCTTTCGGTTTCTTTCTTTTAAGCGATCCTTGGCGAGGAGCCCTTCTCCTTCTTTTTTCATTGTCCTATCACTCCCACCCTTGAGGCCGCGGATAGGGATGCTTGATTCGCGACCGAAAGCTCGGCTTTTTTACGCCGGGATCTTTTGCTCCTTCGCCGGCCTTTCGTCTTTCTGCTTTTTTTTTTCTTCTTCCCCATTTCTATTTCCCCTTGACTCCCCCCTCTTGCGTGCCTTAGCTTCTGGTCATCGTTCGTTGCTTTCCCCCTTTCGTCCACGCGCCGAGCTGAGGACTTTGACTCCTGGCATTTGAGGAGATCGCGGCTTGCCCTGATCACCTCCTCTCTCTTTGTCGTGCTTGATCGAGCTTAGGTTCCCGTCCCCCCGAGGTCAATGTTTCAGCGTGGGCCCAAGCGTTTCTCAGTAAGGGTTCTCCCCTCCCGGTCCTGGTCTCAGGTCTTGGGTTGCTCCTTCGTCTTCTCTTCTCCTCGTGATGTCGACGGTACTTCTAAGCTGAACCCGACAAGCTGGTAAGGACACCCTTCCCCCGTGGCCGAGCTGTTTTTTCCAGGTTGGTTTCCCCCTGATGTCGCCTTCGGCTCCCCTCCCTTTCCCTTATTTCTCTCTTTTCCGAAAGAAGATTTTTCCCCGGTCGCCGGTGTTTAGGGTTTCCCTCGAGTGGGAGGCAGAAGGATGGCCCCGCGAATTTCCCTATCTTCCCCTTCCTGTTCCCCCTGACCTTCCCCCTTCTCAGCACATTCTTTCAGGGACCTGGCTGTCTCAGCTGGCGGCTGCTGATGCAAGTAGCTGCGTCACTGATTCTAGTTCCACCAGGGCCCCTTTTCAGTGCTGCTTCGCCCTAGACGAAGGAGTTTAGAAATCGAGTGAGGCGCTGCGTATATTTAGCTCCTTCCCCTCTTCTTTGATTTTTTCTCCTTGCCGGATCGCCGGGATTCATGGTTCCCCCTTAGATGTGCCTTGAGTGCGCGGGATTTGGTGATATCAAACTACCGAGCGACGTACTGACTCCGGACGCTGGTCCTCCACGGTCTCCCTTTCCACCTTCTTTCCCACTGGCCTGTCCCTCCTCTCCAAGAAGAGCTCTTCGTTGCACCTGGTGCGAGACTTGAGGACGGTAGTGCCCCCCGGACGCGCGTCGAGGATTGGAGATCAGGAACGTGGAAGTGACCGCCGCTGAGTCCAATAGCTTACCATGTTCCCTTTCCTGGCTCCCTGTGTTTCGAGGCTGGTCGCTGGTCAGGGCAGCGTCAGCTAATTTCTGACCCAAAAGAGTCAACTGCCCTTTGGATGTCGTTTCCCTCGAATTTCTTCGCTCCCAGACTCTCTGCGCCACCCCCCCCTTCCGGTCTTTCCCCCTTGGGCAAAGTTCCCCCTCCTAGTGAATGAGTCGTTTTTACGGCGCTTTCCTTCTGATGAGGTCGGAGACGGAGCAGGTCGACGCCCTGCTTTGGTTCGTGTGTTTGTTCCCCCCTGTGTTTCCTGGGTTTTTTTCCGCTTCCCCTCTCATTGATGGATTCAAAGAAGTCCCCCGTGGGCCGTTTTTTTTGATGGTTTGTCAGGTGTGACGCCACAGATTATGTCATAGAATCCCCATGCGGAAATTCTTGTTTGTCGGTGGTCTACCTCCCCCCTTTTTTTCTTTCTCCCCTGTTTGGTCTACATGGACCCTTCCAGGTTTTTTCTCCCCCGATCCACTCTATCTTAGCTGAGTCCCTTGAGAAGAGCGGGCACGGGTCAGGGACATACTAGGATCTCCTTGTCAAGTCGTCAAATTTCACCCTTGTCTCCCCACACCTCTGTCCAGATGGATTTTTTTGAGTCTTCCCCCTTGACCTTCTCTCTCCCCTCTCTTTCCCCGGTCGTCCGTCCCACCTTTTGCACACAGTTCACCGCCGCCGAGGTTCCATTAGGCGAGAACGGGTAGGCCTGCGTTTCCAACAAATGAGTCATCTCTCTTCTCCGTTGTTTTGATGAGATTGACCGTGGTTGAGCCGTGACCCCCTGGATCGCCGTTTCCTCCCTTGTCTTTCCCTTGTTCTCCCCTGGTTGGCTCTCCCCTCCCCCCTGCGCTGCTTCTATTTTTCCCTGTCTCTCGCCACGTATATACTGGCCAGAGAAACGGTTAGGGCGACAATGTCCGTATTGAGTCGACTGACACCTCGGTTCTATCCTGGATCTCCCGGGTGTTGCCGCTTTCCTCTCTTCCTCTCCGTGCCCTTCTGCCTTCCCCCCGGTTTTTTTATCTCTCACTCCAACCGGTCTCTTTCAGGTCGTCGACTTCTGACATGTGCGGCGGTACCACCCCCCCTCACACCTTATGGATTCAGAGGGCTTCGACAGGTACTGTGGCGTGCCCCCCGTTCCCTTCCCCCCCCAACGGGTTTTTTCGGGTCCCCCCCCCCCCTGCCCTAGCCTGCCATTCCCGCCAGTTGCCACCGGGTAAATAAGGCAGATTCAGCTCAACAAGCTTTGACGAGACGTGCGCGTCGCCGTTCGTCCCCAGAAGACGTCTCCCCTCGTGTCTCGTCGCATACCCCTTGCGCATGTACCCTGATTTTTCCCTTTGTTCCCAAGAATTAAGTTTCATGTTCGAAACGATCTCGAGTATTATGGCGGACTGAGACTCATCCCAGCCCGCCACTTAAGGGAGTGTTTGCGTCACCTCTGACTCTTTCCCCCTTCCCCCTGATCTTCTCCCTTTGCATAGAACCGGCGACCGTTACCTAAAAGTTTTCAAGTTTAATGAAAGCCGGTTATAGGAGAGATGCCCCCTTCGCGTTCCCCCTTCCCCGCCTCTCGTCACCAGTTGAAGAACTACGGAAGACAACCCCAATGGTCGCACAGTTTTCACCTGATAGTCTGGATAGCGTGTCCCCTCCCTGTTTCCCTTTTCTTAGGGCCCTTGGCTTCCGACTTCTTGAGTCGTAATCCCTTTTATACCTAGGTCAGTGTACGGAATCACTCTTCCCCGGTAGAAGAAAAGACTTCTCAGAGCAGGGCTTCTGTACTCATATCCCCCGCTAAGGAGATGTCCCCCCCCCCACGTATCCCTCCGATTGGATGTAATATCTCTCTTCTTTTTTCCCAATTTCATTTTCTTCACTCCCGCGTCTGACGTGCAGATAAGAAAATGCAAGGAAATGCGTGGACTTCTCTGAAAGTTTACGTAAGCAGCTCCGACAGAGAGCATTGGTCTACCAATTCCTCGATTTCTTCTCTCGCCTCAGCTTTTTCTGCCTCATTTATCATGGCGGTGTTTTTCGACTTCTTATGAGGAAACGAGAGAGAAACGTCCGCCCACCCTTAGGGAAAGTGGAAGTCCCCATATGATTCCACTTCTCTCCCCTTTTCTCTTTTATTTTCCCTCTGTTCCCTCCCCGCCACTTGTCTTGAAGAAACAGGAAACAAACACCACAACACCCACAACCCCCACCCCCCATCTCTTTCCCCCGATCCCCCCCCCCCTTCTGCGGTTTTTCCGGACCAGCCTTGCATTTACTAGCGCCGGCTTCGACTGAGCACGAGCCGCCGAGAAGAGAACAGCCAGCAGCGACCATCATGACCGGTCATTCCCACCCTTCAATCCCCCCTCTTTTCCCCCCCCCGTCCAGAAGACGACGCCCAAGACCTCTTGAGGGACGGTTATAGAGACTGACAACCCGCTCGGTTGATAGGACACGCAGTAACTACCGTCCCCCTTATCCTCTTTCTTCCGTACACTGCCTTAAGGACCAGACGTTAAGGCCCTTAATAAGTAGACACCTTTCTGAAGTTAGGACCCATCCCTGCGTGCCCTCATTCTTTATGAAATTTTTCATAGAATGTTCGAAGCTAATCCCGACCCGCACTTCCCCTGATGAGGCTTTGATAGGACAGTCCGCTTTGAAGAGAGAGGCCGGCCGGTCAGGTTCTTATAGCTCCCTCTCTCCTGTTCTCCGGTTGGATTGTCCCCTGTCTTCAGATTGCGTGCTGACTCGGCCCCCCTTCCGGGATGAAATGCCAGAGGTGCAGTCAGAGGCCTCCGCCAGAACCTGAGGGTTTGAGAGCCAGCGCTTTCCGTCTTTATTATCCTCATTCCTTTTTTCTCATACTTCCTCCCTCCTTCTCTTGGAGCGTAGTGGAGCGATATTTTCCTCCTCCTCGTTTGTTTTGATCTCTGATCGCCAGACTCGAGCAGTCGCCGGTCCGGTGACAACGATTGGGCTTCATCGTGCGTCCCCAGCGCTTTTTTTCTTCCCCCCCACTGTTCTTTTCTTTCCCCCTATGCTCCCCGACCGGCCCCTTACTCGCTGGTTGGGTGCCTTTTTCGTCACCTGGCAGGATGAGGCAGAAAGCTCAGTCCTATCCCGAGCCAAAACGGGGGGTTTTTGTAGTGCTGCTGATCTTAGCGTTCCCTCCCTACCCTCTTTTTGTCCTCGTTCACTCCCGCTTTTTCGTTCTCCTTCCCCGCGGTGGGAAGTCTGGAATTTCAGCTTAGTAGTCCCCTTACCCTTATTGAAGGACGCAAGAGGAGGGGGCTGTTTTGTCACTATTTCGGCGGCATGTCCTCCTAAGCAACTGAGCGGGCCGGATGTCTGGACGGCAGAAGATTTCAATGTTTGAAGTCCGATCTCTTCCCCCCGGCGGCCTATTTGCCGAGAAGCATCATATGTGTCGTTCGATAGAGACTGACGGCCCCCAATAGGGGTTTACTTCGAAGGATGAACCTTTTGTGACTTTCTTTTTCCTGTCCTTCATTTTGTAGTACTTTCGTGTTCCTCTTTTAGACCCTCTGGACCGGGAGTGCATGCTTCCTCTTGGAAGGGGAGCGAACGAGGTTCCAAGTGCTTTTCCTTCCCGCCGAAGGCCGAGATTTCAGATCAGTTCCTTGTTCTTTCCCCTTCTGTTGCGGTTCTTAGGCCTCCTCACAGTCTAGCCCCCCGGAGAGGTGGGCTTAAGATGGTAGAGTTCCTTGGGGGTTTTGCGCGTTTGGCGAAGAAGAGTTCTTCAGAGACCCGCCAGGTATATCTTCTTAAAGCCCCCCCCCCTTCTTCTTTATAAGGCCCACCATCATAGTAATGGTTCTGTCCTTATAACGATGAGGAGCTTCACCGCCCGCATTGTTTCGCTTTTAGCCGTTCTTTTTCAGGTGCTGTCCTTTGCTTTCCTGATCCGGCCCCCCCTTCTGTTTCTGCCAACGTCTTGTCCTGCATGCGCGCGAGAGGAGTGGAAGGATAGTTGTGCATCGGTTCAGACTGGTCTCGTGGTTCGTTTCTTTTCTGCTCTTCGCGTACTTTTCCTCTTCTTATCTCCTTAACCCAGTCCTCGCTCGCCTGTACACCCTAACGGACTATGGGTTCCGGAAATCCTCAAATTTTCAATTGAGTCAAGCCCCTGAAGACTGGCTGGTGCCCTCCGGTTTTTTTCTTCATGATTTTGCGTCCCCCTGACTCGATTTCGACTGGGGTAAGCTACGGCCGTGTCCTCGCTCCACAGATTTTTAGGGCAAGAGACTATGGTAGTCTGGCGGGGGCAGGGTTTCCTCTCTTGTCCCATGGCAGCGCCTTACTCAGTGAAGACAAAAAGCTCACCTGCATTTGGTGTCTTTCCCCAGAGGAGTTTTATCGGAACGACCCTGATCATCTGAGCTTTGCGACCATACCTCGGTTTTTTCATGCATTTTGACTGTCTCGACTTCCCCGTGCCTTCTCCTTTCGCGATTGCGTCCGAATGGAACGGATTCTGTCAGGGACGGTTCCTGGCTTTTTTAAGAGCACGGCGCCGGAATCCCAGACTTGTGCGCTGATCGGAATTCTGGTGACCACTTTTTGCGACTGCGGTTGCTGACGTCCCTTTTTTTTCTTCTCTTTTCCCCCCGATAACGTTTTCGATTGGTGGTGGGAAGGCCCAGATAGAATGTAGTTCCCCGCTATGAGGGAACATTTCGTTGATTTTTTTTTTTCTTTCCCCCCCCCCACCCCCATGTTTCCCTCACTTCCGACGTTTTTCAACTTTGACCCCCGATTTCGTTTGTCTTCGATCACTCACATCTGGAACCAGGTTTTTACTCTCTTGAAACCCTTCTGCATGAGAATACTAGTGATCCCCGAGGTTGGTAGCTCTCTACTTTCTTCTTACATGGTTCGGCCCTACCCCTTCTTTCTTCGATGCGGTGGCTTTGCTTCATCAGTTAACGGGACTCCCTAATAGAAAGGTTTTAGACCAAAAAGGGTCCGCACTTTACAAAATCGAGTTCCCCCTTCTCGCACAGGTCCCCCTGACCTCGCTCCCTCAACCAGAGTTTC
>Ga0179593_1449223_pt1 | contig 17513 bp, 20 predicted proteins | sample CZODoug2_1_08_16_FD_185931 | JGI IMG/M metagenome (GOLD analysis project Ga0179593, IMG submission 185931) | Vadose zone soil fungal communities from Angelo Coast Range Reserve, California, USA - CZODoug2_1_08_16fungal (PacBio error correction) | ecosystem: Environmental > Terrestrial > Soil >... | reverse complement strand
AGCTCTCGCTCCCGATTTCTTTCTTCCCACGCACTCTTTGGCTACATGCGTAATATCTTCCCTCCTTTCAGTCTTATCCCGCAATTTTCGTATTTCCTTGCTGGCGTTGGTTTTTTTCATGTCCCTGGCAGACTGGAATAAGTCGGCCCGGGGATCACTCATGTAGCTGGCTCCTTGGCGGTCCTGGTTTCCGTTAGTTAGATCACTTAATCCGCAGCTCTTTTTCACCTTCTCTCTCGAGCATTTCCTTTTCCCCCACACCCCTCCGTTCGTTGTGTTTTTTTTAGACCTTCGACCTTCTTTTAGTTTTTACTTATTGTGAGTTTCCAGTCTGCCAGTTTGTCGGATCTCAGCCCCTGCCTCTTCCCTGCCACGTGCTTTTTCTGGGCGGGCTTGTTGCCCGTGCTTCCTGTCCCATTCTACGAATTTAAAGCACACGCCCACCCCCCCTTGTGTGTGCGCCTGTTCAACATTATCTCGCTTTTTGCCTGTATTTTTTATTGCAAATCGGTTTCTGGTCCCGACTTAGTTTCCCCATCAGCGATTTCGAGTCCCCTTTATGCGATTTTCTCGGCGTATCCAGACTATCCTCTGGCGATAGAGCTCTCTGTTTCTTGTCACTCGTACATTTACTTTTTCTCTTGCGGTTCCCCCGGGCCCTTCAGGTTGTTCCGGACAATCGTCTCGTCTTTCCCGTCCCTGATTTTTTTGACGTTGCCGTTCCAGGACCTTGCAACATCCAACCTTTGCCACATTGTGGACGTGACAGCCTTGCGGGGTCGCCCGTCCATAATATTCAGACTATCCCTCTGAGGCAGGTTTCTCTATCACCTCTGGGTTCCCCTTTCCCGCGGTTTTAAGTAACGGCGACGCTGCGCTCCTGCCCCAATTTATATGCTCCGTCCCCAGTCGAGACTTTGCATGATTTTTTTCCGCTAACCCCCCAACCGCGGCAACACATTTTTTTTTTTTCACCTATTGGATTTGGGTCCTCTTCCCTTTGATCTTCCCCTTTGGGTCCCCATAGGAAACAATGGGGGTTTGCTGTGCCTGCTTCATTTGCCCAATCGGCCCCCTGTTCTCCGTTCCCCCCAGTTTCTGAGTGCTGGAGCTTTTCATTTCGATTCCCCTCTTCCTCCATTCCTATTGTTCCGTCCGGCTTCGTTGATGCTCCCTTAACCGTTATAGGCTGTGGCTTTTTTGTTTCCTTCCTGCGGTCAAAAGCGAGTACTAGAGACTCGTTTAGCGCATCACTTTTTTCGCAAATCCAGGCCTGGTCCCCCGTCTGCAATGAGCAATCCTTTTAGCAGCTCAACCCCATTCGTTTTCTTTTTCCCAACAGTATCGATCACTCTTCCCTCCCCAAACAGACTCTCCTGCCCTTTGAAGGCGGTTCTAGCTCTTCCCCCCAATTTCTCCGAGAAGAGTAGGTTTCCTTTGTCCCACTTCCTCGAGATGCCGTCAAGCTGGCTTCAGTCTTCCATCCCCTTGTAAACGGAGGTTATCTTTTGGTCGGGTGATGACCTCTACGATGTCCGCTGGCAGTTGTTGCCCCCAATTCGTCTAACCTCCTCTTCTTTTGATTTTTTTTCCACCGCATCGCCTCTGTTCTCGCTGACGACTTCGCTATGGTTCCGCATCCGAGACGCACGTAAAGATTTTGGCCTTACCCCCTTTTTTTTTTTTTATCTTTTTACGTTGTTTTTCGCCCTCTCTGTGCCCATCCTCGTTTTCAGAGAGCGCGTACTTTCGGATTTTTACTCCCCCCGAACCACCAGCCTCTAGCCCAGATTGCTGGGCTTGAGTCTGTTCTTGCATCTCGCTTCAGCTGCCTCCGGCTCCTGTCTCCCCCCCTGAGGACGCCGGTTACGAAGACGCCTTGGTTTTCAGTTTTCTTGTTGGGACCATTGACGAAAGTGCCCCATACTATCGGCTCAATTCTACGAATTGATTTTTTGAGCACTTTTCCGGCTTCTTGTTTCTTGGTTTGCTTGTTCCTTTCTTTGCCTGTTTCCCACCACTCCCCTGGAAAAAACTACACTGGTTTTTGAGCTGTCTTGGTGTTTATCCCCCCCTCTGTGTCCTAGTTTTCAACCCACTGGTGGATATTTCGTTCATGCCCTACACTTCTTTCCCTTTCAATGTTTTCTACAATTGGGCGAGGACGCGAGCCCACCTCTCCTCCTCCCTTATTCCCGTGAGAGGGTCTCAGCCTGAGCCGGTCCCCAGGATGGCTGCTTCCTTCTCCGTCACTCCTCCCCCCCAACCTCCCCTCCGCCCTCCTTCTTTTATGAGTGAATGCCTCTTGGCCCTTGCTCCCTTGCACCTCCCTTTGGCGACCGAACATATCACCCGAGATTTCCCTTTAGTTCCCCAAAAATCTCCACTTGGAAGTGGATGTTTGGCTCAAACTAAGGTCGTTCTCTCCTCCCTTTGCCGCTTGTTGTTTTAGCTGGCCAGAGAAGGGGAGACTGACCCCCCTTGTTGATTCTTTCGTCTCGCTTTTTGCGACCGAGCGTTGCTTCCCCTTTCTTTCTGAACGCTCTCCCCCATCGCTTGAACAGCTGTGTCCTTATTAGTTTTCTTCCCCCTCCTCTTGTCAGGAGCTCTTCGCGACTGTCTTTACTTCCCCGCTGGTTTTTCTTCGTTCCTCAAAATTTTCACGTATGTCCTTCACTGGTCACTCTGACGACAATTTCCCCCCTATTGCGTGCCTCTTCGTGTGGAGTCTCAACCCTGCCCGAACTGGTTCTCAAACCCCCCCCCCCTTCGTTCTGTACGTCCCTAACAAGGGCGACATCGTTTGCGCTACGGTTGATGTTTTTGGATTCCTTTTTTTCTCCAACGCTGCGGGTTAGCGTGTACCCCTCCCCTTTTACACTCACTTTTCCGCGGGCCTCTGAAATAACGATTTTGGCAGTTTTAAAGGAAAAGCCCATTCTAATGTCTTCTCTGTTCCACACGGTTCTTGCGTTGTTATTCTTGGGCTTTTCGTTTCAGAATTTTCGCCCTTGCCTTTGTCGGGTTTTAGGAGGCGCTTCCCGGACCCCCCCTTTGGCTCCTCCAAAGACTCCCCCCCCCTTTTTTTCTTTTCATTTCTTCCTCTTCACCACTCTTCCATTTCCTTTACGAGATTTTCCTCCTTGAGTTCCCATATTGAGGAGGTTGTTTTCCTGACACTCTGTTCGCTACCCAGCCGCATTGAAAGCATTTTATTTGATCGGTTCGGGCCTCTGCCCCTGGCCTCCTTTCTCAGAAGGTCCGCAGTTTTTTTCTTTTGCTGGACTTTAGGCGGACGATTCGCAGTTTCTCTCCCACGTCGTGTTGTCCTGACCCTCCCTTTTGTGTTGGTCCCCCCTTTCTTCTTCTCCCTTTTCTCCCTCCTCTTTTTTTTTTTGAGAACTGTGTTCTCGCGCCAGACTTTGGCTTTTTTCTGAACACGACACGACGGTTAGTTTTCCTGTCTAATCGCCTCTCGCCGAGCCGACCCCCTTCCTATTTAGCTCCTTGAAATTGTTTAAGCTTGCTAGCCCTGGTATTTCCCCCACTTCCCCCTTTTTGGTCGTGGTTGCCGTAGCCGAGCCCTTCGATTTGGCAGCATCACCCTTCTTCGAGCTTTCGCCCTCACCATATTTGCAGCCGTGTTTGGTTTTTTTCTCCCTAGACCTTGCCTCCATCCCCTTTTCTTTTCACTGATGATTGTAAGTTTGTCCCAGGGGCGCCGAGCGGTCAGCCTCGCGCAGCCAACCAGGCGGTTTGGTCTGTCTGTGTGTTGTCCCCTGAACGGCGACCTCCTACCCCCGCGAACTCCCCTTTTTTTGAGAGTACCTTCCCTTTGCCCCGTTATGTAGATGAGTGACCTCCGGCACATGTTATGTGGCCGATCAAGTGTTTCCCCCAGTCAGCGTTGCGCCCTTCCATCGCTCAATTTCGGCGACCGTTCTCAAGAATCAGTATCTTGCGATCTTTTTGATTCGTCATTTGACTTGGTCATCCCCTCGTCCTTAGGGTTGAGACAGTCCCATTTTCCCCTCTTCTGGTGTTAGAGGTCCTTCCATCTGATGTCTCAGTAAGCATATTTTTGTTCGGAGAACTGACCAACATCATTCAAATTTTGTCGTTACTATCACAAGCGGGTTCGCCATCCCTTCCCCCAATGCCTGAATCTATTAACCTAGGGTTCTCTAGCGGTTAAGACGCGGTCAGTTCTGTTCCCGCCAGAGCTTCAGCATACCGTCGAATCAATCTATCTTCCATTTATGTACTTTAATCCCAACGGATTCTTTCATACCTGCTCGCCTGCTCCCACACCGCACCCGGCCCAAAAGGTCTCTCCCCCCGACCAATTATTTGGGCCCCCCCCTCCTTTTTAGTTTGAGGCTCACAGCCGATCCCCGCTCGGGTTTTACTCTTCTTTTCTCCCCAAGACCACAAGGCCTGTTCCTAGGCAATGACTGGCATTTTTTTCCCCCCCCCCAGTCTTGTGCCGGAAGGGCTTGGTTTTTGATTTCGAGGCGCTTTTTTGTTAGACTTGCCCGGTGGCCGTCTTTCGTTGAAGATCATTGACTTTTTCTCCCTTTTCTTCTCTGCGTGGTCTTCGTCTTCCTTCCCTCTCCCCATTGCCGTAAACTGTAACGTTCCATCAGAGATCGTTTCTATAGGAAGCGCACCCTAAGAAGGTGTACCTTGGACATTTTTCCCGAAGCCACTCCCACCCCCCCTTGTCCGTTTTTTTCGTTGACACAGTTTTTTAGTTCCCAGCCAACTCCGCATTCCTTCGGGTTTCTTTTCTTGTTCCCTGAGATGAGTCCCGGTCCGGCAGTCCTTTTTGCGGAAAGTAGCTCCCCGTACAATATTTCCTTGCTGTGTCTACGTTGAATTTATACTGTCTGGTCGGCATCTTTGTTCGCAGCTTCCGAGTGATAACCCCCTTTCAAGTTGCCAGACCGCCCAGTCTTTCACAATTCCCTCCTAACCCCCCCCACAACAAAAGGGCCTTTGCTGTCTTGCCTGTTGAGTTCGACACCGGCTTCCTTTTTTCTCGTTTTTCGGTTCCCCCTACCACGTGCGATGCCGAATTTGCTCCCAGCGTCAAAGTGTTTTTCCAAATCGCTCCTCTTCCCTTTTTTTTTTTTCTGCTCGATTCCCACTCTTCTGTCGCAAATATTCTGCCATCCCAATGTGCTTTTTTCTTAAACGTTCCTCGGCTTTTTCCTCTTCTCGAACCTCCACCGAACAAAAAATCGCGTTGGATTCCCTTGTCTCGGACGGTTTTTCCTGCCTTTTAATTTGATCTTAGCTGCGACCCGTTCCTGTACCCTGCCCTCAGTATGCGGCTAGGCGCTTTTTCCTTTCGACGGGCGTCGGAGGTCCTTTCCCGTACCCCAAGACTCTCGACTTTTGGTCCTCCGGGTCCCCTTTGACCACCTTTTTTCAAGCTTTTCCGCTCTTCTCTCGTTCGTTTTTTTTTTGGGTGACCTTTCGTGGAAGCCTGACAGACTGTGTTAAACGACCTTTGAGCTGGATGGTTGGTCTCCTTTTGTCTCCACGCTTGCGTTCCTTTTTTCCCCCCTGATGTTTCTTTTTTCCTTCCTGTCTGGTCGAAACGATTAGTTTCCCGTTGAGGTCCCTGGGGAAGAGACTCCTGACGACATTCGCCGCTTTTTACTACTTGAGCTTCAGACGAGGTCTTTTTCCCGCGGCCCGTTCACACTTCTGTGCTACCGCATCTCCAATCTTGAAACAACAAATTCCTCGGGCCCTTAGAATGTTTTAACGGTTCCGGTCATTTTTTTTTATTTCCCTGCACATTTTCCCTTTGTTGTCTACTCGATCTTCTTTTTAGTCCTTCTTTCTTTGTGGGTTGCCCCTCAACTGGTCGTGGTTTCCTTCCCCCGCCTTTTAGGGGAGAGACCCATTTTTCCGCGGTTTGTTCGAATTGGTTTTCTTCTTTCGTTGACAAGCGTTTTCTCCTTCCATTTTTCGGTATTCTAGTAATTTTTCTCGCGGTTTGCTAAGTGTTCCCTCCGTTTATGAAACTTTTTGCTCCTTTTGCTTCCTACCGGGCGTCTTCTTTTTGCTGCGTTGGCGTTTGCGTGTGACTTTTCACCATTTGCGTTTTCTCCGTCCCCTAAGCTAGGGCAAAGTATGTTTTTTTAGTCCATTCGCTCTCCCGCCCCCTGGTCCCTCTATGCGTGATGTTTATTTTTTTAAAACCAACCTCACCCCTGGATGGCCCGTTTCACTACCCGGGATGGTCTCTGCGTGCCCCCGTCAATCTCATCGCTCAGATGCTCTATAGAGTGTACGTTTTCCGGAATCTGGGCTTTTAATAGTGGATCACTAGATCCCTGTTCCCTTTTCCCTGGCGAGACACGATTTCGGCCTTCTTTCCTGCTAGGCCAAGTCGCCTTTAGTATGTTTCAAGCTTTTCCCCCCCCCCATGGTATTGCGCTGTTGGGAGCTTTCTGTCCGCCCCCTGATGCAAATTGCCCAGACAAATTACCTCTCACCATGCGCGTTCCCTTCCCCCCCTTCACTCCCCCCCACCTTTTGCGGACCCTCCCTCTTGAAGGCCAATCTTTTAAGATTTCTTGTCCGGGGGACCCCCTCCTTAACAACACGGCTGCACAATTTTGTTCTTCCTGGACTTAACCTCGTCGTCCATAATGGAGGTTCTGCCCCATATTCACCCTCTCCCTGCTACGCCACGAAAAATTCTGAGAATCCCCCTTTTTTGTCTACCCCCCGGGCTGGCCGCTGCACAGGCTCGTTGGCGTCATCCGCAGTGGACGCTCCACTGCTTCCCTTCTTAGTCTGTTCGGTCCAGCATCCCTGTTGCTGTGTTCCACTGACCCTCCCCGTCCTCTTTTTTCTTCTGGGTACAATAGATTATCCTCTTCTCCTCCTACGCAGAGAGCCGCTTCTATGACGCCCGACGGCTTCGGCTTTCCCTTGATACTCCCGTCCGCGACTGATAGTCTACACTGGGGTTGCCGAGGAAATGTCTCTTTGGCCTAGCGGCAGCCCGTGGGATCACAATCCTATTAGTTTTGACTCTGCGTAGTCGCTATCCCTGAATAATGTTAATTTGCCCCCCCCCTCCAGACTTTCCCTCTGTCTGTACAGCAACCAATACTTTCTTTTGGTTGTTTTTTTTTTAGAGAGTGAGTTTTGCTCAGACTTTTTTTCTTTTTCGGCGCCATTTGTTCATCCGGACCAGAAAAGGCGCAAAAAACCGGCGGTGGTTTTTTTTTTGGGTGGTATTTTTCTATTTGGGTTTTTTTTTTTTTTGATTTTTGTGTGTTTTTTTTTTTGTTCTTTTTTTTTTGGTGAGCGTTTTTTTTGTGTGCGGCCAGGCGACTTCATTTCCTGCAAAAGAGACTTTGTGGACCTTTTGAACATATGTATGCTGGTACTCCGCAAACTCTCGTTCTATGTTCCCTCTCCATTTCCCACTTCTTTAGCCGGCTCATCGATTTTTCTTCCTTTTGCCCCGTCACCGTATAAAGACTCTTTATCGCGGATCCCCTCTTCCTTTGTTCAAGCGTCCCACCTCCTTGGTAGTTTCGACAATGCCGGTGGCTTCTTTGGAAACCTCTTGCATCCCCGCCCTAGCCCGTGTGCCTTTTCTGCACCATGCCCATCTTCCCCCCCCTCTCTTTGAATTTTTGTTCTGACATCCCCGTAGTGTTCCACGGCCTCACATATTCTGTATATATTCAAGAATTCGGACGAGTATAAATCACCTCTTGTCATTGAAATCAAACTAAAGGTCTACATCTTTTTCCCCACCCCAGATAGAAGTCGAACCTTCTTCACTCTTTTGTAACTTCCTGCCTCTTCTTGAGCGCCTTTCCCCCCGCTCAATCTTTTCGCCCCCGCCCCCTTGTTGGAGAACCTCTTTCCCGCGGGTGGACTGCCACTTTCCGATCCCTCTTAGGTTATCCGCGGTCCCCCAGTGAATTTTTGCTCCCTTCCCCCCCAATGGAATGGCGGTACGTTACACCAGCTTTGCCGTCCGGGAGTTTTTTTTAGATTGAGAGGCGTTTCAGCCATTCCGTGGGATTATGTGATCCCCCTCTTCCTCGCCAGAATTTTCCTCCCTTTCCTTCTTTCCTTTCCCCCTTCTCCCCTTTTCCCTCGTTTTCTCTCAATGTTTCGTTCAAGTAAGCCTCTCAAATCCCAGGTAAAAATGTTGTCCCGCTGTTCCCCCCTTGACATATCAGATCCACCCTTGTCGTTTTTTGTCCCCATGTTTAATCCCTCTTCCTCTTCCCCCCCTGCAAGAAACTGGAGTTCGTTTAATTTTTGATACGTCCCCCTTTTTTTTTCTTTGTATCACGATTGTCCTCCCTCCCTGTGGTCTTTACTTGTCGGCACTTACCAGCTCTCCCTCCCGTCACGTTGCAGTTTGTCGATCCACGCGTCCGACAAGCGGGAGGTCGAACGGTCCCGATTTTAGGCTAGATCCCTTTAGCTCGAGGGCCCATTTCAGTCCCCCCGCCGGCGACCCATAGGCTACTTTGCGTTTTTTTTCTTGTGATGTCTAAATACGGCCCATCGCCCGAGGCGTGGGTCCGTCCCATCCCTCCTATGTTCCCCGAATAGCCCCGCTGAGTTCCCCATTTTTTTTAAGGAATCACTACGTTGTGTTTGTTTGAGTCCTCTTTTACCCTTTGTAGGTGTTAATATTGTCCATAGTCTTTTTATGCCTCTCCCCCTGTTTAAGCCTGACTTTTAAACCCTCCCAAAACCTTCGGATGTCTCAGCCATTGGTTTTTCGGTGGACTGCATCGAGCTCGGCATCTGCCCCGACCCCCCCTGTGTTTCATCCGCTATGCGGACGGGTTAGAGTTTGTTGCTTTTTGGCTTCCCCTTGATTTTTTCCCCCGTCCCCCGCCTTTTTCTCGTCGCCACTCCTCCTATTTTTTTCCGCTTCCCTACCCTTTCGAAAACCTGTCTTCACCCAAGCGCTCCCCGTCGTGGTCTTTTTTCCTTGGACCTCGACTCGTGGCCACCCGACACCCAAAACGGACATGTTTTTCAGCTCCTTGGATTGCTTCCCATTGCGGAACGTTTTTCCCCTCAGTTTTCCCACTGCTGGGGATTTTTTGCTTGCCGAACTTTTTCCTCGTCTAGCTGTGGGAAAAGTTTTGACTCAGTGTTTTTTTGACAGAGAGAGCGCGCACCGCCCGTCTCCTCCCCTGTGACTGACTATTTAGGCCTTACGACCGTCCATTGGCAGTTTTTTTATCGTCTCAAATCGCCCCCCCCCCCCTTTTTTTTTTCCTACCTTCCGGAACCCTCGAATTTTTAAACGGGCCCGGTCGATTCCTTTTCCTTCTCTTTCACCCTACCTTTTTCCTTTGTGTGGAGTCGCGCGAATCAAGTCAGGACGGGATCGGGTATGTTCCCCCCAAAAAGAATCCCCCTGGAAGGAGGGCCAAAGAAATGTTATAACTTTTTCCGAGGTTTCTCTGGCTAGAGATTCCTCTCTTCGCGTCCACGCTCGTTGATGACCTGTTTCGGCTCCTCCTGGGATACTGTTAAGCGGGTTTTTAGCAGTTAGTGTACCGCTTAATTTCGGTTCCACTGAAGTGACCGCGTTGTATTCCCGTCGTAAGACTCCTGATTCTCCTTTCTATGTTCATTGCTCCCCGCTGGCTGCTCTTGTTCACAGCCCACCCATAATTCTTTCGTTTAAGGTCACTCTTTCTCGTCCCCTTTCCCTTCTGCTTATGCCTCTCGATGTCGAGTCGCCACCCCCCTCCCGGGCCATTTGGCTGGGATCTTCAAATACCTGAGCTCGGCCAAGCGCCCCTTTTCATCGGGATTTCCTGCTCTACGTATTTATTTCCTTTTCCGTTGTTCCTTTCAGCTTAGAGTTGAATGCGTTTCAAGCGATGACCTTGTTTTTCCCCTTGTTTCACTCGGTGACCGCCCTTTTGGGTTTAGTTCTAAAGGCCACCTCATGAGACCTAGTTTTCCCACACCCTGGTATTTGTTGATGCCTTTGCTGTTCCCCGCGAGAAAAAGAAGAGCCTTCTTCATCCTTTTTGATTTGCTGCGCTTCCCTCCAACCCATGGTTCGCAACCCCCTCAGTCGGCTTCCAATCGTTTCTGGATGCCGTGACCTTTTACTTAACCCCTTTGTCACTTGTCTTTGGTAGGGGATGCGAAAGTCCTCTACGAGTTCCCCTGCGGAGGGTTGAGCCATTGTGGCTCGATGAGTTTGACTTCTTCTTCCCCGCGTCTTCCTAGCTCCCTACATGATTTTTATCTAGTGAGATCCCGGCGTCTTTCCTCGAGCAGATAATCCGGTTACCTTGATCGCAGTTTTTGGCGGAGGGCTGCTATTGCATCTAAGGGCCCCTTTCCTTTTCCTTTCGTGTTCACCCGTCGCCTGTATGTCTCTCTTTCCACACACCTCGTCTTCCTATTTTCCTCCTGTTTTTTTTTCGATCGCTTCTATTGTTTGTCCATCTTAGAGAGTTTGTTTTTGAAACCTCGACTTTTTCCTGCCTGTCTCCTTTTCTCGATCGATCCTGACCCCCTTCTTCTTTCGTGCGCCTTCCGACTTCCTCCTTCTAAGGGCCTAGAACGTGTTTTATCCATCATGTCGCCTTCTCGTCTGGGTCAGCGTGGCCTCCGAGTTTCCGCACCTAATTCCTCCTCACTCAATCGACTTTTTTACTGTTCCCTCCCGTTGCAGCCCTGTGTTGTTCTTCAGGTCTTTCTCCCTCTTTCTATGGTTTTTGGACATAGAGGGTGTAAGTTGGTTCCACTTTTTTTTTTTTTTCGCTCCCCTAGATTGTGGGGGCTGTGCTTTTCGTGTGTCCTTTTCCTCGCTGGAACCCTTGCTGAAGATACAGCCCTACCCCTTTTTTGCCCCCCCCCGAACGGAACTATGCTTTGTTTTTAGACCACATTCTCTTTCTTTGTTACAGATTTCCCCTTTTTCCCCCCCTTCCCTCTCTTGAGGGCTTCACCCTTCCCCCTCTTCCTTTTCCGCCGCCACGTATCAAGGACCCGTAGATGACGGCGTATTCCTTTAACGGTTCTCCTTTTTTCTTTGTAGTTGCAGATGGACACTCCCCCTTCCTTTCCTTTTCTTTCTACTTTGCCAATCGAGTTTTTTTTTAATCTCATTCTTTCCCTTTGAGAGAGAATCCCCATTTCCCCAAATTTTCCCTTTGCCATCTTTGAAAGTCTCCTCCAAGTATCCCCTCCACGCTCAGATGACCAACTCTTCGTGTTACGTCAGCGTACCATTTTTTTCCAGCTGGTCTCTTAGTAACGCTATGCTCTCGTATCCCCCCCCCCCATTAGATACGACCCCCTCCTTTTGTAAGAGGCAGCCTAATGCTTCTCTTTTACCCACCCCCGCCTCTCCCCACGCCCTTCCCTTTTTTCTCCCCCCCCATCCTTCCCAGTTTTCTTCTTTTCCCCTCCTCATCTCTTTTTTGCCTTCGTGTTTCCCAAAGTTTTGAACTTTCTGTTTTGCGATTTCCCTCCCCCCTCTTCCCTTTTGCCGCTCCGTTAACCAGTCGTGCCGGACTGATTTGTTCATCCTCGTGGATCAGCCTTACTGTCCTAGGCTTCAATTCCCTTCGTTAAGAAAACCTTCGTATTTATTGGCTGATGGTGATCCTCCCCCCCCCCATTGTCCGTACCTTTTTTCCCTGCCAGTACTCTCTCCCCATATTTTCTCGCCCATCACCGTTCGGCTGCCCACTCAAAAGCTGTTTTCCCCCTTGTTAGTTTTATCCCCAAGTTCATCTCCCTCCGGAAGCACCACCCCCCCCCCCAGTCTTTTTTTTTTCAACAGGATTCTCAGAGAGTTCACGCCCTCAACACCGAGAGCCGCCTTTAACGCTTGTGCCTTTGTAAAAGTCCTTTATTCCCTTTATTTTCCCTCCGGAAGATTAATTCCTTCATTCCGTACAGAACGGCCCTCTATTTCAGGAGGCCCCTTCACTCATTTTCTCCTTAGGCCTACAGGATTGTTCTGAATCGGCTCGGAATCGGCCGCCTGTTTCCCAGAAGCAGTGCAAATTCCCCAGACGCGCTTTTTTCTTAGTTTTCCCTTCCCCCTGGTCCGCCCGTCGGTATCGCTGCTTGTTACAAGCTCGGCGAACTATTTCGTGGAAACAAGAGGTTTTCCAAACCCCCCTATCTAAGCCTCTCGTGTGGTTGTGTGCGAGCGGTGTCAGACTTTCGCCCTTCGTCCTGCTCAGTCCTATTCTGAAATCTACCGTTTTCGTCCATTTTTGCTTGGCATCCCGTCTTTTTCAACTCACTCCCCCCGCTTTTGTGACCAATGCATTTTCGCTCGTATGGAAGTTATGCCTGCCTTTCGACGCTACCCACGCTTCTTTCCGTAACTCTTCTGGCGCTCCTTTTGTTTTTCCTGCAGCTTCCTTTGTTTAGATTCTGCCGAATCCCGGACCCCCCCCACCCCCGTCCTTCTTCGCGTCCTAACCTCATCGACCTTGGAGCTTTCGCCTGCGTCTGCCACAAGCTTTTTCTCGGCTCTCCCCTTTTCATCTGGACGCCTATATCTTTTTTTGTGCCCCAAATACAACTCCCTTTTTTAGTTCTCTGTGATTTTTTTTCCCCCCTTGTGGAGAACCAGATTTTTGCAGTTGACCCCTATCGTTGCTCTGATTTCTTGACCCGATTTCGATTACTTGTTGAATTTGACTTTCTTTTTTTCTTAGACGTAGAAGCCTCTCCCAATAGAACCCCCTGCCCAGAACGTACATCTTGCCTGACATTTAACGTCTCCTTCGCCCCTCTAATGGTTGTGATCTCTCCACACGCAACCCCCCCAATCTCGGCACTCGACTGGTACATTAACTTCCCAATGCCTTATGTCCCCCCTTTTCGACCTCTTTCCTCCCCCTTTTTAATGTTTTCTCCTCCCCCGACCTGATTGATTCCCTTGGGCAAAAACCTCTACCCCTTGAAGTGTCTCCCACTCATGCTGGGTTTTCGCCCTTTTTTTCTGACGGGTGTTTTAGAATTTGCGTAGCATTTCTTTTCCACTTCTCTTCCTCTGCAACGTCTTTTTTTTTTATGTGAAGTGACGGTCTTTATTATCTTTTCCGATTGAGTGCGGACCCGTAGTTATTGAACCCTGCTTTGGAAGGGGTCCTTCCCCTCCCCGAGTTATCTTCCAGTGACTTTTCCAGCAGTACTTTTTTTTTTCCTAGAGTAGGTCCCTCTTCTTGGGAATTTTTGTACTCTTTGTCATTTCTTCCCTCCATGCAAAGAAGTATGGCCGGTTCTTCTTCCTATGCTCTACCTGTCTCTGCAGGCAATGTATTTCTTCCCTGCTTTCCCGCAGTCTACCCTCTTTCCTTTGCTGTACTCTGGCGTTTCGTTTCCCCTGTCCACATCTACCAGACGATAGCTCCTCTATTGAGGATGTATTTGATCCTTCCGAAATAGGTCGATCTCTGGTTCCTTGAATGCTCACCTCTGTTTTGGGACCACTTGGTTCCCAGCAGAACTACTCTGGCGGAGAGATTCACGTCCCCCCTCCTCCCCCGACTTTCTTTTGCCCCCCTGTTGACCTTTTTTTTGCTTCTCTGCTGCACTTTTTCATCCCAGTTCCTTTTCACATACGTCTTTTCTCCCCGCGGTTCTAAGTCCCACCTTGTCGCGCACGACTTGCACTTGGCCCCCATTTCCTCCAAGAGTTGGTTCCTTCACTTCCCTCGTTAAAACCCTCTTGACCCGGTATGGTGGGTGTTCCTTTTACCCTATTCTCGAAATCTGAGGTAGGTGTGCTGACACCCCTCTCCTCTGGTCCCTGCGACATACTATCCCCTCCACATTTTTCCCCCTGGTCTACTTTCAGATTAGGCCCGGCCCTTAGAAGCGCGCTCACTCCCGCTGTCGGATAGATAAGTTTGGTCGGCGGATTTCCTCTTTAGTGGACTATTTCCTGACTCCGTCCCCCTTTTCTCTTGGCGAGGGGTTACACCAATCGTTTTTGTCTTCGAGAGTGGTAATACTCCTTCTTTTGGTGGTTTTTTTTCCTCTCTCTTATTGTGTACTTTCCCCCAGACGGGTCTGCTCTTCTTTCACACGACGGGGGAGTTCTTTCTCCTTCCCTCGCTTTGGACTGGACATTCAACCCCTCTGAGCCCGCCTTCCTTCCTGGGCGTTAATAAGCGGAGAGCCGGGCTTCCAATATTCTTCTTGGTGCCGATTTGCCTATCAGGCTTTCCTCATCCTGAAGCAGCCCCCAATAGCCTTTGTTCCATTAAAGCCGAACCCACTTTTTCTTTCAGTTTGTATTCTGCTTCTCCCTAACTCGTCTTGTGGTCCCCCCCTTCTGCGGGTGTCTTTTTTTCTCGCCCAATGGTTTGCTATTTACGCCTGTCCCTGTTTTTTTTGTTAGTGCGCTGTCATGACGGGTTAAGTTCCTTCCCTCCCACAGACCTCCCCTTTGTGGCAATTGCTGAAAATATCTGAAGTTTCCCCCATTCTTTTATTGCTAGACAAGAGGTCCTTTCCCAACACTCCCCTAGATGAGTCGGCCCACGTTCGACCTCGTTTGGAACTTATCAGCCCTTCCTTCCTCGTCTCCCGACTCTTTCTTTTTCTCTCCCCCATTTGGTCTACCCTTTTCCCTTTTCCGGTGTTTCACTTAGGCAATCTTTTTTAGGCACTTTACTAGACTAGTGTTCCTCGTCGCCGGGACCCTTCCCCCATCCCCCCCTTCCCCATGCGTTTTTTTTTCCTTTTTTTATCACCTCCCCCTTGGTAGCCACTGTCTCCTAGATATTTCCACCGGCTTTCCCTCTCCGCTGTTATCTCACGAAGGTCAAGTTAAGTGTACCTAGCAGTCCCTACAAACTTCGATCCCCCTGCGTTCCAACATCTCACGACCTCGTTCCCGCTCGTTCTCCAGGTTCGCATCGGCTTGCATTCAAACCCATGTGGCCAAACTTTCTTCCTCTGGTGCCCACACTAATCCAGGTTAGGGATTTTGCCCTCGCTAACTTTTTAGGTGAGATTGCGCGTTTTCCAAATTCAAACTTGGTTTCCGCTTGTCTCCATAACCCCGCTTCCACCCGGTTTCTTACCCCTTCTCTAAGTCGATTGTTTTTTCTTTCCCTTTTTGACTATTGACTTGGTCCTGGGTGCCTGCTTCTAGTCAGAGAAATATTCCGTCATACAGTGTATGCTGTTTTTTTTCCTACCCCTTGCAGTCATTGTTCCCCTCCTTTTTTACTACGCGTCTCCCTTCCGCCCCCCTAGCCTTTTTACTGTTGTTCCAACGTTCCCAACTTACCCCTCCCCGATCAGATGTACCCCCCCTGTCGTTTTTTTTGAACACATCTGATCTTACGTCGGTCCCCTCCCACGTCAAAATCTCCGCCTGCCCCTCCTTTTTTTTTTTGGGTTTCCTGTCGATTCGTCGAGTTTTTAATGAGTCCTGTGTCCCTGTCGGAATCCCGAGCGCTCTTTTCAATATGCTGCCAGGCTCTCTCACCGTCTTTCCTCATGGTCGCCATTCTCTTTCTTTTAGCTGTTCTTTTACGATTTCCATCTGGAGACCGTCCTGACCTGTTTCAACTTTCCGTTCCCTCTTCGTTTTTCCTTTTGTTCGTAACCGGCTTCTCTCCCCTCTTTTTTCTAAAAAGGGATTTGTGCCGGCCTCCTTGCGACAACTTTCCACTTTGTTTTGCCCCTCTCTTTTTTCTCATACGTTGTTTGTAGCCTGTTCCCCCCTTTCGCTCTCCTGTCGCAAATTCGGCCACCCCTTTTTTTTTTCTTCCTTCTCTCTGAGTTTTAGCCGGATTTCTTTTTAAACCACCTGAACCCCACCTCCGGCTTGCGACATTTACACGACCTTTCCGGTTTGCCCTTGAGCTATTACATTCCTTCCCCCGGTAGACACTCCCAGCATGCGGATCTGCTGTCATTACTCTGACTTTCTTCGTTTTCCTGCGCCAATTCGCCTTTTTTCCCCCCTTCGTAATCGACTTGATACCGTACCTTTGATTGCCTAGCCCCTAATTTTTATCGGGACTCTTTTTTGTTGTTTTTCAAGTTGAAATCGGGAAGTCTGATCCTTTGTGTTGCCCACTCCCCCTGACGGTCGTCTACTCGTGATGGTCCACTTGGGTCCCCTATAGAAGTGTTTCCCCCCTTTCGTTCCCTCGCGTCTACTGCTCTTTGATGCTAGTTCCAACATTCTGTCTTTATCCCTTCTACAATTGACCTTAACCTTGGTGAAGTTTTGTGAGCCGACTCCTCGACTGAACCCTCTATCTACGTACTCTTTCCTTCTGGCGGAATCCTCCCGGTTTCGGACTTGGCTGAATCGACTCGAACCCAAACTCTTTTCCGTCGGTTAACGGAGGACCGGCATGCGATTGGGCCCTGACCTTCCGTCAAGTCTTTTAGACGCGCGTACTCTCAGAAGTTCTTTCTTCTTTTTCCCAAATACCATTGGAATCTGGATTGTGCGCCCACAATTTCTTTGGTCTAGAACCTGAATTTTTTTTAGCTCTCTTCAAGGGTTGGTTCCTTTAATCGACAATGCCTTTTTATTTGTTGCAGCCTTTTTTAGTGCCGTGACTACGCTCGAGCTTAAGTACCACTTTTTTAGTCTCCCTCTTTTGCAATTTCCCTTTTCCGGTTCTGGTGCTAAACTTAGTTTTTAAGTTCTTTTTGCTTCTTCTTGCTGCATTGGTTTTCACTTTTCTTTTTGCTTCCGATAGTTTCCCTCCCCCCCCTCCCATTTTTTTCATTCTGTGCCTGGAACCTAGTTCTCTCAGCTTCCCTTTATGCGGGTCTCCCGTAAGGTCGTGACCACCCTCCCTTTTCCTTCCTGTATCCCCCTTTGATCTTTTGTGACCCCCCTGCAGACACTGTCTTCCTTCTCTCCGCTAATGAGGAGAGTATTTGTCTTTCTCCTCACCCCTCGGCAGGATCCGGCTCCTCTTTGATTTGAAAACTTGTGGCTCTGTCATGTGCTTCCCCACTTTTTTGGTTTTTTTTTTTTTTTTTTTTTTTTTTCTGTCTTCCCTCCTCTACTTTAATGTTTCTTTTTGTGCCACCCCCAGTTTTTTTCGTGTTGCTGAACTTTTTTTCGCAGTTAAGCAGCACTCCCTCCTCCAACTTTTTTGTCGTCTTGCGGCTTTTTCTAAGGCCCCCCCCTTTTTTCTCCACTTTTACATCGAGACAGAAAACTCTCCGATTATGGATTCATTCGCCTCTCCAAACCAACCCCCCGGCCTCCTTTAGTTCGAGGTGCCAGTCACTCTCCTCTACCTCTCTTGTGGTCGGATGTGATGATTCCATTTCTGCGGCTCGCTCGGGCTTGCAAGTTACGGAGCGACTCCTTTTGGCCAAACTTTTTCTTGTCCTCTTTAAAGTCCTCCTCCCTGGCGCTCCTCTTCAGATGCTCCTTTCTTTCTCTCCTGTAGAGATGAGATTCTTGTATACCGTTCGTTTTTACTGACCTCCTTTTGGGGCGGTTTCCCCCA
>Ga0179593_1420292_pt1 | contig 17515 bp, 14 predicted proteins | sample CZODoug2_1_08_16_FD_185931 | JGI IMG/M metagenome (GOLD analysis project Ga0179593, IMG submission 185931) | Vadose zone soil fungal communities from Angelo Coast Range Reserve, California, USA - CZODoug2_1_08_16fungal (PacBio error correction) | ecosystem: Environmental > Terrestrial > Soil >... | reverse complement strand
TTTCCCCCGCTCTACCCTTTTCCACGCCGAGAAGCTGCCCGTGCTCTGTCGTCTGTTCAGGGCCCGTGATGAGCCTTTCTTCTCCCTGGTTCGCAGACAGACCTTCCCCCTTCCAGTCTTTTCCTATGTGGAATGTCTTTTCGTGATCAGAGACCCGCGTGCGTTTCTGAACCTCGCCGTCCTTGTTTTTTAACTCTAGCCGCTGATCTTGAGTTTAGGCTACCTTACGGGATCCCTCTTAAGGGCTTCGCTTTTTTTGGACTAACCTTTCGCTCGGTAGATACCGCTTGGTGATTCGGGAGCTTTCCTCGGAGATCGCAAAGATTTTTTAAGGAAACCTTACCCTCAGCAAGAATTCCTTTAGAACTTACGGGCTGGCAGTACGCTTTCTCCTTCTTTCTCAGCGGAGAGTCGTACTCTTTCCGGTCATCAAGTACGCCCGATATCAGCCTTCCTTCGGCTTCTATTGGTAACGGCTTTGAGAGAAAGACTCCGCGACTCTCCTCGACTCCAGACCGTAAGCATGCAAATTGGACAAGGTGGGCGGAAGTGGGGGAATCTATCATTTTAATCAACTAGTGTTGTTCGTTCCAGTTCCCTTCGTCTTCAAACTCGGGGATCATTCTCCCCGTTTTGCGTCAGCGTATTTCTGCTCTCTCGGAACTTCCCGTATCGGCTGAGATTGGTCTTCGATTCTTTTATTTTCTGAACCCCATCCTTAGAGTGGTCCCTCTTCTCGTATTCCCCCTAACTTCCGTTGAAACGCACGCGACCCCAGCGCGTAGCGATTCGAGTTGAAGGTTGGTTCTTCACGCGAATTTTCCCCTTTTCTTGCTCGCCCTCGGTCACGGTTTTTTAATCTCACTCTCGACTTTATTCTCTCTAGCGGCTTATCAGTTCTTTTCTCCGCCATGTTCGACGACGTACACGCACGAGGGCGCCTTGCCAACCTTCGCTTTATTTTTGGAGTTTTATAAGAAGACTATGAGCCGCTTTCATAACTAAAGCAAAAGTTCTCGTTCGGTTTTGTAGCCCCTTGTCGAGACCTGGTTTCACGGGAGTAAGAAATTACTCTACTCCGCTCTTCTTAGATGTTTCCGTACAAGGATTTCCCGGGGGATTATTGAATTGTCATGGTATCTTCCGCCACGCCCGCGACGCTCCTGAGGAGATGTAAGTTAATCAACTTCCGATTTACCCTCATGATTAGTTCCTGCTTGTTCACGATCGCGCTCTTTTCATGCAGCTCGATCCCTTTTGACCTTCCCCCTCTCGGTGTTGATCCCCAACGGACTAAGTCCTTCGAACTGCAGATCTAAATCTCCCCGATATACCTGATTGGAAGGTTCCCTCTTTTTTCCACCCGCGGTCTTTGTATCTTTTAATTGCCCCCGTCCCAATGGTCCTGGTGTTAGTGGCTTATCCTCTTCGGACCTCTCTTCTTAATGTCTTCTCTCGAGAAAACCTTCGTCTAGAGTCGCCCCCCCTTATATTAGGAATCCTGCTGTTGGGCTGTAAGGGCGCTTTGAAGGAAAGATTTTTTAGTGAGATCCTTTGTAATCCTGACCCGACTCTGTTTTCCTATTCACTCAGGGACTTTGTTAGACGCGGTTTGAAGGGTCTTTAGCCCTGAGCTGAATCTGCTGTTACTTTCGGTGAATTCCCCGTTGCCTGTGCTAGCAAATCCCCTTCAATTTCTCCAATCTTTTTTAGGATCTCGAGGGTTGGCATCCTTAAGAACTTTAACACATAAATTTTCTCCCCAGGCCTGCGTGTATTCCTTGGACGCGTGATCTCTTATCACGTCTTAAATAGTCATCACCTGAGTAGAGTCATTGGTATCGGGACCATCTTCATTGGTGACATAGCCGTTGGTGTTTCTCCCTCTACCTTTTGATCATCCCCCGCGCAGATTAAGCGATTGCGACACAACCCGAGGTTACGGCCTTTTTCTCTTTTTTAAAGAACTCAGTCGACTCCTAGAGAGTGCGTTGTAATTTTTTTTCGGGATTACTTCCTTATTTTATAGCCCATCCTACTGGGCTCTTTCTAAACCAAGCTTCCGGAGCCTTCCCCTTTCATTCGGAGGCCTTTTTCTATTTTTCACTAGAATCAGACGAATGATATTTTCTTTACCGAAGTCAGCTGATTCTCGCAGACGTGTCCTTTGCCTTGCGGGCGAGATAGTGGCTTTCCCCCCCCTTTTCAAACGGCGCGTAAAACATAATCGTTATCTTCCCTTCTTCAGATTAGATTCCCCCTCTCCGTCGGGGATTTTATCTCTCTCTGTCCTCTCATCCTAATTCCTTTTTTTTTTTTTCTTTTTTTTTTTTTTTTTTTTTTTTTTTATTGTTTCTCTCTCTTCCCTCCAGCTCTTGATAATCGAAATTATCTCCCCACATTATCCAGTATCTTGGTTTGCCGGTGTTTCTTCCTTTTTCCTCCCTATCTCGCCCGTTTTTAAGACTCTGGTGGCTAGCCGCGCCTTTCTTCCAACCCGATCCTTTAGACCCGTTCTGCACCGAGGTCCCTTTTTTACCACTATCCCCCAGAGGTTCCCGCCCTGATTTACGAGAGGCCCAGAACTCTCAGATGACCTCCCGGTCCGAGCTCGATTTCAGAATCGTCCCCCCTAAATATTTCCCTAAGAACCGTCGAAATACTCCGCCCTGGTCCTGCGCCTAAGTGTGACGCCTTCGACACATTCTCCCGTTTGCTCAGAGCGCGAATGGAACGTGAGGCGGGCTGATTGATATAAACCTTCAGAAGGGAGTTACAACAACCCTCCCCTAGAGAAGTACTAACCGCACCCAGTAGCCGATGCAACTCGAGCTGACGACGGGTCACGGGTTATTCCTTCTCCCCCTATTTTTCAATTCCCGTCTCCGTTCATGATCAATTTCCCTACGTATCCAAAGTGCATGTTACAGTTCCGATGGCCCCCACGCTACGAATACGACATCGCCGCTCGTTTGAAGTACAGTTCTCTTGGCTGTGCCTCCCCTTTCCCAAACTGAGTCTAAAGCCTCTTTTTTCCTCCTTCCATTGGAACATCCTTCCCTACCGGGGCCCCACCCTTCCTTGGGCGTTTTTCGGGAATCGGCCCCCCAAGGTAACCCTTTTCTTTAACCTCAGATTTCTCGCCCGGAACCTCTAGGCTCCAAGGACCCCAGCATGATCCTCTTTTTTTTTTTTTGACCCAGCTGCTGCTCTCTTTCGCTACGGTGATCCTTTCTTTTTGAATTTCACAGGTTGAGGAAGAAGCACAACGGAAATCGCTCCCTCACACAACGGCCCTTCAACCTTTTCGATTTCTTTCTCCCCCCCCGCCAGACCGGCTTTCCCCCACGACCCTTTTTAAACAAGCCTGGTAGATTCTAAGATCGAGGGAGGGCATTCCCAACCTCCTCCAGATATCTTACTCTTCCTCGTTATCGACGATTTTTTGTAGCGCGAGCTCGCTCGGACCGCCGCAAATTTTGCCAGATCTGGTCAGTAACGCCCTTATCCCTGCTGACCCTTCTTCCTTTCAGAATTTTCCCCGATTTTTGGTGGCGTGTGAAGGAAAATTTACTCCCCCGTAAACTTCTCCCGACACTACTTCTCAGCCGCGATTTCGTCGTTTTTTGAGTTGTTCTCTTCCCCTTCTGAGGTTCTACTTGGATCCCCCTACCTTTTTCTGGAACTCTCTCTTTCCTTTTCCCCGATTCCATATCCCTCCTTTTCCCCCTTCTACTTTTGAACCGAGTCCCCTTCCTTTTAATTTCTACATCGTGAGTTTTTTACTTCTTATCCCCCAAGTCCGCCCGTCCGTCTTAGGGAGCTCCCCATTCTTTTCCCCTTTTGCACAATTTGCCCTTTTTTCCGTGAGATGGATTATCAAAGGACCTTCGACTCAGTGCCCCCCTTCGCGGGCTACCCGACTTGCACACCGCCGTTTGCGACTCTCTTCTGCGTTTCCTTTTTCGTGGAAGTTCGCATTACTCTCTCTTTGATTGACCCAAGGTTTTTCGTCGCTCGTTCCCCCCTTCCCCCTCAGAAGTTTCTTGCTTCAGAGATCCCAGATTTTTCTTTCTAGAGTTAGAGAAGAATAAGAGTGAGAAAACTAGTTGCTCTTTCTCTTCTCTATTTTATCAATAGTTTTGTTTGTTTGAGTCTATATTATCGCCTTCCAAAGAGTTCGCTGACGGCGGCCTACAGGATCAAGGCTTTCCCCGGGGGACTATCAGCGACTTCTTTCGGCCGACCGTCCAAGATGACTCTCTCTTCCCTACTTATTTTGCAAAGTAGCCCAGCCCTAAGAACCCTGTAGACCGAGGGCTGAGTGAAGGGTTGCAGTATTAAGTCGTTCTTCTTCGGGAATCTCCCATTCTCTTCAATGCGGTCCCCTCCCTCCTTCAGCTTTCTTTCAGTTTCTTTTCCTTAACCTCATTCCTTTAGATCCGATTTACAGCTTTACCTCCCCCTGGGTTGACAGCTGCAACCCTCGAGGTGCTCGCTCGGCGTTCTTCAGTTTTCGGGCTCTTCGATCGCGCCTACCCCTCCCCCCTCTTTTAACTCCCTGCGGGGCTCCGGTTTTTCCTCCCAACTGGACCATTCCTCTTTGACGACCTTTTTTATCCAGCTTTTCTCCTGCTAAAACTTCCCTCTTAGACGTTGTAAGAGGTTGTCATGTCCTACCCACTCCCATTAATTGACAGACGTCGATGCTTTTTTGATCTTTGTCATTTACTTGATGATTCCCCTCCCCTCCGAGAGGGCGCGGTTCACCGGTAATCTGACCATCTAGATCTCGTCGAGACGAGCTTTACTTTGCACAAAAGTACTTCGAATTGTCCATTCCGTCCCCCGCCTCGTCCCTTTTCTCGTTTCCTCTTCTGTTGAGTCGGGTTCTGTGCTTGGTCGCTTATTTGCTTTCATCTTAGTTCGAATTTGGGTGTGTCGGTCTTATTTCTTCTTTCTTAATCCCTTGGATGACTAGAGGCATATTTCTTCTGAATTTTAGCTATCCCCTGACTGAACAGCTCACTCTCCCAAACTCTCACTCTCTGGGAAGCCTTTTTTTTATGTCTCTCTCCTGCCTCAGATCTTTCTTAGTCCGAATTGGCTGTCCTCGTCAGCGCCTGTCGACTTTTTTTCTCCCTTCTTGAATTTGGTCGCCTTGTCTGTGTTTTTAACCTAAAGCTACCGCGGCTTTATCTTCACTCAAGGATTTGCCTTTCTTCGAACTCGCCCTTTACTTCGCCTTGACGCGTTTATCGTCTTACTTCTTCTTTTTTAACTCGTTAATTGCACTTTTTCACACCACCCCTTTCTAGGACTCCCCTTGACTTCCCCCTTTGGGACCCGACTCTATTACACCCTCCTGGAACGCCTTACTTATCGGCCTGGTCTCGTTGAAAAACTCTTTTTTTTTTAGTTGGTGGTCCGTTTTCCGTTAAGCGAATTTTTACGTCCCTTAGAGGTCAACCCTCTCGTGTCCGATTTTAGACCTTCGGCAACTTCTTCTTTTTTTTATCCATCGCGGGCGCGGCGTTCGTGCTCGGCCTGTCTTTCTTGAAGTCCGATTACAGATACCTGGTTCCTTTCATCAGTCTTACAAGAAGCTAGGAGCACCTTTGCCTTCGTGGGATTTTTCATCGTCCATTATCTAATGGCGACGTGCTCGAGCTCGCTTCGTGACCTTTCCTTTTTAAGGCTCACTGTTAAGAGGTCTATATCTTTGTCCCACCCTTCGACTGAAACAAACGGCTCCCTTTGCCTGTTCCGTAAGTCGGCTGCCGCTTCGCAAGGCCGTTGTTTCTTTCCTGATTCCTATGTTTTGAGAGAATAAGTCTCTCCTCCCTGCCGTTCCTTAAATCTGAAGCAGCCTATATAGCCCCCATGGCTTGTGTGGTCTTGCCCCTTTATTGTTTGACCGATGAGTCAAAGATTTCAGGCAGGAGAGAGCCTTTTCGTTTTTTGCCTCTCCCTTTGATTCCAATTTCTTCTGCTCGATCATTCCCTTCATGGCCTTTTCCCCGATTTGCCCCACGATTAATGCCCCCTTTTAAAACTCAAGCTGAAATAGGGGACCCCCCTGGGTTGAAGCGGATACTTAATTCTTCCTTACCTCCTCACCTTTTCCCTGCCCGGCACCTCATTGAAATCGAAGCTTGGGAAGTCTTCCCCGTCATCATTTGGTTGTTTCGCGTTTTTTCAGCTTTACCCACCGCATCCTATTTATGCTAAAATTTCGAAAGGAAAAACCCCCTGGATCCCTCTCTCTCTCTTGGTCCCAGCCTTATGACGCGCGGTGATTCCCTTCCTGATCTTTTTCTTAGAACGCTTTCTAGACTTTCTCATGAAATGGTTCACGGCTCCCGTGTCTTTTGAAATTGGCAACCTAACGAATTTAACGGATCCATCTTTCTTAAGGCGATTATCAAAACACTTTCGTCCGGATTACCCCCATCCTTCTTCAGTCTTTCTTTTCCCAGCAAAGGGTCCCAACTGCCCCGATTCTTTCTCCCTTGCGCCAATTCCCCTTTGGGCGGGAACGTCCCCTCCCAAGTCACTAACAGAAGTGTATCTCGGGCTTCCCAGTCCAAGGTTTCTGACAAGATCTTTTCTCTGAAGAAAGGACCCTTTTTTTCCCGTCGTGAGAGTTTTCTTTTCCCTCGACCCCACAGCTTGAGTCGCGTTGATCTTTTTGAGTACAAGAGTACCAACAACTGAAGACGATATGCTCCCTTTCATCGCCCCGTAACTGACAAGCTCCTCACCGTTCCCATTCAAGATGAAAGCCGACGCGTTTTCGAAAACAGAGCGAAATGCTTCCCCCCGGTATATCTTCCGAGCTTTGCCCTTTCGTGGGCGAGTGGTGCCCGCGCCCCCACCCTTCCTTCTTATGTTTGTACATGCGATCTGTTCTCCCTAGCATCTCTTCTGCTTTCTCGCGTACTTTCCTCTTCCCTCCAGTCGTGAAGTACATCCTCCCCTTCCGGGTAACCCTCTCCCTTTTCTCCCGTAGAGTGGTTCTTTTTATCCTTTTCCCTCTTCTCTTAAAAGTAATTGTTATTGGAGATGAGAGATGCCCCGCGTTCCGTGTCGCATTTATACCCTTCCTTGATTTTTAGATATCTCCCGTCCTATTTCGGGTCCTCTCTTCTGGACTTCCCCGACTCTAACTCACCCTTCTTCCTCCCCCTCTTCTTAAAACGTTCTTTTGCACTCGAATTTCAGCTTGTCGCCCCGTGCTTTCCTTTCCTCCCGTTAATTTTTTATGCCGAACTCCTTCACCTCTTGGCGCTTACCCTCTTTGGATGAGCCCAAGAGTTCATCTATTCTACTTTCACCCATTTCGTTTCACCCAGACGCACCATTACTCGCCTTCTTTCTAGTTATTTTGGGTGCTTGGTCGTTGCTTAGCATGACCTCCTCTAGGTTGGCAATTGGCGTGTCCTTTGCCGGTTCTCGCGAAGAACCTTTTTCTCTCCCAACGTAGGATCGACTCTGCACTTCGTACTTCTTCTTCCTCGCCTCCCCCTGCTCAAGATTTGTTCTTTTTGATCCTATTTTTCTCAATAATAGGTTTAGAGATTCTTAAATAGTTGCGAATCTTCGTCCTAGTCGTGGATCTTCCCATGAGTCGTCGCCTTCTCCGCTGATTTCACTTTTCGTTCGCGACCCGCCCCCCCAATGCTACAGATCTTGATCTCCCTAGAGGAGAGTTGCGAAGCCGTCGTGGACTTTTAGACCCATTACCCGTCAGAGGCGAGTTTCCTTTTGCATTCGTTCCCTCAAAAGGTTCTTCCTTTTTCGACGGATTCAGCTCTTTTCTCTTCTGAGACCCAATCTAAAAAAACGTAAAGTTCTAATTTCTACCGCCCCTTAGGACCCTTCTCTCGCTTTCGCCCCTTTCAGTCAGTTGACCTGCAATTAGGAGGATATTTTCCCTTGCCTTCCGAGGTCTTTCTTCATATATTGGAACCTTCATTCCTAATCTTGTCCCGAGGACGGGATTTCTTCTCGACAGTACCCAAGTTACGAAGCCGGCTAGCGAGCACTCTCTCTGATCAAAGCTGTCCCCTTCTTCCGCATTTTTATTTCTGAAGAGGTCATGGACACGCCCCCGTCCCCGATCTTTCCGTCTAGATGGTGGATATGGGAACGCGTATTCCATTACTCCCTAGGAAGTTAGGTAGATTTCTCTTATCCGCCGTTTGCCATGGCAATCGTCCTAGAATGAAAGCGCGCCGGAGATCTTAAAAAAGTTTTGAATTTGGATTTGACTGCTTTCCCCCTGACCTCTCTCTTTCCACACTCTCTTATCTAATAGGATTGGAAGGGATTCTTTCTTTCTTTCATATTCCAACCATCTGTTTCCTTTTCTCTATTCCCTTAAGGAGGACTCCAAGTTACTCCTGTCTATCTATTTTCTTCTGCCCTTATCTCTTCCATCTAGCCTGCCGAGGATCGACCACCCGAGGCTTCCTTCCTTGGTACCTTTTTTCTGCTTCGAAGCTCCTTTTCCTCCATCTTTAGAACAGATCATTTTCTGGTTGTTGAAGAGTTAGGATGGTCGGATTCCCTCCAAGTTAATTTGTTTCTCTTTTCTTTTCAGTTTCTTGCCAATTTGCCGGAGGGAACTCACGGACGCGTCGGAAGAACTCGAAAAATAAACTGTAGTGCCTCATCGTCGTTTCCCGTTCTTTTTTTGTCAATCGTCCATTTCAGGGAGTAGTTACCCCCAATGGTTCCTCAGGAAGTTATTTTTTCGATAGCAGCTGACCCTCCCGGGCCAATTCGTACTAACCTTAGCGGAACTGAGAGTTCCTTAATTATTTGCCCTTTTGCTGCGCCTTGACTACTGTTCGTGATCAAAAAATATCTCGTCCTTTTTAGCCATTCGAGCGTGGAAATTCATTAGGAGTCAAAGCTCACCGGCTACGTTTAGTCACCCCATAGCGTGCTCTATTTGTGGAATTTAATACTGCTGTTCCGCTTATTATCGAGCAAGACCTCCCCCCCCCACCCCCCCTTTACAGCAGATTCAAGAAGCCCGGAGCCTCTTTTCCCTTTTAGGATTATAGTTCGTCAGAAACCGACTTGTCGAATTGAAATAGAGCACTTTGTCTTTCTTTCCCTCTGGCGTTCGCGTATTTTCTTAGATTACTTACGTCTTGCGGGATTCCGGTACTTCCCCTTGAGCATCAATACCGCCTGCCCTTCCTCTTTTTCTTCCGTCTTCTGCCGCTTACATAGGAGTTTCTTGGATATCTCTTTCTCCTCCTTTTTTTTTTTTTCGAGAATACCGCGCGCTTCCCTCCTCCTTCATTTTTCTCTAGACCTTTTGCATAGAACCTTATCTAGTACCAAGGATTCCTTCTTTCGATTTTTCCTGCCGGATTGTCTTGACCTCGCACGGCTCTCTCTCTCTGAAGGACCTCTGACATCTGCGAGCCCCTCTCCCTTCCCCCTCCCCTCGGCTTCCGCAGCGAGATCGACTGTATCCATTCGCGACTTGCTGAACCACTCGGCCCAATCTTCCTCCACCGCCAAGTGTAAGATTCTTGGGAATTTTTTTTCGTTTAGGAACTGCTCTCTCGATCAGTCTCGCGCGAAGAGAAGTTACTTTTTTATTAACCCGCCCCCCTCGATTCTCCAGGAGCCAACCCCGTCCCCCGGGTTTCTTTTTCCCTGACACCCATTTTGGACGCGAAGTGCCAACAGGTTCTGATGACACTCCCCTGGTCTTTGAAACAATCCCAGTCACCGTTCCTCTTTCCCTCTTTTTTTGCTACGCTGTGACCTCTCCCATCCTCTTAATGTACTTCGTTTTCCTAGAATATTTTTTTCGCAACTTCTCCCTCACTTCGATCCGCGGCCAATTCCCCGGTCCCGACGTCCCTGAGTTTTGAAGTCGTTGCCCACCCCAAAACTAACCGATGCCCCCCTCTTTCTCAAGCTCCTTGGCGATGAGGTCCGTCCCCACGTCTTTATGTCCTTCGCACGAAGACGGTCTTCCCTCCTCTTTCTCCTCCCAGGGCATTCCACCTCAGAGGCTTTTTCTGGAGGATCGTTCCAAAACTCGTACCATTCCTTTTATCAAACCTCCAGATTGCTCTCGGGACTTCCTTATTCTTCGTCCATTTTCCGCTCAGTAAAACACAGCAGGCTTATGAAAATTGAGCGCGTGCGTTATGATTAGCCTCCGTGTCTTCTCCTACCACCTTCGACCGCCTTCTGCCTAAAAGGGGGCCGACACTTTCCCCTCGATACCCCCCCTGAACAATAGGAAATGATTGTCCAGTCTTCCTAAGCCGTTCGCAGGGCCCCGCACCCTTCTTCCTTTTTCACCATCCTAGTGTAGATTCCGTAGGGGAAGCTTGGCCGTGTAGGGTTCACCCCCCCGTGGACGGTCCCTTTGTCTCTCCCCCTCCTCTTTCCCTTTCTCTCCCTTCTCCTTCCCCTTTTTCAAGGAGGAATCCCCCAAACCAAAAACGAAAGCCAGATAGATATAGTACATAAGAACTCCCAGGTCTTTTCCCCACTCTCATCTCGAGTCTGGGCGGGGTTTTTTCTTTTTCATACCCTTTCTATCAAGAATATACCATTTGACAAATTTTATTCATGCCTGATGTCCGTCTAGGTCGTTCCAGTGATGAGCCGCTACTCCTTGTCCTTCAGACTCAGAACCTTCCCCCGACCGTTCTGAACTCATTTTGCAGGAACCTGGTCTCTCTTTTTTCTTCTTTGTTCCCCCTCCTCAGCGAAGTAAGTGAAGTTTCCTTTGGACCTTAACTTCGGCGGGCTCATTGAGTCGTCTACATTCTTAAGTCATGAACTCCTCTTCTTTGGTCTCTTCCCCTATTGAGTAGCCAGATTAGTCCTCCCGAATACCCTTATTGAACCCGACGACCCAACCCGATTCTTTTCTTTTCGGTCTTCGGATGGGGCGACTCCTCCCTCCCCTTTTCTTCTTTCCTTCATCGGGTGTCGCCTCGTCGCAGATAAGTTCTCTTAGCCTCCTTTTTTGTAAGCTCGCTCGCTCGAACCGATTAGCTCAGAAGAGCTCGACCCTCTCCCCCCTCTCTACTAGGGGAGGGAGAGATAATGATCTCTCTCTTCCTCGGTTGTTTTTAGAGAGGAGAGTTCCCCCTGTTTGAATTCCTCTTTCCCCTTCGATCCTGAGAGGAATTCGGAGATCGCTTCCCTTACGGAGGCCTCTTTAGCTAGGATTAGTATCTCTCCCCCCCAAAGAGCTGAGACCCGCTGATTTAGCAAGCCTAGAGAGAGTTGCGCTCATCCCTTTCTCCTCTCCTCCCATCAGAAAGACGGCGCTGATCCGTGAATTTTTCGAGGTTTCCAAGGTTTTCTCCGGGCCTTCGGATCTCTGCGCCTGGTCATCACGATTTCATCGAAAAACGCCTCCTCCTTCCTTTCGTTCCCTCTTCCGTTCACTCGCATCAGGACGTCCTAAGGTAGTCCCATATTTACCTTACTGCGCTTCAGAGTGGCTCGCCTGTTTTGCATATCTTCCCTCCTCCATTGTATATGATCTTTAGAGGTTAAGTTCACGAAAAATCCACTCCTAGGGAGGGCGGAGACTTGACGTCTCCTTTTCATCCCCCGTAGACGCGGCTCTCTTATATTGAGTGATCCCCCGACTTTCGTCCGCTTTTGCGTGTCGTTAGGAATCGGTCATGACGACCAAGCCCCAGCTCCCTTCTTCCTTCTATGATTACTTCTTTCCCCCCTTTACTTGAGGTAATGCGGTTGACGGGGTTCGTCGTGCCTCGCTTTGATACATGGAAGTCGGAGTTCTCCTTCTCTTTGGAAACAAAGGTCCCTTTTTTCTCTGGAAGACGGGTTTTTTTCTCTTTGAAAACTTGACCGTTCTTTTTCGATCTACTCGGTTTTGAATGACGTTGTTCGGGGCAAAGGCGTTCCCAGTTGGTTCCCTTTCCCCCCTCCCTTTCTTTTTTGTCGTTATCCTTTCCTTTAGGTGATGCAAGTCTTGTAGTTATTTCCGTCAAGATCTCGCTGCGCGCTAGCTTCCATCACTCTCTCGAGGAAGACTTGAGGGTTTCTTATTTCCCTGGCTCTCTTCTTACTCCATCATGGAGCAGCGGCTGGTCCTCGGCCTCGTCCGGGTATTCTCTTAAAGACAACCTTGGGCGCAGCGGTCTTCCTGGTGCTTTCCTGATGGAGTTCAACCTAAGGAGTTTTCCTCCTTCCCTCCCCGCTTTCTTTGCCCTCGAATAGACTGTAATTCGGGCTTTTTAGAGGAGGTCTTTCGTATTTACCCCTGGGGGATAACCATCCCTTGTGCTCCCGGATCCGGCCAGTTCCTGTCCTTTTTCCGTATCGCTCTTTTATCAGTCCGGTTTTTTTTTGCCCGTCGGAACACCGTGGTTCATAGGTCTACTTGGTCCTTTCCCTTCTTGCTCTTCTTCTTTTCTCCCAATGTTAGTGATTAAATCTTTCCGTATTAATGAGCTCTCGGAACAACTTTCCCTGCCGTCGACGGCGTCACGCGCAGTAAGGTAGCCATCGCGGGCCCTCTTTTGACGTTTCCTTCTGGTACGGCGGGTGTCTTCGTTCCGAGGGCTCCTGCCACGATGTTATCTTCAGGAAAGTAGTCCGATCCTTGTAACTTTCTCCTTCTCTTTTCCCCTTGTTCATCGGAAATCAAGTCCCTTGCAGGTATTATTCTTGGAGTGTCTGGTTTCGGAGCGTGAGAGAAGAAGTTCTCTCTCCCTCTTGAATCGTTACAGTCCCCTTTTCCCCCCCGGAGAAGGTCCGACCACGTTCCGGAACCTCCCGTCCCTCCCTGTTGTCCGTTCGATTCCCTTCTCCTTGAGAGGAAAACTTCTCCCCTAGAATCGGGTGTTTCGAAGATCCGCGCTCCGCCCTTATTTCGTGGAGCTTTTCTACCTTCCATCAGATTTAAGCGAGAACTCCCCAACTTCTAGGCTCTGTATTGCTCTGATTGGGGACGAGACGTCCCCCCTCTTTTTCTCTCCCTTCGGGAGATTACTGCCTGCAGGCCTCAGACCTCTTCCCTCACCTCCCCTTAGTGGGATACCATATGAAATTGGTTCATGGCCGAGAAAAATATGCAGAGGGGCAGTCCTTTTGCAATCTTCTTTGGCTCTGCCTTTCCTTTCCTCGTTGCGACGACACATTTCTGATTTAGACTAGTCGATATACCCTCGCGCAGTCCGACGAACAGTCGCCTTTAAGTCGAAGCGGATGCCTCAGTTGAGGAATTCTTTTTTGTTGTGAGGAGCTTCGGCCAATTGACCCCCCTGCGGGTCTTCTTCCCCCCAGGCTTCCCTTTTCCCGAACCCGCCCACGAGGCACTACGATGCTCTAAGTGTTTTGTTCTTTTTTCCAAGCTCCAGTTTTTCGGACCTTTATGCGTTTGGGGTGATCATGCTTTCTCCACGTCTTTCCCTTCATGCTCCCGTGAAGACGAGAGAAAGTTTTCCCTTTGGCAGACCCAACACAATACGAACAGAAGCTCGGCACGTTTCCCCTGTTGAGCTTTTTCCTTTAAAAGCCAGGAGCGTAACACGTCCCTCCCTTCCCTGGGACGAAGTTTCTCCCCTTTGAAGCAAGCCCACCCCACCCCCCCCAACAAAAAAAAGGAGCTTGATTCTCCCCCCACTCCCTTTTTCTTTCATATGGCCAAAACCCATTTTTGGAATTCTAGTCCCCCCCCCCTAATGTTCACCAAGCCTCAGAACTCCCCCTCTTTAATAGGGACTAGTCCAGGCTTAAATTCCTCCTCGCCGAACAGACCCCAGCAGTGATCCTGCGCCTCGTGTCTTAGCTGAAAGGCTGGCGATCGCTCTCTTCTCTCCCGTCTCCCCCGCCCTCTCAAATATAGAAAGCTCGCATCCTTTCTTTGACGTACGGACACGGTAGCCTACACCTTCAACCACGGAACGAGGGACCTGTTATGAATGCCCCCTCCCTTCCCCCCCCTTTTTCCTCACTCTTCCCCCTAAAACAGACGATATATAGATTTGGTGAAGTTTTTTTTTCGAAAAACCCAGTTCCTTTGGGGTGAACGCTTCCTTATCTCCGATCCTTAGGAATTCAAAGGATTCTGGAACCTAACCCCCTTCCCCGTCCCGATCTAGTTCATCCCAGTACCGGAGTGTATCCACCGGTTTCCGTCCGCGGGGTGAGTTTTCGCTGCTTTCATACTTCCCCCCCCCTTTTTTTACCAAGTCTTAGTAACCGACACGCGATGCTCTTCAGTAATTTTCTCATTTTTGAGATTTGAGCCGTTAGGAGCCTTTGCTCCGCCCCGCCCCCCTCCCTCTCCCTTGGCCCCTTCCCTGCTTCCTTTAATGATCCTTGATCCCTGAGACCGCAAGGCATCCTGTTAAGCAGAGCGCTGACCCCCTCATTTGCAGTGCGCCCCCTGATTCTCCTTCTCGGAACCCTCGAATGAGCTTCTGTCTGTGAACCAATAACGAACTATTCCGCATCTTTTTTCTCTTCCAACTTTGCGCTCCAGTTAATCCGACTACTTGACACCCTCCGAGTGACCCAGATTTTCCCCCCTGACTAGCCGCGTTAAGCGCTTTCTGCGTGCTCGACTTTCTTTCTTTCCTTTCCGATAATCCTTCTTATGGAATTCTCTAGAAATTTTTTTTTTTCGCCCCTTCAAAGTCAACGCTCCGCGTCTAAATCAGGGCTCGCTGGCTCTGATCGAAAGACTACTCTTTTCTCAGCTTGACTCGAATTGCAAGAGTTTTCGAGGATCATATCTCTTCAGACATCGTGTTTATCTCCTCTCTCTTCACACTTACTTTTCCTTTTTCAGTAGGTACTAGGAGAGCGAATAGGGTTCTCTCTCAATCTTTTTTTTAGAGCTCGTCTGGGATAGTTCTTCTCTCCTTCTTAGCTTGAAAGATTACCAGAGGAGTTATGATTCTCTGTTTCTTCCCGTCTCCGACGTCTGCCCTCAGACAGAAGCTTTGCCTGCGAGTTCCTTTTTTCCCTTTCTTCCCTCTCCTTTATTTCAAGTCAGCGGTTGATTTTAATAACAGAGCATCCCTCTGATTCGCTAAGTCGACTCCTCTGATCCTTGTCCTCTTTCTCTCCTCACTTTTCAGAAGCCAGCATCCTGCCGATTCTATCGAGGTATCTCTACTGTTCAGATCTTCGGCGTCTATTCGAGATCTAAGTATTCCCTCCCTTTCCCCCCTCCTTCCTTATTGCTTTTTCTCCGGGGTCGAAAGGATCCCAAGGGATTTGAAGTCTTTTTCCCGCGTTGCTAGAGCTTGCCCCCCCTCTTTCCGGTACGCTGGCTGGAGGATTAACTATTTTCTGACGAAAAGACACGACTCAGAAGTCCCCTCTCTATTTTCTTTTCCCCCGTTCCAGGATGTATTTTATAATTCTCTTCTTTTTAGTTCTTTCGGATTTTTTACCCCTCCGCGCGATTGCTAAATGGCAGAGAGAATCGCTCTCCTCCTCCTTCTTTATCCAAAAAAAGGTCGTGAGGTTTGGCTTTTCCGCAAACTTTTAGATCTCTATTTGGATTTTCGTGCCTTTGCCGCGTGTTTTTTTTCCCCCCCCCTCTTTGCTCGTCTGTCATCTTGCCCTTCCCTAATTCCGGGGTAATGTGTCTGTCTACCCGGGAGGAATATTTTGATTGAGAGTCTATTTTGTCAGGTTTAATGGAAGTCATTTTTTCATCGCGCGCAGAGTCCTTCTAAGCGCACTATCCCCTCCCCTCTTCTTTTCTCTTTTTTTCTTTCCCTTCTCCCTGAGAGCTTTGTACAGAAGTCCTTTTTACCTTTGATATCTCGGCTGTTACCTTAAGAGGATCTTTGACCTCTTTCAGCTTTTCCCATCCCACTTGAAGTTGGCGACTATCTATCTTGGGATTGGATTCCATTTGTTTGATTTTCCATCAATTGAAAGATCGGGTTAAGTCCTCCCTCCCTATTTTCAGTTGATATTAACGCGTACCTACAGGGCCCAGTTAGCCCCCCCCCCTATCCCCGGTAGCGTTTTTACATCGTCTTCTGACGGGGGCCTTTGTAGTGAAAAACTTTACATGTTGAACGGCTCCCTTCCCTTTCTGACTCCCCTTTTTTTCTACCTCGCGATTTAATTCAAGAGATGCCCCTTCTTCATCAATCTTTGTTAATGACTGTTCCGTATGGAGAATCAGGATTAATAAGTTTTTTTTTTTCTGTATATCTTGACTCCAAGAGAAGTATTACGTCTGTTCTTCCCCCCTCTTTTTGTACTTCATTGGTCTTACAGCGCAACAAGGGGACGGGATAGAGATTCTTATTCTTTCGAGGAGTTTTTCTTGGGACTCTTCCTTCTAGGTGTATGACTATAGATCACGACCCTTTTCATATGTCAGCCGCTTCCGTACCTCCTTCCTTGAATAATTAATAGCGTTTTTTGTCGAGTTCCCTCGAATGGTGCCTACTCAGCCTCTCTACTTGGTCCATTGGACCGTGGATGGAAGGATCTTGAATTCAGTTAATTAAGATCCTTTTCGCCCTAGTTGTCTACGGGTCACCCCCCCACCTTCTCTTCAGACCCCTCTCGGACCTTTGCTAAGTCTTCTCCCTATCTCTATAACCCCCTTAGTGGGAGAGAGGACTTTCACCTCCTACGCTTGTTGAGAGAGATCCGCGATCCCTCCGGCCCTGGTCGCCGAAGAACCAGAAGCCTTTTCCAAAACACTTTTTTCCCCCGTACTCTTTTTTTCCCTTCGCCGTTGGGACGGCTTTCAGGCCCAAGATCTAGCCCTTTTCCTTAACTCGACCAGTCCCTCCCTCTGCACTTCCCTTGGAACAAGGTAAACGGTAAGATTATAATTTTCCTTTCCATTCTTGTTATTGATGAAACCTTTTGCCAATGATTCTTGCTCAACCTTCTTTCCCCTCTTTCTAAGCTTCTTGAATGGCACTTTTACAATTCCTTTGGCCGATCAGAATCGCGCCAGTACGCGCCGCGGCAGAGACCTCCTCCGAGTCCGCGCCCCTCTCCTGTACGTTAGTGAAGAAGTCAAAGGATAAAGTCGAGGGTCCCCATCGAACCAAACGTCTGGGTTCGGTGGGGTTTTCAAAATCCAGACTCCCCTTTTTCTCCCAAAATCCCCCGGCAGCAGCTGACTCTTTGTCCCCCCTCCCCCGAGCAGAACTACGGCTATCGGGGTTATTAGATCGACAATGGTTTCACTGCCGCCAGTGAGCCACTTTAAAATGGTTCCTCTCCCCGTTGAATTCAAAGGGACGATTTCCCCGCACCGAATATAACTAAGAGCTTGACCCCCTTTTTTCTGATGCGGTAAGCAACGGCCCAGCTTCTTGTTAAGGGTCAACGCGCTTTCAGTAGTGTCTTCCCCTCCCCTCCCATTGCTCCCCTCCCCTTTTCAGCTTAGCAAAAATTACTTTTGCGGAATCGGTCGAGCAACTTTTTCCCTAAGAGGTCACTTCATTCTTATCTCGGACTTCCTTGTTGTAGTAAGCAGCTTCGGCGC
>Ga0179593_1395908_pt1 | contig 17515 bp, 11 predicted proteins | sample CZODoug2_1_08_16_FD_185931 | JGI IMG/M metagenome (GOLD analysis project Ga0179593, IMG submission 185931) | Vadose zone soil fungal communities from Angelo Coast Range Reserve, California, USA - CZODoug2_1_08_16fungal (PacBio error correction) | ecosystem: Environmental > Terrestrial > Soil >... | reverse complement strand
TGTTTTGATCGACCGGTTTCCCTTTTCTCAGGCGGGGAGAAATCCCCTTTAACAGCTCCTTCCTCCACCCAAACACCTCGCAATTCCCTCTATTTCCATCCTCTCGGAACAGATGATTTGTCGTTCGCTGGTCCCCAGTTGCACCCGCGGCTACTTGGTTTGAACCGGGATGGACTTCTAACGTAAGATGCCCGCTGCCGCAGACGTTCGTTCTGGTTCGGACCTCCGCTTTCTTCTCCGGCGCAAGACTTCTTTTCGACCTATTTTCCCACCGCCTACGATCTTTGCCGGAATTAAGGTAGACTTACTTTCACCTCCTCGGTCGACATGACGAGAATTTACAGCCCTCCTGCGATCCCTCTTAGGAACCTCCAGACTTCAAGGTCGTCCCTTTCTTTCCGCCTATAACTTGCATTTCCCCCAAGTGCCCCTTTCAATACAAACTCGTTAGATTTTCCCCCCCTTGAAGCCCTCCCCGTGTTTTTATGTCCAGAGCTAGAAGTTTCTCATTTTTCTCAGCCTTCGTGACGAGACTGATCTATTATAATAACTAGTCCATATGAGGTAACTCGGTTCAACTGACCGAGTTCTCTTTGGCTTGGAAGTATAAGTCGGATCACGGGCCCTTTCCTGTCCCCCTGACAGTTGGAGGGATATTAGTGGTTCCGTTTCAGGGTTGCCCCGGAAAATCTATTCCCACGCGCCTTTTTTTTGCCCTAGACCTCAATCACCGCTTACCCTTCTCTCAGTGAATGATTTTTTTGCCGTCCCGCTAACCCCCTTCTTCGATCTGGCTCCGTTTCCGACGCCGCCCCCTTTCGACTTAGAGAAAAAAGACGATCTTTCCTCTACCCCCAGCGAGGAGACGTTCGGGTCGTTCTCCGACCTCTTCCTTGCTACTCTCCACTTCCCCCCTAACAGTTTGCTACGACCAGTCCTTTTGCCACCAATGGCCTCCCTCTCTGGAAAGGTGTCGTTTCAGCCCCCTTTACCATAGTAAATCTGGGCCTACTTCCCTCTGACCTATCTCGCGGGCCGCTCCGAAGCCCCCGACTCTTCGTGGTTAGACGGCCCCAGTCCTTCTTTCGTAGGTGGAAATCCTTATCCTCTAGGTCACGCTCTGAACGCAACGGTTTTCTGAGACGGTTGACTCTCCCTCTTCCCTTTCTCCCGCCTGACCTTCCTTTCCTGTTTCCGAGGCCGACTGGCTTTTTTAACCTGTTCGTTGTTTGGTCCGGTAGCAAAGTGAAAAACTTTATCCCTTTCCGCCTAACTTCCAGTTGGTGTAATTGTTCACTATTTCTCCGGCTAACCCCCTTTGGTTTGCGCCGGAGTTTTCCCCCGCTTTCATGGAAATATCCCCAGTTTCTCTCCTAATAAAGGAATGACCGACTCCTCCCCCAAGCTTTTTATCTACATTTCAGGTTCTTTCCCTCTCTTTATGTCCGGCGGCTACAGGCTACTTCTTCTCCATACGGGTTATGTCGAACGATTCACACGACCTGACCGGAGTCTCTGCCTTGGTCGGTTCGCACATCAGCCCTCCATTCTTGAATGTGGTCCCTCCTTCCTCTTTGTCCTCTTTCTGACTACTGTCCTTTTTTTGAAATTAGCTTCCCGTCCTTCATAACTGCTTCTATTGACGAAGACTCGTCCTGCCCTCTTTCCTCTGGAATAGAGGTAGTACATCCCGATCTCTTGAGGCGATCGCATCCTTGCCTGCATCGAGCTCCCCGTGCTCGACGTTCTCCCAGACGCAGTTCCCCCTGACGCCCCCCCCGTCTGTCATCCTTCCCTCTCCTCCCGAATTCGAAGCTGCTTTTTACTCTCTCCGGGACGCGAAAAACTACCTACGCCCTAGTTTTGGGTCTAGGTTAGATTCCCTCCGGTCGCGTCAGTACTCCGCCTCCTCCAAGAAGAAGGACGTCCGCATTCCCCCCCCCCCGGTACAACGCACCCGACTCCCTACGACAATGCCCTCGCGGACTCCCGCTGGCGGTCTTGACGTTCAACAACCGGTGGCCCCCCTCAGGTTAGATGCCTCCCGAGGTCTTGCCGCCTCCCTGAGCCTTGCGCGAAGGCAAGTTTGAGCCACCCTTATGGAACCCCCCCCCCCCTCAAAAGTACCACAAACCCCTTCGACTCAGGACTTCTAAAAGATCTTAACCTCTCGTCCCGCTGAGAGCCGAGGACCGTCCAACACACTTCTTGCAGGCGCTGGTTGGCATGCCTTCTTGGCTCGTTGGTGGCTCTCTTTAGGACCCACCCACACACCCTTTTTTTTTGAGGGCAGCAGTGCAGGTTTCTCTGGCGGCCCTAGTAAACAGTTTTTTCTACGTTATAGTAGATCAGATGCCTCTGCCCCTGCCAGACCCTGTATTTTTTTTCCTTCTCCCGAAGATGATTAGTCCCCTATTTTTTTCTTCCTGGAGAAGTTTCACCGCCCCAAGGCTTTCGGCGTGACCCCCCCTTCTCGGTTTCTTGCCCCAGCTCTTCCATCCTGTACTCCCCCCCTAACAAGTCATCTTTCTTTCTTCTTCCGTTCGGTTCATTCCTTCTTGCTTTGTCCTCCCCCTATTTCTTATAATTCTAATCGCTCTTGAAGATGAATCTCTTTTCTCCCTTTGGTTATGGTCATTGGACCTACCAGGGTCTCTCCTTCTTCACAAGATGTTTCTTCTAAGTGTTCCCGAACCCCCCCCCCCCGTTGGGCTATAACGCTTTACCCCCACAGGTGGGAAACCAAGCTCACAGCCCCAGAACCTCTAGGAGGCTCGGGTCCCCCCCCCCTATCTCCCCCCCCCCGGTGTCTCCTTGCGCATTTTTTTAACAAGATCAACAACCCCGCCCCGTGTGCTGAGCCCTTTCTTTCCGGTCTCAATGTCCCCTGCTACGTCCGCTTGGCCCCCCGTCCTTTACAGATCTCATCTCCCCTGAACGAAGTGACATCGTTAGTTTTTTTCATCTTCCCCGGCGTTCCCATTGTCATGGTTCGTTCCGAAGTCCCATGATCTGGCACCCTTGCATTTTTGATGTAAGTGTTCCCCCCCCCGTGCTCTTCGATTAAGGGAATCTTTCCCTAGGTCCCCCCTTCCTTGGCGGACAAGTTCTTTTGGGCGCCCTAGGTTTTGAGTTTCATTTTCTCTGTCCTACTTTTTTTTCTTGTCCAGCAATTCCCGGCGCTATCAGTTATTTCGTCCTTCTCCGTTCTTGATCAATGACTGGAGGCGTTTTCAATCTGATACGTTCCCCACCCTTTCGCAAGCGCCGCCGTTTATGTCTGTTCTGAGGTCATCTGACCCTGATACTCCGGTCTTTTTGTCCTTTCTCCAATTTTCTCGCAATGGTTCTGACGGCTTGCTTTAGGTATTGGTTGTTAGTCATCCCAATCACCCTGGTTGTTCGGTTCCAAAAACCCTCTTTTTTGCCCCGCCCGGGCGGGTTTTATGCTTATGCTCCCAACCCCATCCAGATCTCTATCTTTCGCGGTTTTTATTGAGTCGCTGCTCCCCTGGCACCGTTTCGCTTTGATACGCGCGGGATGTTGTCCTATCTCGACCCACTTTTCTTTTTTTTTTTAATCGGTGAAATTCCCCCCCCCGCCCCGTGCTGACACAAGCGAACTTCCCGTCTGTTTCCGAGTGATTTCTCCTTTGCCAAAGAATTTCCCCAGAAACCTTTTTTCTTCTCCTTTGCTGTTCTTTATTTCATTTTCAACTCATTTTTTTACTTGAATCCCCTCTCTCCCCCCCCTGACTTTCGCGAAGATCGGCACCTTGTTCTCTTTAGCCGTGAGCCTCTCGCGAATTTTATTTCTTTTTTGGATGAATTCCCCCCAGCCCTAGCTGGCCGAGCGTTTTTCATTTGTCCTACGTTCTGCCACCTTTGGCCTTTGAACAACACTTTCCCCTGGATTGGCGAGTTTTTACACTTTTGGCCTGAGGATCCATCCTTTCACAATGACCCCTTAAAAAACCCCCCAACTTTTTTTTCCCGGCCGGGTTTTTTCCCCTGGCGCCGGAGGATTCCTTCACGCTCCCTCCCCGTACTCCCATACCTGTCCGTTTTCCCCCCTCCAAAAATGACGCTATTTGTTGGCCCATGCTTTCGAGCATGGGCGCCAGGCCCCTGAGTACGACCAGCCGGACAAGGGCCCACTAAGATACTTTAGTTTCGGTTCTCCGGACCCTTTCAGGGCGACTTTCTAAACTGCTTTACGATTTGCGAACTCTCTCTTCCTTTCCCCTCCTCCTCTTTTTGTGTTTTGTTTTTTTCTTCTGGGCCCTCGTAGATCTGCGGGCCTCATGAGAGACCTCCGGTCCCCGGAGTTTTTATTGCGATTTGCCCGTTTTCTTGTCGCAGGCTCTATTCACCCCCTCCATGCGCTTTTTTTCCACAATCGCCTGCGTTTTTTTCGTTTTTTCCACTTAGGCTTTTTTTTTCCCCTGCTTTGTCTCGGCAGGACAGACTCGAACAATTGCCCTTGACCCCAACGGCCGGTTAAACCTGGACTTGGTTGGTTTAATGCATTTTTTGCGATCTTGCCCCATCCCTGCAATCCCCCTTGTAACTCTCTCGTTTCCAATAAGGGCTCGGTTTTTCTCCCCCCACCGTATTCATAGGTCTGCACATCATGAAACGGCGGCCTATGTCTTTGTGTCATTCTCCGGAATTTTCACTTCCCTCTTCGCTAGTGGATAACTCGCTCGTCTTAAGGCAGATAGTTCAGCTCGGGCATCCCCCTCCCGAATTCGATGCCCCCCGTATAATCTGTCCCAAAGTGACAGAATTCAAGCCCTTTCTCCTCGTTTGATGTTCATCCTTTGGCCTGAGGAGTTTACCAACATCACTGACCTGTTTCGATTGTCCTCCTTGAATCTTCCCTTATTTCTTTCCCCAGGGTCGTTCCTTCACCCCGTCGCCCTCGCAGGCGCAAATTTTTCCTTTTTCCTGCTCGATAAGATGAAGCCCCGTAGTTCCGTTGGTCTGTCTGTTCATCCAAGAAAACAGCCCTTGCGTCCGCGTTGATAGTTGGTTTTGTTGATCACCCCCCTTGCTGTGAGGGTCTTCCCCCACTTACAGGCCTCCACTTCTACCATTTGAAGACTTTTGGCACGGCTTGTCCACAACTTACCCGTTTTCCAAGAGGAAATTGCCCATTCAGCCTTACAGCCGGCTGCGAAACATTGCGCCCCCCTTTTTTTTATTTTGAGTCCCCCCGAGTCAAAAAGCTCTAAGGTTCATTCTTTCCCCGAATTTTTCCCCTCCCGCGACAACTTTATTGATATTCCTCCCTCAGTCTTGATGGCGCAACAATTAGTTATATAAGCGTCTCCTAGGAATCACTCACCCAGATGTCAGCCATTCCCAGAGGTTCTGACATACCCCTATGGACTCCTCCCTTGCCCGGAATCGGCGGTGTATCCTCCCATGAGACGTCAGCCCGCAAGGCCTTTTTGAATATTCTTGCTTCTCCCCCCTAAAGCCTCCAATGTTCCTGGAGGGCACCTACCAGTCCGAAACCTTCCTGGCATTGCTCCTTTCAGATGGATTTTGTGTAGGCTTTGGAAGCACCTGAGGTAAGGGTCGTTATCGTTTCCTCAATTCTTCGCCGTGACTCCCTGGCAGCTCCTTTCCCACGGACGGTTTGTTTTGATAGTGTTTCCATGAGCAACGGCGCACCGCGCTCTGGCAGGGTTGGACTCCCTCTCTTTAATTGAGGTTTATAGAATTTTTTAATATTGTGGTTTCTCGCGTCTGGCGCTTTCCTGAGCCTGTGTTCTTGTGCTGCGTCTTTTTTCTCTTTAACAGCTTTTTGAGGAAGTCGCCCTTGGCTTTCAAATGCTCCCCGCGGTTGATCCCCCTATTCCCGCATTCCAGATAATATTTCTGGGATTTTTTCCAGCCTCGCGGCCACCCTCTCGATTCTCCTAGGCGACGACTTCCTCTAATTGAACCGGTGAGGTGTGGTACGCTTACCACGATTCGCCGTACACGGTTTCTGAACCGAGAAGAATGTAATGTTTATTTTATGGTTGTTTACCCCCATTTCGAATCATTCTTTCGAAGGCGGATGAAATCCCTCGACTTTCTTATAATTATTCTTCAGCGGCAGCAGCCTCGCTCCCCTGACGATTAGCACGGTCCCCTCCTGCCGCATGAAATCACTCAATGCTGACGCGTTCAGCCGGTTGGTCCCACCTTACATCTCTCCTAAACCCTCCTCCCTCCGTACCCTGTCAATATGCCGCTCCTCTGTGGGGAATTTACTCTACTCTAGTTTAGTTTTTTTTTTCTTTTGTTTCGCCTTTGACCGGCACCCTGAATGCTCTCTGGGTTGCTGGTGGGTCTTTATAGAGGCAATCGATGGACACGTCGTTCTTCCCCGGTCGGGCGGATTAGGTTTTGGAGGTAGAAGCCGTCCAATCATAACCTATTGGAACCGTTAGTAGTTCCCTCCCCTCGTCTTTCTTCGTAAAAATGGTTTTACGCTAGGTTTCTGGTCCCCCCGGTCTGACGGCACTTCCTGTTTCGTGGAGGAGGTTATTCTTGAAACTCTGTCCAGGAAGGATAGACCTTCTACACCGTAGAGTCGTTCTTGTCGCGTTCGGTGATGACGGAGAGACCCCTCAGATTATCCTTTTCGGGATGTATTTTGTGGAGACCTTGACCTAGTTTTTCTCCTTTTCTTGTTGTGGGAGAAGGACAGTTTAGAACGGGGACTCGCCAGGCGCTTCCCGGTTCGCTCTTTCACCGAGATCAGACGACCGCGGGAATTAAGATTCCTGGATCCTGGTAAGAAGGGACTCAGCTTTTCGGTCCTCCGTTTTTAGCGATGTCCCCCCCCCACCACTCGCGGAGGACAGTACTTCTCTTCCCCGCTGGATGTCTCTTCCTAAAATCCTTCTCCTTGTATTTTCTCCCCCCCTCCCTGAGTAGCTAGGAGCCTTGGTGGTATCGCTTCTTCACCAATGGGATCCAGGCCGCCTTTTGCCCCGCTCCCTCCCCGTGAGCCACTAGGTTTTCTGGCTTGGTACGCGTTAGGTCAAGTCCTTTTCTGCGGAGGTCCTGAATATCAGGGTCTGCATCTTTTTCCCCGCATGAAGAACTTGTTGACCATTCTCCCGTTGAGCCACTTGTTCCCTTCCATTCCTAGAAGACTAGGCCCTTTTTCAGAGGTCGCTATTGGCTTTCCCTCTCCCGAAAACAAAATTCAAGTGGTACGTCGGGCTGAGGGAGATAGCGTTCCGCCAGGATCGAAGGCGCTCTGGTCAACTCACTTTACAGTTGCCGTTCATCCTTCGGGGCGTTATTCTTCCCCTTTTCCTCAGGGCATAGAAAGTCCCAGGAGTCTCGCGGTCACGAATTTACGGCGTTATTTCCGCCCAGCGGTGAGGTGCCCTCGAGTCACGGTCGGCCCTCTTCAAAATGCTCCCTTTCGAGCTTTCCCCCCTTTGGAGTATCTCTCCGGATGCTGGTGGGGCCCACCGTTTCTTTCAGCAGCGTGTCGTTTAAGTTCTCTGACCCCTATGTCCGGCTCGCTGAACGTCGACCGGTCTTTCGAGGCTTTCTGCTTTCTTTTTGCCTTACTTCGCCCTTTTGCACTCTTTTCCTTCTCCGGTCTCGCCGCCGTGGCGTTCGCGGCCGTTCTCCCCGAAATAACCTCTAGTGCAGGAGGCATTCTGAGGAGAGGCGAATTGTGCTTGTTGTTGGTTGGCAACCCCCTCCTTCTTTCGTCCTCCAGTTGAACCTGCGCCACGGCTCGCGACAGACCGGATATCTCTTTACGACCTTCTCCCCTGTCTTTCCCTAAAGCCCTCTCAGTGGTCCACCGGGCCCCGCGGATTCGTTGGACCTGCCGAGATCGCCTGCGGCGGACAACCTTAGCGCTTGCGCGAAAGTCCTCCTTTTTTCTCCGATCATCGACCCCTGTAGAGGACCAGTGAGCTTGTTGCCCACGATAGAGGAGCTAAGTCTGCCCCTTAAGGGCGTTCGCTTTTCAGTTTAGTCGAGAGTTTTTCTGTGGAAAGTGCGTTCGACCGCGTAGATTGCGGAGGGACCGGCCTGACTTTTATTGTCGGCGCTGCTGTTTACCCCTCTGGTCTTCCGCTGTTTAGAAGGAGCTTCTCCGCTGTTGTCTCCCAGCCTCCTGGAGAGAATAAGAGGATCTTACTTCCTATCAATCTCGGCCATTCGCTCGTGCCTCTCTTTGGAGGAGCGGTTTCCGCATAAGTCTAACTTTCCCCCCCGATTGCTGACGGGCGATTTCTTCGTCTTTTTTGGCTCCCGCTTTTTTTTCTTCATTTCTCTTCAAGTGGGAACAGTCGAAGCGCCCCCTCTCTCTTTTTTTAATACGTTGTTGAGATGATCGGCTTCGACGGGTTTTTCAATTTTTTGGCGGAGACTGGCCTACTTCCCAGATGTTCCCTACGAAGAAATCGGCCGGCTAGCGATCGTTCCCCATGATGATTTCTGGGAACACTTTCCACCCTCTTCCCCCTTCCGATTGAAGATTGGTTCCCCAGTTTGATCTTTATCTTTAATAAATTCGATGCCGCGGATCCTTTCGTTTCTGGTTCTCCCGCCCTCCGCGACTGCGACCTCAGCTTCTCTCCCCTCGTGTTCGCCCCCCCGTCTTTCCTTCTTTCTCTTCGCATAAAATATCCTCTCCTTTAGAACGCCCTGACCACGCCCGCGTTTTCCCCTAACAGCGTGGCCCGGTTACGGCTCCGTCCCGGCCAGTGAGGCGGTTCTGGTCCCCTTTTCGCTTCTAAAACCTCCGGGAACCTAAATCTCTCCCCGGTACGATAGGGACTCACTCACGCTGATCCTGGCTAGATTGCTTGTGCTCCGCATGTGCCCATCTACGAGTTTTGTCACTGTCTCGAAATCAGCGTGACGGTGCCGCACTTCCGGTTTCTTTCTCTGAAAGGTTTTTTTAAGTCGGATATAAGCCCCTTTTCCGGCATGTTTGGATCGTTGGCTCCACTTTAGGAATCCTCCGAGGTGAACGCACCGATCTAAAGTAGTACTTCGCCCGCCTCCCCCCCCCTCAAAAATGCTCGAACTTAGTGGAGACGGCCGCGTTTGACACGCCATCGGCTTTTCCCGTCGGATCGTATATGATGCGCCAATTGCCCTAAGTCGGCTCCCCCCTAAATAAGGTACACCTCCCCCCTTTTTCGACTTCGGGTCCTGGGCACGGTACAGCAACTCACTCCCCGCTGCTGCGCTAAAGAGGTTTGCCCCCCTGAGCAGCCGCTGGCGAAGAATGGTTCTTGTCATCCCTTCTACATCGGGTTAAAGCGGTCCCTTACTTCCCTCTCGCGATGATCGCCGCGGGCTTCTCCGACCTGCTTTGTCCTCCGTGAAAAGTAGAAGGCTGACCTTCGTTTCCATAAGGAGCAGCAAGGTCCTATTTTTTCTTTTTTTTCCCCGGACTGGTACGGATTCTTTTTTTGACACGAGCGCCTTCGCAGCGGCCGCCAACTTCTGTTCCGCGAATCCTTCGTTGCCCACGTTAATTTTTTTTTCGTTTTGAACTGCACAACTCACGTTCAGGCCCCCGTTGGCGAGTTGCCTGGGTGACTTCCACGGGGCTCTCCGCTACCCACTGTTTCACTTTCTTTTTTTTTTTTCAGTGAGTTAACCGCTTTGGGCCCTCAAGGTTCTCCTCCTTACAAGTCACTTGACCTCCATCCCAGCTGGCATCTCCACGAGGTCTCCCTCCCTATTTCGTGTCTGACCCTGGCATTGATCTTTTGTTTGAAGATTTCCCCCCCAGCAAACTTTCCCTCGCGCAGTCCTACCGAAGCCGTTGTTGACTGGCGAACTGAGACCTTTGATAGCTGGAGGACTACGGGAAGGTGGTTTTTCTCTCGCTCTACGCGTGACCCCCGTTCACGCGGCTTTTCTTCGCCTTGAACGCGAACTTGCCGTTCCTTTGGGGGACTCCAGGTCCGACCGATCGCGTTTTCTGCGAGCGAAGCCGCAGCGCCGCCGTCGGGCTTGCTACGGCGACCCTCCGCGACAGAAGCCCAAACTTTTTTTGGGTAGCATAATCCCGTTCCGTAAAGGCGAAGATGAGGTTTCTCCGGCACGTTCCGCGACAATCCCTACCTAGACCGTGGTAGACAGTGTTTCACTGGCAGCTTCCCAGCGTCCCCCCCTCCACCTCTGCTCTGCGGCCCTGGTCACCTAGAATTCGACTACCTTATTTGGCCCTTCTAAGCTTTTTCAGCCCTTTCACGGTGCCCTCCTGTTAAGATTCCCCTCGTCCCTTTAGCCAATACGCGCAGACAGAGGCCTCGATCCAATTCCCGCCAACCAACAAGTGTGTCACCCCCCCCCCCAGATTTCGCCACTCGAGGACCCTCTGATCTCTTAGAAGAGCTACGCGGTTATCACACCCAGTGATTTCTTTTTGCCGGGTGCTGTTTTTTTTGGTTTATTCTGTGAGAGTTTGCATTTTTTGATTTGTAGTTGTCCAATTTTGCGGGTAGCGGTTTGCCCCTGCCCGTACCCCTGTTGCCGGAAGTGATCTGTTTTTGAGCTCTCCATTACTGACTAAGTAGGATTACAAGCGCCCGTAGAAGCCGGCTGCATCATGCGCACTGTCCCATTAGACCGGTCGCGTTTTGGCCCCCCCCTTCTCCGGTCCTGTCCTGCCCTCGGCTCTTTCCAGCCGAACATTCCCATTTCTTCTTCGTCGCTTCTTAAGTACGCGATGATTTCGCGACTGGGCTCTTTGCACCAGCGAATTAGATCGGGCATCTGCAAGTATCCCAGCCCGCTTGGCGCATTTGGGAAGCCAGGTTCCCTCGATTAAGTCTCAGCCCTTTTCTCACACAACTTTCGTTGGTTCTTCTACGCTCCACCATACCCCCAAGATTTCCCCCCTTTCTAGGAACCCCCAAACTTTTTAATTCCTGTAGGAGGGCCGCGCCCACTCCCGATTCCCGTCTCCGGTTTTTTTTTGGTGCCACGACAAGACACCGAACCTCTTTCCTGCGGAGAAATGCTTCCCTGCGTCGGCCACGGCCGAGGTCCTACCTCAATTCCGTTAGTCCTCAGAGTTTCGTGCGCCTTGGCTACTCCCGCATCCCAACTTTTTGATTTGCGAAGTCACTGACGGCCAAAGGTTGTCGGTTACTTTTGCTGCGCGCCCGTGTAAGGTTATATTTCTTCACCCATTTTCCCATTGTCCCCTTTTTTCAACCGGACTGTTGGCGCCATCTTGGTGAGTCTATTCCGCGGCCTCGAGTGGGGACCGGCGATCGCCTTTTTCGTAATCCAACCTCCTTCTCTAGTCGTTGATTTGCCTAGTTCATTGCTGCGACCCATGACCGTCTAGTTTTTTTCGTGCTCGTCTCCATTTCGCCTTCTCCCTCCTAGTGAATTTCCTGCAGACGGTTTTTGCAAGCCGCAAATGTGTCGAGCTTCCCCTTTCTGCGTCTTCCCTAAAGCCGGGTTTTTCAGCACCCAACTGTCTTCGAACGCACGTCGGGGTGGTTCACAGACATTGACCCTCTTTTCTGCGGCGCGCATTCAACATCTGCTCTCGGACACGTTTTCGGCCTCGCGACGGGTTTTTTTGCAGCCCCTTTTCGATACTTCCGAAGTGATGCCCCATCGAAATTCTTTCGCTTGCATCCTGGCCCCACACCTACGCCATCCCCTTGTCTCTCGTTTGTTATTATGGGAAAGATTACTTTTCTTTAGCTCCCTTCTCTCTCTCTCTGTTCGACGAGCCGCCTTGATCACCCGCTCCCGTCATTCGTTCGTCTCAATGACCCCCTCGAGCGCGGTCTTTTCTTCAGTAGGCCAGGTTTTACACCCTCAGATCATTATTGGCGATCTCGTTCCCGGTCTGTTTCATTCGGCATCGCGCCACCTTACCTTCCCACCACTTCCGGAGTTTACCCTGGGGTTGGAACGCGAATTTTTCGCTTGTCTGCCAGCTAACCTTCGTTCCGACAATAACGTCCCCCTCTCAAAACCACCGTTGAAGGATGCAAGGCATGGCTTGGTCAATCCTGAGAAGACAATCCTCCAATGTCCCCCCAGATAGCCCTCGAGGATCTTTTTGAACTGCACCTCTCCCTTCCCCCATTTACTTCCAACATCTACATCCCCCGGGTTATACCATCCTTGCTTAGGAGCAAAATCTCATTCCTCTATAATTTTGTTGTTTTTTGATCGAGGTTTCCACTTCCGCGAGCTGCTGGTTCTTTTTTCATGCCTGAGATGCCTCGGAGCGTACCTACATCTTTTTGCCCTTTTCGATGTCTTTTTTCGGCTCGATTTCAAAGCCTGCGCACGCCATTGTTGCTTCATTTGATTTTTTTCCGCCGGGCCGATTTCGCGGTGCGTGCAGTCAGATCGCCCTTCGCCTACCCACACGGCGGTAAACTCCTAGGTTGTCCTCAGGTCACTCTTCCCTCCTTTCACCTCACGGCGTCCCTCAAGAGATCGTCCCATCCGGATATGGTTTCCCCGTCCCACACTGTCATTTAATACTTCATAAAACATGCACTGATGTTTTCTGATAGGCAGTGGGTCCTCCTCCCCTTCTATAGTCCCTCCTCGACCAGCTAGGGGAGTCGCCGATCCCGTGACCGTAATATTCTTCCCGCCCACGCCTTTTTGCCCCTCCTCTGAATGCGGAGAGTCTCTCCCCAATTTCCATCAGCCCCAAGTGCAGGAGAGACTATTGGTTGCTTTTCCGCGTTTCTGGCCTGGATCGGCCCGAGAACCCGAGTCTCGATTGGCATTTTTTTTTTTTTTTCTGCCTTCTTCTTTTTAACCCCCCGTGGTTTTTCCCCTTGGTTGAGAATTTTAGCTCTCCGGGACACTTGTCGGAGATCCATGTGCCTGCCGCTTTGAATCGGTCCGATTTGCGACTACACGACTTTGTTTAGCTCCTTTTGTTTGGTGGCCCCTCTCACAAAGTTGGGTTTAGAAGCAATTATGTACTCTCGACCGGAAGGATGGGGTTTTCTTTTTCCCTTTCCCTTCTATCAGATTGCCATACCCCTCCAGCACCCCCTCCCCGGGACCTTTGGCGACGGTGGTTTTTTACGGCTACAACGACGCCTAGTTTCGCGCAATGCGTCATGATCGCCCGCTCCCTCTTTACCTCCTCTTCTGTGCGGCCAGCACCCTCGCCGGCATTGGCCCCAAGTTGAAATCCCTACCCCCCCCTTGAGAAATTTCCCAGTGTTCGACAAGAGTTGCCTCCGGGTCTCCCTTGAATCGGCTTGACCAATGGACGGCTCCTGCCCTAAAGGACTTTTCTAGTACATTGCCTTCTCCTGCCAGCTTAGCCGGGGAGTCGCATTTGCCTTTTTCCAAAATTTCCGGAAGGCCGTCTCTATGGATAGTAATAGTGTGGCAGTGGAAGTTTCTCCTTATCCGGCATCCCTGAATTCCCCTTTTCGGTTATTGATAGGAAAGCATCTGAAGACCATCCCCGCTCCGTAGGGAGAGTACCTCCCGCTCTTTAATTGTAGAGAATGACTCTTTGTTGCTACTGTTTCCTCCTTTTAGTCTACCGGATTGGGTTTCTTCCCTGATTATAGAAGACTTGTGATCACGTCGATCCTTGTTATGCTCCAAAAGTGGGAAGCTGATAGTTGATCTTCTGAATCTGACTCTGGTCTGGGCCCCCCCCCCTCTGACCCGATCCTAATCGTACTAACAGGCCAGTACCTCCATTGGGTTCTGTTGGTGTCCAGAGGAATCTTTTTCATGAGGTCCCCCGGATCATGGGGCAACCCTTGTTTTGTCCAGACCGGGCATTTATTCGTTGACACGCGAATAATTCGCCGTCTTCCTCTAAGCATTGCTTTTCTTCCTCTCCGAATTCGTAAGAAGAGCCAGACGCTCCCTCCACTTTCGGTCCCTTTTCTCTGACCTCCCCCCCCTTAGCCTGCCGTTTTATGACTCGCGCAGTAGGGGCACAACTCCATTAGATAAAAGACGCCGCCTCAATGAGCCGATGATGACCCGCTTCAATGGGTTTTTTTCAGTCTCTTCGGAGGGAGAGTATTGCAGATTTTGTCGGATTCGACCCGGTGTTAGAATTGGGTTGGTTGGACTTTTTCTCCGCGTTGCAACCGATGGCGTCCGATGTATGGAGGACATTCTTTTTTCTTATCTTCCCCCCCTCCGGTCATATAATTTTTTGGTCCCCCCGTTTCAATTCCTGCAGCCCTCGAATGGAACAATGGGTAGTCGATCGCGGTTTCTTTCAACGGGGTCTCGGCCGCCGAGTTTTGGTTTTTCGGATTGCTTTTCCCTTCTTAATTCGGCCCTTCCCTCTCTCCCCTTAGACCCGTAGAGCGGGTTGGGAGTTAAGGGGATATCCTTGGACCTTCCATGCTTTAGCCTTGCTTGCGATATTTAGTAGAGTCTCGGAGGTGGGGCGGACGGGGTGTTTCCCCCGCTGATCCGGGGACGCTTTGCTTAATTCCCCGCATCTCTCGATCGTCGAACGCACGACGTCCCCCCCCTAGTCCCGGCTATCGTGCTTAGTCGCGGGTCCTCCTTTTTTTTCGAGACGGATCCCCCCCCTTTATCCACGCGCGAGACTGGAGTAGCCGGCAGTCACTTCCTTCCGGTCGCAAGAGCCTCTCTGGCATTGATGTGGATTCGTCTTCCCGTAGTTCATAGTTCCGCTTCCTTAAGCCCCCTAGACCTCCCCGGTTTCTTGCTGCGGCTTGGAGGGGATAGGCCAGTTCACTTGTAGGGGAGGGAGCCAGACCCTGGGAGAGGAAAGCGGTTTCTAACCCGCCTACAGACCTTTCCCCCAATTTTGTATCGTACTAGCACCTTGCCCCCTTTAATAGTTTTTGTCCGTGTTGCTGCTTGAACTGGGTCTTGACGTTGTTTACCGGTTCGCCGAAAGTCCCACTTTACTTTTTGTAATACCTTTTATCCCGGAAAGTCGGACGTTACTTTCTCCAGGCTTCTCCAATTAGCTAGGGTCCCGAATCCTTACCCCAGTTGACAGTCAATACTTGGCCTATGCTTAGATTCACCGTCTGGTCATCTATTCAGAAGGGGCCCGCGCCTTGGTCTTAGGCTCCGACGGTTGAATGCGCGCCGGGCAGTCGGAGCTGTAACCTATTTTTTAGAATGCCAATGAAAAGGTGCGTCTCCCTTCCGGATGACCTACAGTTGGCAAAACCTTTTGTCCCCGCCCCCTTTTTGAAGGCTGTTCCATTACCTATGTCAGGAGAGTTCCCCGCGTAATGGTTCCTTTTCGGAGTCCTTCTGGTGGCTTCCTACCTTCATGGGCGCGCTTAACTCGCCGAGCCGGATCGCCTAGGTCCTTTTTTTTCCCTCGGTCCGTAACAGGAAAGTTTAGTCTTATGAATTTCGTAGGTGTTAGGTTTCTTTTCAGGCGGTGTTGAGCGGTTCTTCTGACACTCATTTAGTTTGAGTCTCATAAGGGTCAACAGCCCCGGATTGTCGTCCGGACCTTGGCCTGACTCCTCAACCTGTCCCTGACCATCCTCCTTTTTCGGCCCCTTCCCCCGATATTATTGAGACGGTTTTATCTCCAGGTCCTTTCGACGGGCTGGAGCACAACCTTTAGCCGGCGATTTCGTAGGATAGCCTCTTCTCGTTTCCAGATAGTCCCGCGTCTCGGATGTAGTTCCTCTTTTGGTGACTGGTAGATAGAGGAGAATGCTCCCCAAATAACCCTCCGCCTTTCAGGGCTGTCGATTTTCGCCTTTCCAGCTGGTGTCTCGACTTGTGGTTGCCGGTCCCTTGAGGTTAAAGCGTAGAGATTTTTGATTAGATTTGGCATGAAGGCGTCAGACTGGTGCGAGCTTTGAAATTTTGCGTCTTCGCGGATCATCCCTATCGTAGAAGTACTACTGCGCTTCTCAGAGGTTTCTCTTTCTGATCTAAATTACCATTTAGCACTGGTCACCACTCCAGGCCTTTGCCTCCAATCTTTTTTCGTGAGACGTTCTAGCCTAGCGGATCATCGGTTCTCTCTCAGTCGCTTTCTTGGTGTTGTCGACGTCTGATTTTGAATGTTACCCTTCGCCCTCCTTAACAGTGTGTCCCGTCGAATCCGAAATCTTTTTTTTAAGTTTTTGTTTTGATAGAGATTTTTCTTCATCTTGTTCCTGGCGAAGGGGCGCATTTACCCTCTTCAAGCTCGTCGACAACACTCGCCGTCCTTGAAGGTATTTGTTATTATCCTTCTTCCCGCTCCTCACCACAAGCTGGCACCTACGAATGGTTACCTGCGATGAGAGGGAGATCCCGTCCTATGCTAGATCTTTCTATTTTTCGACTTCCTGTTCTGAATGGCGAAGTCCCTTCCTCCTCTTGACCTAGTAAGGACAGCTCTCACGATTCCTCAGCCTCAAGAAAATAACCTATTACGCGGTCGACCGCGCCTACCTTTCCAGTCCACGACCGCACTCCCTCGCCGGCGAACGCTCTTCCGTCCCCTTCCCCCCTGCTTGTTATGGGTCCCTTCTTTCCTCTCCTGGTCACAAGCTGCCCCCCCTTATCTCCACGCTAGAGATCGGAATCCCTTTGCTTTGGCCGCGCTCGCCCGTTCCTCTTGGTCGCAAGGCATATCGAGGATCCTACCCGAAATCTTTTTTTCCGGTTCATCCCCTCTTGCTCTTTGCTTTCTATCCCTTTTCAAGTAGACCTTCCGGTCGGTCTCCTAGCGCTTGTCAGTTTTTTGTTTCCTTGGACGATCCTTCTTTTGCCGCCGCCCGCCCGCCGCCTTTCGCCCGCGCAGAAGAGTACTGCTCTCGTGTGACGGCTTCGTGGCGCCCGGCCGCAGCCTCCGGCCCCGGAGATATTTGATTCTCTTGCCTTTCGAGGGCGATTTTCAGTTTCAACTGCAGTCCTCCCCTCCCTAGACGCTCGTGCTTTATCCACTCAGGGCACTACCGAAAATAGTCACTTTTTTTTCCAAGCTGATGTGTCCCCACTGCACAAGCGTTTTTTCTCCCGGTCTTGGCAGCTGAAATCGTGTCAAGACGGCCTTTTCCCGCCCCGACGTCCAGATCGCATCAGCCATCGGCCTATGCTTTTTTTTTTTTTTTTTTTTTTTTTTTTTTGGGCTCCTTTTCGAAGGAAGGCCCTCTGCCCTTCGGTTCCATTCCTGCTCGCCTCGGTCCAAGATTACCTGCACCTTTCTTATTTCCTCGCGCATGATCGCAAGACGTGCTTCCATTCGGAGACCTGTTCGAGACGAATTAGTACGTGCAGTTTTTGTATGTTTAGGAAAATTGCAACCGGAAGACACCCAGCCATCCTTTACAGAGTCATTATCCCTACTTGGTTCTCAAGGATCCCCATGTTGGGAAGGTGTCTTGGCTAAGTGTCCCCCTCCCGGTTGCCCTCCTCCTCCCAATTCCATGAAAGAACCCTCCGCCAAGTTCCCAAATGAGGTTCCCGATGGGAGATAAATTGCGCCTTTCTTATGGCTCCTCTCCAACCCTACCATGTCGTTGGCCCCAGTGGAGCCGTG
>Ga0179593_1686716_pt1 | contig 17516 bp, 22 predicted proteins | sample CZODoug2_1_08_16_FD_185931 | JGI IMG/M metagenome (GOLD analysis project Ga0179593, IMG submission 185931) | Vadose zone soil fungal communities from Angelo Coast Range Reserve, California, USA - CZODoug2_1_08_16fungal (PacBio error correction) | ecosystem: Environmental > Terrestrial > Soil >... | reverse complement strand
TCCCCCTAAATTTCCTGACCTGGAGGGTCTGCGGTTGTTTTCTACATTTTGGAGGCACCACCCACAGGGCAGGTTAATTGATAAGTCTGGCGTGAGTCCTAAATAACCCCCTTTTTGGCGGATTGCCCTTTCAACGACCCAGACTTTCCCCCCGTTGTAATCTTCTCTCGGGCACCGTGTTCCCGTTTTCCTTCGTTTTTCCTCCGTATTTGCCAGCTCCCCCTTCGCGTTTCAGGCCCCCCAGTGCGTTCTTTTCAGCGGCTTGTTTGACCCCGGTTCTGGATTTCCAGAAGACCCCACACCATGGCTTGTTTTTCCGCGTGTCTCCCTTTATTAGACGCGCCTTCGGCCGGCACCACGCCGGTCTTCTCTCGATCTCCCCCCAGGGCTTCCCAGTATCTACTTTCCACCCAATCTTTCGACTCGACACAGCCTTCATATTTTCCCTTCCCAACTCCCCCTTTCTCATCGTTGAAAGTGCATTGGACTGCAGAGGATTTTTCCCTCCCCCGGCCTTTTTTTCCTTTCCCTTTTTTTTTTGCTCCCCAGTGACCATATCAAGGGCTTTTCACCCTTGGTGTGTAACCGGCGAGCGCCCTTTTTTTTTTTTTCCCCCTGATTTTACCCGCACACCCCCTGTCCCCCTTTTGCCGACCTCCTATTCAACTGGCTTTCTCGTCGACTCGGCAGTATTGGCGCTCTGGCCCTAGCGACCCCTTGGCTTTCGTCCTCGGTTTTACCTATGTTTTCCGTCCCCCCCGATTTTTTTTTGAGACTACACTCTCCAATTTTTCTTCACTCCCTTTGGCCCCCCCCCCCCCTCCTTGTTGTAGACATTAGGCACTGAAGGCCAATTACGGATTTTTAAAAATGTTAAATTTCCCCTTCTTTCAACTCCTTCCTGCTCCCACGGAAGATGACCTTCCCTGTCCCCCCAAATCCTTTTTGCCGTTCCAAGGACCGGTTCCCCCCAGCAATTGCCCCCTGCCCCCCCATTTTTTAGCTTTCCTCTTGTTACCTGCGTTTTTTTGGCGATTTTCATCTTTGCCTGGAAAGTTTCCCCGCGCCCGCCTTGTCCACGTCTTCCTGATTTTTGAGCGTTCTGAATTGAATTCCCCTGGCATTTACCCCACAGCCCCCCTCGCCCGAAAGCGGGCTTTTACTCACCATATTAGTTATAACTTTCCCAATCCTCCCAGAAAAGTTGCATCTTCTCCTCACTGCCTTTCCAGGTTGTGCTCCTCTCTTGACCATAAGCCTTCTTTTAGTCCAAAACAAAGAAAAGACTAGAGGAGCCCCAAAAGGGAAGGATGCACTACTTACTTGGAGGTCGTGGACCTTTTGTTACCATGAAGGTTTTCCTCCCGAAATGTCTGCCCCTGTGTGGTTCCAGTTTCGGACCCTAGGCCCCCGGCGTCTCTCCCTCGTTGTTGATTTTTTGTGGTGCAGGTCCCCTGGCTTGCACCGAGGACACACTCCGAAAAGCTTGTGTTCCTGGCGGAGAGGTATCCCTGTTTTTTCCGCTTTGCTACTGCCCCCCTAGCTTTAATCTAGTTTACGCCTTGCCGCGAGGTCATCTCACCGAATTCAGGTCATCGGTGAGGCCGCCCCAGCGCTCCACACTTTTTCTTAGTTTCCAGCCTTTACCCCTTTTCGAACCTCCCCCAGTTTCGAAGAACAAAGGTACCTTTTCGACGAAAATCTCTGTCCAAGATCCCCTCAAAGATCCCCCTTGGTGCTTTCGTTTTTTGATTCCCTCATTCACTCCCAGTCCGTTTCTGAGATGTTCGTCTATGAATATCGTCTTTGGTTTGCTCGGCCAATTCCCAACTTTTCTTTCCCCCCTGTACTCTCACCAAAACAAATCAGTACACTCCCGTTTCTTGGCGGACCCTCCTATTTTTCCCCTCGTCCCGAAAGCCCCCTTCACTTTCTCCCAAGACACCCTGTTTTTTTTCCTCATCCGGAATCCAGACCCCTCGTGCGCAAGTCCCCATTTGATCCTTTTTCCCCGTTAGGTCCTTTTTCCTCCCCCCGTTCGATGAGTACTCTGGGCATTCCCCCCGCTCCGTTTTCTCCCCAGCGGTTTTACACCTCTCATCAATCGTTTTTTTTTTTTGCCGGTTCGCCCCTCATTTAATCCCCCCCCCCCTGAACCCCTCCCCCCTGATACGTTTGTATTTTTCTGGGCGATTTTTTAAATCGTCCGATGCCGGTCCCCCCCTTTAAAGCCCTATTTCTCCCCCCCCCAGGAAATCTCGGTTCAACGCTTCTCGCTTCTTGAACTTTGGAGCCCCTAAAAGTTTAGTCGTTATAATCACCGGTTTAGCACCAAGCTTCCCAGTGGTTTTTTGCCCCTGCCCCCCCCCAACGCCGACCTTCCTAGTTTTCCGTCCCCTTTTTTTACAATCTGGTCGTGGTGGTATGTCATCAAGCCCCCTCTTTCCTCACCCGTCCTATAGCCTTTTTTAGAATGTACTACTTTTGTTCCTTACACCCCTTTCATATCCCCATGACCCGATTTCCCAGCCTTCAGGCCATCTGACTTTTTCTTTTTTACCTGGAAGTTTCCCTCCAGAAGTTTTCTCAATACTGCATCTCCGAACATGCCCCTCCTGGTGGTCGTTTCCCCCCCCCCCCACAAAAACCGCGGAAGTTTTTTTGATTCTGGGAGGCCCCCCATGCCCCCCCTTTAACCCCTGTGAGGCCCCGTGGGCCAAAACTCCCCTCCAAGTGTTCCCCCCTCCCCATCCATTACACGCAAGGCCTAGTTTTTTTTTCCGAATGGTTTTTTTCCCCCAGGTCCCTCCCCCCCCCCCCCCATTTTTTTTTTCTTCCCTCTGCCCCCCCTCCTTTTTTTGCGTTCGCCTCCCCTTACTGGGTACCCTCCCGGACACCCCGGCTGCCCCAAACGACCTTTCCGTCCCCCTTCCGCGGTAACCTTATTTCATCCTTCTTCTTGAGTTATTTGATCTTTCCCCGTAACTCGCCTTTTTTCCTGTCTTGCTCCTTCAAGAAACCTTAGCCGGCGTTATCTCCTTGCCAGTCTTTTTTTTTTAGTCTCCCCACCTCCTTCCTTTTTTTGTTTCCCCTTGCAATGTGACCCTTCGTTGCGGCGTCGGCTTGAAGTGGGGCATTCAGAATCCCTTGCCGTCCTCCCCCCCTCTCCCCCTATCTTCCCTTTGTTGTTGCATTTTTCATTCGGACGGCCCCTGTCCTTGCCACTCCACGACCCTTGATTTATCGCGCCCTGAAACTGATCGGGCACCTTCCATTCCTATTTTGTTTCTCTCTGAAGATATGAAAAATAAGAAAAAGAGTTTTCTTGCCGTGGTATGGACTTCCCCCCCCCCCCATTATTCTTTTCCCAGATACGTCCTCCTTCAGCATTTCCTAACACGGTTCCTATTAAGATAGCGACCCCTTTCAAGGTCGTTTTGCTTCTCTTTCTTTTTCCCCCCAAGTACTTCGTCGAACGGAAACACGCTGGTTTCCATTTTCGCAGCTTTTTTCATACTCCTCTTTTTCCCCCCTTTCCGGGACCTTTCCTTCAACCAATTCCCCGTCATTTGCCTATCGTCCCTGGTGTGTTCTTCCTTTGCAAACAAGGCTTTTTAGGCCCCCTGGAACCCTTTTTTTAGTTTTTTAATTGCGGAGTTATGCATTTTGCATCCTGCTTCACCCCACGTCCTCACCCCCCCCCTCTTCACCCCTTTCACGTGGACGGGAGTTCCCTCAAAGTATTGCCACCCCGTCTCCGCCTCGCCAAATAGTTTTTTCTTCCCCTCCCATCTCCCCCGCTGTCATTTCCGGAGTACTGACCAGGCCCAGTCTTTGCATTCCCCTTCTTTCCAGTTTTTTCTGACTGGCCTCTATTCCCCCTCTTCATTTTTTCCTTTTTTTTTTTTTTTGAATGGCAGAACCCCACGACGTTGTGGGAAGTTCCCCCGCGATCCTCTCTGTGCCTTGTTGCTTTCTCTGTTCCCCCAACTTGAATCTTCCAATGAGGGGTGCTCCTACTGTGATTCCCCAGCGAAACCCTGTGCTCCCCCCCCTTCGGTGGGTCAACTCCTTGGAGTTCCCCCTATAATGGATTTTCTTTTCTTGTGACATTTTTCCATTAAATACTTCCTTACTTTTTCCTTTGATGATGGGTTAGACTCCCAACCTCCCCCAGACTTTCTAAGGGATTTTTTTTCCTTCTTCTGCATGCCTCTTCCCCCTTTCCCTTTTAACGATTTTCCAGTCAGCTTTTTCCGAGACTTCGTTAGGTTTGGTTCCCGTTCTTCGGACTCATTCGACCTGTTCCCTTGGCTTCAGGAAGTGAGTCTCTCCTTTTCATTATGTCCGACGAAGGTTTTTCTTATGATTTCAGTTGCTTTTACTCTTTCTCTTTCTCAATTTTTTTTTTTTTTTGTTTTTCGTCTCCCTTTCCATTTCCGGTACCTTCGAGCCGATCCAGCCACTCCGGCTTGATCCATTTTTTTTTTTCTAGTCACCCTTCCCTTTTTTGTCGAGTCTGTGTCCTTTCGCCTCATCTCCTCTCGGCATTCCCTCAACCTATGGAGCTTCGTCTTCACTTTGTCTCCCAGACCAATGCGTCGGCTACATAGCCCCAAAACAGAGATCTGTTTTATTTTCCCGTCATGCCCCATGATTCCCGTTTTGGTTATCCAAGGAGGGGTAGCAAGCCCTCGGTCTTTCCCTGCTCCTTTGTTTTCTTTTTCTTGAGTCTTTCCCCTTTTTCGAGCTCCAATCAAAAAAACCCCTATGTCACCCTTCCCCGCGCTTGGTTTATTAGTCCCGTCCAAATTTGCATCTCGAAAACCCCTCATCCCCCCCCCTGGATCGCCCAACGCTTCGCAGGACGCCGCCGCCCGTGAATTTTACGGCTCCTTTTTTCCTGTTGTGTGCCAGCGGGTCCGCCGGCCCTCGTCGCAAAATACATGCTTTCCCGGATTTTTGGACGCTCAAGAATCTGCCTTTCACACTTTCCAAACCCTTCTTCCCTCGTGATGATACCGAGTGTGCCCTTTCCCCGTGAACCATGCCTTTTCCCTGCTTCCCCCGTTTTCAACTGTACAGTTGGCGATTTTTACCGAGGCGTTTTGCGTTTTTCCTTTTCCAATGCTCTCCTTTTCAGATCCCTTTTTTTGCAACAGGAAATTGAGTTCTCGGCTAGAGATTCCCTCCTCTTCCGAGGGCCCAAGCACTCGGTGCCCATGGAGACTTGTCACTAGGTGACGTGAGTCCAATGTTCTGCCGAGTTCGGGCCTCTGGAGTAGCTGCCCTCGAGGGAGTGGAGGGGGTTGGTTTTCGGTCCCGTTGGATAAATGGGATTATTTTCCTTCCCCCCTTTTTTCCCCAAATGACTATCATCCTTGTCGACTGTGCCTCCCTGCTGTCTTTGCTTGCCATTCCAGATGAAAATCTTCCTTTTTGCTCTTCATCCTTTTCCGTAACTCTCCCGGGCTTGGGCTGAGTACCCTTTATTCCCTCAAAACATAGCTTGGGTTCCCCCCCCCTCCTCCCCTCTTTGTTCCCTTTCCCTTTCGCCTTTCCTCTGCCCCCCCTTCTTCGACGCTTGTCAACAACCTGGTGTCCCCCCAAATAACGAAGTCTTTCCTATGGTTCCTTTTTCTTTTTTCCCTCCCCGGAATGGAAGACAGTCACTTTTGGTCTTTTGTCCCCCGCAATCTTTTCCTTTTTTTCCTCTTGAGAAGCTTTCACACGCGATTCAAAGCTACTTTATCTTTCCTCTTCAGTGTCCCCTAAATTAGCCTTTCCTTTTGGCTTTTAGGACACCGCCCCTTTAGTGATGATCGAAACCCCTTCCTTTTTGGAAAAAACCTTTAACCCGCCTATTATTCCCCTTTTCTCGTTGCAAATCCGACCACCCCCTTTTCTCCAGATCATACTAGGCCTTACTTTGCGTTCACGAGGATAACTTCTGGTGCGCCGACCCGGTGTTTTTTCGACACTGAACTGCCTTTCCCTCCGTAAGACGGTCCTTTTATAATGTACCTTTTTGTGAGGTCCTGACCTAACCCCTGTTTACGTGGTGAAGCAGTAATGGTCGATTGTATCCTTCTAACGGTTCCCACCCTGAATTTTTTTATGAAGATACCTAGTCCAGTCAGTCTCAACCGTCCTCTTCCCTCAACTCTTAGAGACTGGATTTCATTCCTTTTCTCCTCCCATCTTTTTCCGGCAGATTCCCTTCCCTTTTCATTGAGAGAAATGGTTTTCTGTCCGGGTGACGTGTTTACTCTTTCCTGGTTTTTCTTTTTCTCTACTCAAGCCAGAAGCGTCCGACGCCTTCCTTGTGGTGCCCCCCCCCCGGGATCAAGCCACAACCTGCCCAGCAGGCCAGTTTGTGGCCCTATTCCCTCCTTTCTCTTTTTTCTCTTTTCTTAGATCCGGAAAAGTGCTTCGGTTTCTTTTTTCTTCTTTTTCCGTTGAGTCAAAAAACCAGGAAAAGACTTATCGACTTCTTGCTTATAGGCCCCCTCCCGGTAAATAGTTCTCACTACCAATTTCCTTACGACAACTTCTTTTATATGGCCCTTTAGGCGCTACTCGTTCGGACACCTTTGCTTCTTTTGCACAAAGTGGTAGTCGTTTTCTGCCCTGAAATTTGCGAGAGCGGCTGAGGGACGAGAAAGGTCGTAGAGTTCTCATGCATCATCCTTATTCACCAGTTGTTTTGTCAACGCTGTCGCAATTCTTTCCCCCAGAAGAGATGGATGAGCTTTCCTTCGCGATTTTTTCATTTTATCGTCCTGAAACTTCCCCCCTTTGCCGGGACGTTTTCCTCAGGCCTTGATGCAATCCCATTTTTTACACAAGAAAATTTTCATCACAGTTTTTCCAAGGCCCTTTTCTCTTGATGGCCGGGCTTTCCTTTTGGCCTCAGTGAAATCAAGGTTACAAATCCGCCCTTTGCTTGGGCCCTCCCTAGTTCCAGAAAAGAAGGGCACGTTAGAACATTATCATCCCGGGTAAGCCCCAGTTTTGTTTTCAGTACTAGTCCGATTGCCTTTAGAGTTGGTCCGGTCGCTTGGGACTTCGTCCATGTCTCGGTCACCCAGGTTTTTCGTTTTTTTTTTCCACAAATCATCACATTTTCCTAAATGAAGTTAGGCTTTAAGGTGCGGTTTGCGTGTGACTAAGTGCAGGAATTACTTCTTATTTCAACCAGTTTTCTTTTCGTGAGCTTGCGTTGGTTCCCGGGTTAGTAGTTGTCAGAGGCCAAAATTCGGCGTTATAACCGGTGTTGTTTTTTAAAGTACCTGGCAGTTAATGTCATGCTCGTAACGGTTTTTTCTGATCAGCGTCGACTGCTGCATTCCCTCGCTTGGGAACTCTGAAGGAAAGCTCCAGCATGTTTACGTCCTCATTTTCACCTACCACTTTCCCCATCCTTTCTGGAAGGCCTGGAGGCCGACGTTAACTTCACCTAGGAACCGCTAGACGTGGAGCGTCGACCCGATTTCAGACCATTTTTTTCTCACTCTTCTGAACCGCCCAGCGACCAGGATAGGGCCTACTCGCTTCTTATCTCCTTCCATTTAGTTCCCCCTTTCTGGACAACGCCATTTTGAATTATTGGGCGCACTGTAGCAGGTCCCCAGAGGCGAGAGGACTCAAATGGTACCTTTCGTTTTCCCTTTCCCCGACCCTTTCTGGTACGTCTTTTTTCCCTTTGACCTCGAGTAATCCTTCGCACGGGCCCTGTCGAAGTTGGTTCAGTGGCGACCTTCGCCTGACACCATCGAGGCCGCTTTTTCTTCTCGGCGCCGATGTTTCCAGCTCCCTTTGGCCTTTTCTTTCTGTTTGCGTTCCAAGGTCATTCGTGAAAGACCCCCCCCCCCCCTCAAGGCGTAGTTCCCCGCCTGCACGTGGTTCTCGAGAAGCACAGAGGGCATTTTTTATCGGCGCGAATCCTTTTTCTCCCTCCCTCCTGAACACGCGAAGGCCCTTTTTGACGAGTTCTCTACTTTTTTGTTCTATGGAGACGTATCATGACTTAGCAGTTTGACAATTACGTCATTTTTTTTCCCCCGGTCAGCGCATTCTTAGTCTCTTGACGTCGGCCCACTTTCCTCAAAACTGCCAGGTCTGCGAAACCACTTTAACCCTCTCCTTGCTTTCGTTTTTCGAGGCGGTTCCGAAAGCAAAACCAACTTTCTTCCAGTTACCTTCCCGAGATTTTTTTATTCATCGTGTCGTTTCGCAGTAGATAAACGCATAACTCTGAAGTTTCTCCTGTTTAGGATGTACTTCTTTCCGTTTCCCGATCTTGTTCTCTACAGCGGAAGGGCCTTAATCGGAGCCTCGCCCCGGTCCCCCCTTTTCCACTCCCTCACCTTTCGTCACCTTCTTGTGCGTCCGATGTGTTCGATCAAGAATACATAATGCATCCCAGGCCACAGAGTTTTTTTTTCGTCCATTTTCGTAGCGGCTTTTCCTTCCCATCGTGTTTAAGGTTCATCGTCCTCCCTTATCCCAAGCTCAGTTTTCGCATCACTGCACGACCTCCCCGAGAGTGCCGAGATTAATCCAGGTTTGACTCTGTTTGTGCCATCAAGCCACATTCTGGATGCGAAGAATCATAGTGCAGCCCCTTCTTTACGACTGCATCCCTCTGTCTTTTTCCCCCCTCTCGGCCATGAAGCGGCGACTCCCTTTTTTCTTACCTGGAAGCTTTTCTTTTTTTCCCCTTAGACAGTTTCAGAATACCTTTCCGAGACCACCTGTCTTTTGGCTGTGGTCTGCTGATTTCCCCCCTGGACTTTTTTGGGATTACTTTTGTTTTAAAAATCCCCAGAAGCCCCCCCCGCCAGACCCAGTGTTCGGCAAAGACCTCCCTTTCCCCCTCCCTCACTCGTTGCCCTCCCAATTCTGCTATTGACCGTACGGCTTCCCACTCAAAGAGTTTTTCATGCGCCGGTTACAATTTTAGGGTTGACTGTAGACCAGCCAGCTTTTTTTACCCTGGAAGCAACCTCGGTCCCACCCAAGCCCTCTCTATCTCGGGGGCGTGTTAGACTAATCTCTGATGAGGTGATCGTCGCTACTTCTCCTCTTGGCCCTTCCATGCAGCACTCCCTGGTCTAGTCTCCATTTTCGCGTTTTCGAGAAGAACATATTTTCGTTCTCTGTTCCCAGGTCCCCCTTTTGAGTTTCACGTTAGAGCGTCGTTGACTTTTTGTCTGATTCAGAATCTTTCCCCTTGCAGTCGCGCTCTCTTTTCCTTAATCCTGGTTTTTTTTTGTGAGCTCTCCTCACTTTCCAGCCCCCCAATTCACGGGACCCTGATTTCTTGGCAGACAACTGCCCGCAGTGATGGTGGTCCCTCATACCTAGGGGTCGTGCAATATGTGTTACCAACACTTTCCAACGCGTTTCTTGTAATGATTCGGCTGAAGGGGTATTCCGACTACATCACCTGATTTATCGAACCTCCCGATCCTGACGTGAAATGGTTCGTTTTGCATTTGAGGTTGCCTCTGCCTGTTCCCCCCCCTGGCTTCCCTACCCACCGACCCCCACGCTTATGTCACTATGGGTGACTTGCAAGGGTCAAACAAGTCAAGTTCACCTATCGTCCCTTTTGTGTGTCTGTTCCGTGGCGCCCGTTTGCGGCAAACGGGCGTTAGTGCGTGACTCTGGTCTATTTTTCATTGACAGTCGTTCCCAACTTTGTTCCTAATCCACCCCCGGGGCAGGTTTTATCTTCACGTCTTTCTTACGGTTCGCCATCTAATTCCCCATGTCAGCTTTCCTGTTCCGAGACCCAGGGACCAGAGTAGTCCGCATTCGGAAAGTCAGCCCCCCGACATCCTATTCACCTCGTCGCATGGTCCTTTATTTCCGTCGAAGATTTTCATTTGGCCGGTTCAAAGATATTTTTTTTTTTTGCTCTCTTGTGTTTTTTTTCTTTCCAAACACGTGATCAGTTCGAAGCTGGTGCTTTTTGAGGAAGTGTTATATAACCGACACACCCCTTTGCTACCAGAACGCCTACTGAGTTGCTCTCTTACATTGGTTTCTTTCCTTGTTTTCGTCATTTTCTTTGGTTCTTCCCCCCCACTTTCACGGGGTGATTCTCTTGACAGCTCAGGTAGGGGTGCCTGATGTAAGTAATGAGTTCGGAGGCTTCTCTTTTTTAGTAGCACGTTCTGACAATTTTTGGTTTGGGTAAAGTGCCATCGACTTCCCCCTTAAAAAAACATGTTCCCCCTTTGCCTCCGGATTCTTACTTTGGGCCATGCTTCCAGACAGTGATTAGGAATGATCATATTGGAAGGTTTTCGGGACCCGACCCTATTCTCTGACCCAACCAACAAACGACACTTACTTTCTTCTGCTCTCGGCAGAGTTAAGAAAGACACCCGTCAAACTACTGAGTTGCCCAGTTGACATTTTTCCCTGCCCTTGCCGCCTTCTAAGAAATGTTTCGCGGATCACTTGAACACACAGATATCAGTTTACAAACCTCATCTTCCGCGTGTTTGGGATTTGCGACAATGTGAGGTTAGAGACGTATTAACGCGCTTTTTCCCTTAGAAGAAAGTTAGAATACCCACCAGCGGCCTGGTGATTTTTTTCTTCCCCTTTTTTGTTTTCGTTACCCAAGGAGTGGCCGTCCTCTAATCACGTTCTTCTAGCACCGGGCTGAATAGACCCGCCCTTGGGAAACGGAGATTGTTCCCCCTTTCCGGGCCGAGTGCCGCCGTCGACCCGGGTTCGGTTTTTGGATCTGGACTCTCGTTTTTCATTTTCCACACCACTGATCATCGTGCTTTTCCTAGGAACCTCAGTGCACCCCTTTTCAGACTTGCGCAGGTTCTTTGGCGCCGAACGGGGCGGTTTCGGTTACCTTGGTTAGCCCTTCGAGGACCCCCCCGATGTTAGTCGCTTTTTAGTTGTGCCCCCTCCAGGTGCCTTCCTGGCAAGATTTTTTAAATTTTGGGAGCAGAGTAGAGGTTGATGGTGAACTTTGTAGCACCTTTACTTCAAGACCACTATACTCTCTGGTGAAGTCTTGCGCTCAAGGAGGCAGCTTGAAATTTCCCGTGAAAAGTTGACCAACGCGGGGCGCCATCGCCTCTCGGCGCCCCTCCTGCGATAATGACTTTCGGACCAACTAGAGTTGGGAAACGGCCCCCGAAGGTCCATTTAAGACCTATCGGGCCCAAACCCCTTGGTGTGGTACCCCCTAAAGAATGTTCGCGCTAAATTCTTTCAGCCAAAACGCACCTCCCTTTCCCCCAAAGTTGGAGTTTTCCCCTTCTGACTTTTATTCGCCGGGAACAACCCCGGAAAAGCTCTCTAGTTTTCAGGATTCGCAATACGGGCCCAGACCGGCTTCCGCTCTGGATTGGGTCGCATTCCCCTGTGCCTTCGTCTAGAACAAACAAGGATAACGAGGTCCCACGTTGTGACCTCCCCCGTCTCGTTGCACTTTCTTCCTCTCTCGGCCTGGCAGTTTCACCTTCAAGGGCTGGTTTTGGCGTGTGTTCGTCGGTCCGAGTTTCTGCATTCGACTTTTGGCAAGATTGATGGCGATTTTACTTGATCTTTTTCTTTTATCGCTATCGTTGTTTTTTTCGTCGGTTTGTTCCGATGTTCTTCGTGCCCCCCAAGCCGTTCTGGTCCGATCCAGAAGGTGTCCGTTCAAGTTAGCATCTCGCACTGGATGTCACCCACCTTTTTTTTTTGTTGCCCCCCCCCTACTGTACGCTTTCCCGTGTGTCACAGGGGTGGCCATATCGAAGAGTACCTGTTGTCCGGGTTGCCCGGGGGTGCAGTTTTTTTCCCCTTCTTTTTAATCTTTCTTTAGCGAAGCTTTGGCAGCGTTGGGTGTTCCAAAAAGGAGACCTCCACACCTGGGCCGCGCGACTGCCGATTATAATACCCCTACAACTCCCTCTGTTTTTTTCCTATCTCCCGTTGACTGAAGGGTCACGTCTTAAGGTTAGGCTTTCTCTCGTTGGCGGCCACCCGCGTCCCCGTTGCCCCTTCTGGGTGTGCCCTTCTACCATAAACTTTCCCGGTTTACAGAAGAACGGTACTCTTCGATCTTTCAACTGTTCTGCGTTCTCGAGCATTCTTTTTCTCCCGACCTTTGGGCGGCGAGGCCCGCCATTGCCGAGCGGCCTTGAGACGGACACCGTCTGATTTTTGGCAGACTGCCCAGGTTGGTCACTCGCCATCACAGCGCAATCGGAACAACGTCTTCGGTTCGGCATCTATCTTTAATTAGTCCCGGCATATTCATGCCATCGACCTCTTTCGTCCCCCCCGCAGTTCTCTGGCCCATCCTAGTGAACCTTCTTGAAGCCGAGGATGACCCGGCGGGAAGGGTCGTGCCAAAGAGACTTTTCGGGGTCACCGGGCCTGGCCGTATCTTCTTTTTTTTCGTCACACCTGGCATTTTTTGAGAACACATCCTAATTACCCTGGTCATTCTGTCCTTCCGTCCTTATGATTCTTAGAGAGGTTTAACGTGTCTTGTTAAGAGTTTTTAATACTCTTTTCAGTCTTTGGAGAGCCATCTCTTCAAATGTATCGCGTTTAACTGAGTTTGAGTCGATAATTGAGCCCCGACTTGCCCTATTTGGTCCACCCTTTCACCCTTTTGTGGCTTTTCCGTCCGTCTGCCCCGACGCGTTTCTAAAAAGCTCTTTGGTTATTAAAGTCCTCTTTCACGGCCTGAGATTTGTTCTTTCTTTTTATCCGGTTACTTGTGCAGAACGCTTTTTCCTCTTTCTGCTTAAATTCGAATTTGAGTCCGGCAAGCTCAGTATCGGATTAGGCCCCATTAGTTACTCTTTCCTTCGACCGACGTGCAAAACTCTTCTTGATTCCGGCCCTTTGAGAACGCCAAGCCGGATGCCAGTTTCCGGTTCTTTTGATCGATTACCATCTACGAAGCGATTGGCCTAATCTTGACGTTTAATTCCTTTCCCCTCGGGGTGCAGAACCGCCCTCTCCATTTTCCTGCCGGGCAGCAGGCGACGGCCCGGAAAGGTTCACCGTGATTTCCAAGATGAAGTGTTTTACAGTGGTTTTTTGGCAGAGTTACTTTACATGATCATTCCCGATGGAGAAGGCGGTAGGAATCTTTTTTTAGTTACGAGGAGAAAAACCTATCCCCTGCTTTGATATCTGATCCTGCGCCGTGTCAGCCGTTCTTCGTGTCAGGCAGAGTCAAAGCCTTTTGAGTATCACCATTTAAATAAATTTTCCCGTCATGTTGCGGATCGGGAGAAGAGAGCAAAGTAGTTATAGTCCTAAGAAAAAGCTTCTTTTCACGCAACGCCGTTCAGCCAATTTTGGACAGTCAGCGACAATAGAATGGCCCAGGACGGAAACCCTTCTCTTGTTCATTCGCCATTCTAGTTGAAACTGAAGCAATTGCCCCTACTTATCCCTCTTAAATAGTACTCATTTGCCCTTGAGGCCGTACCCGTGTCCAAGCGGTTCGAAAAAAAATAATACCCATAGCCGTTCGGGGTCAGCAGACTTCTTCTAGGAGTCCGAAAGCAACCCTTACCCCGGAATCCCCGTTCCCTTGTTAGCGCGAATTACAGTAAAGTTGCTCATTTTTCGCTTGATTCTTTGTCCAATCCGTCCCGATTAGAGATGTCACGGTCCCGCAACCCTCGTAATAGTTCCCCAGCTGAGACATAGAATCCATCCCTACGCATTCCAAGGTCAGTCCCTGAGGGGTTTTCTTTTGCGGAGTAACCCGTGCCGCTCCCTTTTTTAAAGACTCCAATTCCCCGGCCCCCCATCATGCGCGTCTTTTCTGCCACGCATAGATGGCTTTATGCCTGTGGAGACACCCAAGTTGTTTTTTGTCTTCCCACAGTCCCTTTTTTTTGTTCCTCTCTTGGAGATCCCGTTGTTCAACGAACCACCCAGGAGAGGGCAGTCTAATCGCGGTTCAATTTCTCCATCCTAGTTTTTTGTCCCCCCAAGATGCGACTAATTGAACTCCTGCCATTTTTCCTCATTCCGACTTGCACCTTCCTTTTCCATGTCCGGCCATGACCGAGGCTTAATTAAGCGCCTGGGCCTTTTAATTTCTGACGCTTGCGTTTTTAACCATGTCATAATAAGTGTTTAGAGAAGAACCTGCCTTTTCTTTTTTCATCAACCACCCCACGTTTATTGGAAGCCAAAACAGAACACAGAAGACATTTTACCACCCGCTGTAACACGCAGCACCCAGTGTTAAAATAACCTACGTGCCGACCCAGATAGTCAAATCCTTGACGTGCCGGTCCTCCACAAAATAACCAAGAGTGGGTATTTATTCCGCGATGGAAAAGTCTTTTTTGTTCTGACAATGCTACGTTTTTCCCTCCGGAACTAGGCCTACCCCCCCCCCCCTTTCCTAGTATAGGCAAAATGGTGAGTCTTATGATGTGTACGTTGTTCCGAGCCTGAAGAGAGGAGATTGCCATTGGATCTTCCTTTTTTTTTTCTTTTCCTTGCCCTTTCTAGGGCCCATCCTCCTGATCTTGGAGGCCGGGCAATGTGCCCATCTCCTAAGTTCGGCGCTCCATTATTTTCTTTGCAGTTTTTTTTTTTCCGACTCTTCCTTCTTTTTCGCCCAGTTTGGAGAGATCGAGGCCGGCAATGGATTCTGAATCCCACAACCACGACGTTCGGCCTTTTCTTTGTGAGGGAACCCTTTCATCCAGCAAGAGTCAGGGGAAAGATGTGTTTTGGCGACTCTCGAACTCCCGCCCTTTGGCTCTGCCCTTGCCCCCCTTGGAAACTCCTTCATTCCTCCGGTTAGGTTACTGTTCCGGAACCTTCTCATTCCCATGAGGTTTGAACAAGGGAGTCTTCTTTCCGAAAGGTCGGGACTACGGTGCACCATGCCGGGACCCTTAGGGGCCTGTCCCGTGCAACACTTTTCCCCTTTTCTTCTAACACCACTCTTTTGTGGAGTTCCTAAGACCCCCCTTCCAGGAAACTATCGTCCGTGGCGTGTGGCCTGGGAGGGAGTGGCACACGGATGTGTTTGCCGTCCCTTTTCTTTGAATCTTTGGGGATGCCAATTTGAGCAGGGAGGAAAGACTTCTTAAAAATACCACTGTGGGTACTTCCTTTTTGGGGGTGGTTGCGTCTCTTCTTATGACACGCTTCTGCAGCTTCTTCGCAGTTTGATCCCCTAGGCTGCCTGATCAGGACGTCGTAACTGTTTAGGCCAGAGGATTTTTTCTCAGGAACCCTCCTTTTTTTTTCCCTTTCCCTCATTTTTTCTTCATTTTTCCTTGATGGCCCTTTGACCAACACGATTGAGATGGACGTCCGACGATTATCTCGCTCTGTTTTTTTCAACGTGGTCCCATGAGCTTTAAAGCCTATGTGATGATCCGAATCACCATGGGTGCAAATTTCAGTAACTACGGCGTGGCTCTGGGCTTTCTACCCTTGATATAGACCGTCATAGTCGTATTCTCCAGCAGCCACTCAAGCCCTTAGTTCGATTTTCCCTGATTCTGAGTGGTGGTAGGTCCCGATTGAGTAAGGTACTCGTGAGGAGACACTTCTAGGAGCGGTGATTGTCCCCCCTTTCCATCCTACTTCAAACGGTGAACGAACTATTGGATGACCTTCCGGACGTTATTTTTATTTTCCTAGACAAGAATGGTGTGAATTCCTTGTTTTTGCCCCCTCCCCTGAATTCCCTCAGATTGGAAGTTGAATTTAGGAAGTACTTTTTTGACGGAATACTTTATTCGAGCCGCTACCTTTTCCTCAACGGCCGGAGGTTAACTGCTTTTTTCGCCACTGGGCCTTTTGAGCAGTTTTGTGCTACCCTCCCAAATGTATGCTGAGGAGTTTAGCGCTGACACCTGGTAGATGGCGGCCCTTTGCACGCTCAGAGGGATCATCGGTAACACACCCCCTAATAGTAGTTCATTTAAATCTGTCGATGAATGGAGTTTCAGTTGATTCCCGCCCTTCTTTAGTAGAGATCCTTGCTATGATAGAAGAACGGTCGCTGCGGGACCTCCCCACACGATTCGAGTTCTCGCTCTTCCGCTTGAGATTCCGCCGTTCCCAGCCAAGAAAAGGAAATGATAGAAACCCCCGGCGCGCCTTCCGACGCGCTTGTTTGTAGTTGTGGGCATATGTAATCCCGTCAGCCAGCGGCCCCCTTTTCAGCTTCAACCTGCGAATTTCCCGGAACCCCGCAAGCACTCGCCTCAATCCACAAACTGCCTAGATGTTTTTATTTGTGTCTCCTAACCTGAACCCCGTCCCCTTCTCCTTCCTGTGGCCCCCAGTAAAGTTTTTGCCTCGAGAGTTTCCGCGTTTCCTCTCCGCTATCCAGCTTGGAGCCAAGATTTTTTCTTTTGGTAGCGGCGTATCTATTGCCTGCGCTTTTCAAATGCACTGGAGTACCGGTAATCGTCGTTGGTTCTCCGCGGAGTTTTCAGGTTTTGCCGGGGCCGACATGGGAATTCCTTCCGCAAAATGTCCCCCCCTATCATGCCGCGATTTTTCACCCTCGGCGCTGCATGCCCGGAAGTCCCAAAAGCCCCTTTCGATTCTCTGATTTTTCTACTTCCTTCCCCCATAAGGCCCTGAGGACTTCGGACTTCTCCGGTGCCCAACTTCTCTGTTTTCTCCCCTGGACTTGAAAGCCCGGCGCCTCGCGGGCAACGAGCTAGCCTGGAACCCCTGTTTTCCATAACCTTCTGCCTGAGCAAACCCGCCCCGTGACCGTACGGAATGACCGGAACCTGGCTACGTTCACACCCGGTGGAGGACGTTTGAGGGGTCCCCCCCCCCCTTGACCCGAATTCTGGTCCAAGATCTCCAATAAGGAGCATAGCAAGATACTTCCCTTTGATGATTGGAGGTGCTCAACGTGGCCCGTTGTGTCCACTCAAAAACAAATACTAAGGTCCCTGTAACAGGTGTGCCCCCCGTCTCGTTGCATCCGAACCCCCCGGGGTGATCCTGTAGGCATCTTCCCTCACCTAGACCAAGGGCTTGGCCGAAGTGCCCTTTCGCCTGACTGCTCGCGTCCCCACGGCAAGCCCTGTCATAATTTAAGCGTGGTGGTATCGCTATCCCCTGCGCGTGGTTTCAGCGCTGGGCGCTTTTCCGGATGTTTTTTTCCCCCGGTACAACAGAACTGTGCGCAGGATGTACCGATCCCTGCTCAGGTGTCCTTCTCATGCCTTTCTGTCTTTTTTTTTTTTGTTTTTTGCCTCCAAGGCTAGCATTTGACCCGTGTCTGAAGACAGATTCCGTAAGCAAGGGTTTTTTTGAACATGATAGAATCGAGTTAAGTCACTGCCGTGTGACCGGGGGCCGGCCGTCTCCCCGCATGTTTCGGGCCTCACGACCTTAAGAGTATCCCGAAGCCTGGTTTTCCGCTTTTGGTCCTCCCCGGCTGGGTTACCCCCCCTAACGAGACATGAAAACTTTGAGACAGATCGGTCGTCGAGGGGGGAGACTGTGTCCGCTAACCA
>Ga0179593_1506695_pt1 | contig 17516 bp, 16 predicted proteins | sample CZODoug2_1_08_16_FD_185931 | JGI IMG/M metagenome (GOLD analysis project Ga0179593, IMG submission 185931) | Vadose zone soil fungal communities from Angelo Coast Range Reserve, California, USA - CZODoug2_1_08_16fungal (PacBio error correction) | ecosystem: Environmental > Terrestrial > Soil >... | reverse complement strand
GCTCTTCATGCACAGCCTCCTTTCCTGGAGTGAAACTGGAACAAAGCTGTTAGACAGCCCATTTCTCTCGTCTCCGACGCGCGACCGAGTGTCGGATGACTAGTATTTTTTCACGAATCCACCAAATCTTTTTTCGTTGTTTTGGTACGTCGCCGTTCGTGAATTGTCTGCATCGTGGCCCTAAATTTGGTTTTCCGCAGATCTGCCCTGGGGCTCCACCATGAGGGAAGCTACAACCTCCCTCCGTTATTTCTTCCAAAGACCTCGACATTTTTAGCCTTTCGATAGAAATGCCTGAGCTGCATGATGTTTCTAGGCTATACCTCCTTCCCTATTTCTTTTTCGGAACTTGTAGAGCGTGGATGCCTCTTTTGGGCCCGTCGGCATCCTCAAGATGCGCCGTACTCTTGCTCCAGTTCCCTTCCCTTGGCCAGCGGGAGGTGGTACATCTACTCCTCATCTCTCGTGATGTTCCGCCTCCCATTTTCGCCTTCCAACTTCCCTGCATCCGGAGAACCGTCTCCTTCTTACGTCACGCGCCTCCGTTACTGTCCCCCCCACCGTTCCACGGACTTTTAAATACATTTATTTTAACCAAGCGCGCGGTTAGACGTTATTTTAACACCCTTCTTCTGACGCTAGGACGTTCTTTTCCCCCGACCTTCGGATGTTCGGACTTCCGCGGCAAGAGAACATTTCCGCAACTCTTTCCCCTTTCGTATCGCCCTTCATCCCCATCTGCACGCCACATCCAATCCTTCCTCCGGCGAGTGGCTCTTGTCCCATGCCGCCTTTCCGTCTCGTTTGCAAATGAAGGGCGATTTTTATGTGACGCAGAGGTAGATGAACCCGTCTGGAGTGTGAGCCTGTTGTTTCTTTTCAGGCCCTGTCTTCACCAAGCGCCCGACATTGTATTTCTACTCAAGGACACGTGTTTTTTTGTAACATCTGGCAAAGAAGCACCCCTTTTCACGAAGCAGTCTTGCCTCACAGACGACCCAGGAGTTTCGCACGCTCCTCTTATATCCTCGGGCTATATCTGAGCCTTAAGGTCGAAGGTCCCACCGTCGGTTTTTAAGAGAATTTTCCGTTTAGAGCGGCACCACACCTCCTTTCCCTTCAAAATGTCATCTGAAGGTAGGGTTCTTGAGACATTGAGTTTTTGTTACGACGTTCTGGTGGAGCTGTTGGCACCCTCCATCGGAATCCGTGCCCATTTTTTACATGACGGTGGCCGCATTGAACCCCTTCCACCTCTTGTCTCAACCCTGTTCCAATGCCTGTAAACCGATATTTAATCCTCCGCAAAGTGCGAGTTTTTGCATCACCTGGAAAAACTCCCCGATTTTGTTTCCCTCTTCATTTGTCGTTCCCCCATCTATATCCTTGAAACAGAGGTGCACCGGGCACCTTCCCCATCTACGGCGTCTCAAGTTCCCCTGTATCGCTTCAGGCTGTAGTTTTTTGCCTACATGACGTTATCTTTTTCGATAGAATGCAAGACTGTCCCCCCCTCATGTAACGTTACCTCTCGCCTCCCCCCCCCTGTTTGACGGTTCCCTGTTCATGCCAGGATGAATTTATGCCCTCTTCTATCACACCCATGCCCCTGAACACGAACCACGGTACTCCCGGTGGTCTCTCTTTCTTTTCCTCAACTGTGGTTTTGATAGATTTTCTTCCGTCCGGTGTTCGTTTGGTTCATTTTTTTCCTTTCCGAGGGTCACCTTCAGGCCTCCATTCAGAATGTGCTGTCTTCGTTCTTTTTTTTTTCCCCCCAACCCCTCTCTTTACTCGAAACACTTTCCCTTTCGGCTCTCCCCTTTTCCGCTTGATAGAAGAAGACCGTCCTTGCTTGGCTCTCCTCCTTTATTCATAGACCGGTTTGTCATTGATACTCTGTTTTTAAGATTGTCCGTGGTGTTTTTCCCTGTTTTTCTTTCCCCTTTGGAGAGTTCTTATGCCGACTTGAAGAGCCAACGTAGCGTCCACCGTTAGTGTCCCCCCCGGTTTTTGTTTCACCTTTTGCCTGATTTTTCTTGTTCTTTCAAAAGCTAGCCTTTAGGAGTTTGTGTACAAAAGTCTTTTAGTGAATCTTGTTACCCACACAGGGGCCCACCAGTTCCTACTGATTAAATGAGGAACCCGATGATTCGTTCCGCTATACTGTGTTGATTGACAATGTCAGTGTTTCCACAAACCTTTGGAGAAACAACAAAACTCCAACCGGGGTCCGGTATTTTGTGCTCTGCTCTTTTGAGACGCGTTTTATCTTTCTGGCGTTGCGAAGAAGTGTTTGACCCGTCGCCCCCTGCTCAGTCTCCTTTTCCGATTTTCGCAGTCTCTTTCTCAGTCTTCCCTCGGTGTCTGGAGGGATTTCCACTACTTTGAGTTGACTTTGGCTTTTCTAATTGTTTTCTCAAAAGCGCTGCCTGTTCTCCCGTTCTTCCCCCCCCCATCCCACTAGAGTGTATTTGACCTGGCGAACTGTATTTTCCAGATTCCCTCTTCCCACTTACAGCAGGAAAATCGGCGCCTTAGGTTTCTCCTCTCTTTGAATAATTTCTCGTTACAACCCTTTTTATTCCGGGCCTATTCTTTCAGATAGATTCTGCACATATGCTTCAGGAGTTTCTTCGTTGATCGGACCCTGGTGTACCCGGCTTCTGTAGCCTCGTGGATTGATGGCCACATGTTCCCCCTCCGCTGGCCGCGAACTCGTAATTTTGTCCATTCGGGAAGACGTTCTCGAGTTCCCCGCATGCCGTAGATGTCCCCCCCCCGGTCGATCTGGTTTGCCTCTCTCTGGTCTTTTTCTCGTGTCCCGCAGTGACCCCCCCTTCGCTCGCATCTTTTTTTGTGCGCCTGTGCATCGCGTTCGCCCCTGATTCGGCTTCTTGGCTTGGCATGCGCGTCCACCCATCCTCATCCCGCGGGAGTTCCCTGGTCTACGAACCCACTTCACACTGGTTGTTAGGACAGATGATATTTTTCGAGATCTTTTTCGTGAGGATTTCCCTCCTCTGCCGCGCATCGCGCCCCTTTTCCTCCTTCGTTTGCTTTTGGGGGTCTCCATCTCCCGTGGCCAAATTAACAGCACCTCTTCCCGGGATTCGGCCCAGCCCTTTGTTTTGAATGTTATTTGGCGGTGTAAGGTAGCCCCGCTTTAGCTTGTCCCTCCTTTTGTTATTCAAGATCATTCTGCGTTCTCAAACCCAGCCCCGATACCCTCCCATTAGGAAACGGGCCCCCGTCTATCCCGCCTACCCTTTTTCCTTATCGGGCTGTTTTCCATGATTCTTGCTCTCTCATTACCGCGCGGTTTTAAATCTTCCAGATGCGTCTCTTGCGTGTTCTTGGCCTATTGTTTTCCACTTTTCCGGGGACTGGTCTTCTGCGTTCCCGTGCCAGGAAAGATTCCCCGTGTGGGTCCCAGGAGGTTGTCACACTCTCTTTTTGTTTCCTCAGGACCCTTCGATCAGTGGTAATCATTCCAGTTTCGTTTGCGTGACGCGTCCACTTGTCAGTCTTCAAAGTTTTGCTGCTGTGACCCCCCGGCCTTTCGGTTTTGGTCGCGGCCCATTAGACATTAACAAGTCCCCCTCATTCCATTGTTTGTGTAAAAGCGTACAAGCCTGTGGATTAACGTGGATTCACAACCGTCAGCGTTCACTTGGCAGGCCCCCTTCCCCGTTGTGATGCCGATCGCGGGCAACATTTATAACTTCCTAGTCCCGGTATTACTGCTACCTCTTGATTGTCCTCCGGTTTTAATAACCACAATGGTCCTGGAGCTTCCTTTACCCTTGAGGACCCTCTGCGCCTCTCATTTACAGATTGTCCCTGTGGTGTTTCTCCGGCCTCTCATTCAAGAACCCTGTCAGTTTTGCTACTTTTTAGGCCCTTATCCTTGCACGTTGGAGGGGTTTTTTTTCCTTACCAGTTTCCCTCGCCCTTTCTTACCCCCTATTGGGACGCCTTATAGACCGCAATAAGATCAGTTCTCTTTTCCCTTATTCCGTGAGGGAAACGTGTGGTGGTTCACTTCCTTAGCCATTTTTCCCTTAAATATCATTTCAAATGAAAAAAATTGCGCGGTTTCCTCCAGGTTACCCGCGTTCCTTCTTGTTACCTTCGCCCCTTCATTCTCAATGTTTGAATCGCCGTGCATTGTCCTCGCTTCATGTTTTCTTTCTGATGGTAGAGGGTGCTTCATGTAATTTTGAATTTATCTTGTTTGAAACTGGTATCCAATGTTGGAGACCCAAGCTTCTACGTTCCCCCTTAGTGGGGGACTTGCGCGATCATCAAACACCATTCTGCAAATCGATTGTCCCCGAAGACTCGTGGCTGTTCTTGGCTTCAAAGCTGGATTTCCAAAAACCTAATCTGGAGGCGGTGTCCAAGTGCACAAAGACGCTCTTTTGAAACCATTCCCCCCCCTGGGCTCTTCCAAATGTTTTACAAATCCGTTCCCTCTTAGTATCCCAGCCCCGATTCTCTTCTGTAAAAGCCTTCTTTTCCATTTGTTCCGTTCCCACCATGTTCCCGTCGAACTCAAGCTTTCACTTTTCCTGGTAGTTACCCCGCAAGCCTCTCCCCTTCCTCTCTTACTTGCTGGCTGCTTTGACTCTCTCCACGTCCCCTCTCCCCCCACAACCAACTTCCTCCCCTCCCCATACTTGACCAGGGATTTCCTGCAAAGTGTCTTATCATTTTTACCCCCACTTTACCCAGGACCCCAGGGTGGGATTGGCAATATTCTCCCCGCTTTAAAAACCCAACGATGTATGACGTTTTCAACCCCCGAGACAATAAACCCCCTTTCGATCCTTGTGACCCTTACTTGGCAAACTATATATTTGTTTAATACTTCCTCATTATTTTTGTTGCGCTGATTTTACCCCATAAGTGTGCCAGGTTTCTTCCACTTTTTGTTTATTAGTCGATTTAGAGCCCCAGCAATATGTTGGTTTATCCGCCCGTAACTCTTGTCCCCAATTCCAAGATTTTTCTTTGCCCCCCTTCCCCGTTACCCGACCCCGTCTTGTCCTTTTATTTTTCCTTTTTGCCCGGGGGCCGTTTTTGTTATCCCTTTTTCCGTGTGGTAAGAGGTTTCCCCAGCGCCAGATCACCCTCGAAGTCTCTTGCTTTTCGCAGCCGCTGAGTGAGCCCGTGGTCCTTGTATCCGGAACAATTTTGATGTTGCCTTGAACCATTTTAACCGCCTCCCCCTTGACACACTCTCTTCGTGCCCCCCGGAATGACCTTTACCGCCTGTATTTGCCCTGTTTGGCCGGTACGGTGGTATGTGGCCCCGCTTTTCTGCCCAACGGACAAGTCGTGGTGAATCCATGTTGCCTATTGCCGACACGTCCTTCTCGATTATATTTCGCTTTTCTTTTTATCGCGTTCCGACAGATCCGCCGCGCCCGGTCGCATTTTGCAGCGCGCGTTTCTTTAATAAACCAGTCCCCGAACCAATCTAAGCCCCCTGAACTTCTCTACGAGAACCCCCGTGCCCCTCCCATATTTCCCTCCTCCTCTTTATTCGCAGGGCGGTCAATTAACCTTTTACGTGGAAGCCTTTTTCCCTTCCCCCCCCCGTAACCGCTCCATTATTTCATTTTAATGATTTGAGCATGACCATCTTCCGATGACCCCCACCACCCTTTTACTCAGTTGCCTGTGCCACTACTATTTTTGATCCTTCGAATTCGTCGGTAAGAGTTGTTTCCTACCTTTTTTGAAGTTCCCTGTAAAACCCATCACCGGTTTTCCCGATTACCATGGCCCCACAAACCTCTTCCCCTTTCTTTTTTATTTTCTCTTGATCGTCCTGCACCCGTCAACCTCTTACCGAAACTTCAGATCAAGGCCTCTTCTAACGGCACTGTGGGAACCCCCCCAGGATGCCACTATTCTTCAGGATAACTAGTTCCACGCGTAAGCGTCTGGTCGGGACTCCCGGCCTCAAACGTCCAGTTTTTCTTTCTTCACTGGGAGGCAGGCTTCCAGCCCCAGGATATGATGATTTCATGTCTCTGCGCGTAAATCTTGAACCCTTAGAGTGGACGGCGATGGTAATTCGAAAAGAGACTTTCAATGCACCTAGGTCCGAGACAACCCAATCTGAGAAGGGAACCACGTCCTCATTGCGACCCTCACCTTATTCCCGCATCTTCTCGCAGATTTCGTGGAAACTTTCTTTCTCTTTTAGTGTTCAGTCTCTCCTTGGGTAAATTTACGCCCGTGGTTCTGCGTTTTCACTTTGCACCTCAGAGATGCCCGTTTGCGACCCTGGTCCCGGTCTTCCACCCCCCCCCGCCCTATCTCTCCTAATCTAACACTCGTTCCTTCGCTTGCCTTAGTTTTGCACTCTCCCCCCCTCTTTGACATGTGTAGGTTTTTTTATCTGGCTCCTCTGAATTATTTGCGGAATCTCGGATCACTGGTCGCACTCCAGCGAAAGGGGGACGTCCCTAACGAGGTGCCTGCTTCTAATACGGTCCCTTTTATTACTCCTCCTGCCCCGTTTTTTCGCCGATCCTGGGAATCGTCGGGGTTTTATTTCTTTTAACTTCTCCCAGCACGCGCCCGGACCCCTGGATAACCTACAGTGGAGCGTTATGCGTCTTTCGTTCCGCAATCAGATAGGTTTCAATTTCTAATACGACATCCACCCATTTCAGTCTTTTCGTATCCGTCAAGTGCTCGATGAGGGTATTTTGGTGCTCGCCATGCCCTCAGCATTTTCCCCTTCCATAATCTTTCGCAAACCTTCCTGTATTCAATCCAACGGACGTCTGTTCTGACGCGTCTCCCGCAAATGCGCCAGCAAAGAGCTTTGCCAGATCCCGCCATGCGCATCTCAGGGACCCCCACTTCCGCTGACTTAGTCTATTCCCCTCTTAGTTCGGCTTTAAGAGGCAGGACATTTTAATCCTTCCTTTTCCGGGCGTATAGCCGCAGTTTTCCCCTACGCCGACCTAAATACCAAAAGCCGAGTGCGCTTGCTCATCCAGCATCCACGCCGTTTGGGAATGTTTACGACTTAAGTGCTGTCTCTGTATATCGTTTCTTTTTTTAGCCCTATTACCGTATTCTTTTGGATCTTCTCGGACCTTGGTTCCGGCATTTTCGGACACCCCGTCTACATTTATGTACGCCCTCCGCAGCTTTGCTCACCCCCCTTTATTCGCCGCGTGCCACCAGCACTCATGTCTCTCTGAAAAAGCATCAACGTGAAGATATACCTCTACTCCGTGATTGGAGATTCAGCCAGTGCAGTTCGACGTACCCCAGCGGGTAGGAGCTCTCTCCTCTTCCCCCTCCGCCCACATGATAGCGGTCCCCCAACCAATTTCACGGGCGCCGTGGTCGGGTTTTTCGTAGCCATTAAGGGTTTACGAAGGCGAGCAATTTTTCTTCCCACTCGGTTCTCCTCCCCGGTCCCTATTCTCTCCGCCCTTGAATAGGCCTTCTGCGCCTGGGGTTCCCTCGCCTAAAACTTCTTCACATCCCTCATACATGGCCTGCTTGTGTTCCTGGCCCTTCAACCTGCCCCGAAAAAGAAAGCGTTCCGCTTCCGTGCGCCTCTCCCACCATCGTCTATCTCTAACAACACTCTGGTTTTTCCACAGGGCACCCCCCCTTCCCCCAGAGGACCCTGTCGCGGCCCCTGACGAGGAAGTTCCTTTCCCCCCTTTCGCCATCCCCCAGTCATTTTGGCACTTTCGTCATCGTCCATTCAATTACGCTAATTGTTCACGTGACCCGCTGCAGACCCCCTTTTTGGGACCCTCAGCCAGCCTTTCTTCACGTGGTTATTCCATCTTAGCCAGGTCATTCACCGTCACCCGCCAATCAACCCACCTGACTTCCCTCTTTTTCTTTTTCTTTGACTTCCCTCTGGTTGTGTGAGGCGCAACATCTGAGGCAAGTTCCCAGGTTGGTGTTCTTTGCGGTCCGTGGTGCTGATACGAGGATCGATCCATGAGTGTGCTGCCTCAAGGAGCGTCGCCCCACCACTTCGAACTATTTTTCCCTTTCCATTTAGGTCTTTCTTGACATGTTCGTCTGTATTAAGACACTCCACCCGTCACTTTTCTGGGCTCTCCGAAGAATGAAGTTGATCATTTATGCTAAGAGGGTCCCGCTGGTGTTTGTCCCTTTGGCCCCGTCTTTCCCGGCTTTTCGATCTTAGAAGTTGTTCCGGGGAAAACGTAACTTCACCAAAACACCTCGGCTCGGGTTTTTGGGTCTTTTTCACTTGCCTTTTCCACAATAGCCTTCATTGCGTTGTACTTTACCCTATATTTTTCTTTTCTCAAACATTAGGTCCCATCAATTCCTGGGGGCCCCCCCTCGCGATTATGACGTCTTAGACTCTGTTGCGTTTTTTTCCCAAATGGGTTCGAACGGCGCCCCCCGGTCATGGACCAACCCCTACCCACGGTGCCTTTTTTTTTTTGCTCAGGCTTCTCTTTTTTTTCGTCAGGATGCTGACAGAATGGTTCCTTCGAACCCTCTTGCCCTCTCTATCAGTCGACGTCTGTCGTTCGATAGATTTACAGTTTCTCCCAGATTTATGGCGTTGTACTTTCCCCCAGACTCCTTGCGAGTGGACCATTCGGTGTGGAGTTCGTGCAAAGATGCTTTCAGGTTCAGGTGAAATTCAAATTTTAGCTGGGTGCGCCTGCCTGACCAGGGTCCTATAATCATTAACCAGGACATCATACGCTCGCCCACTTTTCTTTCTTCCTCTTAGATTCCGTTAGTTTACCGACTCTCCCTGCCTTGTAATTATAGCCTCTAAAAAGGCAGTGGTGTGTTGCTTGTGCGGAGTTCCCTTGTTTACCTACGCCCTTGGCCTCATTCTCGGTTGATTCTATGACGAGGACAAGTCCGGGGAAACCTCTGAAGGACTTGGTGATCCTGTTCGAATTGAAGGAGGTCCAGTTCGCGAAGTTTGCCGACTTGCGAGCTTGTTTTCTTTTACTGCTAGAGGGTTGGCCCTCCGTGGACCGTGACTTCTATGCCTTCGTCCTGACGTTACGGGAAACGCTTACTTTATCCTCGCTTTCTTCAGGTCTGCGGTTTCCAATGCGGCGCCACAAAATTAATAGATGTCTTCCCGGTAACCGCCCCCCCTCTTTCCCCCCCCTTCTTTTCGTTCGTCTGGCGCCTATTTACACGTGAGAGTCCCCTTTGACGGCGGAAGTCCCATGAGCCCCTCAGCCGCCTCATTTAGTCTCGTCTTGTATTTGCTGGGTCTCCGCATTTGACCAGCTGAGACAGCTCATTCCACGCTTTGTCTCTGAATTTTAATGGCGGAGGTAAGGTGGACTCATACCCACATTCTTTTTTCAGTCAAGCGACCTCTTTATTCGGCGACTCCCTTTGCGCCGGGTCTGAACCCAAGGGTTAGGACCCCCGATCCGCCATTATCTTGCTATACGCCTCCAGGAGATGGGGATGCGTGCCCTTGCTAATTCGCATCACCCTCCCTCGCTTCACCCGCCGTTCTTCCCACGACGCCCCCTTCCGTGAGTATGCAGATCTTCCATTGCGCCATTTCCTTCCTGCAGGCCCCTTTTGGCAAATCCACAGGAACAGCCCCGCCGGGACACACTGGAGGCATTGCTTCCCTTTTCTTCCTTCTTCGGTTCTCAACAAAATCCATCTATCGCTGCGGAAACTTTCTGGAACTAGGAAGTCGGCCACATCTTGTAATTTCTGCGTGCATGGGGGTCGCCCCCGAAACACCCGTAGCTTTCCCCTCTGGTGCTACTCTCCTTTCCCCCAGCGCCGGCAGATGTTTAAAAGCCGGCATCCCAAGAGTTTGGACAACTCCTCCTAGGCCTTTGGCAAAGTGCCAGCGGGTTTCCCGGAGAATAATTTCCACGTTGCCACTTCAACCCTATTTCCTTGAATATTTTGCCTAGTCTACCTCCGGCGTTCCGCCGGTATCGCGATTTTTTTTTGAAGCCGGGGAACTTCCCCATTTTGCGTCGGCGCGTCTTGCCTTTGGCCGTTGCTGGCTAAGGAAGCGGTGTGTCCGGTGGTAGGGATCGCGCCAGTTGAACACCGAGGGTAGTGGATGTCCCTCCACCATGGCTCCCTTTTGACCCTGTTCTTGGGTTCGCAATTTCAGCCGCATTCATCAACGGAGGGGGCCCTTTCCGTCCTTTCGTACTCCCCTTTCCAAAGAAGCTATTTACTTTTTCCCTTGAGGCCTTTTTTTTTTTTTTACGGGTGGAGGGGCCCCCCCCACTGTCCTAACGAGAAGGGCAACTTGAACGGGCGGGTTTTTTTTTCCCTCCCGGTCGCTGCTTTCCCTTGTCGGTTTTCACCCTTTCTGGGCCTCTGCCGCACTTCTAACCGCGGCGCTGTTTAGCGTAAAACACCAGCAGCCGTTGATGTTGTTCTTATTCTGTCCTTTGTTCGTCCCGTGGATTTGCTTTTTGATGGTTGCGAATGGTATCAATCCCGCCTTGACTTTCCCCAACCTGAGTGGCCCCCCCCTCACTCCGGTCCGTGCGCCTTTGCGGGCACGCGATTTTCAAAACGCCCAACTTCTTGATTACCCCAGCATGAATGGCGTGTTTGCGGATTCGGCCGCATTTTATTTATCACGCTTTTGGCGTCACCCAACTTCCTGTCTGGTTCACTACCCCCCCCCCCCAATTCTTTCCCCACCCGTCCCACCTCTACATGCGTTTACTCTAGGTCTTACCCTCCGTTTTATGTACAAAGGTTTGCGTTTTTCCGTGTCATTTTGACACCATTGTGGCTAGATAATTACAGTCCCCCTTGGGGCCCAATATCTTTTCGAGGAACCTCCCTGCCCTCCATTGACGAGATTTTGCAATGTTTTGGTTTTTTTTCCTCACTATTTCTCACCCACAAACGGGGACACGGCCCCCCAACCTGAAAAAGGCTGAACTTTCCTCGTTCCTTTTGTTCCCAATGTTTTGGTAAATTCCACCCCCTCGTGGAAATGATCAAGCTGAATTTCGGAGAAACCAACATCCCTTGTTCTCCCATTTGACCTATCCCCCCCCCCAGAAGCCGCTTTTTTTCTGAGCTTTCCTCCCCTTATTGATCACCATATTCTATTCTCTTTTCATTTTTTCTCCCCCCCTTTTTTTTTTTGTTTTGTTGAGAGAATTTTTTTCTTGGCTCTTTAAACCTTTTCGTTGTTCTGGTTTTTTTTTTTATTTTTGTTATTTGTGATTTTAGTCAATTTTAGCGTTGGTCATTTTACGTGGTTTTCTTTTCCGTAATTACAGCTTCTGCCCCCTTTCCCCTGCGGCCCGTGGCCCGGCCCCTGTATATCCCCTGCTTTTCAGCCGTCAGGGTTGGACTTTTGGGGACGTGCTTTGTTTGGATTATCCTTGGACAGGTCTATCTAACGGAACTATTCACACCTTTTCCGGCTCGGGCTTCGTTCCTCATTGGTTAACAGCTGCTTGGACCAGCTTCTCTCTTTTTCCTCCCCCGTGAACAGCAGACTGACATTGAAATGGGCCGCGGTTGTTTCCCGGAAATTCGTCCCTATTTCTTCCTCTTTCTCTAAGGTGCTGGTCTCTTCCTCCCGCTGACATCATGGACTTTTTTAGACCTTCTGTTTTACTCCAAGCTTGCGCAGACAGGCCCCTTTTTCTTTTCATTATAATTTTCCCTTTGTTCTTTTTCATGCCGTCCTCGCTGGGCCGAAGAGTCCCTTTTTTCCTCTTTTTTTTCCTTAGTCTTCGTGAATCACCCCGCGAAAAACATACAAAGAAACAGAAAGTGCCTCCGACCCAGCGGACCCGACCATCCCCCTCTGATGTTCCGTCGTCCTCCTGGCGCAGGCGCGGCGCCAAAACCCCCGACCGGGGTGCCTCCCCCCGTGATCTGCGGAAAACTCGTTTTCATTGGTCATTTTTGCTGTTTTTTTCGGGCCAATAAGTCGCTGGCACCAAAAACAGTTGACCCCGGGCCTTCAGAAGATTTTTATTGCGTTTTTCGCGCAGTCTTCTTCATTTTTTATGAACTCTTCTTTCCTATTCGGTAACCCCCGCACCGGCTTCCAGGACCTGTCCGCCCCGCAACCGGACCTTTTGTGCTGCGGATCCCACATGCAACCGTCTGAGCGCGCCACCGGAGAAAGCCACGCCGCTTCGCATGACTTGGTCATTCCCCCCCCCTTGCGGCAAGAGATCTATTACGGCGACCGGCCGGAGGGGCAAACGTTGACTCGCCCGAATTTTTGAGCAGGCCCCAGTAACGGGATGGACGCATCTGCTGTCACAGCCAAGGAGGCTTATCCCCCCCTCTTATTCACCACCTTGTCTTTTTTGGTTAAGGGCGAGTGATCGCAAGCTCCCTCACAAAGAGAATGGTTCGAGCCACCCCCGTGCCCTCGATTTCCCAAGCTGTCCGCCGAGGTCACCTCCGTTTGATGTTCCTTAATTACTTTGCTCTGCTTTTATGTTGAATCCCTAGACTTCAGATTTTTTAAGCAAGTTTTCCTGGCCTATGTGTGAAGGGTTCACGGGTGGCAACCTCACTCCTTTCCCGGGGGCGACAATGGACCCGGATATGCAGTCGACCGCGTAAGCTCTTTTGCCCCTTCCCTCGCTTCCCCCCATTTTGAAGGTGTTTCTCCCGCAGTGGGAAGAAAGTTTCACATTGAGGGGGGGATATCGCCGCCTAATGTAGGTCGGCCCTGGGCTCCTGCGTTAGAGCCTCTGATCCAGGGACTGCTGTCTCTTAAGAGGGGCAGTCCATCCCCCCGCTTTTACCACCGCCTTTAGCCAGTCAGCATTCAGCCGATCCCGGGTCCTGAGTCTTTTTTTCCGGGAGGGATTCTTTATGCCCTGCGCACGTCCCTTTCAGCTCTTCCCTCGAAAGTTTTGCTGCGGAGCGTAGTCCAGGCACCGAACGTTCGGCTAGAGGAACCTCTGCTGCTCCGCACTAAAGGTCTTCCTGGTGGGAGACTTTCCCCGCCCTCCGCCTTTAGCGCTTTGTTGGCGACCATGCGCGAAGCCTCTTTCTCCCCGTTCTCTCACGCGATTAATTCACGCCTAATTCTGTAATCTTTTCCTGCGCTGGAGCCCTCCCCAGAGTGAGATTTTTCACCCTTTTCCCCCCTTCGAGATCGTTTAACCACGGCGCGCAATCCTCGGACGATTTCAAACGCCTCTTGTTTTTACTTGCACTTGTTTCCCTTCATCGGACCAATTCCTCGTCTTTCTTTCTCGCCGCCCATCGCTCCAAACCCCTTCAATTCGGGCAGCACTTTCTCGCGTGGTACTTCCGTGTTCTCAGCTTCGAAAACCTTGCTAGCTTCTCGAGAAGACCGCGGTCGAGGCTCCTTCTTTTATGGGAGGCGGGACTGACCTTTTGGCCTGTCCCCTCGGACCTTGACCTCACTCCAGCCGTCTAAACCACATCTAGCGCCCGCATTACCTCCCCGTTCCGCTGCTTTGCCACTGGGCCAAGACGTCTACGCTCTCCTGTAGAATCGAGTTCCTAGACTGTTTTCGGCCTAAATTTTACGTTTAGATTTTTCGCCGCGAATAATGACGGCGAGAGACAAACTAGAAAGGGTCCCACTGTTACATTGCCTTTGTAGGTGTGTTCTCCCTTGATTGTTAAGACTTTCGATCCCTTTGTGTCACCCCAGAGTACTCGACCCCCGTTTTGACCTCGCTGGAATTTGCTTGAATCGGAACTTCTGCGCACAGATGGTTTTTACCAGTCTCACCTCCGAACCCCAAAGATACTTTTCCAGGACCCCATTCATTAAAGGGGTAGGCTTGTGGCCCTTGGCCACGGAAAAAGAGAAACTGTTTCACTTTTTTTTTTCCCCTCTTTGTCCGTTGGCGTCTACCATCGGGAGAGAGAAAAATCGTTCTCCAGGGGTTTTTTTTTTTTCACCCCTTTCCCCTTTGTCGGCGTCCTGGGGACCTTGCTACTTAGCGAATGGCATGGTCATCCCTTTGGGACGGTTTCACTTGTTCTCCAGCCATGGAAAGACCCCTAATGGAAAACTTCGATTCAGATTTTTTTGTACGAGACACTCTTCAAGCACCATTCGTATTGGGAATTCTTTGACAGTCTACCCCCTTTTATACAATTCCACCCAAATGCCTGACGCGAACTCTCTGAAGAAGACCTCGTTGTGTTGTTGAAAGAGTCTTTTCCTCCCTCAGGTTTTTTGTTTTTTTACTGGGGGCATGGGTTCGAGGATCCAGCTGATCATGTACTATGACTTCACTCATAGATGGCTGGGTTTTTTTTACCTCCTTAAACCCTGTGGTTTGGTTTCTTGTGTCTTTTGTTTTTGTGTGATCGGTGGTTTGTTTTTTAGTTTTTTTGGTTTTTGCTACCCGAGGCGACGCATTTTCTTTATGTTGGAACTTGTGAGATATCCGACTGGCATAACCTTCATGAGGGAGACGCTTCCCTCCCTCCCCCCGACACTTGCCCTTTCTTTCCGACGTGACGCTGGGTGCTTTTCTCTTTTGACAAACTTTTCGCTATAGCCGCTTTTGTAGTTCTCCACTAAATTCAACGCGGTCCCCCGGGTTTCTTCTTTCCGTTTTATTCCAAACCCCCCGGGCCTTAATGCTTGTTATTCCCACGTCTTTTTGGTCCGCGTGCTATTCCCACTGTTTCTTTTCATACAGTTTTTGCCGTTCCCAAGATGCGCCCTCGCGCTTTACTAGGGACGTCTTGGGACGATGTTATTCCCACAACTGTCCTACCGGGGAGGACCCCCCTGCTTTTCCCACCCAGACCCCCTTTTCTTGCCTTTTCCTGTTTTGACACAATGAGCGTCGTTCGCGGCCCTTCGGAGTCTCCTCCGATTTCCCAGGCGACCTTTCTTTCTCTATTGAGGAGGGTCTCCCTGCGTCGGTTCCTCCTCTTTGAGCGCCTTCCGCCTTTTTCTCCTGGTCATTGCTTCTTCTGAGGACGTTTGGGCACGTTCTTTTTGGGCTCTCCCCGGCGCACCCGTCTTTTTTTCGGGACGGGAAGTGTCAATCCAATATGCGGGTGGTTACTTTAGGACCCCCCCCAAGTTCATTCCTCTGACCGCGATCCATCACCGGGTGACATTATGTCTCCTTCCATCCCTTATTCCCTCGACCGATCCTCCCTCCCCATTTAGTACCCACAACACTTATTCTTGAACTCAGGGTGTGCTGGCCTATTCGAGCGATGGTCAGTAAGTGATTTCGTTGCTTTCCGGGTCGATGCTTGCTGCGATAACGTGACGGACTGCGGGCAATTTTTATTAGCCCTGGAGACCTTCCTCTCCTATTCTTCGTTGGTGCGGAGTTTTGGGGAATCGGGCCTCTGCGGTCCGAGAAGTGTCCGTATGTTCAGCCTATTCCTGACGCCTCTGTTTGACATGCGCGCTTTGGGGCTTGCTGCTTTAGGTCACGACGGTGATCCATCGTTTTTTTTTTCCATTACAGTGTTTCTTCCTTCCCCTCCAGTGATTTGTGCGCATGGGGACAACCTCAGAGAGCGCGGATGTGATACCACAGGCCTCTTCTCCGGTTCTTGCATTTCTTTTTCTGACCTCTTCAGAGAGATTTCCCCCCCCCCCTTTTCGGGATGCCTAACGGCTGCAAGCCGCCCCCCCTCCCCTTTTTCCCTTCGTCTGGATGTCGTGCCGGGGCCCGATTTGAAAGAACAGAATAAGATCCCTCCCGACCCCAGGGTTCTTTTGTTTGGGCCGGCGGTTACACTGGCGTCGTTTGAGGTCTTGGATGCCACTCCTAGGTGGTTTTGTGATTTATCTTTCCCTAGCTTGAGTTTTGATCCTCCCCCCGCTAGCGTGCACCCAATAGTCCCCGCTCCCTCCATCTTCTGAAGGCGCTATCCCTGCCAGGCTATGTCTTGCCCGGATAATTCTTTTTGAATCATCCTTTTACTTTCTTGCTGTTCTTCGACGCGTTACGATTTTTTTCGCTGTTCCTTGTTTCCCATTCCCTCCCTGGTGGGGTTTCCCTTTTTTTCCCCCGTGACTTATCCCATACGATGCACTCTTTCTGGTGGGACACTGGTCGGCATTCCTTTCTTTTCCTTATGAGGTCTTCAACTTCCCTTAACTCGTCGTGAGGACACTGGCTCAGGTCTGCTTCCCGTTGCCCGCATCTTTTTGTCACTAGTAGCCAATTTGGTTACGTTTCCCCTGTTGAGGTTATTGTCCTCCGTTGCTCCCCATCGTAATTTCCCCCCCCCGCGCTGCAGAGGTTTAAGCCAATACCTCTTTGTTTTAATATCAAGAAGTTTTGATTTTGCCAAAGTCATCCTGGCAGACATTCAGTCCTCTTTTTAAAGTTGTGTCTTATCCTTATATTTACGTGTCCTAGCCTGGATAAGGCTTTTTTTTGAATACCTGCCCTCTTTATCTTTCAGTTTCCGTCTCTGATGTTGACGGTTTTTTCAATTACAACCCGATTTCTACCGTAGTTGCCTTGGCTGTCCTCGTACGACCCCCTTTTCTTATTGTTGTTTCGGTGGGGTCTCCGGGCGAGCCGACCCCTTCTTTTTAACTTTTTGCTTCCAGGACCATGTTTTATCCGGCCGTTTAGTGGTTTTTAACGACTCGTTCCAGCCATCTATACACCCATTTGGTCCATCCTTCTCCGAAAACGCACTTCCTTCTTATATTAAAGTGATTTAACCGTGTGTTTGTCCCTCTGGAATTTTTTGGATGACCCCTATCTTGTTTCAACCGCCCCACTTGTATTAGCTTGTCCTGTCAGGGATCATTATTTGCTTAAGTTGTCCCCCCCTTGCTGTCCCCTCTCTTCCAGTCTTGGAAAACCTCCTGGCAGGTGTCAGGCATAAGTGCTGGGTTTCTTTCTTTGTTCCCGCTTTTGTCGGTTTAATGTCTTTGCTTCTAGGTTCCCCGAAACACTTTGTATCAACAGAGGAACTGCAAAAAACCCCCCCCTCCAGTTCCCTGTTCTTTTGCCCAAGTTCCCGCGGTCCGAGATACCCAAACCCCGGTCCCCCCACTTTTGATGTCGCCAGGTCCCTTGCTTTTTTCTTTATTTGGTATCCGACTTAGCCCCAAAACCAAAGGATGTCTTTTGGAGCACCAAACGACTGTACCATAACTTCATATAACCCGCCCACGTGTTAATCTTTTTTTTCCTATCCCCGACGATGCTTTACAGGTGCCTTCGTGTTAAGGGGGTGGCAGTGAAACCCATTCACGGTCGCTCCTTTTCCTAGTTTTCCTTTAGCAGGTTTTCAGCGCAAGCACGTCCTTCCTCCGCCTATTGCCATGCTGGCTCGACTAGACCCGTCCCCCCGGCCCCAACCACCGGAGCTAAACGTTTCCATCCAGCGGGCCCCCCGTCCAACCATGTCGTTATTTGTCCTGCCCCTTACCCAATGGGGACCTTTGCATAAGCTTTAATTTTTTAGTTCTTCAACAACAAGCTTGCGGCGGTCAACCACACGCTTCATCCCAGTGAATTGGCCGGGACCCATTTTATAAA
>Ga0179593_1512078_pt1 | contig 17518 bp, 18 predicted proteins | sample CZODoug2_1_08_16_FD_185931 | JGI IMG/M metagenome (GOLD analysis project Ga0179593, IMG submission 185931) | Vadose zone soil fungal communities from Angelo Coast Range Reserve, California, USA - CZODoug2_1_08_16fungal (PacBio error correction) | ecosystem: Environmental > Terrestrial > Soil >... | reverse complement strand
CCGTCGGGCGTAGGTGTTTTTCTCTCTTAGCATCCCCCCCCTCATTCGCGATTCGCAGGCTTTTTTTTAGGGGCTATATAGCAGGACCGCCTGGACCTTTCCTTGGCTCTTTCATCTGGTCCAGTACTAGGTTTGTCTCGGTCTAGGACCTCCACTCGGAGCCCAACGCCTCGTTGTCTTCGCCTTCCTTGGGTCGCGGCGGGTTGTTTGCTCGTGCGACGTGCTCGGAATGTGGGGCCCCATCGGAGGGCCGTTTTTTTTTGCGACAACGGAAGTCGAGGAGACGCGACGTCCGTCGGCCCTCTCGCCTGACACGCAGTGTTTTCCCGCGTCCGTATGGCGACGGTAAGCCGGTTTACCTCCCCCTGATGCGCGAGTACCCTCCGTGCCCGATTCCCACCATCAACGGGACCACCCTTCCCCCTCTCGTCCTTTCCGGCCTTTTGCCCACATGCCTTCCCGGGTTTTTTTTTTTCTTTGTTTTGCCTTTCCCCGGCGAATCTTCTCTCCAGCTAGCCGTTCATCCCTCCTCTTCAGGGCCACAACCCGTTGATCTAGTCGCAGCCTTTTTGCTTCCGACAGCCATCGCTTTGTGCTCCGCAGGCCCCGAGAAGCGCAGCGCTCTCTTTCCTTTTCCCTGCGCGATGAAGGATCCTAGATTTCTAGTTTCTCCTTCGAACTTGCGCGACGAGCAGACCCTCTTTGCACCGGATGTAATACCTCGCAGATCCCGAGGAGATCTGGACCTCTCCGCTAGCTCGACACCGTCCCCGGCCCTCACCTTTTTTGCCCCATCTGCGTCCCTAATCCCCAGACAAGTGGGCCTAGGCACATATGTTTCCCCAACGATCGCTCTTCACCTTCCCGGCAACCTTCCGGATGGCCCCTGTCCGACACTCCCCTGCTTTCATTATCCGGTCGAAGTCAACTTTTTTTTTCCCGGCGTTTCCTCTCTTCTCCCTACGTTTTTCGGAGCTCTCCCAAACGAGGATGCCCTCTCAACCCCTCTCTCGAAAACCCCCCAGCGCCATTTCCGACCTACTTCACCGCATTCGTATCGTGCTTAATTTTTTGACGGTGTTGCGCTTGACGTCGTCTACGATTTACCCCTTGGATCTAATGAGGGACCCCCCGTTCTCCGCTCTTGTAGGAGAAAAGAACAAATGGCGGTCTTCTGCACTGCTATTTAATCTGCGGCCTATCGTCCGCGCACGGACGGCCTCCCCACAGCGAAACCGCACGTTCTCTCCGCGCCTCAAGCAGAAGCGTCCCCCTTTCATCATACCCCTTTTTTTCTAAAGTCTGATTTCTCGGCCTTGCGCCCCTCCCGTCATAGAGCCTACTATTCGGTCCCCCCTGGTCCTCCATCCTCCCCCCCCCCCCCTATAGGGCTTGAGTCCTCTCCACAAATTAACATAGAAGTTGCATTTTTTCTTTTTTCCGTATGTCGCCGCCCCCCACTAGGCTTCGAACATGTTCAACTTCACCTACGAAGTGCCACCCCTTCTTGTGATCACCCGGATGTTTTTATTTTTTTCTTCCTGCCCCTTTTTCCGCGGTCCTAGCCGTACTCCGATTGACTAATCGTCTGCCGGGTTTATTTCCGTCCTTTCTATCCCTTTCCCTGGCTCTGAAGACGTTTATACCTGTGCGTCAACAGCCGTCACAGTTGTTTTGCAAGTAATTTGTTTCAACCTCGACCCTCTGATTCCTCTTGGAATAGTTTTTCTTCCGAAGGTTTTAACCCAAAATCCCAATGTCGGGTTGCCCGTTATCGCCAGCTGTCGATTCGATCGCTCTCCCCGCTACGTATGAAGCAGCCGGGGTGGGGTGTGGTCGGCGCGCGACGGCACCCCCCCGGGATGGTTCCTCGTCTGCAAAGTGAAAGGTGGGCAACCCCCTCGCTTTCGCCTGTCCTCCTGACGGACGAACCAACTCTTTCCCTCCCTACTACGTTGTTGTTTGTCCTCTCTTCTTTCTGACGGCGTTTCTAGCCTGCTTCCCCCTCACTTTGTGACGTCCGTGAACACCAGCCCTGCGTCCTTTCTCTCCAGGCATGTGTTGCGGATGTCGTCCCCCTCGAGAGCTTTAAAAGCCCTCCCCCCCCGATCGCCGACTGCTATCGTATCACCGTGTTCTTCCATTTTCCGTGGTTCAGCCCGTATCTTTGCCTCTCTTCCAGCAGCGGTTAGAGGTCTATGACGATGTAAGTTTGCTCCCCTCCCCTGTGGATTTCCTTGGTATCGCCTTCTGGCGCTGCAGGATCCCGGGTCCGGAAGTACCTTTGACTCCCTCTTGTTCCGGCCTCTCTTCCTCCCCTCTTCGGGAGTTCTTGCTGGCCCCTGCCTTTTTGAAGGCCTCTTTTGTGAATTCCCGCGGTGTCACCAGCCTTGCGGTCTGTTTTTTTCGGTAGGTGACCCCCATTGCCCCTTAATTTTTCCCAGCTAGATGGTGCGGACCGCTTTGACTTTTTTTTCCTCCCCCGCCATCTTTTTCGGGATGGGAATTTTGCTCTCTTGCCGGCTTTTCTTTTTCTTTACTCCCCTCCTCCTGTATTGGGGTGGCTCTCGATGTTGATTCGTGCGGTAGGCGCTTTCTGCGTCAGCGTGATGCCGATGTTGCTTTCTTTTTTCGCGCTTGCTTTAGGCGGCGACGATGACGTGCTTTTGGGCTTGGGCGCTTTCCTTTTCCTCGCGGAGCTCTACATTTGGCCCCCGCCGTTAGCCGACCGTCAGGTGTCCTCGTTAACCCATTCCTTTTTTTTTCTGTCGCCGCGATGGCGCGCACCAGTCCTCTTTATCCCAGACTTCGTTAGCCTCGTAGCGATCCCTCGGTTTTAGTCCCCGTTCCGGAGCAGGAATTTAACAGAGAAGTATTCGATAGGACTTCCCCCTCAGGAGCTTCTTTTTTTCGAGAATCGGAGGGAACCTTTTGCCCGAGGTTTGTCCTCCCTTTTCTTAGCCATGAATTTTTGTCTTTCACCTTTGCCGTGGAAATCGTTGACTCGAACGTTGTGGACCTTACTACTGGGAGGACGGCCCCCTGGATTCGCCACGTTGGATCCCGCCCACCCGTCGCAGTTTAACGGAAGATCGTTATCGTTTCTTAATATTGGCCACCTTTCGTTGGATTAGGTTGTCCGCCAGGGCCTTTTGTCTTTCCTCTCTTGCTTTTTTCTAGAGCCGAAGATATCCTTTTGATTGCTCCCTAGGTTGAGTACTTAGAGTTTTTCTTTTGCGAACAGCTTAAGGTAGATTGGCGCCACCTTTGGACTTTTCGATCCCTTTCTCCGTTCTTCCCCTAATCCCTGCGCTTATGATGGCCTGCTTCCTCCCCTCCTAGATCTGCGCTGTATAGAACCCCACCGTGACGATGACGTTTTTGGCCTGCCTTCGCTGGCTTCGACAGGCTGGCCGCTCCGCTTTCGGGGCCGTTCGTTTCTGCTGACCCTTGTACGGACCCCCCTTAGTCGTGGTCGTTTTCGGCGATCTGTCCCGCTTTCGCGCTCCCTTTGGACCTCCGCCCTTTTGACCGTGCCTTTCCTAATCCCTCATCGCAAAATGCGTTTAGTTGGCGTCCCTTTTTAGCTTACAGGCCTGTCCTTTCACCAATTACCCCCATGTTTTACCACATTGCACCTCACCTCGCGTAGCAGACGCCGTCTTTTCGGTTTCTCTTTTCTGTCCACGAGGCGTTGGAGCATATGATTGGCTTTTTTCCTTGTTCCGGGAGTACGCAAACCTTCTTTCCCCGATTACGACAAACCTGATTACTTTAGAGTTCTTGACCGAACCCCCCCTCGACTCCCTGGAGGCGCGCACGGGTTTCCATATGTCCAAACCCGTTCCCTTTGAAAAATATCTATCTCCTCCTTTTCCACCGTTTTTTTATCTGATTTTCAGCAGGGAAACGCTTTCTGGATCTGCACAACCCTTCCTGTTTGCTCCTTCCGATTCGCAGGCTTTGGGTCCTATCACAAAGTACCCCCCCCTGGCAAAGTTGGCCCTCCCGGAAATTTTTTTTCTCAAAACATTCTTACCCAAGCTCATGATCGCGCCCCCTCTCGTGGGTGACCCTCCACCCCTTTTTTAGCGGGCGGGGTTTCGTCTTCGGCCTGAAGTGCTGGTGGGCATGTTTTATTTGTTATTCCCCCCACTGCCCCCAGCCGTCCCTCTGACTCCTTCCTAGAGACCCGCCTTTGGTTACGGATGCGACCCGGTCAGTCTGTCTCTCGCTCGCATCCCCCGACGCTAACCGGCCAAGATAGCCCACTCTTCCCCCCCCAGAAGCTTGTTCGTCCCCCTATTCCGGCGTTAGCAGACGATCTCGGCGACCCGTCAGAGCCTTGCCAGCCGTCTTCTCCCCCCCCTGCCCTCGAATCGTTGATTCACTTCTGTCCCCGCCTTTCTGGAGTCGAGAAATTCAACTCGTCGGCGAGGCCTCCTGCTGCCGACTGCGGCTAACCCCCCAGTGTCGCACGATGAATTTTCTCAACCATGTCTTCAGTTCGACATTGTGGTCCCCCGGCGACTCTCGCCCCCTCTCCTATCCCCGGACGCAACCGTTGCCCACCCCCCCCCCCCATTCCGGCCCGCTCGACTCTTGCCTCGAGATTTCTCCTGCGGCCAGACCCCCATCGTGCTTTTTCTTGACTTCCCCTATCAACGCCCTTTGGGCCTCCCTAACCGCGGTTTTCAACGATCCCATCCTTTCCCACGGTCACTCACTTTTTTTTTCTTCGCCCGTTGCGAATGACCGGTGCCGGTCGAATATGCGTGTGGCCCGGTTTTTTTTCCCACATAGTGCGTCGGATCGATCACACCCTTCCCCCGCCGGCTGCAGGTTGTGACTAAACAGCGATTGAATCTTCCTCTTACGATGGATCTTTCTAACCGGGTACGCAGTACCAGCTTAGGTCTCCCTACGAATCGTTCCCCGGGTGACAACGTTGACCCCCTATCCCCCCAGCCCTTTTGGTTTTCTCCCGATCGTAGGAGGACACGACCCCCCCCCCCCGGTCGATTCCAGCATTTCACTTTTGCGATCCGTGGACGGGTCATATTTCTCTCTCCACCTGTCCAGAGACTTTAATGCGGCCCCCAAGACCTCCCCTCCGCACGATCTCCGCCCCCCCCTAAAGCGCGTCCTTCCTTCATTCTGGATCACGCTTATGGTAGACCTTCATACGTCCCCCCCCCCCTGATCAACATCGCTTTACCGGTTGCCCGCGGGAGAAATTTCATTCAAGACCAGCATTTTTTTTTTCGAGCTCCACATTAGAAGTCGGATTTTCCCTATGTCCATTCTCCCACCATCTCGTGTTCTTTAGACTTTCCTTTTCACGACGTTGACGATTGTCAACAGCGGCGCAGCCGGGCCGATGCAAAAGGCGTGCCGTAACCTCTCCCACGACCCCATCGTCTTCGATTCCTCTCCTGTCGGCCGCCGGGTCAGTCAGTACCGATTTTTTACTGTACCTGCATCTCGATTCAAGGGACATACCCGGTCTCCAATTGGGGCCAACGACCTTCCGTTAGACCCATCTAGACCTCGACGGTTTGGCCTACGTGAGAAGGTTTTCTTTTCTGCTGAACCCCGCCCCCTTTCCTCCCCCAAACGGGAATATCGTTTTAGGCCTTTGCTAGTCTGACCCATCCGCTAGATGGACGCAGCAGCACCATGTTTCCGCCCTTTTTTGGATGTTGTGCGCCGTCGCCACAGTGAAAAAACGGTTTTTTTCCAACTCCAAGATCCGCCGGTAAGCAACTCCTTCTCAAATACCTTCTTACTTCGTTGTTGTTTTTTCTCTCTGATTGTCGTCGTAGTTTTACCCCCTCGAGACGAGACTGGTCTTGTTTCCCCCCCTTCTCTTCTACACCGCACCGGCCGTGCCCCCCCCCCCCTTTCCCCCCACCGGTTCCTGAGGTTGCTGATGTCTGAGAACGAGCGCCAGATAGAAGACTGCCCCTCCCCCCCCGTTTTTTCTTGGCGCCGTTTTTTTGCGTTCAGCCGTCGGCACTTGCTTCATTGTTCCCTCTCCCCTGAAGCGGTCGAGGTCTATGAAGATTTAAACTCCGGTTCCGGCCCAGTTCCGGTGGTCTTTCTCTTTTTATATCCTTCCGAGGAAGGTTTTTTTTTTCATTGGATTCCCTCCCCTTTCTTCCGGCTTGGCCTGACGATGAGTTCTCTTGATCTCTTGGGTTCCCCTTCCGAGAGTTCCTGCTTTCGGCCTCGGCGCCCCTTGTTGAATCAAAAGTTTCTCTTGCTGGTAGGTCATTCTGGTGCGCACTTGACCTTCCTTAAGGCCGACCCTCGGATGGAGGACCGCATGGACATTCAGTTTCCTCCCACATATCACTATTGTTTCTTCTCCGTTTCTCCTCCGAGCGGTTCGTCAAAGTCACGGCGGAACCCCCCCCTTCTGTCCTACGATGTTGAGAGTGCGTTTTTGGTCCCCTTCCCCCCGGTTCCCCATAAGAGTGATGACGAGGAGCTTTCTCGAGTTCTGGGGAGGCTCGAATAATGTTTTCGGCGTTGCCGTCCCCTTGTTTTCCTTTCACTTGAAACAGCGTGACAGTTTTCCACTCCGGCAAGTCCCTTTGGGATCACAGTCCCCTTGGTTGGCCCTAGGGAGAGCAACCCCGGTCTGGTTATAGGTTCTTATACCCAGACGCGCGCGTTGGCCCCCCCTATCTCATCGACTTCCCGGCACGTCCAGCTTCTCTGAGAGATGCGGAAGGCGTTTGAACATCTCGGTGACTTTTGGTCCTTTCTACCCTCCTCCGTCGCGTGTTGTTTATCGCTTAACTCCGTAGGAGCTGTTGGCTTGCCCCCCTGTACGGCCGCCACGTATTCGACACTTCGAAGCCCAATGGGGGCTCCCGAATCTCCGAAGTTGTTCGCCAAGCCAACCTCGTTTGCCTTAATCTATACGTCTCTCCACGGCGTGACTATGGAGGACCTGAGTGGTCCTTTTTTCGTCCAGTCAACCCCCTTTTTTATGGTTTCTCTTTTCTCGCGATTCTAGAGCAGGCCATGATTTAGCTTGAGGGAGTCTTTACAAGCCGGTGTCGCTCTATGCGGTGACTTCGGATTTTCCCGTTTTTGAGGCAACATTACGAATGCTCCTTTGATCCCATTCGTTTCAGCCCCCCTGTCGCTGCGATTTTAGCTGTCAGAACCAGACGCAGACCTGCGTGAGGCGGTGAACCTCTCTTCTTTGGGCCCATCCATCCCCGTTGATGCGAAAGCTGGTTCGCCTGAGGTCGCAGGGGGTTCCTTTCTCTTGCTGACCCATTGAAGGAATTTTTTTTTCCAACGGTTTTTGTCTTGATACTTGCCTGGTTTCTTTTCCTCAGTCGGAAAGCGTCGTTTAGCCCAGCAGAAGATCGCCCCCCACAGCGTGTTCTTGTGAAGTTGGGCACGTCTTCGCGCCCGGATTTCTGCCCTAAACCGCATTGACCGTATGTGTCCACATGCCCAACCTCCGGCCGCCCTCCATCCGCCCAGCCAGCACCATTGTTCCTCTTTCGTCTCCTCTGTTGGGCTCCGAGAGCATGACTGGCCTTTCCTCCCGGGAGGACACACACCAACTGACACCAAACCTCCTTTGGCCCTCCCTTACCCCCCCGAAGCCATCTCCCCTCACCTGGTCTACTCACTTTCCGGTGCTGTCTGTGCGACTCCAAAAACGAAATTTCCCCCCTGTGCAAATCTATCTTTTTTTTTTTTCAACTCCCTTCCGTTTTGCCGCTGAGATTTCAGCCCTTGAAAACGAGTTCTTTGGCATTAGCCGATCCTTCCTCGGAAGCCCTCTCCTACCCCGTCTTTCTCCTTCTTTTTTCGATAGCACGGCCATTTCCTCTCCCCCCCCCGTCGGTTTTTGCGTAATCGGCGGGCCACTGGACTTTGTCTGGTTAGAACTCTTTCCAATTCCTTCTCTTTCCCCCTCGTTTTGAGACGACTTCGACACCTTTGTGGGTAGCAGGCGGGCGTGTAGAGTCTGGCGCGTGCTGGTGCCTGTTCGGTTCTTTGAATTCGTTTTGGAGAAAACGTCGTTTACTGAAGTCAGCTTAGACTCGGCTAAGTCTCCTGCCCCTCGTTGTGCTCGGTCTGCGGTTGCGACGTCCTATGGTTCCCCCTTGCCTCCCTGCGAAGCTTTTGAAAGCATCTTTATTCAAGAGGACACCCCAGACGCCTTTGTGTTATAGCCCCGCCGGGTCAGAAAGCCTCCAGGCAATCTTCCGGAGAGCGGCATCCTTGTTTCCGCAGAGCCCTTAGTGACTTGGGCCCACAAACGCTAGTCTCGGCCGTCGAGAGCCTCCCCTCGCGGGTGTGATTTAGAAGCCCAACTCGGCCCCTTGCCTCTATTCTTATCCGTGTGAATTAGATGCTTGGTTCCTCCCTGATCCGAAATTTTGGACCAATTTCTGTGACGCTTGATCACCGGCGCTGTTCCTTTCCAGGCCCCGCCCCCCTCTCAGTTCCGGCCCGAGTGACCTCTACCGTATTCGCCGAGATCGTTCGTCCCGCCACCCCCAAGCAAGGTGGGCCTCTAACTCAACTCCGGGGTCTCATCGGTCGGGCAAACTGTCCCTATCGCCCAATCCTGCGGCCTCCCCGATCCCCCCAGAGATGTCCTCGGCGCTCACGGTGAGTAAAGGTGCGGGCGTTTTTAATTTCCTAAGCCCCCTCTGTTGACATTGTTCCCCGATTCAACAAATGCCGGGCCGGTGTCTCGACCAGAAAAAAAAAGCGCTTTCCAGATTCTTCTTTTAGTAGCATAGGTCTCGTTCTAAGGGCGGGATTGGCCTGGCTGTTTCTCTATTTTTCGTTCTCTTCGCCCAAGCGAGCGTCTTCTCAATACAGAGAACCCAGCCTCTCGTTTTCAGGCGACACCAATGGAAGGTCGTTTTCCCGTTCCACTGAACGTTCTTGAGATCGTCGTGGACCCCCTAGGCCGATGTGTTTTCTCTACCACCGGAGCCGTGACATTCTTGGCCCAATCGCACGCCATGTTCTTCTAGCCGCCGCCTCAACTAGCTCCCCGTGAGCATTTAGGCATTGTCTTCTTTCGCCCCTACCGCCCAACTTTTCTACCCCGACCCGGTGACTCTTTTCACCGACCGGGCCAGTGTCGGTCAGGCTCGAATACCCAACCCATCACTCCCCTCAATGCGTTGCCTATGGGATGCGGTCACCATCTCTTGTTCGGCCCTGCCCTTTCAGATTCCTTTTTTTCAAGGAAGTGAATTCCCGCCCCCTAATCTTTGTTGATCCGATTGCTATATAGGGATTCGCTCCACAGTTCCTGTTCCCCAGAAGACCATCCCCTCTACGGTCTCTTTCCAGCATGTAGGTCCCCACCTCCTTGTGTCACCGAATCTGTAGAAAACCCCCCAGACTGGATCCTCCCGGCGTCCTACCGGGCCACTACCCCCGCCTTCTTTGCTTTTTCCCAGACCCCTCTGTTACCTACCGGCTGCCTCCTTCGACCTGAAGCAGGTTTTCTCGATTAACAACAGGACAACCCCCCTTTTACGGCGCCACATGTGCCGTGGCGATCGTTTTTACCTTCCCCTTCTCTCTGATGGACGAAACCTCCCTTTCTTCCCGCGAGACGGAAACGGTGTCCTACCCTTGTGGTTGGCCCTATCGTCATCGCCTGGACGTCCCTCCCAATTCCCTCCCGTTGTTTGTTGTCCTGATCTGAGTCGTTTTCTGACCGGCGATGCGAGCCTTTTTTTGCCCACCGTTTTCAGTCTAAAACAGCCCCGGCTTTCCGAACATTTGAATGGATGTTATGTCCCGAGGGATCTGGCGAAGCGTCCCCGATCCTACTGCGATCCCCCTCTTTTCCCCTTGTCCTAATTGTTTTTTATCCTCTTAGCTTGCCCTCCTGTATCAGCAGCCGGTCGAGGTCTATTCGATGCTGGTGGACTCAGGGGACGTCGGTATTATCGCCTGAAGAGGCCTCCTCTGGATGGTCTTAAGATCTGTCTTGCAACTTTTCCCTACCAGAAGACTTTTCTTCCTCCGCCTCGGATGAGTCTTCAGAGGGCCAGCCTTTTGTTTGGAACGGCTCCGGCCACGGTGATCACAGGCGAGGTTCCTGTATTTCAAGTCTCCTTCCCATTGACGTCGGAAGCGAAAGCTCCTTTGTCCGATGTACATCTTCCGCCAAACCGATGGGATGGTTCTTTCTATGACTGGCTGTTGGGTGATTCTGTCGACCAGCGTTTTACCGGATGGGGGTACTGTAACCCTTTTTGAGAGTGCGTAGGCGAACGCGGCTTTTCCCCTGCTTATTATTCTGATAACGATTTTTCCCGCGCTGCTTGTCTTGCGGCTTGCATGGCCCCCTTTGCCTTCTTTTTCCGCTTCGCGCCTTTCCTTTGATTTATGAAAGCGTGACGCTTTGAGCTCGTCCGACCTCAGACCGTGGTACCTCGACCCCATTTTTGTCGAAGACACTCCGGGATCCTCCACCATTTCCCGGGGATTCGATCAAGACGCTCGCTCCCCTCTAGTTCTTCGACCTTCCCCACGCCAGACCCGGTTTGACACTTGAATTTTCCTTAAAAATAGGTCATTTCTCTGTGGTGTTCAGAGATATCACGAGGCAGGGTTGGTGTTTTCCCGAGAAGGCACGGAGCTTGGTAAATGGCCGGAAAACTGAACCTTTTACCGGCCCGACATCCCCTGGGGAGTCCACGCGCACATTTGGCTATCCTCCACCCTGACAGGTTTGCCGACCTTTGATCTGTTTTGGCCAAGTTTTGATATCATGCCGATTGCTGCGTTGGACTTCTTTTTTAGCCTTTCGCGCCCCTCTCTCTGCCCCCTTCGAGCTTCTCCTCGACCTCTTTTCGTCGCTGCGGAATAGGCGACCTCCCCCTGCAATTTGAGCGGGTGTTTCTCTGCGAGCTCGAGTTTCGCTTGTGCGGGTCCCCACCCCCGGTCCTTCGTTTCTCGTTTTCATAGCTCCCTCCGGATCTCCCTGTCGCGCAGCCCCTTTCTCCGCCGGAGATTTCTCTTGACGCCCGCGCGGGGCGGGGACGTCTCTCTTTTGCCTCACCCCTCTAATCTCTTTAAACGTGCGCGGAAGACTTGCGTTTTGCGATATTCGACGGAGGAATCTTTCTAATTCCTTAGGGTAGTTCTGCGATCTTGATCAGTTGTGAGCAGTTCAGTAGAGTCCCAGCGGCACCGGTCCCTTTCGCCTCGCAGACTCCTTACACTTTCCCCTATGGAGGAAGGAGACCTTTTTCGCAGATTCGTTGCCACTCTGAACCAATCTCCACCTTCCCACCAGCACAGGGCCCCCAGCCTATCTTTTCGCGTACGCCGGACCACCCCAACCTCCTTTCGCCCCCCTTGGTGGTCTCCGAGATCTCGCTTTGAGGTCATGTTTTTTCCCCAGGAGCCGGTCACACCTTCATCCGACACCACTTTGGGCGGCATAAGTCGTGATAGCTAGGAACACCCCTCCCCTGGTCATCGGAGGTTCCTCGTCGGTGCTGCTCGTCGACTCACGAATAGTTTCATGATATACTCTATTTTTGTTGTTGTGATAAGACCCGTTGAATACTTGTTCTTCGACGCCCCCCATCTAGAAGTTCTGCGATTAGGATGTTAGGGCGACCTTTTGCACTGGCCCCCTGCAATGGTTTCTTTTGGCGTAAACGGACCCGAGGACTTTTTTTTTTTTTTTTTTATTGACGTGCACCGGTTCCAGCCCCGCTCGGCCCGGCGCACCGCACCTTTGCGGACTCTCCTCAAGAGGACACCGCTTGGTCCTGAGGTTGAAGTCGATATTTTCGGAATTGCGGTGGGCTGGGCCCCCCCTTTCCGTTAGGGGTCCCCTTGTTTTGCGACATTTTACAAGCTTTTTTAGCGCAGCCGCCGACGGCCCTCAGCCCACTAGCGACAAGTCTGTTAAGTTTTTATTACTGATAGGGTTCAAGAAGGCGTACGAGATTTGAGGCCCAGACAATTGGGGCAAGTTTTTTCACCAACGAGGGTTAAAAAACACACCCGTGTTCTACTTATAAGGCCGGTACTACAGATGATAGCTTCCCTTCCCCTCGTCCGAGAGAGTCAGGAGATGTTAGCCAGCCTCCTACACAGCCGAATTCGTTTTTCACAACTATTTGCGGGTAGAGGATCGTTTTCATAGCGATAGGTTCGTGCGACCTCTAAGACGCCCACCCCGCGAGACAGTAGGCGGCTTGACTTATCTCTAACTACCCCCCTCTCAAATGGGGATCCCCCGCGCCATGAGAGAGATCAGATAACGCCAGAACAGGTGATTCTCGGTACGAACTAATCAGTTCCGGCCGAGACTCTCCGTATCGGCGCCTGCGTCTTTTCCGTTTAGGCTTCCCATCCATCCCAACGTTCATTTTGCCTCGTTTCCACAGAGCACAACGATCCTGATCTTACTTTTAGGCCTGTCCGACGGTGTGGGTTGATAATGTACGACGCCCCAAGGGATGTAAGGGAGCGAGACTTTCTCCTCAGGTTCTTTCGTTTACCAGGCCAGGTGTTTTCCCCAATCCCCTTTTTCCGCAGAGATCCCCCCCTTCCTCCGGACGGTTCGCTCCCCTCAGCTCTCACCCAAACCGATCTCCCGATATTTTCTCTACGAATCGTCTATCTAATGCCGGCTGACCTCCGGACTTTTTATACGCGCTGATATCTTTTCGTGCCAAGGGTTCTGGTCGCCGTAACGTCTACCATTCCCGCCCTATCTTGGGTCAGAATTCCCTGGAATGTTCGAGGCGCCAGGACGAAACTTGTGAAAAAGAGGCCTTGTCTCCCAGCTTTTCCCGACTTACTTTCCCCCACTCTCCCAACCCTTAGTTTTTTTTTGCCTCCGCAATAACGATTCACTGGAATAACGATTTTTCTTTCGGGCTGTTCGCAGCACGTCCCTCTATACCCTTATCCGTGAGTTCGACATCATAAACCCATATTGCCAGTCGTTCAGGGGCAGATTTTTGAAATAACCATTTCACCTTTTTGAAGTAGATGGCGGGGATTTCCCTTTTTCCCCAGGCTGATCCGCACATCTATTCGGCTCTTTTTCCGTAAATGCAGTTCAAATACAGCTCTACCCAGCAGGCATCGCTTGGTGATAAAATTGCAAGCCGATGTCCCCCCCCTGGAGAATTTCCTCTTCCCGCAGTAATTTTCGGCATGTATCATTCAGATCGCTTGGCCCCGTTATTCCTTCGATATGAAGACCATATCCTGGCGCCGCTTAAGGCGATAAACCTCGCCACCTCGTCACCTGCTGTGCTCCCCAACCCTTCCTCCCTCTCCCGGTGATGGACACGGTCTGAAGCTGACGGTCACAAACCTCCACTCCTCGCGCCAACACTTGACTTCTCGCAGCGGCGATGTGCCCTCCCTACTCTCTCCTCCTCGACACCATGCTTTGGCCAGAGTTTTTCCCCTCTTGCTTGTCAGACGTAGCCACTTCGGGCCCCAGAATCTCGGAAACTAAGACGACGATCTCTTTTTCTTGTGTTCCGATGATCTTTAGTAGTAGGTTTCCCCCTTCGTCTAGTCCTTGTCTTTGCCCCAGTCCGGAGAATCCCACAGCCTTTCTTTCAGTCTTTTTCCTCAAGTGGTGATGTGTCAATCGAGCGTCGGACTATTCCTAAGACGAGTTCCCACAGTGTTCCTATGAGTTGGCGTTGAGCCCCTTTCGACCTGCTTTTGCTTGTATCATCCTCAGGTACGAGTCTATGAAGTAGATGGTCTTCAGCACTCTTCTGGTTATACTCTTTTCCGAGGAGATGAAGGATAAATTCTTTTATTTCCATATCGTGACGGAATAACCCCCTTGTTGACCCCCCCTTTTTGAGTAAGGATCTCGCCTATCGGGCTTAGGCCCTGGTTCTTTTGTTGAAGTGCTGTCCACTCGCTGCTCAGCGTTTTTGGGTGACAGGAGCCCGTATCCACTGAACCTTGACCGTCACAGCATGGTGCGGACCTCCAAATAGGGAATTCCCCTCTTCAATTCTGTTATTTTTCTACTTTGTGTCTAGCAGACTTCTCATCGGCTCTTTGTCTTGTCTCCAGCGCCCCACGGTCGTTTGATGTGCTTTTTAGGCGACATTCCGTTACATAACTCATGAATTACTTTTTTTTCCCGAGTTCCTCTCTGCTTGAGGTGGACTTGACTTCCAGGGAGTGCGGCTTGGTTTTCCTCAGTAAGTCGGCCGTTGTGATGAACCAGAGTGATTTTTTCTTTTTGCTTGACCGTCCGGCCCTGCCTCCACGGGTCGCCTTCCCCCACTGATCGGCGCGAACCTTGGGTGCTGATCCATCCCTGAGCGCGTTTTTTCCCGTAGACTTCTCCTTGATTTTTCCTACCTTCGCCGAGACGATGCTTGCCATCGCGGCAAGCTGGTGGAGATGAGCGCACCGGGCCCTTCGCGCTCTTCGAAACGTAGGCTTCTTTTTTTAACACCTGGTCGTGACCACCTCGAATGACTGCGCAGCCGTACTTTTAGCGGTCATCCTTTTTTTTATAAAGACCCCCCGTACAGGTGCGACCGGGAAGACGTTGCGTTGTCCCCGTTCGGTGATCTACCCGAGGCAACAACTTGCTTTTATATCCAGATCGGTCTCAACGATTGGTCTCGGCGCGTGGTTCTAACGGAGCTTCCGAATCTAGCCTTTCTAGTTTTCTTCGTTTGCTTTCACCGTTTGGCGTACGATTCTTTTTTTTCTCTCTCTGTAGATTCTGAGAGGTCCTATGAGCATCTCTCGGATCCTTCCGCGCCTTGGTTTTCTCCATTAATAGCTGCCTTCTGATGCGACAGCACCCTCCCCGATTTTCTACTGATTCTCCCCCCGGTGACGATTCTAGTACCTGCCGATTCGATTTGAACCCTGGTTTTTCCTCTGTGATTTTTCCCTTTCTCCGTGGTCCTGTCTCATTTTTTGCCGGCACTTGAATATGCTGAAGCGTGGTGTCGGCGATTGAGTTCGTATTTTTTTTGCGGAACTACTGGGCTTTATCGCAGACGAAGAATAAGACCTCTATGTTGCTCGGCGAGCGGCTCCGTAGCGTCAGACTAACGTTTTTTCTTCAGTGTGGCTCACTCCGGCCCTCCTCTTCTCCACCCATCCCCAACCACCCTGCTCTCTGAACGACCCGCCGGACCCCGGAGGTTACTCTTCTGGAATAGCGTTTTTAGCTTTTTTCTCATGATTTCTTTGCTTTTTTTTTTCCTTTCATCTTGTTCCTCTTTTCCCCAGGAAACCCTAGTCCCTTTCCCCCTTACCAACGTGGGACATTTGGCCGTGCCTTCTCGCCAGCCCTATCTTTTTGCCCCCTTCGCCCTTCTGAGGGATGCTCGTCTCCGAAAACACGAATCGCCCCTGTCGATCTTTCCTCATTAAGTTGTTGTACTTTACGGCGAAACGATTCGTTTTTTCTTAATCTAACTATTTGGAATCTTCGCTGATGGCTTCTTCAGATGGGCCGGAGTTCTTCCGTTTTTCTTTAAAATCTTAAGGACTAGTTTTTTTTCTGTCTCCCTTACATATGACGCCAAATCCTTCGGATGCCCCCCAATAGTCCCATCAACAGGGCCTGTGTTCGGCTTTGTTTCGTATCTCTCTCGATCCTTTGTTTGACTTTTTTCCCAACTCGTTGATGCAGGGGTTGCGGCCGGCCCAATCCCTTCTCCCTTCACACCCCCTTCGATTCTGACTACGATTTGCCTTGTCTGCCGTTGAGACAGTACGAGTCTTTTCGCGCCTCGAGCGACGGCTGCAATTATCCTCCCTCAAAGACAACCTCCTCACGGCTCCCCGGCCTTTAGCAAGCGTTCAGATACCTTCGGACCTCTCGAGCTTTCTCTTTTCTGTTATCTCCTTCCAGTAGCCATCCGATTTCTGCCACACTATTTAGTCCCCGATTCTTTTGTCGTCGGACGTTTCCCCCCCCCGCTTCTTGGTGCTTTAAGGCCTCTGACCTACGCGGCAGCTCTTGATTCCTTGACTTGCAGTAAGGATATCGACTAGCGTCCTCAATTTTGGCAGCACCCCTGTTTTTCATGCGCCATCCTAGATAACCCTACTCGGACGGGAACAGTTCTGCGATCCTCTTCCCAGAAGAGTACCTGTACACCCGTCCGAGAGGAGAAAGGATTCATCCATTTCCTTGCATGGTCGTTTTTTCAACAATACTCAAGTGGGTACTTTCCCCATTAACTCCCCGGGCCAACGATCCGATCTTCATTTTTTACGGCACATTTATTTTTTGCCAGCATCCCCTATTTTCCTTTCACTGAATGTAGGCCGCCCCCGCCTGTACGCCGGTGCTTACCGTGCCTCCAAATCAGCCCCACTGCACACATACTGTTGAGCTTCCTCTCTCTCCCCCAACACGAACGCAACTCTCTGACCACGGTGTTTTTAGCACAGCCCCTGAAAACACAAACAGCCCCCGCGGCCCGCGACCCCCCCCTCGCCCTTCCGATAGTATTTTCTCGCCTTGCCGGCGGAGGAGTGCGTCTACCTAAGTTAACCTTTTTTTTTTCCCGCCCGCACTGATTCGACCCCCCCCCTCCCACCTCACCAGCCCAGCACCCGCACCCAGACCTGTAGCACCCCCCCCTCCCCGTGCAGCTCAGGCTTTTTGAACTCACAATTAATGGTGCTCCACTCAAATGGTCCTGGCGGTCTAATCTTCGTGACCCAGAGGGACACTATGTCTACAGCAGACAAACGGTGTCTAATGACCCCCCGCCCCCCCCCCCCCCCCACCCCCCCCCCGCCCAGCACACCCCACCCCACCCCGCCCCGCCAGACCACCCAGCTGATCCGACACGACCTAACTAGCTTCTCCTATTTCTTCCTCGCCCGCTTATGGTTCTGCAGCCTACCTGACCCCGCTTAAAAATAGATTTCCCCCAACTCCGGTGTCGCTTTGCGACCCCCCCAGTCTTCCCAGTTTCTTCTTCTATCGCGATACATCCCCTCCCGTGTCTCTTTTCCGGTTATTAATGTTCGGTTCGAACCGCCTTTCCGACTTTTCGGTGAAGTTAACATATCTTTTCACCTACCGAAGTCCTTCATGGTGACCCTTTTCGCTCTCTTTGCCCCGCTGTACCAACGGCTGCCTTCCTCTCGCCGACCACCGAAACTTTTTCTTCCCGCTTTTATTCAGTACAAATCCAGACTCCAAGACTCTAAGGCAGAGCCAGTCCCCCCTTCGCCCCTTTCTGGTCCCCTAAGTCACCGGGAGTGTTCGACAATCGACATCTTCATAGACCCCTAGGATGATGGTTTCCTATTTCCCATGACGCGGTTCCCCCACCCCCCCTTTTCACTGTCGTCTCCCCCCCATCCCATCTTCTCTCCTCGGACTCTGCCGGTGGTCCGATCCGAGGACAGAAATAAGCACTCCATCTGGAGTCGGAACGGCACGCTTTTTTTTTACTCCTTCTCTCCCCTTGACGGCGGCAACCCCTTTTTTGGTCAGAAAGACGAC
>Ga0179593_1794300_pt1 | contig 17519 bp, 21 predicted proteins | sample CZODoug2_1_08_16_FD_185931 | JGI IMG/M metagenome (GOLD analysis project Ga0179593, IMG submission 185931) | Vadose zone soil fungal communities from Angelo Coast Range Reserve, California, USA - CZODoug2_1_08_16fungal (PacBio error correction) | ecosystem: Environmental > Terrestrial > Soil >... | reverse complement strand
TTTGTGCGTAATACCCTCTTAACGAAGGCCTCCCGTATAATAATCCCCTTCTTCCTACTTGTACACCAACCTTTCCATGTTCGTGCCGAATGAATCTTCCCCCTAGTAGAAGCCTTTCTAGACAACACAGGAGTTATACTCTTCAGGAGATGTTTTCCTTCTCTCCCTTTCTGCCGCCTTTCCCCTTCACATTGGCAAGGGTCCTTTCGAGTAACAATGTCCCTTACTCCTCCCAAGGTAGTCACAGACCTTCTATTTTACTATAGGCACTTCCTTATTATAAAGATAGAGTATGTGGTGATCGTCACCCATGCCTTGAGTAGCGGAGCTTCCTCCGCTCGGTAACCTTCTTCCCCACCTCTTCACCCGTGGCCTTCCTTTTCGTTCGCGCTGCTAGAATACTTGGAATCATGGTCCCCAACGGTCCCCACCGCTTGATGGTTGAATCTTTTGTTCTCGAATCCCCTATCTTTTTGTTCTTCAAGCCCCCCCCCCCCCCCCCACGGACAGAATATATGGGAGGCTTTTCCTAGTGGATGAGCGGTCTCGTTTTTCCCTCTTCTCTTTTTCACTTACCGGACTCCCCTTCTGATAGTAGGAGAATTATTTAGTCCTCTTTTTTTTGTTCCCCCTTCGACAGGTTGCCTTCCTCCGCCGTCCCGCACCTCTTTATTTTTTTTTTTTTACTTTGCAACGTCTCCAGTCTCGATTGAGTGAGGCGTGTCCAGTAGTCCCTCTTTCCGAGACGTACAAATTTTGTTTCTTCCTTTCTGTCCGTCACTACCCCTCTCCTTTGGTTGGATGCCCCTCCTCGTATGTCGGTGTTATACATCTCATCTACACTGAGCCCCCGACTTCGTGGCGAAGTTCCGTCTTTTTTCCCCTCCCCTTCCTCAGAAATTGAGGAATAGTATCACCTTTTTTTCTTTTTCGAAGATAGTGAATCTTCCCCCCCCACGCCTGTAGTCTGTCCGCCACCCCCCTTCTTCCTGCCCCTTTTCGCGATTAGGCTTTGTGCAGGCGAAGACCCCGATCCCCTTGACAAGATACTTTTCTTTTTCTCTCTCCTCACCCCATCGTGCCCATTCTTCTTTCTTCTTCCTCTTTTAGCAGTCCTTAAGATTTCCCTTCTTTTTCCCCCGTGTCTCCGTTTTAATAAAACTACCGAGCGACTCACTCCCTCTCGGAGTTACACACGCACGATGATTTTCCCCCGAGACCGACCCGTTGCCCTTCCATAGTAATCGTGGCGCCAGTCTCTTACCTCGCAGATCACTCCCTATAGATACTCCTCTTTTTTTCCGACGTTGTAGATAATTCGCTTTTTGAAGAAGCTTTTTTCTTTCTGCTGATCAGGATTTTTCTTTAGATCTCTTCCCAGAGTTTAAGGCGTGCAAAATGATCGAGTACCTTTGACGCGGTAATACGCTTTATTACTTGGTTTTCTGCTCCCACCTATTTCTATTAGGAGCCTCCTTTTTTGAGATGCTTTTTCTCTCTTGAGAGAGAGGCTTCTTGTTTTTTTCTCCCCCCTGCTGCTTCGGTGTGCTGAGTCTCTCTTTTATTTGCTCGATTCCTCATATTTTCCTTAGGAAAGGATTTTTCTAGAAAGTACCGGCAACTAGGTCGAATTCAGTCTCTCTTCCCCTTTCTTTTCGCGCGAAGTTGCGGAAATATCTTTCGCCGATATGGATGCGGCCTTCCGATGTTGAAACAGCTTTTGCGCCCCTCACCCTCCTACGTAAATGACGGTTCTCCCATACGGCCAGCTTTTTGATTCATCATAGAAAAGGTCTGCGAGTTCTTTCCCCGCGTCTTGCTGGGCTCTCACTCCTCCCCCTTCCCTTTCTTATGATAGAGCATTCTCTTTTTTTTCTCCCCGGATATCGGGCGGAAGGTCCTATCTGGACGAAATGTTAGGTATCCCCCCCGCACGAGAAAAGCACCGGCCTTTTCCGCCCCTCTCACCATTCCCTTTGTCCTTTCTTTCAGAAAGACCCTTCTTTTTTTCCGATTCGTTAACGGTTTCAGTCCTTTCTTCCTCCCCCTTTTTCCCATATAGTAAGGAGGACGTTATGATTTTCCTCTCGAGCCCCCCCTCCCCTATCTTTTCAGCCAATGTTTCGGATTGTTCCACGAGCGTTCTTAAATTAGAGCCCCGCTAGCATTCTCTCCTCCAATTTTTTCTATCAGATATACAGTCGACCCACCTAATTTTTTTCCCCCCTTCCCTCGAACATTCCCCTATCTCTTATGCATCAAGCTTTCTCCTACAGAGATTGAAAAGCTATTCGGAGGAGAGCTCACAAAATCTTCTGGTCTCAGTTCCCAAGATGGGTTCTTCTTTTCCTCCCCCTGATGTGAGAGGTTCTCTTCCCTTCGTTCGGGATGGTCTCTCTCTTTTTCCACTCCGACTAAGTTCGGCAAAGGAATGGAATTCACATATTTCCCTTTTACGAGAGAGTACTGCTTTTTTCTTTTCCTTTTGGATGTAGTTTCCTCTCCCCCTTTCCTCTCTTTACTAGACAGATCTCCCCCCCTCTTCTGAGATCAAAGCGGCCTATGAGGAGTCCTTTCCTTCCCCTTTCTCCGAGGAGTGACGACCGGTTCTCCCCCTTCAACATCGTCATCCTGGGCAATCTTCTCCCCCTCTCACCCGTATTCCAGAAACTTCCCTCCCTCCCAAGAATTATGGTCGCAGAATTCCTTTCCCCCCTCAATTATGACGGATTCCGATTTGTCCTCCCCGAAAACATCTTCCTTCCCTTTTTTCTTCCTCGGGCAGCATATGCTCTCTTCCCCCTCTTTTCTGACGCCCTGGCAATAAGACTCCTCGCTCCGCGAAGCCTTGACAAAGTTCCCCCCTCCCCCCCCATTCTTAAATGCGCGTCCAGACCCGCTTCCCCCCACACACGTCTTTCCTTTCATCTATTCAAGCGTTCCAGATTTTCTCCCCTTCAGTTGACGCATGCCACCGCTGGCGTTTTCACCCCCCCCCCTATAGCCCAAGACTGAATCCCCCCTCGCCCCCGCCCGCTGTCTTCTCTCTCATGATTTCCACCCCTGCTAACCGTAGGAGAGTATATATGTTTTCCTGCAATATCCCTCTCCCCCCCATCTGCAGTCGGAACAATCCCCTCTTTCCCTAAGGCCAAAGTCCACTTCCTGTCTTTTCTCCCCGATTGCTTTCCTAACGCCGCGGCTGTACCAGGGACTAGTACTAGCAGCTTTCTAGTTTTTCTTCCCTCCTACCGTTAACCCCTGGCTTAATACTATGTCCCGATTTTTCCTTCGGCAACGACTCCCTCTTTCCCTCTGGGATTTAGAGCTATCTCATCTTACTCTTCTACTCCTATGTAGTACGTCCTTTCCCCCTTCCAACTATAGAGATGTTCGTGTTTATAGTTTTGCGACCCCCCTCCTGGGCCCCAGAAGGAAATTTCACGTATTCCCCCCCCCTTTCCTCACACGAAGTCCTCACTATCCCCCGATTCCGACATTTCCCCTTTTTTCCTCTCTTTCCGCCATGCCGAATGGCTCCCGCGAATTAATCTTTTCTTCTTCTCTCGGAGATGTTATAAGAACAGAAAGCCCAGGTGAATTCTGTGCCTGCTAGGTAGTGAATGCAGCCTGAACTACCCCCCTCTCCCCACACTTAGTAAGGCTTGCAACTCTTCACCTCCCTCCCCCCGCCCTTTCACGCTGAACTATTTTTTTTCTCCCTTTGCCAAGCAATCCTTGCAGCCTCCTTTTTCGTCTGCATGTTGGCACCGGTCCTTTTTTTTTCTGGACACTCTTCAACCACAAGCGTCCCCCCCTTCCAATTTCGTACATAATCTAAGAAAAGCCCCCGTCGGTCCACTCCTTCCCTCTTCTCACGAGATCCCTCCAACTTTCTCCGTCCGCCAAGGCTTATCTTTCCCTTGCTTGAAAACACAAAGGATCTTCCCGCAGAAGAAAGAGATTTAGTCCCCTTTTTTAAAATTTCTTCCCTGGCCTCTTTTTTCCCAGGATTCCGTAGGACGCCAGAAGACGTCTGAAAGAGAGTAGCCCCCTTTTCTCCTTAGCGGGCCAGATCTTCCCTACTTCAGCAGTTTTTCCCTCTTCCACAAGACGAGAGTTCTTTAAACAACTCCCTTCGGCCAAAGTAGTAATAGACCTTTTCTTATGTCGCTTGTCTGCCCTTTCTACAGACTTTTCCCCCCCAGCTCAATTGCCAACGTGACTTCTCGGCATTAATTTTGACGACTTGCCCTTACCCGTCCTATGACGAAATACTTTTTTTTCCAAACGACTTCTTCGACTTAAGGAGGTCCCCAGAAAATATTCTTTATCCTTCCTCCCTCAAGTTGTTGGTTAACTCCTCCTGGATTATTTTACGTCTTCTTAGTTACCTATATGGACTATCTTTTTACTAATCAATAAGTTTTTGTTTTCGTGGATGTATTCGTCCGAAGCGAGATCTGCAGCTTCCGCCATCCTTTCTCCCCGATGCCTCCTTTCCCCCACAACTTTCCGGTCCCCCGCTGCACGAATAATATGTAGACTCAGGATAAATTCTGTGTTTGAGATGTCCCCGGATATACCTCTCTGAATTCTTCGCAATCCTTCTTTCCCTTCCCTTCACTGGCAATCCCAACGAGACCCATGATCTTATAGGCTCCTCCGATCCGATGCCCTGTTCGATTACTAGTTTTTTTCCCCGGGCGTTGATTTTAAAGACTCTTCTAGTGTTGTGTTCCCCTTTCTTTCTTGAATAGTTTACTCGCTCGTCCGCATTTTCTACTATGCTAGTGGCTACTCGCTTTCCTCGGAGCGTTCGAGCTGTAGAGCCGGATCCCTTGTCCCCCCCCCCCAGATGTTAGTTCCCCCCTTTCCTTACTTTTTCCCCTTTTTCCTTTCTTCGGCGTCTCGCCCCCTCCTCTCATTGGTGTTCTTAAAGCACCATTCCCCGAATCCCTAAATTTCCCTTGATTCATAGTGGCGGCGGTTCTTCTTTCTTGAGGACGTAGGTTTCCTTCTCTACATTACGCCCCTCCCTTTTTTGTAGGACGAAATTATTTTCGTCGTTTTTTTCTGTAGTTAATTTCTTCTATTTGTTTCCATGCCGTCCGTCCGCATACGACTAGATGCAGAGGATTTTCAGTACGTTAGTATCAGCTTTTTGCTCCGTTTGCAGTCATTTCCCTCTTTTTTTTCCACGTGTCGCTTAATTTTTGTGTTTCGTTTTTTTTTTGCAGGCACTTACAATATAGAGTAATACGAGTACGGTCGGTGTCTTCCCTCACCCCTCATTTCCGCCCCCCCCTCTTACATGCGGAGTTCTGCGATGAGAATCTCTCCCCGAAGAGAGATTTTGTTAGATGGAGAATTAGTTTTCACAGATTTTTCTTTAATAGGTAAAGTTCTCCCCAAGTGCATGTAGTCTGGCTCCCCCCTTTTAAACCACGCCAATATTCTAGAGTGGCCGTGAAGAGCTAGTTCCCCCTTTCGTTCGGAAATGACAGGCCTCTCTTTTTCTCTCCTAAGCCATCGTGACCCCCCCCTTCCTTTGCGGCCGCCTGCGTTTTTCCTTTCTCGAAGACGGATGGAGTTTTTCAGGTTCCACCTTTTTCTAAGACCATCCTTTTTTCTCTCCTCAAGGTTTTCCCCCCCCTGCGTTCAACGCCGAGATTCCCATGCCCCTTACCTGACGGGTTGGACTTTGCCGTCTTCCATCTTCTCTTTTCGACGGAATCTTTGAGGTCCCCCTCGCGATAGAAGAACATATCTGATACTCCTACGGGTTATTCTTGTCGAATAAGGCGCGGTCTTTCGACGTCCCTAGACGATTTTCTTTCCCCCCTAAGGAAGGAGGGTCGTTGAATTCTTTTTTAAGTGCTGGTTTTTTTTTTTTTATTTAGCCTTCGGGGATGACGAGCACATCTTATTGTAACCTTCTTTTTTCTTCGTATCTTCAATCTGGCTTCCCTCCTTTTGGTTGCTGCGAAAACATCTCTAGGATTTGGCTGCCCCCCCCTTTTCCCGATGCTTTTTCGGCGAGCTTTTTCTCCTTTTCTTTTAGTTGCCAGGGCGTCTTTTTTCCTCCTCTTTCGAGAGATAGGCACTTGGCGACTCTTTTCTCCCGTCTTTTTAGCAACTCTTCTTTCCCGTCAGAATTTTCTCTTTTTCTTCTAACGCGGACCATCTTTTGGATTTCGAGCGAAGTTGCGGACCATTCCCCCCTCCCCTTATATCGGATTTACCCTCTGTCCACAGCTTTTCGACAACCCTTCTCCCCCTCGGAAATGGAGGGGCGATGCTCTCATTATCCCCCCTTGGAGTCTTTCCCTCCTCGTCAAGAGGTCTGTCGCTTTTCTTCGAAGAAATCGCGGTCTTTTTTGGGGTAGCACGAAGAACTGACCAACCCCGCACCCCCGTCCTCTCCTCGTCAGTAGAGACTCGACTTTTCGCGGATATCGGGTGGCTCCCCCTCTCCTGGATTGAGTCGGATTGACGAACAGATCGACCCTTTCCCCTACGATTGACAGCAGCCCCCTCGCCCCCTTTCATCTGGCCGTTTTCTTTCCTCCATCCCCTTTTACCGAGACCCCTCTTTTTTGAGAATATATTTCCCGCACAAAGATGTTTAGAACCTTTTCCTATTCTAGCGATTTTCCCTCTTTCGGTTTTTGTAGCAATTCCCCCCCTTTTTTTCCGCGCGTTCCCCTTTTGAAAAAACTTCGGAAAGTAGATATCTTTCCCCACTTTTTTCTCGCGATATACGTGCAGCAGCAGTTAAGTACCCCCCTTTTTCCCCGAGACGTAACAACACCCCCCTTTTCCCCGAATCGATGAGGGCATAGTCTTCTTCCCATAACGTCGCCTGAAGAGATGCCCTTTTTAGCCTCCCTCCCCCCCCCCCAAAACGTGAACGAATCTTTCCTTTCCCTTTATGCACGACGTCCCCCCCCCCTCGCCCCTTTGCTGATTGTTCCCCGTCGAAATAGTCTTTCTCTCCTTCCCCTCTTTTTTTTTTAAATCCGACTAAGTTCGGCCCCAAGGCGAGGACGTAAGCTCCCCGTTCCAACTTCGAGAGAGAATGCCTTCTCTTCTTCTTTCAGGAGGTCTTTCCGTATTCTTTATCCGCGCGATGTAATGCCCCTTCCTTTTCACATCTGTAGATGCTGGAGATATAAACATCTCTCTTTTTTCTCCCGGCCCCCATTTACGAGGCTTTGCTTTTTCCCAGAGTTAACATCTTCACTTTTCGCAATGTTCGGCGAAACCTCTTTTCCCCCCCTCTGCGCGCGATCCCGATATTTTCTCGAAATTTTCCCTGTGGCCCTCGTTTTGTTCCTGCTCGACATATAGCTATAGACTCACCCATCCCCCCCCTCTCCGCGAAGAAGCCCAGTCCTCCTCCTTCCCCTCCCTTCTCCGCGACTCTTCTCGGCACCCCCCCTTCCATGCTTAGCAGAAGACTCTTTTTTTACCCAGAGGGCGAACTGGAATGACCACTCATTGAATTAAGTAGCAATCAGTCCTAAAACGATGGCTTGCTTTCCATCCCTCCCTTTCCTATAGCCCCTATTAGCCCTCAGCCAGATGTAGGAAATTTATCTCGATCTCCAACCCTCCTTTCAACCCGTAGGAGTAGATCTATTTTCGTACATCCCCAACTAAAGATTCCGTCTGCCTTTTCTTTCCCAAAGTCACTTTTCCTCTTTCTATCTCTCGGCTTTTCCCCTGCTGGACCAGGGCATTGAGGATTCCGGTAGTGGTTACCCTCTTTCCTTCCGACGTGCTTCGATCCTCCTCTCACCGCCTTTTCCCCCCCTTCCTCACAGAAGTGGTCACGAGGCTCGAGCTCCGCATCGGGTTCTTTTCCCTAAGCCGATCGTGTCTCTTCTTCTTCCCGCGATGTGGGTGTTCTTTTTTTTCCTACCTCGCCCTGGGGCAAGACCTTTCCCCCTCTCGGAGCCCAACTGAAAGTCCCCCTTCCCCTTCTGGATTCTTCTTCCTTTTTAGGAGTCGAGGTATCTCCTGCTCCTTGTGCGACAGAGAATTTCCCTTTCCCCTCCCCCCTTATTCTCTGATGTCTCTTCCGCAGCGTGTCCGGGTTTTCCTCGTATAGGGTCTTTTTCTCCTCCCTCCAAAACGAATCCCCCCCCCTCTTTCCTCTGACCAAAGATGAAAATGACTTTCCCAAGACGCCAACTCTCAAGACAGTTGAAAGTCCCTCTCTCTCCTTCGAAGGCCGGCCTGTTGTTTTTCCCCCCCCCCTGTCGAAGTTCCTTTGAAAATCGACAACATTCCACATAATTGGAGACTACTATCCTTTTTCCATTTATTTCCTCAGTCCTTCACTCTCCCCGAGGACCGCAGCAATATGATGACTCTTATTCTGTCGTAGGGGATCACACATGGAGATTCCTCTCTCCCACGAAGAAGACCCTCCTTTTTTTTCCCATCAAGCGGTGAATCTACGACGTTTATTGTCAAGTTCCTCCCCTTCTAACAGAGAGAACGCTCGGCTTTCCCGATCCCATAGCCTTTCTTCTCCTTACTAGCGCGTCTTCCCTTCCCGGCGGGGCGAGAACCAACAAAAGCTAGTTATTCTCCTCAAAGAAAGTAGTTCCTTCAAGAGACCTTCTCTTCTCTTTTCTGCCAAATTCACTCTCTTCGGTCATTACCTTGCAAAGTGAACTTGCACGGACGTTGTTTCTAAAATCGACTTCCCCCTCTTCTCCCTCCTTGGTGCCTCTCCCCCCCGAATTATTCGAATTACTGCCCGACCCCTTTTATTAGTGAACCCCTTCCTATAAAGTTGTTGGTTTCCCATTCGGAATATTTTTCACAGGGAATTAGTTTTTCTTCTCTTAAGAATCTATCCCCCTCTTTCCTTCCGTTGTTGGTTTCTTTTTCTTCTTTCTTAGATCCTCTATCGAAGGCCGAGTCAGTAGCCATCCCTTTCCTGAAAATTGTACACCCTTTCTCCGAATTGTTCGTAAGTACTCTGTCTCCTCAGGAAGTCAGAATTGAAGGACGTTTTTTGTGGCGATGCACAAGGAGTTATACTAGTTTCAGTCCCTGCTCCGGATGAATCCTGAGCTTCCAGGTCACTTTTTGACACCTTTACGTAGAATTTTCTTTTTTTTCCCAAGCGACAGATCGAGAGGTCACGATTACTCTATCAGCGTGTTGATTTCCAGCCCCTTTTGTTGGTTCTTTCTCGATCCTCCTTTTCTTGGACGCGCTCGTCCAGCATAGGAATTGACCTCCATTTTCTTTTCGCGGAGAGTGAGAGCTGGCCTCCTAACTCATGGTAAATTTTTCAAAATTTCTCTCTTTTCCCAACGTTCTTTTCAATCTTTTCCTTGTAGCTTCGTGGTATTAGAAAGAGCTCTCCCCTTTGCCTCCCCCAATAACCGACTGAAATTTTTCCCCCTTTCGGATTATTTTTCTATTTCGGTCTCGTATTTTTCGCTTTTTTCCGTCGGGGGACGGAAGGAATAAATTAGTTCCGTTTTTTTTCTCTCCCTTTATTTAGTAGAGGTTGTTTTTTCCTAACTGCGACCGTTTTCCCCTCCCCCTTCCCCCTCCGTACGAATCGTGTCCCTTTCTCTTTTCAACGTCGATCAAGTAGGTAAGCTTGATGCTCTGTTAAGTTTCAGATTGCGTCAGAGACGATCCTCCTCTCTTTTTTTTGGTAGGTTTCGCTCAGGCCTCCCTCTATTTTCCCCCCCGGACAGTCCCCTTTTTTTGAGTAACAGATCAGAGAAGTATCAGGAGCCTTGCGGGATCCCCTTCTCCGATATCTACTCCCCCTCCCCCTCGCCTCTTTCCCTTGCGATTCGTTTGAGCCAGATATGGAACCGTTTTTCAGGCATGTAGGTTGAACTGCCCCCCCAAGCACCATTGCTCATTTGTCCGTTGAAGTGATCTACGCCCCCCCCCCTCGTCGTAAAGGCATGACCCCTACCTATTTTCCCTTCCCAAGTGACCATTTCTGTGTTCAAGCTGCGGTGTAGTGCTCTTCACTACACCTTCCGGCGGAGAAGGTTCCCGTCCCGTCTTAATAACACAAAGAGCGCTTACAGTTTCCTCTTCGAGTGGAGTAAAGTCCTTCTGCATCGCGACCGCATGGGACTTTTCTCTTTCCCTCTTAATCGTGGCGACTTCATTGCTTCTTTCACTCGAGATTTCGAAGGACATTAGTATCCTTCCTTGTTGAGAACGACTTTTTTTTTTCCCCGATCTGAGCGTCTTGTAATGGTTTCCTGAGAAGGTGTGTTCCCCCGAGCGACTTTTTCTCCCCCCCCCTTTTTCCAGCGTAAACTCTTCGCACCCCTCATTCTGGAATCATTAATAAGCTTCGTCCACTTCTTTTTTCTTCGGAAAAAAATCTCTTTCTTTCTATTCATCGGTTTTCTCTTTCTCCTGGACGCTCTTCTTCCTAGTGCCAGGGCGTATTAGCTTAGGTTGGCGTTTCCTTTATTGACGAGAGGATAATCGCTTTTTTTCGAGCCCGATCGCCCTCCGAATGAATTGCGAGGTCCCCGAACTCAGATTCTTCTTTTTTTCCCATATTCTGGATTTCGGCGCTCATTCCCTTTTCTCCCTGAAAATTCCTCTCTCCTTTTCCTGATGTTGAAAAGCTGGAGACAACAACGTAGTCATCCGGGCCGGATTTTCTGTCCTTGGGGGCCCCCTTTTCTCTCCAGAAGAGTTCCCCTCCTTTTTTTATAGAACAGAATCGACACTTCTTTTTTCCGAGTAAATGAGAGGCGTTCTTTTTACCCCCTCCCCCAAGGCCACCCTTTCTCTTTCTCCAGTCGAGTCTAACTTTTTTCCTCGGGCGAAGTAATCGCAGGGGCGACTTTCGGATCCTTTCCCGTCCTAGAACAGACAAGACCCCTCCCCCTTCCCCCCTTGCACATAGGGTTTATACTTTCCTTTTCCTAACCTCCATCGTGGGACCCTCACGGTTTGTGCGAGATCTCTCCGCAAGAGGTTCCCCTGTCTTCTTCCCTTCATCGCGATTTTTGTTTGTTTTTGTAGTCCCCCCTTTTCCCTAGGGAAAAGAGAGTTCACTTAAATTACGAGTTGTCCCCTCCTCCTTGTTGGTGTTGAGACTCTCCTACTTTGCGCGCAGTTAATCCCCCTTCCCCACATTCACGGTACCGTTCCTCCCTACACAGAATTCGAGGAGGGCATCTGATGATGTCATTCTTAGACAGCTTTGGCGGAGAGATCCTTTTTTAACCGAATAGGGCTCGTTCCCCACGATTTTTTTTTCCCTCCGTCCCCTTAAAATGATGGCTTTTTCCTTCCTCACTTTTTTCTGGTAGGTAGATTAGTAATAGCTCAGTCGTTCCCCCTTTTCCCCCTCCACGCTTAAACTGCAAATCGAGCGCTACTTTCCTCTTTGCCTGGTTTGATGCGTCTCCCTCCCTCCCTCCGCGATGTAATCGCCTCAACCTTTGTCGATGCTGGGAGATAAAAGCTGGCCTATGAGGGAGAATCTACACGGAACATCGCTCCTTTTGGTAGCCAAGGCTTGGTTCCACATTTCAATCCTCATCTAGTCCCTTTTTCCTTTTTCCAAGATTTCCAGACAAATGCGGCGAGCATGCGTAAGAATACTTTCTCCCCTGCAATTATGAACGTGTTTTCTCGTGAGAGAACCTTTTCATTTTCCCTCGCCGAAATCCTAATCTTCTCGCCTAGCGCGAAGATCCCCCCCCCCTCCCCTCAGCCTCGCGCTCCGAGCCGCTCCCCCCGCGAAAGCCGCAGAAAGTACATGAGGAGACGAAGACTTTCTGCAACCGTCTTGTGTGCTCCCTTTCCTACCTGAGTCCCGATCATCTTCCCTCAGTGAAGCTGAAAAACGCCTGGCGCGTCCCCGTTGTCTTCTGCCAAATACACGATTCCCCGCAATCTGGCAGCCCCCGCTGTCGTTCCCTTCCCCGTTCCTTATACGACCCCCACGTTCCTTTAGGAGTAGATTATGTATTAGATGGCTGCTGAGTACCCCCTTCTTCGCAAAGCTCCGTTTTTTTCCCACGTCAACGTCATGTCCCCCCCTTCCCCTCCCTTTCGGCGTTGAACGAAGCTCATTTGGAAATGGCTCTCGAACGGTTTGTCTTAAAAGGGGCATCTTTCCCCCTTCTTCCGTCCCCTTCTTTTTTCCTCCTCCAGCGGCCCCGACTCCAAAGAAGATGTCACGATGGGCTTCATCGGATTTTTTTCCGCCCGAAGCAGATCTTTTTCCCCCCTTCCCCCCTCTATAGCGCATTTTTTTTCTTTTTTTTTTCTCAAATACCTGCTTGTTTTTCCATTTCAAGATAGGCGCCCATACTTTCCTTCCGGGATCAGACCTCCTTTCGGCGTCTATCTCTGTCGACAGCGACTTTTGAGCTGCCACCTTCCCCTTTCGTGATATTATATCCCACCGGACTCCTGGCTTTTCCTATCGGGTAGTGCCTTGCCGCCCCCCCTCAAAACGAAGCAAAAAAATTTGATAGCTCCTTTCCCTTCCGCAAAGCCGCATCACAGTCCCCGATCGTTGACACTCCCTCATCTCTTCGATGCGGACTCCCTTCTGGCACAGGAAACCGGTAGCCTGTCCAATCCCTCCCCAAAAAGCCTCCTTCCCCCTCCTTTTCGTACTCCTTCCTCCCCACGTAGGACGAATTTATTCCGTCAGTCCCTCTCCTCTTCTGAACGCAAGAAACCCTTCCACAGGGATTTCCTTCGGGGGTCTGAAGACCACAAATGAGATCGATCCGTAGTTCCCTCAGAAGGAACGCTTCCCCTCCCCCCGTTTGCCAATCTCACTCCCCATTGACCATTCTCCCTTTTTCTTCCTCGAACGCTCAGGCTGAGAGAGTGCCCCTCCTTTTTCTTGTAGTACCTATTCCTCCCTCCGCATCCTTCAATCCTTCTTCCTATCAAACAACCGCCGTCTTCGAATAAAAGAACGTCCCCGGCAGAATCTCCCGCCCCTCCACGATACTCTTCTCCCCCCCATTAGAGGCTCAATTTTTTCTTTTCTTTCCTTGCAGTGAACTTGAAAAGTCGGTAGTCTTTTGCAAAATAGAATTCATCGTCCCTTCATCGAAACCCCCTTCTTCGAATTCCTGCTTCATATTATTAGGCAAGTACAATTTCCGTAAAGTTGTTGGTGTATCCTCTAGGGTTATTCCTTGAATTCTTTTCATCTACGAGTACAGAATCATATATATATTTCCCCATTTGAAGAGATGATCGTACTTTCTCCCCTCTAACCCTTCCCGAGTAATAATTTTTTTTTTTGAAGAAGTGACCCCCATTTCGATGCATGTTTGCTGTAAGCATAGAAAGATCTTAGGATAGTAGACCTGCGGTTCTTGTTGATTGCACACCTTCTGAATCCCCTTTTTTCCCGTCTCCTCCTGCTTTCCTCCCTTTTTTTCCCTTGAGGGGGACACTGTAGGAGCATTCTCGGCCTTTTTACTTTTTTCTCCACAGAGTCCCTCTCGACGTCGATTAATATTATTCCCTGGCGTTGATTTTTCCCCCTTTTTCTCGTGTTGTGTCCCTGCCGCGATTGATGGAGTGTTCTTCGTAAGAATATGGACTTCGGAATTGCTTTCGGATCTTCCCCGTCTTGTTAGAGAATAAGGAATACGTCTCCCGCGTCGTAGATTTAAAAGCTGCCCCCTCTTGTATTCTTTCGTGTTCTTCGTTTCCCCCTTGTTTCTCCAATCCCTCGGACATAATAATACTGGGCGCCGTGGATGGCGGTCTCGTTTCCTCCTTCTGTCGACTGACGGAATCAATCTTTTTTTCTTCTCTTCGACGTCCCCTTATTTCTCCTTTCGGTTCACTCACTGCTTCATGGTGATCCCCTTGGTCCCACCTTTCCGCCATCGTCTTTTACTTGAGTAGGTTTTATCCCCTTTTTTTTCTCAGATTTCTTGCGTTCCTTATTCCTTGTTAAGAGATTTGGCCAGAGAAGTTTCGCAGACGGTCGTTGCTGAGAGGAACTTCCCCCCTTTTTTTTCCAACAGGACCGTCCCTCCTTCCCCCCTGTCGGTGAGTACCTCTCCTTAGGAAGTCAATGAGCTAGTAAATTCCTTTGGCGCCAGGCGCTGAGACGTTATTTCCAAGATTTCCCTTTCTGACTTCGTTTGCTGTTTTTTAAAGGTCCTTTCCCAACCTCCCCCCCCCTGAGAAAAAAGCCAATAGCGATAATTTTTGATTTTCTTTTCCTACGATAGGTGCGTCTGGACCTTTCTTAGCTAGAATCCCCCATTTTTTTCCCTTTCTTTTCCTTTCGGGGGGACGCACTCCCTTTCCGTCTTCAGATTCTCAGCGACTTTTCCCCCTGGATTCCGGTCTTCCCGCCCGGAGCTATTCTCCAGGGAACTTTCCCCCTCCTTCAACGCCGAGACCCCTCCGAGACCGACATGACGTCCTTCTTCAGGTTTAAACCTTCCTGCCCCTTTTTCAGTGGTCCTTCTCCTCCTCTTTCACATTAGAGCTAATAATACGGTGGAGCACCTCGTTTTATTTCCTCAGGCGCGTCTTGTTCCCTTGGCTGCGATTGCGATTTTTCCTCTTTGCCGATATACGGATGAAGAGCCAGATTTCCCGCACTTTCCATTCTCAGCTGGACGCCCTTTCATAAGATTTAGCACTTTTCGAAAAAAGAGTTCTTCGTTTCTGTCGGTTGCTAATTCCCCTTCGAGGAGTCGCGTGGTCTTGAGGCTTAGGGCAAGGGCTTTCTCTATACGTTTTTTCTCGATTTCGCGAGCTCCTCTCTGCCGTCTTTTAGCTCCCACTATTTTCTTCCCCGGCAAGAATTTCTCATTCCCTATCGATGGTACTTTCTTTCGCGCGCAGTTGCTGGTAATATTTTTCAGCTAATGCTCTTTTTACGATGTTGAAAAACCCACCCCCCCCAGTTCTTCACGGCCGCTTCCTGAAATGGACTTTTTCCTCGCTGGTCGTCCGAATATTCAAGATCTTGCAGAATAGAAAGTTTCCTCTCAGCGTGAGAGTATCGGTCTTTCTTGGGGGAAGCGACAGACCTCACCCCCGGCACCGTATAGCGCATAGAGCCCCTTTTAGGACATTTTCTTTTCCTGCTGGAGATAGGGAGAATTCCTTTTTTCGAATTTTCTTTTCCGTCAAATTTCTACTATTGCCGCCAAGCCCCCCCCCCTTTCCTCTTCTGTGCAAAGAAAGCACTTAGTTTTCTCTCCCGCTTGTTCACGGTTTGTTCGACCTCCTCCCCCCAGGGGTCATTCGTCAAGTAGAAGTCATTGACTTCCCCCCCCTCGATTAGGTTTTCTTTCCTCTCCGGCGAGGGTGAACTGCTCGGTCCTTCACTTCCTCCTCCCTCCTTCCCCCACGGTTGTTGTCTCTCGACTTCTCTGTACTGTTAAGGAACGCGGGTTACACGCGCTCCCTATAATTTTTTTTTTTTCTCGCGAGGGATAGTATCCCGTGCCTGAAGAGCTCCCCGATTATTTCCTTCTCGGCACAAACCGTGAACGATAGGGTCCCGTTCACTTTGCTATTTTACTTTTCCCCTGATGTGAAGAGGGAGGAGGCCAATCTCTCCCTCTATTAAATCCGACTTCCATTTCCTTTTTTTCTTACTCGCACGATATACCGTCAACTTTCCTTTTTTTGGGGGACTATCTCGAGGAAGGGGAAGTGTGTGATTTATTTTCCCCACCACTGCCCGCGAGATGTACTCGCCCGCCTCCATTTCTTTTCTTCCTATGATCACTTCCCTCCCCATCGCCCGGCCATTTTTTTTTTTTACGTCTGTTTTTTCCCCCAGATGTTCAATAGTCAATCCTGCCCCCCCCCCCAAAGATGTACAGCCAACTTCGCTCCCCCCGACTCTGGTCCAGCGTATTTCGACCTGAAAATTATGCAAGGGCCGAGTTTCTTTTCCGGACATAGAGATGAGCCTTCCTTTCCCCTCCCCCACAGAGCGCCGAAACGCCTTCCGCCCTAAGCCTCGAGATTTCGCACGCCGCTTTATTTTCCCCTCCTCGCAACGATTAAATTGATGCCCCTTTTTCGCAGCAACCCTCTTCCTCCTTCTCCAGGCGTCACATCTTACCTTCCAGGACGCTTACACGGATGGCGCGTCATCCGTAGCTACGCTCTCCCCTTTTCCTAGAAATCGCAGCCCTTTTTTCCTCCGCCTTATAGACCAAACTTCGGGTCTTCCCTTATTATCTTTCCTTTCTTCTATTTTTTCTGCTTCCCCCCGATTTCCGTCGCCACGATTACTGCTGACGACGGCCCCCAACCGTACCCCTTTTCTCTAGGAGGTGAACGACTTCCCTTTCCCTGGAGGATTCCCCCCCCCCGGTTCTGTCTTCTTTCCTTGGAACCATTCTTTCACTCTTAAGAAGAATAAAAAGCAGGCTGCACCAGACTCCCAGTACTCCTTCTTTTTCTCCCGCTAGCGCATGTATTCTTTCCCTTTCCCCCTCCCTCGTAGTCGAATGCAACGGAAAAGCATACCACTTTTTTTTTTTTTATAGGGTTGGCGTTGCCTTCTACCTCCTCCCCAATGATCTTCAGCAAAGTAAGGCTACGTCCCCTTTCCTACCGATGCCTCTCTTTTTTCCCCCCTCTCTGTAAACAGGGGCAGGACTTTTTCTTTTAAGAGAATTTACAACCCTTCCTTTTCCCTTCCCCTCCCCGAAGCGGGGCCTCTTTTCTCGATAGGGTAGTGATTTAAGAAGACCTTACAACAGCACTCCTTCTCTGACCAAGCCTGACCTTTCCCCACGAGAAAATCAAAATCTCTTCCTCCTCTATTCTCTATTCCTTATAGGGGATCTTCCCTTTCCATTCCGCGACAGCGACGATGCTTTTTTCTTTGCACGGAAACCCCTTTTATTGAAACTCGAAAAAAGCGCGACCCCCCCCCTTCCTATACCCTAGGAAGGAATTTATTTCTTCCCCTCTCCCCTCTCAGGATTTCTGTACCTCCAGCCATATTAAGCAGACTCTATTCTATTATGTCTAGAGGGATTTTCTCCCAAACAAAATGAGACCTCTTTCGTAGACAACGACCTAATCCTCATGTAGATTCCCATCAAGAGGTTTCCAATCTCATGATCCCAGGATTCAGTAGGCTTTCTAACGATCCGTCTCCTTTAATCCATAGCTCTTTATTCTAAGGACGAGAGTACGCCTCAATAGTACTGCTGGTGTCTGTAAACGATTCACCCAAATGATCCACTCAGTATTTCTTTATCCCGCACACGGTCTTCCGAATTACTAGACTCACTCCAAGGAACCAAGATGTAGATCTTATGACCAGTGAATGAGATTTTCTCTCCCCAAGGACCTTTCCAGTGTGACTCCATTCCCAATAAGGATGATATTAAGAAGAGAGTCTTCCTTTGTTTCCTCCGCCCACACGACTTCTTCGATTAGGCGACATATTCTTCCGGAAGTAAATTCCCCCCTGTGTAAGTCGGAAGCGGGTTTCCCTCGGTAGAGAGGGCTTACGC
>Ga0179593_1660680_pt1 | contig 17519 bp, 22 predicted proteins | sample CZODoug2_1_08_16_FD_185931 | JGI IMG/M metagenome (GOLD analysis project Ga0179593, IMG submission 185931) | Vadose zone soil fungal communities from Angelo Coast Range Reserve, California, USA - CZODoug2_1_08_16fungal (PacBio error correction) | ecosystem: Environmental > Terrestrial > Soil >... | reverse complement strand
TTTTTTTTCTTCTTTTTCTATAGGTGAGCTGAGGCGTGACTGAATAAGTTTAACTAGTGCTTGGAGGGTCACTCATGATTCTCTTTCTTCCCTGAATCCTCCTAGCCGCCTCATTGACTAAAAAATTCAGTTGAGAGATAAGCCCTTTTTGATCTATTCTTCCCCTGACCCCCTTCGCGGTTCTCTCTTCTCGTACACGTAAAATAAACCAGGGCTAAGAATGGTGGTTTTCCCCATGAGCACGTTATTCAGAGCCTTTCATGAGCTCTATCTCTTAAGCCCGCCTGGGTTTGAATAAGACTAGAAATTGTTACCATTCACCCCCCCCCCCTCTTCCTCTTTCCTCCCCCAAACGCCCTCCCCCGTTCTGTTTTTCCTACTTACATTGTCCCGAGGATGAATAGTGAGTTTCCATATTGGTACACCCTCTTGATGTCAGAACACTCATCCCTGCCCCGACTTTTTCCTTGCCGGATGGAGTGATTGAAGCGTCTCTCCTCTCCCTCGCTTCCCCCCCCCTTCTTTATCCAAACTTCTCTGCAATCCCAACAGTCAGATATAAGAGTTTTCCTTTGAGAATCTCTAGGTACCCCGCATGGCTTTCTGGTTTTTTTTTCGTCGTGCGGACCACTAGGTATATTCTCCTCAGGCCGCACTTTTCACTCTTTTGTACCTCTTTAACTTCCCCCTGTTTGGAAATTTGTGAACTGGAGCTGGCTTTTTACGAAAAAAGGATACCCCTGTCATTCTGTTCACCTTCCCTCATCTGCGGCTCCCCCAATCCCCCAAGTACAGTGATCTATTGTCCTCCTACCTCACTTTCCCTCGCCTCTTTTGTAGTCTTCAGCCCTAAGATACTCATTTTCCTCCTCTTCGTTTTTGTTTTTCTCGATCGATAGACCCCGAAGTACTTTCCCCCCCGGAATACCCATTTTCCGTTTTACGTTCCTTCCTGGCATGAGATCCCTCCTTGTTTTTTTTCTTTCTTGTGATCTTTCCCCCAGCGGGGCGAAAAGTTTTTTGAAATGAAAATGGATTCCCCTTCCCTTGGTCGGGGTTTTTGGTTAGTCGACCCCCGATCTCCCCCTTCTCACTGTTTTTTTCGAGTCTTTCAACACGGGTGGCGGTTTTTTGCAAAAACCACCTCGTTCCGTTCCCTTTCCCCCCCCTCATTCTCTTGGCCCCGATTTCTCAAAGGGCATAATTCGTATTTCGTCTTCTTTGTCTCTCGCAGATTCTTTTTCCTTCTTTTTTTTCCGCTCCTTTTGCGCTTTTCTTGCTGATGGGGGAAGCCATCCCCCCTGGGCTTCCGTTTGTATGCTCTCGACGGGAGAACCCATTCATTTTGTATCGCATTCCATCTTTTTACTCTTCGGATTTGTAGCAGGCCCAGAGGGAGTTGTAACTCTTGGTGTTGGTTTTTATTGCCCTCCCCCTGGTTTCCCTGAGATACCCTGGGCGGATGGACTGGAAAAAGTTTTCTCCTGCTGTTTCTTTTCACCTTGGCTATTGACTATAGCCCCCTTTGAAATCGTTCCCCACCCTACCCCGGTCGGCTTCTTTGTCGTACCGAGCTTGCCGAGGGCTTTCTTCATGTAATTTTTTTTGATTCCCCCCCTATTCGCGCTCAACTTTCGCTTTGGTAGAGGTCGCGTACTTCTCTCAATTGTTTCCCCCCCCCCATTTCAGTTGAGTTTTCATGACCCCAAGACAGACCCGTGTCGTAAGGAATTTCAGTTTCATTAGCTAACTTCTTACGCTACCTATTCATTTCGTTCAGCTCCCTTGACCCTCTCCCCCCCACTTTCCATTTTTTGCCGGGTTTGCGGTTACTTTGTAGAGTCCCTTATTACCTCCGGAGTTTTTCTTAAAAGTGCCCTTTCCCCTTTTCCTCTTTCTACCCCCGTACCCTCACCCTTTTTTTTTTTCCCCCAAGCTAAGTTCCTATACTAAAGGGTGAAGCGCTAGTTTGGGTCCTCTTTGACAGGTGTATCTCTTCCCAACTCGCTGTTCTCTATGTCCCGCACGGCCCCTTGTTGTTCGACTCAATTCTGTCTGACACCACTCCCTCTTGACCCGGTATTTTCCCATCCGGTTCCGTTAGCCGGCGACTTCCTGCAGACGTTTGCTATCAACTTCGTCGATAATTCGCCCATGACGGGTTTCCCCACATACGAATTTTCTGTTTTCCCTCCCCCGCTTATACTTCCCGGCGTCCCCCCAATCGCTACACAAAAGGCCCTCCAAGTTTCTTTCTTAACCCCACGCGGTTTTTTCCCCCGCCTGCAACTCCGAGCGTCCCTTTCCCCATACCATGCTCCCCTTTTTTACCCAGTCTTTTCGGGGGGGACCCGAGCGACGCTTCCCGGGTTTGTGTCTCCCTCCGACATTTTTTGATGGGATCCGGTCCTTTGCCCACCCTTTTCGAAGGGCGATGTGTGGGCAGCCAGGTTGAAGAAGGATAGTCCCAGCACTTTTCTGGTTCTCCGGGAGGTATGATGGGACCCCAGGGGGGCTTAACAACCCCTCCAGTCTAGGAGCTAACAACGCCCTGTTTTTTTTTTTTTTTTTTCTTTTGACCCCTGTTTTGTTTCCCGGCTCAACCTACCTCCCCCGTATTGTCCCTTTCCCAGGTCTTCTAGAACTAAAAGCAGACACGCGACCTAATTGGGTGGACTTGCGTGAGGTCCCAGAGCTTTTTTGTGTTTTATTTCTCTGCTATGGTGAATCGCGGGTTTTCTCTGTGGGCCAGCAGATGCCCGTTACCTCTCCGTCTCTTATTTTTCTTTGTCCAACTTTCCCTCGACGCTTTTTTTTTCCTCTGGCCCCCCCTTTGCCACAGAGAGGGACATGGCCCAGTAGTCTTCCTGGGGGACATAAGGGATCTAGAGAGGACTGACCTCCTGCCCACGGGCGAGCCAAGACAGGATTTAACGGAAAACCACCCGTTCTTTCTGGTTGGACCGCATGGTTCGGTAAGGGTTTCTTTCCCCCTGACTTCAAGAATATACGTTAAAACGAGTCCCCTGTTTGACCCCGGTTTTTTCCCAATTCTTTACCTGATACGGGGGTCGAAGTACGTGTTTTCCCGAGAGGAGCTCCGAGGTAGAGGTCTCGTCAGCACTCCACTCAACTAAGGGGTTTCTTGGATTTTCGACAGTCTTGACCCGCCACTTTACCGTCATGCCAATGGCGCAGTTCCTCCCGCCCGCCCCTGAATCTTTCTGCGTTCGTATCACCTGATACGCGCGATTGCAGGACTTTTTTGGTCTCCCTGCACAATCTCCCTTTCTCTTCTCTGTTTTACCATCCGGTTTCCCGACGAACCCATCTCCTTCCCCTACTTTTTTGCCTGCAATGACCTAACCGGGAAAAACTGTACTTCTGGTGGCTTTTCTAGCTTCCCTCTGCCTTTCCGATGCCGCTTCCGTCTTACCCCAAGATACCCGACCAAAGATTTGTTCCTCTCCCTCCTCCCTCTTTTTTTCCTTTCTTCTCTCAAATGGGAATAAAGAATGGCATCCCTCCCTTTTTCCTCTCCTCCCTTCTTAGCCGATGGTAAAGGGAAATAGGTGTACAATGCTCGCTTCTTTAGCCCCCCTTTGGTCTGTGACCGTTGCCCACAGGAGCAGCGTACCCGCCCCTCGTTTAGTTCCTTTCGCCCCCACCCCCCCATAAGTCCCCTTGAAAAAACCCCACAGAGCCTCTGTTCTGGTCTTTGAACATGCCAAAGAACCAGTACCACGATTTCTTGTTTGTGGCGCTTCCAGCTGAGAAGTTCTTTGGATTTCACTGTGCTGAGGTTTTTAGCCGCCAAACTTCTACTGTGGTGCGTCGTGAAAAATTTTTTTTTTCACCCATCACCCACCCCGAACCCCTTTTTTTTTTCTTTGTTTCGGTCCGGGGGTACGGAGTGACTTTTTAATCTCAGTTTCATTTTAATCCCCTGAAACTTTTCTTAAGTGTTCCTGAATCCCGATAGACTTTTCTAGGGAGATCTTTCCCACTCTGCCTTCCCTCTCCCTCAATTCCAATGCCCCCCACAGGTTGGGATCTTGATTAAGTCGATACCTTTCGTTTTTCTTCATCTCTTCGTTGCCGGTGTGCGGGGGGGGGTTGGGGGGGACAGCAGGTTTTGAAGTGGGGGGGATCCCCTCTTAGGCTTTTTTTTAACTGCCCCCCCGTGAGAGGAGGAGATTGATTTTCTTTTTGCCCTCATGGCTCCATTCCCCGGAGTTCTCTTTTCTCGGCGCCCGAAGTACCCAAACTTCAACCAAACTGCGGCTTTTTCGTGGCTTTTTCGTCTCGGCAATACCGTCCGGGGAAGCCCGGGGCCCGTTAAAAAAAGTCAAAGGCCCAACAAGTACCATTCACCTTTTGTATGAAGCTACGAACGACCCTGTTGCCATGCGACCTTTCCATCCACCCCCCCGTCATTTTCGCGAAGACCCCCATCAGCCCCCCCTGTACCCCCCCCCTTTTTTTCGCCATTTTCTTGATTCCCTCCCCCTCTTCCTCAGAAAACCGGGAACCGAAAACTCCCTCCCATCCCGAATTATTCCCTCAACTCTGGGGTGACACAAAGACCTTTTCGAACACCCTTCGACTTTTTTTTTTTAAACGAAAACTGGGGAGTGAACACTTTTTGCGATGCGCTTTAATTTTTGGCTTAAGTCTTCCCTTCAATGCCTTAGAACTCCGGACACTCGCAGGAATGAGCAAGTAGGGTGAGGACGTGGAAGGAAGTACACTCCGACGGCTTCGGCCGGGAGAGGGTCTTCTGTGAGCGCATTACCCCGATGGTTTTTTTTTCTTCCTAAGACCGAGGGAGGGGAGTTTGACCGATATTCACGATCTTTCCCCCCCCCAAATCTCTTACTATCCATGATACATCGAATCCCATCTTCCAGTGTAACTTTTCGAATCTGGGTTTTTTTCTCAGATCAGGTAAGTTCCGAGAAGCGCCCTACCTTTTTTCGCTGGCTCGTGTGCAACTCTCACTTTTTTTTTTTCCCCTGTCCCCCGGCATCTTCCCCCAATCAAGTTTGCGTTTTTAGCTCCCCCCAACCCCCCTGCTTTCCCAAAACCCTCTTAGTCGTTCTGCAATTCCTCTCTCGAGGGGCCTCCATCCTTTTTTTTTTTTCCGATGTTGGCTTTTCTTAAATCCTATGTTGGTTGTTGCGTCTGGCTAGAAAATTTTCAGAGACCGGGGATTATTATTCTTTTTGACTTTTCCTTTTCCAGCCCCCCCGCGCTTCCAACTCATGAATGAGAGTATGCGATAGCGGCACGCTGTTTCTCCCTCCCTTTTGGTTTTTTTTTTTGCATTTTTCTTGATTTCGTAGCATCAGGCCGATTGGGGGGGGCGTTGTCGCAGTTTCTCGGCTCAGTTTGTTGTTTTTTTTCTTGTTGTGTTTTTTTTTTTTTTTTCTTTTTTTTTTTTTTTTGTTTAGTAGGTATTTTTTTTTCACAATTGACCTCAAACGCCCCCCCCCCCGACTTCGTTCTTTGGTAACTTACTTCCGCCTCCGCGCCCTTACTCCTTTCCTTGAGATCTAATGGCGTTGACGCCACATTTTGTTGTTCCCATTTTTTTCTCTCTGTTTGACTTCCCTAGCCTTTTTTTGCTTCCGATTTCAATCAGCCCCATAATATGGCTTTCGACGACTGTTTCCCTTTATTTCCTAACGGTTCCTTTTAAAGCTTCGGAAGCCAGGAACTTTCTACTTTCCATCTTTGTGTCCCTTTTTGGTCAAGGTCGGTTCCTCGGGAAGACTGCCCCAGCCCGAATTGAAGTGTTTTCTTTTTTAGCCCCAGCGGGCCCTTCCCAGCCCTTCTATGCCCGAGTCTATTAAAACAGGAGGCGCCTTCGCCCACATTATTTTGATTTGCCAACTCTGAGGCGATCCCTGGGACGATTGCAACCTTCCCTTTTCCAACCCCTACTCCCCCCACTGTGCAAAATTCCCTCATCCCCCAAAAAGCCCACCGGGGCCCGCACGTGTTTTCCCCTCCTTTCCCGATCTAGGCTTCCAGTCAAACGCCCCATCGCCTTTCATTGTTTTTTTCCCCAGTAACGGCTTGGAGGCGTTTACTTAGTTATCCCTTCTCTTTTTCAATTTTCTAACGGCTTTTCTATGCCAATTCAGAAGCACACCGGCCCCCCCCCCCGAGACTTTTCATGTTCCGGGCCCCATTGTAACCTCAGTTTGTACGGTAGTTTTCTTTCCTCTCAGCATTTCCGCCCCAATGGATCGTTTCTCGGGTTCGTCCCCATCTTAACCGCGGATCCAATTCATTGTTCCGTTGATGGTTCTCCTTGTTCTGGTAGTCCTCGGCATCTTCATACGTCAACATGGATTTTTTTTTTTTTTGAAAGAGCCTCTTCGCCCTCTTTTTCGACTCCTTCACGAGCCGTATTTACTGACGTGATTTTTTCTCCCCTTCCCCTAGCTTGTAATGAGTGCAGATTCCGCATCCTGCGCTGGACGAGAATCCTTCCAACCTCCCGGCTGGCCTTGCTTTGCCTTTTTTCCCGCGCCTGGTTTCGGTGGAGATCCCCCCCACTCCCTTTCGTTCTTTTTTTCTCCCGCCTGGCCCGCGCAACGCTTGTTTCCTGTGCTGTCCATCGGCTTTTTTTTCCCCTGTTTTGCACCACGCCTTTCGCCGGACGCGCTGAACTTCCAAGGCCCTATTTTTTTTATTTTTTTTTCTTTGTCCCCCTTCCGTGTTTTAAAAATTTGTAGGGCCAACACCTTATCCTACAAAAGAGGGGAGAATTGGCTATTTAGCCCTTTTTCAACGCAACCCCCGAGAAAGATGAATGCCTATTCCCAGTTCGTTTTGACCCCACTTGTTAGATTTGAATTCAACTTCCTAACGCCCTATAGCTCGAGTACCTTTATGGGGTGGACTAAAAGGCTCCCAGATCTGTAAAGCCCGGCACCCCCCCCCTCCTGGTCGCGAGGCCGAAGTTAGATGCGATGCGAATCTTGTATTTTGTGTTTTTTGGTTGGCCCCCGAGAGCCGCCAGATCTCGTTTGTTTCTTCGAGGACTTTTTTTTAGCTTTTGGTTTTTTTCACGTTAGAACATGTTGTCGGGCTGCTCCTTCCGTCCAGATTCTAGCTTTCAAAAAACGTATTGAAAGAAGTCCCACCATTCGTGTTTCCTGAGCTGAAAGAAAGTCGTTCGTTTAGATGGTTCGCCCCCCCTTGCTGGATTCCTGGCGCCTTACCCGATCCCCTCTGCTTTTTTCCGAACTTTTTTTCCCATCATTTGTCAGAGAAGAGTGGGAGAGGAGGAACCCTAGTTAACTCCATTTCCCATGGACCCTGACCTCCCGGGCATAAAAATAGGAGAACCACAGACTTGTTTTCTTCTCGAACAGAAACATGTTTGATCGACCCCTTTTCCTTTGGTACCGCTCGTTTCTTATGCTTTAAAAAAGGATCCCTTGAGTGGGACATAATGATTGGTTTGAGTGTGTTCCAGATTGTATCTTCTTTTCATCCGAGGTGAATCGATATTTTTATGGTTTTTTGTTTTGTTGTTTCTTTTTGCCCCCCCGGTTTTTTTTTAATAAGGTTCTTCTGGTAGTGGAGCAGGTGTCGTTAGCTCTCGATGCTTGCCTAACACCGCACTTTGGGATCGAAAATCCAGTTGCATATAGTTTCCCCCCCCATCCCTTTTTTTTTTTTCCTCTCCCCCCTTCCCTATCCCCCTTTCTCAGGTACATTGTCGCGTCCCGGCTTCCCTCCTCGCTTCCCAAATTCTGGCGCCGGGCCCCCGACGTCCCCACGTGAGCGGATTTTCCTTGCATCTTTCCTGCTTTCCTCTCTTCCGAATTATCGCGTCATTTCCCCCTGTTCTCCGTGACGCACTTTCCTCTCTTTGATGTTTCCCTACCCCTTTTGTTTTGTTTTAACCGCGGTGCGACCTGGCCTCCCCCCCCTCGTGGGCCGCCATTTCAACAATTGAGTTTTTTTTCTCTTTTTTAAGATCTCCTTGTTAAAGGTCCTTTTCAGACGAGTCCTGATATCGTTCCGGTTTAATTTTTTCTTCGACACTGATCGCGTCCCAGGAATTTTTCGGCCCCCTTTCGTTTCATTGCTCATACGAAAAATCGTTTACTGAATCTATACATTAGCCGACCGCGATCCAACTTAAGTTGAAGTAGATATATTATGGCTCGCTTTTTCTTATTTACCCCTCCTTACCCTCGAATTCTTACTTTACACCCAACTGAAGAATTTAAGTGAGTTTATCCAGCCCTTACCGGTCCTTTTTTCCATTCTTTTCCCTTTTCCTCTTTCCCTTCTTCCCAAATCCTCCTCGATTAAAATTATAATCATACAACAGGTATCTCAAACTCCCTTCTCTCCTCCCTTTTCGAAAGACTGTGTGAGGGCTTTTCTGTAAACACATTGACATTTCTTTTTTTTCGTCGAGTCCCAATTCCCAAGGACAGAAACCTATGCGACGGTGGTCCTGTTTGGCGCTTCCGTCCCCCCCTTAGCTTACCCCCCCCCCCCCCCCCCCCGTTTCCCCTCCCAAATTTTTTTCCGCTATAGAGGCTTTTTGAGTCAAATTCGGGGGCAGTCGCGCTGGTACGTTTTCTTGGCTGTGATTGTTTCGGAGACTCTGAGGTTATATATTTCTACCTCCTTGACCAACTTTCCCTTCTCTTTCCCCCAGTCCTTCTTTTCTCGTCGCTTCTTGCAGAGTGTTAACCGCACCCTGCTTTTTCGGGAGCCAAGGCTCTAGTTTACAATCCACAAACGTTTTTCTTTTTTTTTTTTCTTTTCGGCAGTCTGGACAGGAAAGCGGCCCCCCAAGTTGCGGCTCCTTTTCGTCGTTTTCGCATTTGATCTGGTCTTTTGCAGTCTTGGGGGGGGTGGGGTTTTTTTTAGACGATTGCCCTTTCAGAACCCTAACACCCCTCCATCGAGCTTTCCCTGGGTTTTTTTGCTTATTGCCTTTTTGGCCTATTACGAAGGACGTTTATTCCCCCGCCGGGCTTTTTTTTCCTGGGAGTACTTTTAATTCAGGTTTTCTCACGGTTTCGGGCACATCCCTCGAGACCCCGCTTGGCTTTTTTTTTCTTCCCCCCGTTTTTCCCCCACGTCTTTTTGCGCGGAATAAAAAAGGCTTTTTCCCTCTCTTCTGTTTCCACCTTCTTCAGCAAAGTTGCCCGCTGCCTTTCAAGACTCTCTGCTTCCCGTCGACTTCCCCAACCATTTTTTCCTCTCTCTTTTCTCGTGAACTCTTTTGAACTGTTTTTTCTTGGGTCCTCCTTGATTTCCCCCTCTTTATTTTAGATTAGGGAGAGACTTGATTTCTTCCCACCTCACCCCTAAGCTTCTCACTGGGTCTTCATTGGATTTCGGACCGGAGAAGGGTTTGTCTGACACCCGTTTCCCCCTACGGGGCTTTTTCTTCCCGATTATTAATAAAGATTTTTTTCCCAACGCCTTCCGAACCTGGATTTCCCCGCTTTTGGAAAATGACCCCGTTTTTTTTTGTTTTTATTTTTTCCAGCCCATTATGGTTTCTTCTTGTTCCGTCGCAGCGGATTCCTCGGCCCCCCTCTCCCCCTACTAACCGTGGTCATAAATTGGGCTTGGCTTGGACCCCGGAATCAGGTTCTGGTGAGGGTGAAGGGCCATTTCCCCCCTAAATTTTTCTTGGTTCGGAAGAAGGGGGTGAAACTGAGAAAGAGCGTCGGCGAGCCCCTTCAGTTTGTATTTTCCCGGTGAGCCTGTGCTGCCGTTCCTTTTATCTTCCCCAATTCTTGGACGAAAAGACTTTTGGTGGGATAGCTTCGTCTTCCACCTCCCCCCAGACTCCCATATTCACCTTATTTCGTCCGATCTTTCCCCTGCCCCCCTCCCCCGCCTCCTTTTCACCTAGATTCTCTTCCCCCATGCCCGTTTAATTCAATACGATTGAGATTGTTTTCCCCTTCCCCCGTTTCCCCTTCCAAAATCATCGAAAACCTGGTCAAGGAATGGTGTCTGGCCAGCCCTTCCCGGGGTTCGTGGACCTTTCCCTTTTATGTTTTTTTTTTTTTCCCCTTCGTTTTTTAGCCCAGTAAAGACCCAAAAAAGGTTTCCGTTTCCCTACTCCTCCCTTAGTAGAATTCAGGACAAGACCTGGACTCTTACGCTCCCCTTGGTGTCAGTTACCTGTTCTCCCCTTCTCCTCCCAAGTGAGCCGATTACCGAGTGTTGTCGAGTACCGCGCTCTTCTCTCACGTCCTTTCCCCGAAGGCTTGGCGTGCAAATTCCGCAACCCGCTTCTTTTTTTCCATTTCCCTTTGTGGTCCCCTTTAAAATTCCCCCTTTCCTTTGATTTTTTCGCCCCCTGGCGATCGGAAAGACTTCAATGCCTATTTTCCTCGCCCGCAAAGCCCCTCCCCCGCCCTTCAGGCTTCCGACAGTGACAGACCTAATTAGTGATTAACAGGAACCCCCCTTCTTCCCCCAAAGAGGACGTCAGATTCCCCAAAGACAAGTCCCCACCTCAAATCCCTGGAATTTTACACCCCAGACACGTCGCCTATTCACCACATTCACCCACTCCAACTTTTCCCCCAAAACGGTTATCGCTCTCTCTGTCTTGTTCGCACTCGGTTGAGCGAGTTGACAGCGTGCCTTGTGTTTCCTTCGTTTCCGCTGTTATTGCCGCTCTCCGATTTTCATTCGGAGAGACTTGCCTTTATTGGGCAGGGAGTTTTTTTCCCCCGTCTGACGTGACATTCTGGGCCCTTGTAAGTTCCGTTTTTTGATTTTCCTTCAACTGGGACGAGAGAGGGTTTTTTTTTTTCCCCCACGCCGGGTGAAGTCTTGCTTTTTCCTTTTGCTGTTTCCCCCCCCCCCCCCAAAAAAACAACCATGCGCGTGGCCCTCTTCCTTTTTTTTCTCCCGGATCCGGTTACGCTCAACTAAAGCCCAATCAACTATACTTCCCCCCCCCTCGCCGGGCTCTTCCGACTCACGTGTCCTAGAAAAGATCATCCATCTTCTCCGTCCCAGATGGCTCTTAGGCTGCGGGGGAAGCCCCCCACGAGGCTCTCCTTTCCTTGCGGGGGAAAACCCCTCTCTTGATCAGACCTCCCGCTTTGCACCGGTGTACGCCATATCCCCACCTCTTGACGTGTTTTTCTTTCCGAGAGCATCTCTCTGGACGACAATAGGCGATCTCTCCCTCCCCCCCCTCCAATAACCTTTGAACCTTGCCGTTTCCAACCCCTCCGGTATCGGCGACTCAGACCGCCCGGCTCTGAGAGAGATTTTCCGGCCTCCCCCCGTTCGTTTGGCCAATCCTCACCCGAAGCCAGAGCGATATGGCGCGCCTTCACGCTCATCACATCGGCTTTCGACCGCGCACAAAACTTTTGACCACCTCCCCGTTCCTCTTCCCCCCTGTACTTTCCCCTTACTCCCCCCCCCCTGGGGCAAGCTCCACGGTGCGGGTTTCTTTTCTCTTGATCTCTTAGAGCCTTTAGTGCAACCCGAAGAACTGGGACTACGAGGAACCCGGAAACCTTAGATCCCTTTCAGGGTCGACGTCCTTGGCCCTTTTTTGGTCCGAAGGATTCGACGGGTACGTTTTTACTTAACCTGTTTCATCTTTGTCCCCCCCCCTTGCCCCGGCTTATTTCTTTCGCTTTCTGCGGTTGCGGAGATGCTTCAACCACCAGATCTCGTTCGTGGCTCTTCGAGCTTTCGTCGGGGTGTGAATCCTACACAGTCTTGATTTGTACATAACCAGTCAGGTACGGTCTCACCCCCATTTCCAGACCGCCTGGAAAGTTTTCAAGTGGATGAATTTCTCTTATTTTACCTCTCTTCCCCCGCTATGAGATGCAAAGGTCCCACCTTTCACTGCCTCCCTTGAGAGGGGATTTACCAATACGAAGTAGCGTTTTTACTAACTCTCAGACGACCTCGTAAGATCTTTTGTGCCTGTTGCATTACAGCCGGCCAGAAGACCCCCTCTCCTGTTGGTCGAACTAGTTTCTTTTCCCCCCCATGACACAAGAGGTTTTTAAAAAAACCGAAGCAACAGGCTTTGATTTCTCCCTAGTCTAGTAATGGCCTGCGCAGGTCTATTTACATCTTCCTGTGTACCCCCCTCCCCCGTGACCCCTCCTTTTCCCCTTTTTCTTTTTTCCATGGCATAAACGTCTCTCTTTTGTAACCTTGAAAGACTCTCTGGTTCGAAAGATTATTTGTTCTGTCGCCCTCTCCTTGTGACGACGACCTCCGAGTGCCACCCTGGGGTCCTGATACCGAGGCGTGAACCCGTCACTTCTGATCTCCCAGTCCCCCCCCTTAGTGTCCGAGGGCAAAACCCCCCCCCCGTCAACCTTCTTGAATCAAGCCTCTGTCCCCCCCTATTCCCCTCCTTTGTTGCCAATCTCTCATCCTCTGGGATTCTCATTCCCCCCTTGCTCGTGCTAAAGCTTCCCCCCCCTTCCCCCCCCCCCGAACTTTCCACATCCCTCACCAGCGTTGGTATCCATGGACTGATCTCTATCCGGTACCCTTCGGGGCCTGTCCTTTGGGCGGGCCAGGAACTAACTTTTGCTGGCCAACTTCCTTTTTTTTTTGTCAGTTTTTTTCAACTTCACGATTTGAAAAAAATTTTTCGGCTTTTTTTTTGGTGTCGCGGGCTTTACTTTATGCCTTTCCCTTGTTCCGTCATTTGGATCCAGTGTAAAAGGAGAGGCGTCGGTTACTTTTTTCATGCCATCGATTCGGGCTTTAGAGGCTTTCTTTTTTCCAAGCCCTCCTTCTAAACCTTTTTTTTTCCCAAAGTCTGAGCCGACCAGTTTTTTTGAGCCTTTTTTTCTCTTCCTATTCCTGTGGAATGGTCTGATTTTAAGGTGTTTCTCTTTGGTCTTCTTTTGCTTCAGGGAAAGGTCAGGGTTTGCCCCGACCCTTTGTCTCCGCAGAGGGAGCACACGATCTCGCATCGTCCTGTTGAAGGGAGACCTCCCCACGTTTTTCCAAACCAAACCTTCCCCTTCGCTTAGCAGGAAAAATAGAGCAAAAGCCTTTCAGGCGGAGTCATTCTTCCTTTCCCCTCAGCTTCAGGGGAAGCAAACACATCCAACATTTGCTTCACATGGGGACCTGAGAGTGAATGGCTGTCCCCCCCCCCTGTAATTCCCACCTTTTCTCCCCCCCCCCTCCGCCCCCCCCTTCCCTTAGACTGGGCCAGTCCGCTTCGTCCATGATTTTCTTTTTGTGATTTCGAATCGTAGTCTCAGGTGAAGTCACCCCTCCCTCCCCTAAGCGTCCCCCCACCTTTGATACCCTTTTTTCGCAGAAAAGCTGATATTTGGGTCGTGGGCTTGCTTTTATCCCTTTCCTGGTGTCCTCTACAGCCCTTTAAACCGGGACGAACCATTCTTTCAGTCGGGTCTTAATTTTTCATTACCCCACAAGTCCAGGATTACCGTGTGCTTTTCCTTCCTTTCCGGGTCTCTACCGGAATAGTTAGTTTTTCTTCTGGGATTATGAACCTTCTCCCAAAGTTTTTTTCCCTTCCAGGATCGCCGAGAAGAGGGTTCTTCCTTCTCCTCTTGCCATCTGTTTTTCTGTTGATCCCTTTTTTACTTTTTCTCGATGCGGCATGATCAGCGGAATCGGGTTCCTGTTGCTCCGTTTGGGGACTTTGTCACCACTTCTGAAATGTCCTTTGTTTTTCTTTTTTGTTTTTTTTTTTCCTAAATTTTTTGCGCTACAAGCCACAACACCTAAGAGATCGGCAAATTTTCATTCTTCTTTTTCCTCCCTTCTCGTTGTGTCTCTCCCCCCCTTGTCCCGATTACTGGTGTTGCTATCGAAAATTTCGCGAAAAAAAGGGGCTTTTCCTGATCCGGACCACCTTGACTTTCTTTTTTCCACCCCCCCCTTCCGTCTTTTCCAGTCCTTTCTGGACCATGTTTTTTTCCTATCTTTAGTAGGACGCTAGCGTTTTGTCAGTTTCATCCCTGCCGGTCTTCTCCAGTTCCCCCCCTGCTGGTTGATTATCCCCGCCGAGGTTTGGGGGAGCGTTCATCATACACTTCCCCGTCAACTCTTTTTTTTAGACTTTTTTTTTCCCCCCATGTCCTCCTCCCCGATCAATCTTTTCCCCTGGTTTTGGAATGAAACTGACGACGCAACTCGGGTCCGCAGCCAAGTTTGTTTCCCTCTCATTCAGACCTTGCTTCCTCCCATAGATTTTCTTCTGTCTTGATTCTTTGTGGTTCCCGATTTTCTTTTCTTTTTTCTTTTTCCCCTACAGATTTCCTCCAAGCATCATCCTTTTGGCGATTTTCGGAAGCGGTCTCCCCGGTTGTCGTTCTTCTCTAACCTTACTTGCCTTTTTCCCCCGGTTCTGGCACGCCTTCACCTGTACGTCGTGAGTTTTCGGTCCCCACTTCCAAACCTTCCTTTTTTTTTCCTCCCCGCCCTCCTCCAGCCCTATGACGCTGCATTCCGATGTGCCGCTCCCTCGGCCTTTCCTTCCCCCCCCCCCCCTGACCCCTCCTCTGGCCGCGAACGACGCCCAATATTTTTGCCGGGCTACTCCACTTCCCACTGACATGCTCCAACTCCCCTCCCCCCCGGAACTTTTTCTCTAAACCCCCCCCAGAGGGAGTGCCCCTCCCGGTTTGTAAATTTTTTGGTTCCCTCTGACTTTTCCTCCCCCCGTCCCCTATCCCCCCCTTCCGATTCCAGTACCAATGAGGGGGGCGTGCTGCTGCCATTTCGCTTTTACAGTCCCCCCCCATTTCCCGTCTTTCATTCTTCCTGCCCCTGCCCCCCGATCACCTTTAGCTTTCCGCCTGCTAACAGTCAACATGTCTTTTTTTTTCCTTTGGTCTCTAAAGAAATCCTTACAGCTTCAGATCTAGAGACCTGATTAGTTTTTCTCGTTTTCCCCAACTTACCTAATGCTTGGTGGAGTGGCTCTCTGTTCTGTCGGTGGTATTCTGCTTTTTTTTCCTTTCCCGCCTTTTTCTTTTCCTTTTCGACCAAATGAGGAAAGATCTTCCGAGATTTTTTGGAGCCCCTTAGCCTTTCTTCCATATCACTTTTCTTGTATTTCCACATGGCCTCTCTCTTCCCCTCTTCCCAGCCCCTCATTTTCGGAGAGTCTCGAACCGGCTTAACTTTTTCGTCCCCTCCTTTGGAACCTTCCCCTTAGGTCATTTGGGTTTTGGAGAGACAATAGCTTTCACTGTCAACGCTTACACTCTTTCACCTCTTTTCTTTTTTATCGCGTCTTTGAACCCCCGTTCTTTCCCCCCCCCCCACCTTCTCCCAGAGAGTAGCATCCCATTTCCCCAAATGGTTTTAGGCGCCTTTTCTCCCCGCCTTCATGAGGTTAAGTTGTCGTTAAAATTCCTCTTTTTTGAATCCGAACCTCCTTGTAGCCTTTTTTCCCCCTCTCCTAACCAGAACGGAGGCAATAGCCTAATTTTTTTAAGACCCCCCCCCACTTGTGCCCTGAGATATTCCCCCCCCCATTCCGACTTCCGGCTTTTTTTTACCGCTAGTCTTCCTCGGATCCCACCTTGAGACCGCCCCTCGTGCACCCTTACTTTTGCTGTCATAGGGCCCCCTTTCCTTTTTGAGGTTTTTTTCGCCCTCTGGTTTTTACCAGGAAAGGAAGATTCCTTTCATCGATCCTTTTCTACCCTCGGTCTACTCCCCGTTTGAAGTTTTGATCCGTTCTTTTTTGTTACGTTTCGTTCACAGTTTTTCCCTTTTTGCGAGTTGTCCTGTCAACTGGAGTAGAAACCCCTACGTCCCACTTTTCCCTTCCTTGAGGCGTTCAGATTCCCTTTCTTTTCATGTTTAGATGTTGTGAGTGCTGTTGTGCAACCCTTCGCGGACGTTTCCGGCGAAGTGCCCGAGTGCATGACGCCATTCTGCTGTTTTCTTCCCCCCCTTTCTGCATCCCTCCCCCCATTCCCCCCTTTGCCTCCCCCCTCTGTACCATTCTGAACCTTCGAACTTTCCCGGACCGTTGTCGGCCTCCTCACCCATCTGTCCGTATTCCCCCCCGCTTCCGACAAAGACAAAGGCCTTCCCGTTATATTTTTCCTCCTTTTGGCTGCTTTCAAAAAGATGATTGAGTGCCTTTCTCCCCCCCATGTGATTCTACCTTTTTTGGACCTGGTTTAATCTTTTTTCTGAGTTTGAGGTCTACGATTATTCCTCCCAGCCTTTTTTTTCCCTCCTTTGAGGCTTCCTTTTTTAGATTTTTCGTCAAGCTTTGCGCGGTCTGATCGCCCTTTTCTACAACTTCCTTGAAAAGCGCCTTTTTTTCCAGTTCAGTCCCCAACTTGTCCGTTCCATGGAGTCTTGATACCAGAGGGATTTGTAGAAATGATCTGCTCCCTCTGGATTATTCGAAATAGCACATATTGTTCGTAATAATTTCGTTTTCCCCTAATTGCCCACTTTCTTTGATGTCGCTTTTTTATTCCCTTTTCCAACCCCCTTTTTTGTTTCTTCGAACCCGATTTTTTTTTCTGGTTCTTTTGTAGGTCCCTCCTCACTTTTGTCGGTTACCAGGTGCGGCATCTGGCGAGATTGAATTCCTGTTCCTGTTGTCACTCCTACATTCCCTCTTGGTCTCGGTGATGCCCTGCTAGCAGGCGCTGAAGTTCGTTTCTTGCAGTGTGGGTTTTTGTCTCCCGCAACCTTCAGGTCCGAGGGCTGGCGGTTTTTCAATTCCCCTGCCCGCGCTTGACCCTGTCTTTTTCATTTTAATCAAGAGATGTCGAGAAGAGACCCCCCCCCCCTATTGTTCTAGTTCTAGTTGATGGCGGTCCTGTAAGTTTCCCTTTAATCTCTCTCATTTCTTTCCCTTCCCCTAAGCCCCACCGCTCCCCTTTTCCTGTAGTAGTCCAGAGCAATCCAGTGTTCCCCTTCTACGTCCTTTTTTCATTTTCTATTTCTTTGTTTTGAACCACAACTGTGTCCATAATCGCCAAGAGAGCAATCGTTTCTTCCCCCACGAGTTTCCTTTCTCCGTCCATCAAATCTTTCGTACGGTAGGTGAGGAGGATAGGCCCAAACATTTTCTTTTTTTCCATTTCTTTCGCCGTGTCTTTTTCCTCCCCCTTCAGCTTCGGCCTCGTCTTGAGGGCAGAAACTTTTCAACAAGCTCCCTTCACCCCCCCTTTTTTCTCCCCCACATTCCTTATAAGTTGGATGACAATTGCCTGTACTCGAGGTTGCAGATCTTTTTATGCCTTTTGTCGGACGGGTTTTAGGTCCTAGATATCTTCAGCCGCACTCTTTGTTTTCCACGAGCATCTCTTGGCCTCTTTCCACCCTCTGGTACGCCCCCCCCTCGAGGTTTTCCGAAAACGCGCCCCCTTTTTTACCATGGTTTTTAACGTATCCTTTTTGCCTGGCGTCTTCCAAAATATTTATATTCAGCGTCACCTTGCCCCTTCCTTAGCACCTTACCCCCCGTTGAGTTTCGGGTAGGTGCATTTTTTACT
>Ga0179593_1477961_pt1 | contig 17520 bp, 30 predicted proteins | sample CZODoug2_1_08_16_FD_185931 | JGI IMG/M metagenome (GOLD analysis project Ga0179593, IMG submission 185931) | Vadose zone soil fungal communities from Angelo Coast Range Reserve, California, USA - CZODoug2_1_08_16fungal (PacBio error correction) | ecosystem: Environmental > Terrestrial > Soil >... | reverse complement strand
CTCTTGGCGTGAACACTGTTCTTGCTTCCCGGCACCTGTTCCTCTGAGTTGCTTATTGGGCGCTCTGTGTTTAATTAAAACCCCCTGTCCTCTTTATCCCCCGCATTCTTGCTATACTCCCCCATCAGCGGTTTTAGCAACTTTCTTCCTCTCTCAGGGTGGTTTTCAAGAACAATTTTGTCAAACCCCCCCCCTCTTCTCGATGGAGATCCAATTGTCTTCGATGCCCCCCCTTTTCCCCCTTTCAACTAACATTCGTTTCGGCTGGTCTCATCATCTTTTCCTTCCCCCTCCCCCTCACCTTTCTCCACCGGTCTTGTCCGTCGGCGGACTCCCGTCCACGTCCTTTTTTCCCCTTTCTTGCCGGTGAGAAGGTTTTTAAGATTTCCCCAAGACTTGAACCGGTCTTTTGTCGGCTCCCGCGAGTTTACTCTTTTTTTTTGCTCCTTTTTTGAGGTCTTTTTAACCGGCTCACTTTTAAAGGTGTAGCGTTTTTTGCTTTTCGGGGAGTTTGCCACCTTTTACCTTACCCTGGTTAGCTTACTTTTCGCCTTTACGTCTATCGGTGGCATTGTCCTCTTTCTTCCTTGTCGGACTCTTAAGCTTGCATGTGTATTTTCCTGCTCCCTCCCCCTCTGACCAGCTTTTGGATTCCCCCGCTCCCTTTACTGGTGATAGGGCGGTGTACACTTTTTTCCCAGGTCGTTTTCCTTTCCCACCACAATTGTCACCATCAAGAGGTGTTCACCACTTTTTCCTGATTAGTCGTTTGATAAGAGCAGTTACCCCCCCTGTTTCAACTTTTCTCCCTTTTTCCCCCCCGCTTTCCTTGTCTTTTGGCGTGCTTCTCTCCAACCCTCTTCCAGCCAGGACTTTTGAGCTACTTGTTTACCACGTCCCTTTGCATGTGGCCATGTGGACATTTCGGTTTAATGCTTCCCTCCTTTGGCCACTCTTCCCTTTTTGTCGCCTCGGTTCAAATTTTTTAGTGGGCAGTTCCGTCACTTTTTTTTTTCTTTCCCCCGCCATCAATTCCCACCAACTGTCTGCACCCCTTTCGAGGTCTCTTCGCTTATACTCCGCTTGCGATTCATTCTCCGTCCACAATCTTCCTTTATCAAGGTCTACCCCTTTTTGCGCTTGTGGGGCCTGTTGGCCCGTTGAGCCCGTCCTTTTTTTTTTTTTTTAAACGGTGTCAACTTTTTCACCTCCCCCTCCGTTTCCTCTTTTCCCTCCCCGCCAAGCCACTGTCCCCCGACCAGGACAACCCCTCCTCCTTTTTTCCAGAGCCGTGGCCATTCTCATTCACGTTGGTTTCGCTTGTCCGGCCTATTCCCCCCCCGTGCCATCCCCGATAAGTTTCGGTCTTTTTGGGGGATTCGCTCTTTTTGATGCCGGCTGGCTTCCCTTGAGCTTTTTTTGCGACATGCTTTGGGACTCTTTTTTCCATTTTTCCCTCTTTTCGCCCTACCTCCTGGACGGTCTGCCAAAGGCCCCCCCCCGTAATGTGCTTTTTTTTTTCCCTTTCTTTTTTCCCTGTTTCCCCTTCATCATAGAGCTTTGTTTCTACGATGAGTCCCCCATGCCTAGTGTTCTCAGTCCAATTTTTCCCACTTTTTTCCGTGCTTCGTTCCCCGTTGTTTTCGATTTCCCCCTTTCCACTTCTACTATTTACGTTGCAGTGCCATAACCACATTGCATAAATCAAACAACCTAGGGGCTCATTTTTCTCCGGACCACCCAGGACCCCCTTCCCCCTTCGTGTACGCAGACCCCCTTTTTTTTTCGCTTTTTTTGCCTGGATGAACACTTACCATCCCCTCTTTCATCTTTGTTTTTTCCTAGATCGGCCTGACATTGTTCCCTTTTCGCCACCCAATCCCCCTTTGGATACTTTCCTTTTTCCCCCGAGAATCACTTCTTTTTCTTTCCCCTTGGCCCCTGTCAACCACCCCGTTTTTACCCGCCGTTGTCAGTTGATTTCCTTTTCGCCCTCATGCACTCAGAAGGATTTTTTTTTCCGAACTTGTTCACGGGCCTCGTTTTTACTTCTCACCTTGCCCTGCTTTAATTTTGGTTTGACAAGTTTCTATCCTTTTTTAGCACCTTACTGGCAGTTTTTTTAGTCGGCCGACAACCTCCCCCCGGTGCTGCTCGTAAAAATCTGATTCAATTTTGTTCCCCATTTTTGTCGAGTCTTTTCGCATTATGCGTCCTTTCGTTTCAATTTTTCATCTCATCTTCTTTCCCCTCCTTGGAAGTTCTTCCCACGGTCCTCACTTTGTCAGCGTCATCCGGTTTCTACTTGTCTTGGAGCCTCGTTGACATTGCACACGTCCTCAGGGGACTGCCACTGGCCCCCCCCCTTTGTACGTTCCTTTTTCTCCTGTACGGCTGTTAGGGTTGTTTGCTTTCTCCCTCCACTCCGAAAAGTAAGCCGAGATTCTTTTTGCACCGTCTTGCTTCACTCTAATGCAGAGCCTTTTTCACGTCCTGTTTAGATTTAGTTTAAAGTTTTCCGGGTGCCTTTTTCTCCCTTCCTGAGCGCCCCCTGTGTTTATCACCCCCCTCACTCCCGTTTTTCCCGGCATCCTTTTGAACATCTGGGTTTCTTTGTTCCTCCTTACCGTATTTGGGGTTTCTTTTTCTTTCCCGGCGTGGTCACCCCTTTTCCCCTCCCCTACGGCGCCGTGATTATGATCCAGATTAGGCGGTTTAAGTTCTTTTTTTTTTTACTCTGACGTATTTTGGTTGATCGTCCCCTTTCGCATTAACCCACTCCCCTCTGCTTTCGCGTCTTATTTTCCAGCGGGTTCTTTTGAGGTCAGGCGTACGCCGTGAAGAGTGTTTTCGATCATTTTTTCCCCTTCCCATTTTTTCTGTTCGGCCCCCCTTGATGTCTCCTTTTGAATCTTCAGGAAATCCTTCTTTCTTTTATTTATTCTGGTTGCTCTTTTTCTATCTGCCCAATGGACTGTGTCTTGTACTTTTCACAAATACCCCCCTAAGCTGGACGCGTTCCCAAGTTTTTCCCATTCCTTATACCTTCGCCCATTCCTCAGCCTGAACGAGTCACGCCTCATTTTGATTTTCGCGATTATCGTTCGTTGGATCACCATTTCTACCCAATTGTTCGGTTAAGCTCTCTCGGTTTTCACAGCTTCCCCCCCTCCTTTCCTTTTTCCTCCTGTTTGTGAGGATACGCACGTCTGGTATCATCATACACTTATTTATTCGTATTTCCTAGCCGACTTAAAAATCCCCTCGTCTTTTTTTGTTGGTCCATTTCTCAAGCAGCCCGTAGATCTCAGTCGGCCCCAATAGTCCCCTTCCCCCGCATTCCGTGCCCCAACTTGAAGCTTCTTTGGAGTTGTTCTCAGTTCTCTCCATGTGCGGGTCTTTTGACTTCTTGCCTTGTGTTATCCCCTATTTCAGTTCTTTTTTATCCTGCGGGTGCGTACCGCCGCGCCAGCAGGTCGACCCTCTTCCCTTTTTTCGTATCGTCTTGTACGTCCTGCTTTAGAGCTCCTTTCCCTTTCCGCTGCACTTTCTGACCTCTAGGGTAGATCGTTTTTTCTGTTTCCCTCTCGTTCTCGACGATGCGAGTCGTTCCCATCCACTTTTGTTTTCGGGCCAGGAATGCCTTCCTCCACCCCTTGCTATTGTTGCCGTACCCATTTTCACTTGGAACCCACACTTCTCTTCGGATGTTTTTTGTTCTGGGTCCCCCCCCTTTCCCCCTTTTTTTTTTTCGGCATGACCTTTTTCTTAACGTCAGTGTGGGCGCTTTCGCCTTTTTTTCCCCCCTTTGGCTTTTTGAGGTTTTTTGACTTCCCTTTTTTGAGCATTGTTAGTCTCGTTGACCTCGTGCTTCGCCACCTTCCCTTTCTTTTTACTCCCGATGACTCGTCCGGTAGGTAGTACCATTTTTTTCATGCCGCAGGTACCTCCCTCAGCTCACCATGTGGCATTGGACTCCTTTCTCACCTAATTTTTGGGCCTTGCCCTTTCTTTTTCCTTCTCCTGACCTGAGCGTCCGACCCTTGCCTGGTCCCAATGGATTGTTTCTACCGGCTTTTTGTTTCTTTTCATTTCCTTTGGATTCCGACACATGGCCCTCCCCCCGTGTTTTTCCATTTTGTGGTATTCCCCCTTCTGTCTAAGATGGCGCACTCCTTTGCCCTATTTTTTCTTTTTCTGAACACAGCACCAACCCCGTTTTCTGCTTTTATATTTATCCATCCCTCCCTTTTTTTTGTTCGAGGGATTCCCTGTCTTGCGTGTTTTGTTTTTTCAGACAACCCCAAATGGGCGGTTAACCCAATTGAAGTCCTTTCTTTGTCGCAACCTCTTCGGCCGTCCATTGTGCCTTTATTCCCCCAAATTCCCGGCTTAACCTTTTCGGGCCAACCACGGACCTACCTTCCCCCCCCCTGCACCCCTGGTTCGTTTCGCCAATTTTTTTTTTTTCGTTTCTCCTTTCAGTTTGGAGTTCTGATTCCCTTCACCCGTCTTTTGAAATTTGACACTTTTTTTTTTGCGACCGTTGCTTCCTTGTTTGCTCCTTTCCAAAAACTTTGTTTACCCCGCTTTCTTTGACAATGGTGATGACCCTCACCACCTTGACCTATAAGCCCCGTCTTACTCCCTTCAGATACTGGGTCACGGCCCCCGATACTCTTGCCCGCTCCTTTTGAAATGTTTCCTGACAGGCCTCGTCCTTTCTTGGCTCAACCCCTTCCGCTCCCCGTTTTTTCTCCCACCCTCCCCCGCCCCCCGCCCTCTTTTTTGTTTCCCCTGTTTAAAAAACCTTTCCTCCTTCGTGACCATACCGTCCCTTTCTTGCCCCCGCCTTTTTTTTTCCAGGACCGCACAAACATAAATGGATCAAGTTGTTTTCCCCACCCCCCCCACCCCGCACCCTTTGCCACCATTTCGGCAAAGGTTTTTGCTTGGTGTTCTCTCCTGCCTGTATTTTTTCCCCTTTCCTTTCTCCTAAAATAGAACCCCCTTACCCCCTTTTGGTGGGTTCTCCTTTTTCGTCAGTAGAGTGAAGTCTCCCCCCTGAAAGTGCTTTTCCCGTCGTTTCTTTGACCCGGTCCAACCCCTTTTGTTTAATTCCCCCAAACAATTAAGTCCTCCCTTTTTTTCACGCCGAATGGTACCGCCCCCCCTTCCCTTCTGAAATGCTTTAGAGTTGGTCTTTTCCTGCTTCCGCCACACATTTTTCCCTACGGGGTTACCTTTTGCTCCCTGAAGTACCAATGTTTTCTTGAAAAGATACAAACTCCACCCCTTCCCCTTCTTTGGTTTTTTTTTTTTTGTGCGGTTTGGTTTTTTTCAGGTCGGTGGCGCGTCCATTTTGCGTGGAAGAAACACTTTTCTTTTTTTCTTCTCCTTGTTCCCTTTTTACCTTGAAACCCCTGTTGGGGGTTTTGGGCCTAGTCACATGCCTTTTTTCATTTTTTTTTTTTCCTCCCCCCCCCCGTACTCCTCCTGCCCCCCCCCCCCCTCCCTCCCCCTGATTAGGCCTGAACCTTTTTTTTTGTCTTGCCCCCTCCACGCTTGCTTTTATCCCCACTCTTTCACGTTTTACAGAAAGGCTCGTTGTATTTTGACGCGGGTTGATGCTGATTGAGCCCTAGGTTGGACGTTACCCACTTTCATAAAAAGGTCTTTTCCCCTTGATAGGCGTTCCTTGTTCCAACATCTCGATGGGCTTCCCTGTTGGTTGAGTTTTCTGCTCTTGTGGTTGGTTCTCTTTCTTTCCAAAGGTAAACCTCGGTCGTTGTTTTTACGGTTAGTTTTTGTGTACTTTCTTTTTTTGTTTGTGGGTTCCAACCAAAACCCTGTCTCCTTTGCGGGAATTTTGTCGAGTTCTCCCCTCCCCCATCATGCCGGCATCCCTGAAAGAATGGCATTTTTTGCTTTCGTTGCTTTTACAATGAAGTTGCTTTTCTGACGTTTTGTTGTTTTTTTGGTTTGTGTTTGTTTTTTTTTTAGTTCTTCTTACCTTTCCTCTAGACCCTTCCCGTTTTTTCTTTCTTCTCCTTCCCACCCCCCCGCTTGCTCCCTTCCAATTGAGTTCCCCCCACGCTTCCTCGAACCTTCTTTTTTTTTCGCTCCTTGGTTTTTTTCTCTCCCCTTTTTGAGTAAGATCTGATTTTTTTTCTTTATTTTTTTTTTTTCTCACTCCATGTGTTTTATCAATATTCCCCCAGCTCCCGGTGGCTGACACCTTGTTTCCCTCGGTCATTAAAGGTTCCGGGCCCCCCCCCCCCCCATCTGACTTTTTCCACCTTTCAAACCTCCGATTTCTCCTTCCCCAACCTTAGGCTTTCGAATCCCTCCTTGGGTTCCCTACTGAGGAGAGTGCGACCATGTTCTCCCCGTTTCCTGACTTTTTATTCTGTGAATATTAGAGGTACTTTTTGCTGTACTTTATAAACCGCGCAAAGTTCCCCATACGTCTTTCTTTCGATATGGTTTTCGGTGACTTTCCTCTTGACGTGATCCCCTCTTCCGAGCAGCCCCCCAATACAAGCGCTTCTCTTCCCAACTTTCCCCCCTGGGCACACATTTTATCCCTTAGGTCGGGCGAAGTTTGCAGACGGTCCCGTTCTCGGTTTGGGCAGGTTTTAATAGCCCTTTTGCGTTTCCGTTTGAGAACTTCCTCTCCCCCCAGTGACTGCCTTCTGGATGAAATTTGGGCGCGTCAATTTTTCGAACGATTAATCTGGTTTTTCCCCCCATACCATCCCCCAAAATTCCCTGCTGTTGTGGTTTTAGCCGCAACTTTTTGACCTTTTCGGCCGGAGCTTGTGCTTGCAGGTCATTTGCTCTGAACCATTTCATCCACCCCTTTTGCGTTGCAAGAAGGTCCGGTTTTTTTCTTTGGACCCTCGTTCCTTCCCTTTTTCCCCGAAACCATTGTGGCTTTTCCGATTCTTCCATTTATGTGTTTCAATTCCTCAATCATTTTTTTTTTTTTCAAATGTCTTTTTCCTCCTCTTCTCGAGGGTTTCTGCGGAAGTTTTCGAGTTTCCATCCCCCTTTTTGTGACATCAATGATTTCCGTGTTCAGGGTGTCTCCCTCATCTTCCCGGTTTATATTGAAGACACGCGTCCCCCCTTCTCCTCTTACGAATTCAGCCGAATTAAGGAAGCTTCCGTCCCTTTCTTTTTCTGAAAAACCACCCATGATTCCCTCCTCTCTCTCTCCCTTCATCGGGTGCTTTTTGCTCGTGTCCCTTGAGCCGCAATTAACACAGACCCCGGTCTTTTTTTTCTTTTTCTTCATTTTTTGTCTGTGGGCCATCTACACCTCCCATGCTCCATTCCTGGTGTCCGTGCGTCCTCCTCCCCAACCGGACTTTTGGGGCCGCCAAGGTCCTTGACCCCCCCTGTTTACCTTCGCTGGCGTCTTTTTTTTGTCACGTTCTTCTGGTAGACATCTGTTTCTATTTCTCTGCCTGGATTCGTGATCTCCATGGACTCCCCTCAATTGCCGGTATTTCCCTTGTTAGAGTCCCTGTTTAATTTCCCCCTTTGCTTTCCCCCCCCGCTTTATTTTGTTGAGTGGCTTTCCCCCCCCCCCTAACCATCCCCTTGTGACTCGCGGCCTCTGATGCGCCGTTATACCCCCCTCCAACATGCGACAATAACACACCACAAACAAAAGGTCTAGCTGGAATTAGCGGATCCGGATTTTTTCATTTAGGCTGTGACCCTTTTTTAAGCTTTCTATGAGTCCCTCTGGGACTAGCCACTTCCTTTTATGAATAGTACACCCTCATGGGCGTTCTTATCTACAGATTTGTTTGTCTTTGCCTTCGTTTGTTTTGTAACCAACAATTTAGGACCCCTACCAGTTTTATTGGTACCTTGTTTTTTTTTCTTTTTCACCTTTCCCCAAACTTTGGTCTCTTTCCTTTGACTTTTTTTGCCCCACCGGCGACCCGACCAGGCCCCCTCCACCTGGGTTTTTGTTGATATCGGGACATGAATGTCTTACCTCGCAGTCGCTTTTTCCTTTCTTTTTTTTTGAATTCCGTTCTATTCTTTTCTCGCTAGCAACACGGGGCGTGTGTCCCCGTTTATTTTGGTTTTTTTTCCCCGTGCTTTTGACTTTGTTTTTTCTTTACTTGACACTTTTTGAGGTGACCCCCTGCCATTACCGATACTTGGGAACTTCTTTTTGCTCGCCTTCTTCTCCTCCCTCCCCCCCAACCTTCCACATGTCACGTCACTGTTCTCCCCTTTTGCCGTTTCAAAAGTGTGCGCCGTTTTGTGCAAGAACGGGCTTCTTGTCTGGTTTTTTCTGGTGAGCCTTTTTGCCGTCCCCCCCCTGTCCGTTCACCGTGGCCTTTGTGTTCTTGTGGAATCATGCCTTTCTTTTTCCTTTTTTACAGGTGTTTTTGCTCTTGTCTGTGTTCCTTTTTTCTTTTTTGGTTCCAGTCGGTAGGGGCTTTTTTTCCGCTCTTCCCCCGTGTCCCGCTCTTCTTCCCTGACCTGTCACCCTCCCCCACACTGTGCACCGCCTGTTGTTCGGTCCCTCGCCCCATCTTTTTTTTTGTTTTTAAGTACGAGGCCACAAACGTCATGAAACTCTCCCCCCCCTCTTCGCAATCCCCCAAGGGTCCTCGACTCGTCTTAAGCCATTACGAGGTTTCCGGTTGAGTTTTCCCTCAGCCCCGAATTATGCCTTCCCTGAAAACTGCACGTTCTTTCCGTACAGTCTTCCGCTTTTTGCGCGTCGAATGACGAGTAAACCTTTGGCTAGCCAAAAAACAAACCCCCCCCCCCCCCCCTCTTTTCCCCTTTCATATGTGAGTAATACCCGTTTACCTTCCTTGTAATCTTCTTCACCCTTCGCCTTCCCGAGATAATGGTGATTGTGTCTCCGGTCCTGGTCGCTCCTTTGCATCAATAAAGTTGGAGTCTTTTTGTTCTGTTTTTTTTTCCCTCGAGATGATTCCCATCTTTCCAATCCCGTTGCCTAATTTTTTAATTGGCACTCTCTTTTCTCTCCTCCCCTTAATCCCTGATGGGTAGAATCTTTTTTTGACACTAGTGACTCTCTTTTTTCCCCCCCTGTTCTTTGGCTCCCACCCCCCTCTCTGCATCACAGGAACAACCACTTTTTCTCGTCGTTTTTTGTTTTTGAGGTCTCGGACCCATTGTCTTTTCGATCACACTCTGTGCGTTTCTTAGTTCCGTCTATTGCATTTTTTTTTTCGGGAATTCTCTTCCCCCCCAAGTCCAGATTAGCAGTGGGCTTCCAAACCTTTTTTCCTTTACGACATAGTCGTTGCCTTCTGGCGCAGTGCCACAATCTCCTTCTGCTTTTGCTGTTTTCTCGACGGTCTCATTCAGGTCAACTATTAATGATCGACTTCAGGATCATTCCTCCTCCTTTTTTTTTTTTTTTAGATCTCTTAACTCTGCGCTTCCTTTTTATTGTTCCCTTTGACTTTCCTTCTTGTCGGAGAGAGTTTTTCCAATTCTTTCTCTTCCCGTTCCGAGGAAATCCTATGGCGTTTGCTCGGCAGTCCTCCCTTATCCCCGAGGTATTTCGGGCGTCTGCTCTTTCTGGAAAAACCCTGCCCACCCCCTTTGCCCCCCGAACCATTGCCTTTCCCTTGTTTTTTTATCCCCAAATTCACCACTTGGATGTACTTGATCTTCGGTTTTTTTGCGTTTCCCAGACCCCCTTTTGACCATCTTCTCTATTCTAACGTCCCCTGCATTATGATCTTTGCTATTACAGACCAACTGACGATCGTCTGGCAATCATTTCGTTCCCTCCCTTCACTTCACCGTCCCTCAACCTTCCTCCCCCCGTTTTTTGTCTGTGTGAGCTCTTTTTTTTTTTTTCCTTCCCCCTTCGTTCACTTCCCAATGGACTTAGGCTGTTATCCTCGGTTGTTTGACTCTCCTCCTTCCGGTACTTGAGGTAACCGACATGTATGTTATATTTCTTGTTGCTTCTTTTTTCTCTTTCATCACGTGTTTTGTCTTAGTTAGGATTTCTTTCTGACTTTCTTGGCATGGACAATTACTTTCGCCTGTCTCCTTTTTGCCACGAGCCTCTGAGCTCTGTATTCGCTTTTTTTCAATCTTTCCCATTCTTTGTTGATTCAGATACTGACCCTCCTTCGCCCAATTTTTTTGTAGTGTAAAGTAGTCTCACTCATTTGTTTCGCGGTTCCAGGCCTGTGCGCCAGGTCGACCCACGGTCCAACAAGTCACTTTTGCCATTCCCCGTGTCTTCCGAGGTACACCTCTACTCGGGTTTCAGTTTTTGTCACTTGATCTCACAATTAAGAAAGCCAATCCCTCTTTGGCAGGTTTGATGGTCTCTCGTCTACAAGCCCCCCCCTCGTCCAAATTCTTGCCCCTGTTTTTCTGGCGCTCCTTTTTCCCCCGTAGTGTCAGGTCGATGATTTTGTGCCTTTTTGTACTGCCCTGTTCATGTATTGCGATTCTTTTTGAGTTTCACACGGGCCTGGCCCGACGTCTGTTGTCCACCCTTTTCCTTTCCCGCCATCGATCCAGTACCCCACCTCAGCCCTTTGCCAGCTTTTTAGATTCCCCTATTCTTTCGCATATGCTATGAGCTCCGTCACCCCACCTTCCCCCCTTTTTTACAGGCGCCAATGGGAGCTTGGCTTTTTCTTTTTTTTCTTTACCTTTCGTTTTCAAATTTTCCTTTCAAGGCCCAGGACATCTCCGTTTTTTTTTTGCTCCCTTGCGCAGCACCATTTTTCCCAGGGGCCCCATTTGCCTTTTAACTTTCCTTGGCGATCCTCCTTGGGTTTGCCGATGTAGGGCAACATCTTTCCCCCCTTCGTCGATCAGTGTTTTTTCCCGGGGGTCTTTTTTCTTTCGGTTGGTTGTTACTGGCGTTCTTTCGCCGTGAGGACTTTTTTTTCCTTTTTTTTTTCATCGAGCTTACCGCTCTCCTTTTTCTGAGCCCCCCCTTTAACAAGTTTTTTCCTGGGTTTATCCCCTTATTTTTTCTCTCTCTTTTCGACCGGCTTAACAGCCATCCAGGCAGAAATTTCTTTCGCATTTCTTTTCGTTGACAAATTACCAGTTGTTTAGCTGTCCCACCCTTTGATAAACTTCTCTGCATTTTTTTATTTACTGTTTTTTTTCCCAATAACTGACCCTACCTCCCCCCCAAAACGTCTGTGTTTATTGGGTTCACCTTTCCACGGACCCCCTTTTCCCCCGCTTCGTCTGCTCCATTCGCTTTTTCCAAGGGTTTTTGACTCCTTATTCTCTGCCTTCATTCTTCTGTACTCGGCCTGCATGGTTTTGTTTCTGTGTTCCCCCTGGAATCCTTTGCTTCCTTTTTCTGAAATTCCGGATTTTTTTCTTTCCTGCCCGTTTTTTACAAACGCGCTGCAGCGTGTCCCTGTTCTCTGATCGTCCAAGTCCCCAGACATGCATGCCCCCCCTTGTTCCACATGCGTTTTTCTTTTCTCAAGTTGGACGCGTTTTCCTCGCCCTTGGGCCTTCTTTTTTCCCGATGTTTATTGGAATTTTGTCGCTTCAACTGCCATGGCAGCCCTCTCCCTGCCAGTTTAACCAAACGTTCCTTTTTTTTCTCACCAACATCGTATAATTTTCTGGGACCCTTGTCTTTTCGCTGTTTTCTTTCTATGTGCGAATACACTTTCCTCCCTTCTGTTGAGTCCCTTTTGCTTTTTTTCCCATTTTCTCACGCCTCCTTTCCTCGTATCTCTGACCGTTTCTATGAGTCCCTTAAGTCTTGCCCTCCGCTTCGGCCTGTTTTTTTAAACCCATGTTTTTCTCCCACCTTGTACTTCAACAAGTTGGACACGTTTTTTTTTTGTCTTGTTTGTTTTTTTTTTCCCTTTCAGCACATCGTAAACGGTCCCGCCTCGAGCGTTTTCTGTCGGTTTCTCTTCGCGCCGGGGGGTTTTTGGCTACCTTTTACGCCTTTGATCAGGGGGAAACCTCCAGGTCCATTGGCCCCTTCGGCTCTTCCCCCACTGGTCTAATTAGCTGTCCCGGCACTCCTTGTGCCCCATCTCTTGGACCCAGCCGGTTTGATTTGGTTTCCCCGTTTTTTTTGCAACTTTTGTTGCTGTTCATTCCTTCCTTCTCATTGGCCCATGCTTCCCCATTCTCTTTATTGACTCCCCTGTTCTTTTTTTCCATGTTCCTATCTTTTTCTTCCACGATTCGGGTACGCGCGCCTATGTGCGATCTTTTCTCCAGATCCGTGTCCGCCACGCACTCTGTTCTGTTCCCCATTTTTTTTGTACGCCTTTTCCGACACCCGCAGGTTCTTTTCGCGTTCGACGGTTCGGTGAGTGTATTCCTTTCTTACTTTAGATTTTTGATCATTCCCCTTCCCCCCCTCCTCCCCTCGTCCTGGTCGGAGCGCCTCTATCACCTATTCTGCGCAAAGATTTTTTTTTCCTCTCTTCCCTTTCGCACCCACTGAATGGGGTTGACTAGACAGTAGTCTTTTTTTTGTCCCCCCACCAGCCATCGGACATGGCTGGCACGTCTTTCCCTTTTTTTTTCTTCTGATTTTCCAAGTAGACTGTCCCCCTTTCTCCCTATGTGTATGTTCTCGTGATTTACGAACTGTGATTTAGTGTTTCCTTTGTTTTCGTCGAGAATCCTCACCCCCCTTTCAAACACAGCTTCCTGTGTCCCGTGGTAATTTTGCCCCCCCGCGTTCTTTTCTTTTTTCCATTCAGTGCCTCTATTAGTTTTGGTATTTCCGTGTCTTTTTTCCCGCTTAACTTCCCCTCTACTTTAGTTGAAAGGGTCCCTCCTTCCTGCGTCACTGAGATAATCTTTTCTCCTCGCCCTTTTTTCATGTCATTTTTGGTTTTTTTTTCCCCCCTGGCGCCCCGTGACTCGGCTTTATTTTTTTTGTGGAGTGATGATAGAATTGCCTTTCCCCCCTTTCTCGTTTTTGCACCCGGAAATCTCCCGTCCCCTTCTTTTTTTACGCCACGCTTCCCTCCTTTCCCCTGAAAGAGGCTTTTACTGGACTCTTATGCCGTAAACTGCTGTTCTTTCCTCTTTTTTTCTGTTTCATTTCGAACACTAAGTGTCCATTCCTTTTTTTCTTGCTTCGATTCTATTTCACCCGGCTTTGAGCGGTAGAGTTCGGACCTCCCCACCTGAGCGGTTTTTATTGACTTTTTTCTGGGACCCCCCCCCCAACTGCCCCTCCCTTGGCTTTTCCCGCATTCGTTCCACCCTTTTGCCTTTGTATTTTTTCTTTTTCCCCCTTTTTCATAAACGGTTGGCACCTTCTTAAATGTGTTTTTTTTTTTTCCCCCTGTGCCCGGCGTTCGTTTCCCTTTTCCCCCCCTTATTAGGCCTTTGCTGTTTTCGGGGCGAGCTTTTATCCCCTGGTCGAGCGTTTCTCTGTCCCCCGTCACTTTTTTCCCTCCTTTACTCCCCTTTCGTTGGCGTGACGCCTCCCTTCCCCTCTTTTGGTACTCATTCTTCACCAGCCGTCACACTTGATCTTGTTTTTTAAATCATTCCGACAACACCTGTTGTGTTGGCTTGTTTTTCTTTTTTTTTTTTTCGCCTCTTCCCTTCCAGCGTGCCCCCTTTTTTCTCCGAGCGTCTGGCCCCCCCTCTTCTCCCACCACCCTGGTTTTACTCCCTTTTTCCCGAGCTCATTTATCTTGTGCGTTCTGTTATTCGGGGAGGGGTATCCTCCCATTTGGAAGCAGTGTTCCTGTTGTTTCCCTTTTCGTTTTCCGAGTTTTTTTCGTGGGACTTTCTCGTGGGCTTTTTTCCCTCATTGTAGTGGGAGTTCCCCTCACCCCCCCAATATTAGATTTCCTCAAAAAACCTCCCGTTGTTGTTGTTATTCTCTATCATTCGCTGGTGGTTGATGTTCGCAGCACCCTTGACGTTTCACCATTCCGCATTTTATTTTGTCAGAAGTTTGCCTTTTTCCCCTGTCGCACCACGTGTTGGATAGTTTTGCTTCTATGTGAACCACCCCCTCACCAGTCCCGGTAGTGTTCAGCTTTTTCCTGGCCTCAGCCACCTTTTTAAAACTCCCCCTAAACGGGGTCTGTTTTGTGGTCGCCCCCCATTTGTTTTTCGTTTGTTTTTTTGTTTTTTTTTTCCAGTTTGGGGGTAAAGCTTCCCTTGTCCTCCCCTTTGGTCACGTCCCCTTTCTTGTGTCGTCTTTGTTTTTAACGCTGCCTGGACCCCCCCCCCTTTTTCCGACACAATTTTTTTCATTTCCCCTCCCCCTTGGGTCTTGCTTAACGAAAGAGTTCTTTTTCCTATTTTCCGTTCCCCCGTCCGGCTCTGCGGGTTTTCCCCCTATCCCCTGAAGGGAATTATCCGAACTTACCAATATTGGTGAACGGGATATTGTTTGTAATGGAACCTCTCCTTCATGCTTTTTCTTCAACTTTTTTTTCTTGGCGCGAACCACCTCCACCACCTCCGCCCATATAGTCAGGCGTCACCTTAGCTTGCACGTGACCCCAAGTCTTTCATGCTCCCCCCCTCCCCGTTGGCTTTGACCCGAGCCGCACACTACCCTTTTGGTTTGAACGTGTTTTTTGCTACCCCCCTGGTCGGGGCAACCTCAGTCGAATTTTTTTTTTTTCCCGGATCAGGCCCTTTCTCCCTGGTAATTTCCGCTCCCCCCTTGGCATTTTGAGGCGGTAGCCGTATATCCTGATTCCATCGTCTTTTCCTTTTTTGAGTATTTTGTTTTCGCTTGTCGTTCCCCGTTGTACACCCTGAACAGCGGGCGTGCCTGAAAAGTAGAAATTTCTTCTCCCCACGTAGGGCATTTTAGTTTTCTTGGCAACAAACTGCCTCGTTTTCCCCCTTTTTTTGTCCGCGGAGGTCTCTTTGTTTTCCCCAAACCCGTTGTTGTCCTTCCCTCTTATGGGTCGATTCCCTTTTTATTCAATTTATTTTTTTCAGCCCCGACTCCCCCACACCAGTTATCCCTCCTTATTTTGTCCTTCTCGGGTTTTAGCGTGGCCCGTGTGTTTTTCCGTGTTGACCTCTTTTTGGTGTCCCCTCCGTTTTTGAATATTTTTGTTATTTTCTTTGTTGCGTTCTTCAGGGACCATCCCTTTCTGGGTACGAAAGTCGCCACCGGCTTCTTTCACTGTTTGGCGCTTTTTTGAGAACAAGTTTAACCCTTTTTTTCTTATGGCAACCCCCCCCGTTTCCAGTTTGGTTCCCTGAATTTTATCGTCCTCCGACCCCCAGCCTTTCTTTTCATTCCCTGCACGGCCTTCACGGGTCATCCTTTTTTCCGCGTTTTTTTCCACGAGAGCGAGTAACTGAACACACCTTTCCTTCCCAACCTTTTTTTGCTTTGTACCAGTCTCTTTTTTTTCTCGCCCTGTCCCCTCCGACCTTCTTTCCTTCTGCTTTACTTTGCTCTTCCCCTGTTGTTCTCTACAGCAACTCCTTATAACACATCCTTTAGGTCTGCCGTTCCGAGTCTTCTTTTTTGGTGTGAAATGAGTCCCGCCCCTGGCCACCATTGTCGAGCTGCAGCTTTTACCGCAATACATTCTTTGGTTGCACCATATTCCCCACCCTTCCTGGTATTGCTTGCGTTTTTCTCTTCACCATCCAATGACGCTTATGACCTGTCCTCGGGTCCTGACCCTTCTCAACATTCTCGTCTTTTCTTCCATTCTTTTGGACCCGCAGGCCACTGACTCTACCCCTTCTTTGCTGACACGCTTAAGCTGCACCCCCTCTCCTCCTTTTTCCCTCCTTGTTGATGTTTCCGACTGTTGTCCTGCCTTCGACTATTTGGATATAGTTTTTCCCACCCCGTCTTCAAATGTCATTTTGCTTTTCACCTTATGTCCGCCTGTGGCAATGTGGCCCGCACCTTCCCTCCCTTTTCATCTAAACCCCATTAATTTTTATTCCTTTTCGTTTGTTTGCACACCTTTTTCCTCCTGTTTTTGGTCTCTCTCGTTGTTATTGCAGTTTTTCCCCCACCACCCTACCTTAGCTTTTATCCAAGCGTCTTTTCCCGTTCTATCCTTTCTCCTCCGTTTCTCCCTTTCTTTTTTTTTTGCTTCTTCTTCATTTTGATATTGAGACCGTCTGTATAACATTTCACGGATTCGTCGTCCTTGGCTCCATATCTAAAAGACTTATTCTCTCATGGAGTTTTTGATTACCGCTTCTTTGTGGTGACCTGTTCCTGTATAAACCAGTTTGTATGTCGAAGAGCCTTCAATCCACGATCACCAAACCTGTTCCTTTTGCGCAGTATTCCGTTTGCCCCCATGCCCTTTTGTTCTTCCCGTTATCGCGGTTTGAATCGGGCGGGCGTCTGTTTTTCGTTTCTCCCATTCAGTTTTTTATTTTTTTTCTGTGAAGATGTGATATAATCATTACCGTGTGTATGGCTTTTTCTACCTGCCGAGGTCCTGCATACGTGACCGCCTTGGATGAATTTGGGTTGCGCAGTCATTTCCCCTTTTTTTTTTCGAGGCAGCCACTTTTTATTCTGTCATCCCCCCCCCCCCTTTATTATTTTTTTTTTCTCCGGTCAGCACCTTTGTTTTTTTGTTGCGTTGTTGGGCCGTAATCTTTGATTGTTTCCCTTTTTTTTTCCTGTCCCCCTACCTCTCTTTATTTGCCTTGCCCTTTTCCTTCGATGAACCGCGTTTCCGGGCCCGTTTCGTAATCAGCCAGCCCCCCCTCTTGGGCATTTTCGCCCTGTTTTTTTGTTGTTGACGTTCCTTTTTATCCCTGCCCCCGCCTTTGTTTTCACCCCCCCTATGCTGAGTGTCTTTATGAGCGCAGAGGTGAGAACCCTCGTTCCTATTCGTTTGACCGCTCTGAAGCGGTGTATTCACACTTTTTTGTTTTTGGCCTTTCCTGCGCCCCCTTTCCTGTTTTTTTTTTTCTCGATCCGGCCGTCCCCGCACATGACCTCCGTTCTTTGATTATCTGTCCTCGGCAAAAACCGTGTCCGCAGCCTGCCCCGTTGCTTTGTTTTTTTGACGTGTCAGAAGCGGGGATTGGTTTGGCCGTTGTTTTTTCCCGTGACATTTCCGGCCCCAAGACGGTTTGCTTTGAAATTTTCTTTTCCACTTGCAACTTTATACCCCACCTTGTTCACAGCCCGTCCCCAAGTTTTTTTTTTTTAGCAGCATTCACAACAACGAAATTTTGTTGGCTTCCCCTTGAAACCCGAGTTCATAGTGCTTGGTTGTTGGTCTGTACGCGCGTCTCGAAACCTTCTTCTCTTTTTTTAAAGGGAACTTGCAGTTATCCCTTTTCACCCCCCCGCCCAGGTGTCCTTTTCTTTCTTTTTTTTTTTATTTCAGGGTTACAGTTTTGATGGCGGTTGTTTCTTCCCCCCCCCCTATCGCCAACCTTCAGTTCCGTCACGGCGTCCAAGCCGTTATCACGCCCAGCCCACCTTCCGAAAAAGTTTGCCGCCCCTGATCGGTTTTTTGTTGTTGTGATATGGGGGAAATCTGGTGAAAT